>Ga0075525_10000277_pt1 | contig 19263 bp, 10 predicted proteins | sample NGEPertwo_FD_74795 | JGI IMG/M metagenome (GOLD analysis project Ga0075525, IMG submission 74795) | Arctic peat soil microbial communities from the Barrow Environmental Observatory site, Barrow, Alaska, USA - NGEE Permafrost154B-two | ecosystem: Environmental > Terrestrial > Soil > Wetlands >...
TTCATTGGCACCGATAATTGAAGCATAAGATTTTGAACTGAAACCCATTCCACCAATGGCAATGCCGGCAGTTCCCAGTAAACTTTTCTTAATAAAATCTCTTCTTTCTGTCATTTTGATCGTCTTTTAATTAATTAAAAAAATATAAATACATACAGTACATGATCACTAACTATTTTTGAGTTTCCAGAGAGGTCCTTAAAACCCTTTTTATCGTTTCAGAAAGTCAATTACTTTATTAGCTCCCAAATTTTCTGTGGTAATAGAGAAATGACCTTTATTGTTTTCCAATTTACTTACTTCTGTTACTTCCGAAAATATTAAGGATGGATTTGCGTTATAAAGTAGTAAATGTTGGTTTGTGGCTAGAGCCAGAACTGTTTTTAATCCTCCTATTCTCATTATACCTGGCATTTGCAGCTTCAACATGTTTTGATCTGTTGTGGAATCAAAATGATCTCCGTCAAGAACTATTCTATCCAGATCATTTGTTATTGTGGCTAAAAGTAGACCGGTTATCCCGGTATTCCCAGTGGCATACAAATCAATATTATGAGATAGATCATCATTTTCATCAATAGCTTTAATTATTGTCAATATATCCTGAATTTGCTCCTGTCTGTCAGATAAATTATAAGTGGTAAAGTATTCAGCGTTTTCCAACTGCCCTGTCCTTGTTGAATCCTGTAATATATGCTCTCCTTGCTTAAATAAATCAAGAGCCAGAACATTGCATTTTTGATCCAATAATTTTATTATCAAATTATTTGGTGTAGCAAGACCTTCTTTTACCCAGTAATCCTTACCTTGTTCAGCAGTCAGGATCACCGTAGAATTTGCGATAGATAATGGCTGAAATAATACACAAGGTATCCAATCGTTTTTAGCATTTTTTGATATTAACAACCGGGTAGCAATAAAACCGTTCCCTTTACTTCTTCCCATAATCTTACAACTTACAGTTTCCGGCATACTAGCTCCCACCAAGTGCCGGATAGCAGTTCCATATATTGACTTAAACTTTTGAAGACTTTTTTTATCGTCTGGCCAATATTGATTCAATTGTTTGACATAAATATTTTTCAATAATGAATTTAACCCTTTTTCATCCAACTTAGGGGCATCATGATATTCAGTGGCCGGGAGTTGTTTATAAGTTTTAGTTCTATTCGAATTCCGCTCATTCATAAAAGCTAATAAATTTTTATCACTGTCTGCCACAAAAGGCTTTTCTCTTAATTTTGATTCATCATTTTGATGCAGTAACCATTTGCCAAAATATTCATATACAGCTTCCCTGCTGGATTTATTATAATTATGTACATAATCAAAATGTACATTCTTTAATTTATCCTCCGCATTATAAAGATGATAAATGGATTTAACCATTGGTATTATAGTATTCCTTGTATCAGACGTCCAATCGTATGTGTCGGAAACCAGTAAAAGCGGTTTTGGCGCTATCATAGCGGCAATTTCCACGTTAAATGTATTCATTCTTAACCCAGGTGCATTCTCGCATAAACCACCTCCCTGCATCGTATTACTAACCATATTTACGGGTGCTGCTACCTGAAAACGGTCATCTACCGCCGTGAGAAGAAAAGTTTGTGTCCCCCCACCTGAAGCCCCGGTAATACCGACACGGTTAGTGTCTGTCTGGGGAAGGCCTAAAAGAAAATCCAGCGCACGGATACTGTTCCAAAGCTGTAATCCCAATAAATTAATGCCATACAATCGTGAAATGCTGTCACCGGCAAAAGTATGCGTCACTTGCCTGGTATCATTATAGCCAACCATGTCATAAGCGAATACTACATAGCCTTGCCTTGCCAGGTTAATACAGCGGGTAGGTATGGAATTGATAGTATCGTTATTCAGTCGACCATATTTGAAATGACCGTGGGGAGTTAAGATGGCGGGAAAAGGGCCATCGCCTTTCGGCCGGTATAAATTACCTGCCAGGAAAAATCCAGGATAGGTTTCAATGGTTACTGTTTCAACTATATAATCATCGTGATCAATTTTATGGTAATATTTCGGATGCAATGGGGTTTTATCAGGCGTTGGCCAAAGACCGGCACAAACCAATATATGTTCTTTAAGATAATCTTTTCTTTTTTCCCATTCTTCCTTAGTCTTATAAAAGGGCATACTATTATATATTGTATTGATACCCCTACTCACTAATAAACGCTCATCACGAAAAGTTACATCGCGATTCTCTAATGCATGATTATCATACACCTGAGTCAAGGACGGATAACTTGCCGCCGGTAGGGTATTCAAATCATTTTTAGGCAATCTCCATAATGTATCGGTTTTACTCTGCTCATTTTGTCTGCTTGAGGTTGTGCAACCTGTGCCAAATGTTGTTACAATAATTATTCCCAGCACCCATTTTAACATGATGAAATGACAATGGTCACGTGCCATGTAAACCTTGCTGATGCCATCATCATGCAGGAATTTATCCCGGCTATGGATACCAATAACCTTGTCAATTCCAGCTGTCTCAATTATACCTTTCTTAATAAAATCTCTTCTTTTTTCCATTTAGAATATTTTAAAAATTAGTAAATGAATAGAAAACTCTTTTCGGGGTTAATAAACCCTGAAAATCCATTAAACGATTACCGGATGATCCACAACCTCTTCTTTCGCCCGATCCCAGTATAGTTTTTTGCCTTCGCGGTAAGCCCGTGTGGCCATAATGCTTGCTATCGAATGCCAAAAACCGGTGTGAATATTCCCATTAGGAACGATGTCCCTATTTCGTATGCAATCGACCCAGTTATCGAGATGATACTTACTGTTATCGCTTAAATTTACCGGGCCAAGCTTCATGCCGTATTCTTCGGTGGACACTATTTCTGCTTTTCCATTTTTTATTGCCTCTTTCATTCCTTCGTAAAAATCAAACCCCCCAGGCAAATTCTGGTGTTCAGGAATAAAGAACCAGCGGGAGCTGCCTTCTCCCCCGTGAGCAAACAAGGTTCCCTCTTTTCCCCGGATACAGGTGTAATCGCCAAATTTATTTGCATAATTTGAAGTGTAGGAATGCAAAAACTTTGCATCGTCATACGTTGCCAGTGCCTGGAAGGTGTCCGGGTTCTGACGGATATCTGGCCAACCAAATATTCCTCCATTTGCTACCATCGAATCAGGAATCGCTGTGTCAGTATAGAAATGAATTAATCCACTGGCATGGCTCATCCACTGTGAGGTTATCCCGCCAGAATAATCACGAAATATCCTGAACTCAAAATATTTCCACGGATCGAATGGAACATAGGGTTTACCAAGAAGCCAACGGTTCCAGTCGGTATCTTCTTCCCTGATTGCAACCACATCGGGATCATCCGGGACATGCCAGCGCGGGTTGTTGTCATTCCATACCTGTTCTATTTTTGTAATCTGTCCCAATTTCCCGGAGCGGATGATATCGCGTACCTTTAGCTGAATAGGATCGCTAACCCATTGGGAGCCAAGCTGTACAATTTGAGTGGATGACAGGACGGCACCTCTTGCCAGTTTTGCATCTTCCACATCAATGGACATGGGTTTTTCGCAATAACAATCTTTGCCTGCCTTTACAACTTCGGCTAATAATTTGGCATGCTGGAAATCGCCCGTACCAATCATTACTGCGTCAAGTTCCGACATTTTTAGCATATCTTCGGAATATTTAAACTGTTTCACATCAGTATCAAACAGTCTTTTACAATTGGCTGCCGCTTTTTCTTTATTGAGTTTCCAAATATCGCAAACCGCCACAACATTCAGGTTTTTGTCTTTAGCCGACATATGCACCATACTTTGGTGGCCTGTACTTCGTCCTCCGCAGCCCAAAAATCCAATATTGATTCGGTCGTTTGCACCGATAATCCTCTTGTAGGAAGCTGCACTCATGGATGATGCACTTGATGAAACTGCTACGCCGATTAATCCGGCTGCTGTTTTACCAATGAAATTTCTTCGTGAGAATTCATTTTTAGCCATACTCTTTTCCGATTTTTAGGATGAAATTGATTAAAGTCGGTTAAATAAATCAGACATTAACTAACCGATATTCAAAAAGGAACAAAACTATAATAATGTATTTTTTTGTTACAAAACCTGCAGCTTCAACAATATTATAAATCAGTTGTCTAGATTATATTTTTCAATTTAACTTTTGACAAGCTCGATTTAATACAAATCTGAAACCATTTTTCATTATCGTTTTTAATTAATAAATATCCTTTTCTTTAGGTTTTAATTAATTTAAAATACACAAAGCGCAGAATCCCTGGTTATATATTCACTTTTGTATTTCCACCTTTTTCAAGTTCCACATCTAAAGGATTGTTTGTTTTCCATGATCCCCTTGTAAAATCTGGTACTTCAATAGTGGCTTTGTTTTTTACCGACCATTCACTTAATGGCCCAATAGAACTCCAAAGTGCGGCATCGTATACATCCTGATCAAGCGGCAACCCATTTCTAAGACAATCTATTGTGCGCCAATCCATTAAAAAATCACCTCCACCATGGTATCCAACTTGTTTTGCTACTTCACCAAGTTTTTTTACAATATTCGGTGTATACTTTTCTTCCAACACTTTAAATTCCTTTTCAGTAATCCATTCATGGTCGGATGAAGTTTCCCATATACGTGGAGTCAAGGGCAGAAAATCATGAGCAATAAAGATTTGTCCTGGCAAGGGATAGTGAAGCGCCGTAGCTTTGGTTCCGCTTATCACGTAGTTATCAACATGGGGACGTGGAGATGTCACATCGTGCTGCAGCATTATAGTACGACCTCTATTGGTACGGATGGTAGTTGTATTCATATTACCTCTGTACGGCTTATTTACAAATGGTTTATAGAAATCATCTGCGGAAGCCAGCTTTTCAGCTAAATCTTCCATCAAAAAATCAGCACTGGAGACAGAAACCAGGAAATCCATTTTTTCACCACGGTTAATGTTCATAATTTGCGCCACAGGACCTAAACCATGGGTAGGATATAAATTTCCATTCCTTCCGATATTTTCCTTAAGACGCCACGAATCATAGTATTTATCCTTAGCGAAATTGCCTGCTAACAAATCATGAATATATGCTCCTTCAGCATGAATAATCTCACCAAAAAAACCTTGTCGAACCATATTAAGCATAAGCAATTCGAAGAAACCATAACAAGCGTTTTCCATCATCATACAATGTTTACGGGTACGCTCTGATGTTTCAACCAGCTGCCAGCACTCTTCCAATGTTTTAGCCGCAGGCACCTCAACACACACATGTTTGCCTTGATTCATCGCATAAACGGCCATGGGAGTATGCAACTCCCATGGTGTTGCGATAAATATCAGATCTATGTCTTTTCGATCACAGAGTTTTTTCCATTCATCTTCGTTACCTGTATAAATTTGTGGCTTGAAGGAAGTGTGTTCAATTGTTTTTGCAGCTGCGTTTACTTTCTCCGGGCGTAAGTCACACAAAGCTTTTATATCTACTCCCTCTATTTTACTTATTTGGTCAAGATGCGCTGGTCCTCTATTTCCAAGTCCAATAAAACCTACTCTAACAGTCTCTAGTTTTGGGGCAGCATAACCAGACATATTGAAATGCTGAATGTGTGTTTTCTGATCCAGGGTTGATTTGTTATGTTTGTCGGTCTCTTTTGAAAATCCATTAAGAATTCCCCCGCCGACTACGCTCAGTCCGGCAAGGCCGGTAAATTTTAGAAAATCTCTGCGTTTATTATTCATTGTAATTCGTATTAGTTAATTTGTCGATAAATCGCTGTACGATTAACAATTTAAAATACTTATTTATTACTCAAAACACCAACCTACAACTGAACCTATATCTTCGACAGAAGGCAAAATATTCAGGTTCTTTGTAACATTTTTAAGGGAATATACAGAGTGGGGGAATAAAAGTTCCTCATCAATAAGTTCCTTAGATGCAGGTTGTTTCATTTGATCTTTTAAGTCCACCAAGGCAATTTTTCTCGGAGCCATACACGCGATAAGGTCAGGAAGGTCATAAGCAGTCAATGCTCCGGCGACAGCATAATTAGAAAAACTACCATCATAAAATTTATTCATAACTATCGACCGATACGAAATGAGAGATCCTATGAGTGAAATAGAATTTATCGATTTGTCAATCACAGCAGCATGTAGAAGTGTCGGACATATTTCATCAAAAGCAATCGCACCAATTTTATTAATATCAACATCTTTCCGGCTCTTTAAAAAATTTGCCACTCTTACTACATCACCTGCCTGAATTCCAACTATACTTCGTCCAATCAACATCGCGACATTGCCACTACCTGCTGTTTCTCCGGTCCCTATAACATCGGGTGCTGCAACTAAATAACCTTCTTTTACCAATTGTTCAATTCTACCTCCGACTGCAGCATCAGAGATTTTCCCATTTGGATTGATGTAAATAACACTTGAAAACTTACCTCCTGTTTTTGGAACAAATAATAACAAGGGTATAATATAATCCCCTTCGCCATTTAGCGCATACATCTCCACCGAATAACCATCCCTCTGATATCTTCCGCGAAAAATCGACTTCACTCCTGCCTGGGGAGCCACATATCCTGAAAGTTCCTTTGCCTTTAATTGTACTCCTTCCAGACGGGATTCAATCTTTTTCCTCGAATCCTGTATTTTATCTATCAGTTTTTGTGTTTCTTTTTTATTAATGCTAAAAACAGTTTCAGCATTTTCAAAAGAGGATGCAATATTGCCAGTTGTTGTAACCATTAATTCTTTGGGATCTAAAACTGTAACATGTTCATCTTTCGGATCACCGGGAAGATTGAGATTCTTCTGAAAAAACGCATTTATACCTTCTCTTAGTTTTACGGTATAACCGTGCCTAAAATCATCTTCTTGTATTCCTATATTTTCTTCTGTACCAAATGCTTTGTAAGCATTTCTGACCTCTGAGTATGTTTCACGAGCCCCTTGTATGCTGAAAAAATCTCGCGTTCCTTCACTTATCAGTGCGGGATTGGGAGCCCTGACTTCAAGAAAGTCAGCATGGGTCAGGCCATTCAATATACCATGGTAGAAATTCTGTTCCGCATCCTGCGGCCCGATTGATTCAAGTAACCGTCTTAATCCGATGATATAATCCACAGGCGCTCCGGCTTTTATACGTTCATCAAATGCAAAAATATAGGATGATTGCGTTCCTCCTCCTGATTGTCCTGTTACTCCAATATTGGCAGGATCAACCTCTTTGCAGGTCAGAAGGTAATCAATACCCCTTATTCCATCCCAGATGAAGTATCTGGCCAGTGAGACTCCAGAGATTAAGGTCTGATTACCGAGATATTCATGTTCCCTCGTTGTAGGACCAATCACAGAGGTATTCTTTTCAGGGTCATAAACCTGAATTCTTTCACCCTGACTTACAGGATCAATTCCAAAAACTATGAAACCTTTTTTAACAAGATTGAGAATCATGAGTTGATACTCTTTATACCGGAAAGACTCTTGTGTATGGCCACTTACAAAAAGAATGGCAGGTCTTTTCCCCTTAATGCCATCAGGTATAAAAAGACATCCAGTAACATAAAAATCAGGCATTGATTCATATATTATTTTCTCAATTTTGTAGCCTTCTTTTTTAACAACTCCCGTAACTTTTACATTCAATGGGGTTTTTCCCGGAAAGGGACCAACTGTTTTCAAAAGTATGTCCTTCGCCTTTTTCTGCCTGTTTATCCAATCTTCTTTTGTTTTTAATCCGGCAATCTCTTTATCCCTGATATCAAGATAAACAAATGCCTGCTTATTCAGATGATGAACCAGCATGTTATTTCCATCTGTCCATTCTATCCAGTTATCAAATAGATTCAGATTCTCTTTCAGGTTCTCCTCCTGTCCAAATACAAAATAAGCTTTAGATATAATAAGGACTATGAACAAACTTATTTTAATACTTTTTATTAATAGCGTTTTTCTCATTTCTTAATTTTTATTTTTCTTGAATATGTGTTTTCCCGGGTTGTCTGCAAATTTCTCTTATTTTATCAAATTCAGTCTGAAATTCTTTTAGCCTTGTTCCACTTATTTTTTGTCCGGACATTGTTACCGGGTTGATGAATGTAACGTCTTTACCACTAAGGGCAGCCGCCAGTGATACATCACCCCAGTTAAGGAAACCGGTCAGGTGGATGCCCATGCTAAAGAAGTCGACATTTTCGCGATTATCAAAAAGATAGCTGATGGGAGCGTCACGCAGAATAATATTATCAACATTCCCTTCTACTGCGCCAAGGAACAATCCTGCAAGTCCAGCTTCTTTATTACCGTCTATACTCACTTTCTGTGCTTTATAATTGGAATTCAGAAATTGAGCAACAACATTCAACTCTTTTACCCATTCACCAAGAAGGGTTTTACCTAGCCATAACTCCGATCTGGAAATAACGCGAAGCTTTCCTTCGCTATAATTCAAACGCGTTGAGGTTGAGGAAGTTTCTCCTGCTCCGGAAAGGTCAACAATCGCAATTCCTTTACCTGATTTTATTAATCCATCAACCAAATCAGTCGAAATATTGTCTTTTCCATCAGGATTGCTAACAATTACAAATTCTTTAGATGTGCTTGACGAAGAACGTAGCAATACCGGAATAATCTTATTATCAGATGTTTCTAAAGCAAACCGATTCCAACCGTTCTTTTTTGAATATTCGTGAACATTTGTCAAAATTGATTTTTCGCTTACTCCTAATATATCTCTTAATTCATTTCTCTTTAATTCCGGTTCAAAAGATTTGGTATTCAGAAAAACAGTTCTTAATTCGTTTCCTCTTCGTTTGCAGTATGCATCTGTGCTTATTACATCAGCATCTCTTTGTCCTTTAGGAAATACCATTAGTCTTTCCTCCAGAAGTTGCATATATGGAATTTCCTTTTTGGGGACGCCTGTGCCGATCCCTTTCAGATGCAGGTCAAACCATCCAAGCAAAGCCTCCCGATCCTCTGCCATATACCCATGAGGGAGATCGAACAACTGGTAAGTAATATTATTTTCCACCCCTAACATTTTAAATACTGGTTTGGCATTATTATAACTGCGTACCATTTCAGATGGGAAAAAAGCAGGATTGCGATCCTGTTTATGATTGCACATCTTTATTGCCCGTGGTGCAACCAAGGCAAGGACGCCCGCCTCTTCGGTAAAGGTTAATGCATCAACCAGCACCTCGCAGATGCAGGGGGATCCATTGATATAAGATTCAAAAGTTCCAACACTTACCACAGGCATGGCGGCTTTTATACGTTCATCAAGTGATGCTAACCACATAGTTTGGTTTCCACCACCACTGGCTCCCGTTGCCCCGATATTTTTAGAGTCGACATATGGTAATGAACAAAGCAGATCAACACCTCTCATATTATCTGAAATCTCAATGCCCATCAAAGATTCTCCGATATTCATTAGCGATGATCCAAGATTATTCCCATCTCCATGGTCTTCAAATATGCCATGGATTGTAGTCCTTTCGCCGGAACCCCACGGATCAATAGTCATACATACATAGCCATTAAGCGCCAATGTATGCCCTACTGCCTGTGGACCGGTTGAATCTATTTTGCCTTTCGGCCAATGGCCAAGCATATAAATCACGGCAGGAAATGGTCCCTTGCCATCAGGAATAAATAGATTTGCCGTGGCATAAACACCAGGACGGGTTTGAAAGGCTATATTTTTAATTACATAACCTTTCATTTGGTTAGTGCCGGTCTCCTTAATATTTAAAGGAAGCTTATGATCTATGGCAACTCTGGCTTTTTTAAGAATCTCGTTTTTGAGCTTCACCCTGAATTGTTCCCATTCTGATAAGTTTTGGGGCAACTGATGCTCCGGAAATTTCATCACTGCATCAAGCCTTAACTTACTTTCAATTAAATCAGCATGGTTTTTGGTAAGAACTGCAGGCAAACTATCTGTATTTTCAGCCGGGAAAGCAAATTGATCTTCCAGTGGTGCATTAATGCCATTTAAATGAGTATTTAAAGTAATAAATCCAATACAAAGTATTATGATTCGTTTCATTTGCTATTTTTCAAAATTCTTAATAAAAACTCACTGCGAATATTTTAACAAAAAAATCATCAGGGTTACATCACTTAGAATTCCAATCTGATAAGAGGAAGGGGGCTCCTTTATACCTCTGGTATTCTCTAATATTTATTCTGTAACTCTCTTGCTTTAATTAATCTCTGTGGGGTAAATTCCCCGCCGCTTGCGGCGTAATTTGCCTTGTGCTGCAGGTGTAATGAACTACCCCACTGCTTGCGGCGGGGTAGTTCATTACCGTTTTTTTCATTTTTTTTTAAATAATTGAACATTAATTAGTTAAAAACTGTTTTACCCGGTTGACTGCATATTACTCTTATTTTATCATATTCATTTTGGAATTCTTTTAGTCTGGTTCCACTTATTTTTTGACCGGACATCGTTAACGGGTTGATGAATGTAATGTTTTTACCACTAAGTGCAGCTGCCAAGGATACATCCCCCCAGTTAAGAAAACCAGGTAGGTGAATACCCATGCTAAAGAAATCAACAGATTCGCGATTATCAAACAGATAGCTGATTGGGGTGTCACGCAGAATAATATTATCAACATTACCCTCTACTGCGCTTAGGAACAATCCGGCAAGTCCGGCTTCTTTACTACCGTCTATACTCACTTTCTGTGCTTTATAATTGGAGCTCAGAAATTGAGTAACAACGTTCAGCTCTTTTACCCATTCTCCAAGAACGGTTTTACCCAACCATAATTCAGCACGGGATAACGTGTGAAGTTTTCCTGTTTTATCATCAGAAATGGATGAAGTTGAAGTAACTTCTCCTGTTCCGGATAAGTCAACAATAACAATGCCTGACCCTTTTTTCTTTAATTCATCAATTAAAGAGGATGCAATACTATTTTTCCCATCGGGATTGCAAAGAATAACATATCCAAGGGATTTATTAACCGGAGCGAGATGTAATACCGGGATCAGCATATCATCAGAGGTTTCTAAAGTGAACCGGTCCCAACCCCCAATGCTGGAATATTGATGTATCTTTTCAAGATTTAATTTTTCATTTATCCGCAAAATACTTCTTAATTCATTTTTCTTCTGATCAATATTAAAAGATTTGGTATTCAGGAAAACAGTTCTCAATTCGTTCCCTCTTCTTTTACAGTATTTCCCTATAGTTTCAACTTTTGGATCTCGCTGTCCTTTAGCATATACCATCAGCGGTTCATTGGGAAGAGTTTTAAATGGAATTTCCTTTACTGGGGAACCGCTTCCAATTCCTTTCAGGTGAAGATCAAACCATCCGAGCATAGCTTCCCGGTTCTCGGGCCAATACCCATGGGTTTTATCCAAAACCAAGTTGCTTATATTATTTTCAGCACCAAGCATTTTAAAGACAGGACGGGCATTATGAAAGCTTCGGAGCATCTCTGAAGACAAAAAGGTAGGATTATCAACAATAATGTTGCACATCTTTATGGCACGGGGAGCAACCATGGCAAGGATACCGGCTTCTTCAGTAAAGGTTAATCCATCAGTTAACAGCTCGCAAATACAATTGGAACGCATGACAGCAGATTCAAAGGTCCCCACACTGACTACCGGAACAGCAGCTTTAATGCGCTCATCAATGGCTGTTAGCCACATAGTTTGATTTCCGCCACCACTCGCTCCCGTTGCACCTATCTTTTCAGGATCAACATAAGATAAAGAACCAAGCAAATCCACTCCTCTCATATTGTCAGAGATCTGTACCCCTAGCAAAGATTCCCCAATATTCAGAAGGGATGCCCCAAGATTGGCTCCGTGATATTCATCTATTCCATGGACAGTAGTTCTTTCTCCCGATCCGAATGCATCAATATTAAGGCACACATAGCCTTTTAGTGCTAAGCTTTGGCCTATAGCCTGAAAGGATTCATATAAACGGCCTCCCTTCCAATGACCATGCATCGTAATTACAGCAGGAAACGGCCCCTTACCATCAGGAATATATAAATTCGCCGTTGCCAAAACTCCCGGTCGGGTTTGAAAGGCTATATTTTTAATTATATAACCTTTCATTTGTATCGTACCGGTCTCCTTAATATTTAAAGGTAGTTTATGATCTATAATGACTCCTGCTTTTTGAATAATTTCATTTTTGAGATGAGCTCTGTATGTTTCCCAATCTTTTAAGTTATTTGGTAATTGATGTTCTCCAAATTTTAATACAGCCTCAAGTCTTAACTTACTTTCAATTAAATCAGCATGGTTTTTGGTAAGAACAGCAGGCAAACTGTCTGTATTTTCAGTCGGGAAAGCAAATCGATCTTCCAATGGTGCATTAATGCCATTTAATTGAGAATTTATAGCCATAAATCCAATACAAAGTATAACAATTCGATTCATTTGTTATTTTTCAAAATTTTTAATAAAAAATCACTACGAGTATTTTAACAAAAAAATCATCAGGGCAAGGCTGAAGATACTTCAGCCTTTAAATGCCCTGATAAATAAAATATTAACCTCTATTAGTATCCAGGATTCTGTTTTAATAATGGATTTTTATCAATTTCAGTCTGAGGTATTGGCACTAGGTAATTTTTATCGGTAAAAACGAATGTGAATTGTTGCATAGTGTTTATGGTATAGGTCTTTACACCGGTAGTAAGGTTCTTAACTATATCCATTCTCTTGGGGAGTGTATTAAGTACTACGGGAGCAATTTTCCAGCGACGGACATCAAACCAGCGATGCTCTTCAAAAATCAACTCAATTTGGCGTTCATGTTGGAGCCTTGTCAATAGGGCAACTCCGGCCTCAGTAACAGGAGGCATATTCACACCAGGCCTGCTTCTTATCATATTAATGTATTGCCTGCAGGTAGCTTCGTCTCCCAGATTATATTTTGCTTCAGCATAATTAAGTAATATTTCAGCATACCTGGAAAATATCCATGGATTGTTAGCCTGATTCAGGGAACTTGGATTGGTAATTGATTCATCGATAAATTTTCTTACATAATAACCTGTTTCGGTAGCATTCCAGCTTGAAATAGGTCCTTCTCTTGAATCCATGCCTCCGGGGATAAATGTTTCAACCGGACGTCCTTTAAAGGGGGCCCCATCGTATAAAATAGTTGCATAGAAGCGAGGGTCACGATTAACATATGGATTTTGCGGATCATAGGCAGGATCATCCTTGGGAAGCTTACCGCTCACCATCTCAAATTCATCAACAATATTTTGATAAGGGTGGACCTGTCCATATCCGCTATATCCATTGGGATATAAACGCAATTCAAAAGAGATGTTTTCAGCGGAAACAGAATAATTATATGGTCTTGACCAGATTGCTTCAGAATTATACGAATTTGTCCGCATAAATTGTTCCTTATAGTTGGGATACAATGAATAAAGATTCAGATCAATAACAACTTTTGCTGCATCCGCAGCTGCCTGCCATTTTGTGGCGGTATTTGCCGGATTATTTAATGGGCTGGCCATATATAGCAATGCTCTGGATTTAATACTCAGAACTGCTCCTTTTGTGATCCTGCCTAGATTTGCAGCAGGATATGTAGTTGGCAACAAGGCAGCTGCAGCATCCAATTCAGTGATGACGAAATTCATACATTCATCATATGTATTTCTGGGAACTTTAAAGTCATCCGTTAAGCCAAACGGTTTTGTAATTAAAGGAACACCTCCATAAAGTGCAACAAGCCTGAAGTATGCATATGCTCTGAAAAACTGCATTTCTCCAATCATTCTGTTTTTGATTGATGCATCAACCGGAGCTGCATCAATATTACTAAAAAAGATATTGCATTGTGTTATGACCGTCCAGTAATTATAACCCCTACCGACTGTCCACCAATCAAGCGCTCCCAACTGGGCTGCAGTTATATTTCCTTGATTTATATAGTTATGGTTACCACCTCTGCCATATAATTCATCTGTAAGTTCCGCGAATATTATTGCGATGGAAGTATAATTACCACCGGAAAAACAAGTTGGCATTACTCTGTAGGTGTTATTAACAAATTGTTCTATTAAATTTCCATCTTTCCATACCGCTTCATCTGAAAAACGGTCTGTAGGTGATTTATCGAGAACATCTTTGGTACAGGAAGAAATCAGTGAGATCATTGAAATCAGCAGTATGCTGTAAAAAACGGGTGACTTTCTTCTTTTATTAATAAAATTATATATCCAAGTCATGACAGTAGATTTTAAAAGGTAAGATTTATTCCTAAATTGTATAATTTACTCTGAGGATAATAGGCCGCTGTGTTAGAACTATTTTCAGGATCAGCCCACTTCACATTATCAATGGTGAACAGGTTTTGTCCATTGATAAATAGCTTCATAGCTTGTATTTTAACCTTCGACAACAAATTTTGAGGCAGGTTATATGACAATTCCAATGTTTTTAACCTGCCATAAGTAGCGTTTTTTAACCAGAAATCAGATTGAAGTCCGCTTACTTCTGTCATTGTCTCCAAAGTAGGCAATCTGGGATACTTTGAATCCATACTCCCGGGAGTATAACGGTTAAGAATTACATCTGCAAGTTGATTCATAGCAATTCTGGCATTGACATGATAATACTGCCATGCTCTGCCCGCTCCTGTAAAATTTGCCCATAAAGAAAAGCTCTTATAATTCATGGATAAATTAAGCCCGAATACAATTTCAGGTGTACTGGTTTTATCCATGGTATACATGTCATTGGCAGTAATTTTGCCATCGCCATCTTTATCCTCATATTGGAGATCACCCACTTTTGTACCCGTGTATATCGGAGCTGCATCAACTTCTGCCTGGGTTCTGAATATTCCCAGAGCATGATAATATGCTATTGCACCAATAGGATGACCCTCTTGCTTTTTCCATTCTGCTACATTTTGTGCTTCACTTATATCGACAACATTATTATGGGAATAAGAGACATTTCCTGCTACTCTCCATGAAAAATCTCCCATATCTTTTGTGTGACTCAATTCGATTTCAAAACCTTTATTTACTACAATACCAATATTTTCATTAGGTAATGAAAGACCGGTATATAGAGGAACTGCAAGGTCTCTGGTTGCTAAAATGTTGGATCGTGTTTGTTTAAACAGGTCAACCGTAAAACCTAATAAACCATTCCAGAAACTGGCATCCATACCAATATTTGCTGTAGTTCCAACCTCCCATGTGATATTAGGATTTGGAGTAACTCCGGCAATTAATCCGTTTGTTGCGACTGGAGAAGACCCAAAACTCATACCTGTATTGCCAAGCGTATACAACATTAAATTCTGGAAAGCGGCAATCGCATCATTCCCAATTTTCCCAACGGATGCCCTTAACTTTAGATTATTAATGAAACTGGCATTTTTCATGAAATTCTCCTGGGAAACCCGCCATGCTACAGAAGCTCCGGGGAAGAAGCCAAATCGTTTCCCTTTGGGGAAGTTTGAAGAACCATCATACCTGTAATTAAAGTCAATTAAGTATTTCTCCCGGAAACCGTAGCTTATGCGTCCAAAAAGGTTTTGTCTGCCACTTTCTGACCTTACTCCACCTGTTGACTGGTCTATCAAACTGCCTGCAAACAGCTCATCAATAGCTTTTGATATATAATTTTTTCTAAATGCATTAAAATTACTGAAAATATAATTCGATTGCTCAGCAGCAATAAAAGTGCTCAGCTTGTGGTCATTAATTTTTAATTCATATTTAATACGAAGGTTAACTAAAGTACTTGTTGATCCAGTAAACGATTGAGTAAGTTGGGGGTATAAAATACCTCCTCCTAATTTAGGAACATAAGTATCAGTCAGTTTATTATAATCATATACGGTCCAAGGTGTTTGCCAGTTTTTATCGATGCCAATGTCATTACTATAGGCAAAATATCCATCAACACCTAATCCTTTAACCCAGGGAATGGTTAAATCAAATGAGCTCTTAGCCATGTATCTGTATGTCTTCGTGTTCCTGTTTCCTGTAAGAGAAGTACCCATAACCCCGGGATTACCTCCGTTTTCAATACCTGCAGAAGGTAATCCATTAGGCCAGAAGACAGGTACAAACGGAATTTGTTTGAGTGCTCCAAAAGTAGTACCAACATCATAGGCTGGATAGTTACCATCCTCTAATGAGCCGTTCAGGTCAAAACCAACTTTCAAATTTTTGTTGATCTGGGCATCTACATTACTCCGGAGGGAGTATGTATTAAATTTGAGACTTCCGTTTTTAAATATGCTCCCCTCATCTGTGTAGGATCCTGAAACTGAATATTTCACATTCTCACTACCTCCTCTTACATTCAGATTATGCTGGCTCTGGGAGCTGGATTTTTTTAAGACTTTACCATACCAATCTTCATCAATATAATTTGGATCAGTCCCGTTCCTGAATAATTGGATTTCAGCCTCAGAATACCTGGTTTTTTGGCCGGACTCCACATCCAATTGATCAACATACCCGGCAAAATCAGCAGAACTTGCCATTTTTGGGATTCTGGTAGGTTGAGTAATCGCCTGATTGAATGAATAGTTGATAGTAGGTTTACCTAATGATCCTCTCTTGGTAGTTATAAGAATAACTCCATTTGCAGCACGTGCGCCATAAATGGCTGCGGATGCATCCTTTAATACTGAAATTGATTCAATATCATTCGAATTTATCCGTTCCCAACCTGTAACGCCTTGTATTCCATCAACAACAACCAGAGGGCTATTATCGCCTGTTGTATTGCGTCCCCGAATCAAAATTTGAGGATTGTCTCTTCCCGGCTCACCTGAAGTCATTTTCGTAATAACCCCGGGCATCAATCCGCTTATAGAATTAGCTACATTTACAGAAGGGCTCGCCATGAGTTCTTTGTCTGTAACACTTGTCACTGAACCAGTTAATGAAGACTTCTTTTGTGTACCATAACCAATCGCAACTACTTCTTCTATTCCAACTGTTTCATCTTCAAGCTTAACATTAAAAGTTGTTTTTCCTTCAACTCCAATCTCCTGGGTTTTCATCCCGACAAAAGAGAAAACAAGCACTTTGGCATCTGAAGGTAATGATAATGAGAAGTTACCATCATTGTCAGATGTTATCCCAATTGTTGTCCCTTTCACAATGATTGCTGCCCCTGGGATTGGTACGCCAGACTGATCAGTTATTTTACCCGTCACCTTTTTTTGTTGCTGGTTAACCGAAGACTTTTCAACTATATTATTTGCTTCGGGTGTTGCCAAAACTATTTGCCTGCCTTTTATAGAATAATTTACATCCGTACCTACAAATATCATGTCCAATATTTTTTCAATCGTACTTCCTATCACCTCTATATTAACTTTCCTGCTAACATCAATAAGCTTTTCTGAGTACAAAAAGAAAAATTCACTTTGGTTTTCAATTGCTCCCAAAGCATCTTTAACTTTAGCATTTTTCAAATCTAAAGAAAGTTTGGTTGTCTGGGAATAGGACTCCGAAGCCATACTCCCCAAAAACGAAATCAGAATTACACACAGCGTTAGTTTCATTTTCAATAAGATTTTCGCTACTCCCGGAAATGTTTTCCCAAGAGCATAATCTGCTTGTTTTTTTTTCATACTTTTGTTTTGATAATGATTTAATAATTGTCAGATTTTTTTTGACGTTTTTTGAATCTCAGGCAGGAAGATGGTCGCACATTTTCCTGCTTTTTTGTTTTCTTCACCGAATTTTATTCCATAGGCAGTTTATTTAGTTATTAGATGATTAGCGTTTAATTTTTCTTGGCGTGCTTCTTCAATCCTATTAATACTTTTTGTTTTGAGAAACTGCCATCGGGAAATTTTCCCCTTACCGTTAGTTTATAGCTTACCGGGGTGGCTAAAGTCATTAACTCAAGTACCTGGGGTAATGTTTCGTCCATAAAAGTGGCTGTAAAGGTAAATTCATTAACTTTCTCATCGGCAATTTCAACTTGAACATTGTACCACCTAGCCAGCTTTTTGGCAACATCTTCCACCCTTTCGTTTTTAAATATTAAAAGGCCATCTTTCCATGCTGTATATTTTTCGGTAAATCCTGATTCAAGGGTATAGACTTTATTTCGCGTATCGAACTTTAAACATTCCCCAGGTGATAATACTTTAATTTCATGGTTAGTCATTCTTTCATACAGAATAACCTTACCTTCAACAAGGGTAATCTCAATATTTTCATCGCACGGATAGGCACTGACATTAAATGCTGTACCGGTTGCCTTCACTTCTAAACGGTTTGTTCCAACAATAAAAGGCACCTTCGCATTGTGGGCAACCTCGAAATATGCTTCACCCGTTAAGAATACCTTTCGGTTTTCACCTTCGAAGCGATGGGGATATTTCAACTTACTACCATGATTTAACCAAACCTTTGTACCATCGCCCAATTCGATGTGCATCAGTGAACCAGCTGGAGCTTCCACTTCCAGGTCATTTGAATTGTCAGCATAACGATCGCTATCAGTATGTATTGTGTAAATTAATAAGGATAAAACCGGTAACAGAAGGATGGCAGCCGCACGTGTTAATATTGATAATATCCTGTTTTTGGTCAGCACTTTTTGAATTTCAAATTGAGTGGAATTCTGGTTAATGTTGATTTGGTGATGAATTTTATCCAATACCCGGTTATATTTTATCCTTTCAACAGGTCCGGCTTCTGGTTCGAATTTGTCCCAAACATCTTGTACCATTCCTTGATCGGATGCATTAAGTGAACCTTCCTTGATCCATAAAAGAAGCTGTTCAAACTCCTTTTCGGTGCAATTACCCTGCAAATATTTTATGAAAATTTCTTTCGTCATACTGAAAATGTGTTCGGCAAACCTAATCTGTATTTACTGGCTAATTTATCGCTCTGTAATCAGATGGTTGTATACCCAAATAAAAGATTGTTTAAACAGTGTAACGTTCAACTTTGGAAACACCACTATCTAAATTTGAAAAAAAAATCATTTTTCTAAAAAAAAGATGATTTCGGACAAATCAGAGAGTTTTAGCCATCCATAAAACGGGACATTTGCCGGTCCAAACTACCAAAGAATGGCGATGCCTGGGGATTAAAAGAAGTTAAATTAAACAATGGTTCGGTAAATTTTAATATAAATATTTGAATATCAGTAAAATAAACAAAAAATAAATAGGAATTTATTTGGTTAAGACCTTAGAAATCAGTAATTTAAAAGATTATTC
>Ga0075525_10000281_pt1 | contig 19039 bp, 18 predicted proteins | sample NGEPertwo_FD_74795 | JGI IMG/M metagenome (GOLD analysis project Ga0075525, IMG submission 74795) | Arctic peat soil microbial communities from the Barrow Environmental Observatory site, Barrow, Alaska, USA - NGEE Permafrost154B-two | ecosystem: Environmental > Terrestrial > Soil > Wetlands >...
GGCTCTTGAGCGAAGCGAAACTCAGTCACCTCGACGAGCGGGGCGAAGCGTGCATGGTCGACGTCGGCGGCAAGGCGGTGACCCGGCGGATGGCGCGGGCCGGTGCCCGCGTAACTGTGGCCGCCAATACCATGCGCCTGCTGCGCGAACAGGCGCTGCCCAAGGGTGACGTGCTGGCAGTCGCCAGGATCGCCGGGATCATGGCCGCCAAGCGGACCAGCGAACTGATCCCTCTCTGCCACCCGCTGCCGCTCAGCCAGGTGGAGATCGACTTCCGGGTGCTGCCCGAGGAGAGCGCGATCGAAATCGAGTGCACGGCGCGCACCGAAGGACGGACCGGGGTGGAGATGGAGGCGCTGACCGGGGTCTCGGTGGCGGCTCTCACCATCTACGACATGGCCAAGGCGGTGGACCGCGAAATGGTTATCGGCGACATTCGCCTCTTGGAGAAGACCGGCGGCAAGGAGGACTACGTGCGGATCGAGGCTGAATCCGGGGAAATCGAGGCGCAGAGTCAGCAGCAAACGGCCGAGGCCGACGCCCGGGTGCTCTCGGTCAACGTGAGCCCGGGTAAAGGTGAACGCAAAAAGCCCGTGGAACGGGTCACCCTGCGCGAAGAACACGGGATCGAAGCGGACGGTCACGCCGGGCCCTGGCACCGCCAGGTGAGCCTCCTGGCCCAGGAATCCATCGACAAGATGGTGGCTAAGGGCCTGGAAGTGGGCCCGGGTGACTTCGCCGAGAATCTGACCACCTCGGGCATCGATCTGCTCACGCTGCCGGTGGGGAGCCGCATCGAGGTGGGCCCGGCTCTGCTGGAGATCACCCAACTGGGCAAGATCTGCCACGACCGCTGCGCCATCTACTATCAGGCGGGGGATTGCGTCATGCCCCGGGAAGGCATCTTCGCCCGGGTGATACACGGCGGCGATGTTTCCACCGGCGATGCCATCGTGGTGGTCTCGCGCGCGGCGGCCGAGAATACCCGGACCCAGGCCGAGTGAGCATGCGCGCCGCCGTGGTCACCGTCAGCGACAAGGGCTACGCCGGTCTGCGCGAAGACGCCTCCGGACCGGTGCTGGCCGGACTGCTTCGAGGCATCGGCGCCGAGGTGGTGGCCACGCGGTTGGTTCCGGACGAGCAGGACCAGATCTCGGCCGTGCTGGTGGAACTCTCCGACGAGACCCGGGTCGACCTCGTTCTTACCACCGGGGGAACCGGGCTCGCGCCGCGAGACCGCACCCCGGAGGCCACGGAAGCGGTTATCGACCGCCGCGTGCCCGGGTTCGGCGAGGCCATGCGGGCAGCGTCCTTGGCGATCACCCCCCATGCGATGCTCAGCCGGGCGACGAGCGGCACCCGCGGCCGCACGTTGATTATCAACATGCCCGGCAGTCCGAAGGCCTGCCGGGAGACCTTCGCCGTGGTGGCCGGGGCCCTGCCTCACGCGGTAGAGACCCTGCGCGGAGAGGCTCACGAATGCGCTGCCGCCCCTCCTCGGCGGGAGGCCGCCGGACCCTCCTCCGAGACCGCATGACCGCTCGAACCGCGCTAGATTGCTGGTATAATCCCGCTCCGGCGGCCGAGTCACGGCCGGAGCGGCCCCTACTCCCTCGGTAAGGACTCGTGCAGGAAATCGAACAGACCCTCTTCGGTCTAGTCACCTTTGTCTACCTGGTCGTGGTGGTCCTCTACGTCCTCGGTTTGGCCTACCGTCGTGCCGACCTGGAGCGCATCGGTTTCTTGACCTTGACCGCCGGCTTCGCCCTTCACACCATCGCCCTGATACTTCTCTGGATCAGCACGGGGTGGCCGCCGCTGGCCGATCTGCACCAGTCGATGGTCTTTCTCTCCTGGTCGATCGTGCTGATCTATCTGATCGTGGATCGGCTCTACCGGATCCCGGCTTCGGCCCTGATCATGATCCCGGTCGCCTTCTTCACGGTGGGCGTGGGTCAGGTGCTCTACGAAGGCGACCGCGCCCTCCCTGAGGAGCTTGACAGTGGTTGGCTCGTGGTGCACGTCGGGGTTAGTCTGCTGGCGTATGCCGCCTTCGCTCTGGCTTTTGCCACCGCGTTCTTCTACGTGGTGCAGGAGGACCTGCTCAAGCGGCGATATCGGCAGGTGAGGCATCTGGTGCTGACTCTGGCCGGTGCGCTGGGCCTCGGCACCGGGCTCTACGTGGGCTACCTCATCGCCGACCCCACCCTTTTCGAGGACGCCGCCGGCAACCGGGTCTATGCATACTCCGGAGCCGACGTCACCATCATCCTGGTCGGCGCGGCCATCGGCTTGGTCGCGGCTCTTGCCGTGGGCTGGGTCGCAGCCCGAGGGGCTTCCCGCCCGAGCTTCGCCAACCGCCTTCCCGCGCTCAACCTCTTGGACAATCTGAGCTCCAGGAGCGTGGTGGCCGGGCTCGCTCTGCTGGCCGTGGGCATCCTCACCGGCGGCATCGGCGCCCATCAGGAATGGGGCGCCTTCTGGCGCTGGGAGCCCAAAGAGACCTGGGCGCTCGCCGCCTGGCTCTTCTACGCCGGATACGTGGCCCTGCGCGAGTTCGCCAACTGGCGCGGCCGGAACACCGCTGTTTTAGCGATAGCCGGTCTTTTCATCGTCTTCTTCGCGTTTCTGGGCGTGAACCTCTTTCTTCCTGGGCGACATGACTTCAACTAGCCGGCTGGAAAGCACGGTCCCGCTGTACCTCGCCGGGCTGCGGCTGGAGGGTAAACCCTGTCTGATAGTAGGCGGGGGAGCTGTGGCGGCGCGCAAACTGGCGCCGCTTCTCGAGGCGGGTGCGTGGGTCACCGTGGTCGCGCCCGCTCTTGGCCGGCAACTTGGAGACTCGGAACCCGCCGACACGGCCACGGGCGTCGCCGACCGGGGGGGCTGGCGGTGGATCGCGCGTGCCTTCCGTGCGGAGGACGTCCAAGGTCAAGTGCTGGTCTTTGCCGCAACCGACGACGCCGTACTGAACGAGCAGATCGGTCGGAGCGCGGCAGCGGCGGGGGCCCTGGCCAACCTGGCCACCTCTCCCGAGGAATCGGACTTTCACGTTCCCTCGGCGTTTCGCCGCGGCTCTCTTCAGGTTGGCGTGCTCACCGGAGGCAAGGCGCCGGCCTTGGCCGCGAGCCTTCGCCGGGAACTCGAAGCGCGGGTGGGCGAAGAGTGGGAAGAGGTCGTCGAGGTCCTCGGTGAGCTCCGCGATTCTCTGACGGAGCAGAACGCGGATCAGCAGTTGCGTCAGGAGCTTAACCGCGAACTCGCCCATATGGATCTCGCCGGTTTGCTCGCGGAGGGCGGCGCCGACGCGGTTCGCTCCGCGGTGCAGGACCGGCTGCGGCAAGGCGGGGTCTGAGTCATGCGCCTAGCCGTACTGGGAGTCAACCACAAGACCGCGTGCCTCAGCCTGCGGGAGCAGGTGGCATTGAACACCGAGGCCAGCCACAGCCTGGTGCGCACGCTCGTCAATTGCGCTCAGGTATCCGAGGCGGTGGCGCTCAGCACCTGCAACCGCACCGAGATCTACCTGGCCGGCACGGAACTGCCGCTGCGCACGGTGGCCAAGGATTGCCTCTGCTCGAGCACCGGCGTCTGCCGGACGGACCTGGACGACAGCGTCTACTACTACGAGAACATGGATGCCGTGGAGCACGTTTTCAGCGTCGCGGGCTCGCTTGATTCCATGGTCTTGGGCGAGGCGCAGATCCTCGCGCAACTCAAAGAGGCTTACTCGGTGGCCCAGGAGGCCGGCACCACCGGGCCGATGCTCAACCGTTTGCTGCGCCGCTCGTTCGAGGTGGGCAAGCGGGTGCGTTCCGAGACCAAGATCTCCGAGGCTTCACTTTCGATCGCCTCGGTTTCGGTGGACCTGGCCCGCAACGTCTTTGGGGATCTGGCCGATCATCCCGTGCTGGTCATCGGTGCCGGCGAGATGGCGGAGCTCGTGGTCACCCACTTGAAGGGCCACGGGGTGAATCGCATCCTCGTCGCCAACCGGACATATGAACGTGCCGTTGCGCTTGCCGAGAAGTTTGGTGGCGAGGCGGTGAGGTTCCAGGAGGAGCACGAGGATTCCGAGAGAGGCCGGAAGCAGGTTGGCTCCCACCCTCACAACCTGGCCCTCGCTCAGCATCTGAGCCTGGCCGACATCGTCATCTCCTCCACCGGCTCCTCGGACCCCATTATTGGCCGGAGGCTGCTGGAAGGAGTAATGCGCCGGCGCAAGAACCGGCCCATCTTCTTGATCGACATTGCGGTTCCTCGCGACATCGATTCCGAGGTGAACCGGGTCAATAACGCCTATCTGTACGACATCGATGATCTGCAGGAGGTCGTGGCTTCGAATCTGGGTGAGCGCGAGCGCGAGGCGGTGAGGGCGCGCGAGATCATCGCCGAGGAGGTGGGTTCCTTCGAGGAATGGGCGCGCAGCCTGACCGTGCTGCCCACGCTGGTCGCCTTCCGGGAGTGGGCGTCCGCCATCAAAGACGAAGAACTGACCAAGTACCTGGGCCGTATGCCCGACCTCTCCGAAGAGGACCGGGAGAAGGTGCAGGCGCTGGCGCACTCCATCATCAACAAGATTCTGCATCCTCCGACGATGGCGGTGAAAGAGAGAGCTGCGGCGGACGAGGGCCAACTCTATGCAGAGGCGCTGCGCACCCTTTTCCAGCTGAACGGAGCCGGCCGGAGCCAGGCAGAAGCTTTAGAGAAAGACCGGACCTCGAGCGGGTTTGGGTCCGAGGACAAGACAAACTCAAACTCGAGGAGCTAGTCATCAGCGCGAAGACCGTCGTCATCGGCTCACGCAAGAGCACGCTGGCCCTGACCCAGTCACGCTTGGTTCGCCAGATGTTGTTGGATCTCGATCCCGGTCTGGAGGTGCGAATCGAGAAGATCGTCACTTCCGGCGACCGCATCTTGGATTCCCCGCTGTCTCAGATCGGGGATCGGGGACTCTTCGTCAAGGAGATCGAGGAGGCCCTGTTGCAGGGCGATATCGATCTCGCGGTGCACAGCGCCAAAGACGTACCCACGGCGCTGCCGGAGGGTCTGGGGCTCTTGGCCTTCCCTCCCAGGGAGGATCCGGCCGACGTCTTCGTCGGGGGCCTCAGCTCGGTGGATGACCTCGGGCCCGGCAGGGTAGTCGGCACGAGCAGTCTCCGCCGGCGCTCCCAGCTTCTGGCGAACTATCCGGAACTCGAAGTGGTCGACATCCGGGGCAACGTGGAGACTCGGATCCGCAAGATCGAAGAGGAGAAGTTGGACGGCACCATCCTCGCCAAGGCTGGGCTCGAAAGGCTGGGTCGGCTGGGGGAGGCGGCCTTCGAGTTCCCGCTCGAGGTGATGGTGAGCGCCGTTGGACAGGGGTCGCTGGCGCTGGAAGGCCGAATCGGCGACGAGAAGCTCGCCCCCTATATTGAGCGGCTGGATCACGGTGCCACCCGCCAGGCGGTGCTCGCGGAACGTGCGCTGATGCGCACCCTCGAGGGAGGCTGCCAGGTACCCATAGGCGCCCGCGGCGTCGTGCAGGATGGAGAGCTCTTCCTGGTTGCTTACGTGGGCAGCCTGAATGGGGAACGCCACCTGCGCCGGGAGGCACGCGGTCCGGCCGGGCGGCCGGAGGAACTGGGGACGCGGATGGCAGAGGAGTTGCTCGAGGCGGGCGCCGACGTCATCCTGGAGGAGATCCGCAGCGCCTGCGCCGCCCCTGACAGCCCGGACGCCTGCGAACCTCCCACCCCGGCGGCGGACTGATGGACGATACTTCTCGAAACCACGCTGTTGCTTGGCGCGATCCCCGGGTGTTCCTGGTGGGCGCCGGCCCGGGCGACCCGGGCCTGATCACGGTACGCGGGCTGCGGCTGCTCGAGCGGGCCGAAGTGGTTCTCTACGACCGCCTGGTGGACCCCATGCTGTTGGACGCAGCCCCTCCCAGCGCGGAGATGATCTATGTGGGCAAGCGCACGGCCGCTCACACCGTGCCGCAGGACGACATCAACCGCCTGCTGCTCGAGCACGGCCGCCGGGGAAAGCGGGTGGTGCGGCTCAAAGGGGGTGACCCCTTCATCTTCGGCCGCGGCGGGGAGGAAGCGATGACCCTGCACGAAGCCGGGATACCCTTCGAAGTGGTGCCGGGCATCTCCGCGGGCTACTCGGTTCCCGCCTACGCCGGCATTCCCGTGACCTATCGCGGCCTGACTTCGCACGTCACCTTCGTCACCGGCCACGAGGACCCCACCAAGGACAGCGCGGCCCTCGACTGGGACAAGCTCGCATCCGGGGTGGGGACCCTGGTCATCTTCATGGGAGTGAAGAACCTGCCGCAGGTGGTGCAGAAGCTCAAGGGGCGGGGCCGGCCGGGAGACACTCCGGTCGCCCTCATCCAGCAGGGAACTCTGCCCCGTCAGCGCACGGTGGTCGGTTGCCTTGACGACATCGTCGACAAGGTTCGGGAATCGGGGCTGCGCCCGCCCGCGATCACTGTCATCGGGGATGTCGTCGGTCTGCGGGAGCAACTGGCCTGGGCTGAGCAGCGGCCGCTCTTTGGCCGCCGCGTGGTGGTCACTCGGGCGCAGGCGCAGGCGCAGGACCAAATCGAGCGCCTCCGTGACCTGGGAGCCGAGGTGGTCGCCTTTCCCACCATCCGCATCGAACCGGTGATGCAGTCCCGCGAGATCAGCGCCATGCTGGAAGGGCTCAGCCGATATGAGTATGTGGTCTTCACCAGCGCGAATGCCGTCGCCTGCTTCTTCGCGAGATTGGGAGAGGCGGGCCTAGACGTCCGCCGGCTGCACCGGGCCACGGTGGTGGCCGTCGGTCCCAAGACGGCAGCCGCCTGCCGCGCCGGAGGACTGCAGCCGGACCTCATCCCCGAGGCCTTCGTCGGAGAGGGCATTCTCGAGGTGCTGGGGGATCGGGAACTCGAGGGTGCCCGGGTGCTCATCCCGCGGGCCCGTAAAGCCCGAGACCTTCTCCCCCGGACTCTCAGTGCCGCTGGGGCGGTGGTTGAAGTGGTGCCGCTCTACGACACCCTGCCCACGGAGCCCGAGGCCAAGGTGATCGAGCGGGTGCTCGGGGCGGACTTCGTCAGCTTCACCTCGAGCTCCACGGTGAAGAATTTCGCCGACCTCTTCCGCGCGCAGGGACTGGAGAACCGGTTAGGCGAGATCAGGGCCGCTTCGATCGGGCCGATGACCTCCGAGACCGTGCGCAAAGAGGGTCTCCAGTTGATCGTCGAAGCCGGGGAGCATACGGTCGAGGGGCTGGTCCAGGCTCTTGCGGCAAAGGGCGGCGGCTCGCCCCAGTAATCCCGCCCTACATTCGGTGGAAGGCGTATCCGGGGAGAGCGCCGGAGTCGTTGCTATACTCTCTCGGTTGCGCCCAGAGCGCTCCGAGAGAACCCGGTTTGGCCCTAGTTCCGGAGGTGTTCGCAGCAGATGTACTTTCCCCAGTACCGGCCGCGCCGTATGAGGCAGAGTGAGACCCTCCGAAGTCTGGTCCGCGAAAACCGTCTACACCCCGACAGCTTCGTCTACCCCATGTTCGCCATCCACGGCAAGGATGTGCGCAATCCGGTGGCTTCGATGCCGGGCGTGTTCCAGTTCTCGATCAATCACCTGGTGGATGAAGCGCGAGAGGTGGCGCAACTGGGCGTCAAGAGCGTCATCCTCTTTGGAATCCCGGAGCAGAAGGATGAGGCCGCCTCCGGCGCCTACGACCCCGAGGGCATAGTCCAGATGGCGACGCGCGCCCTCAAGCAGGAGCTGCCCGAGCTGACGGTGATGGCCGATGTCTGCCTTTGCGAATACATGAGCCACGGCCACTGCGGCGTGGTGCAGGGCGACCGGGTGCTCAACGATGTCTCGCTGGAACTTCTCGCGAACGCGGCCGTCAGCCTGGCCCACGCCGGGATCGACGTGGTCGCACCTTCCGACATGATGGACGGCCGGGTGGGCGCTATCCGCTCGGCGCTCGATCAGGAAGGGCACACCGAGCTGCCGATCATGTCCTATAGCACTAAATACGCCTCGGCTTTCTACGGTCCGTTTAGGGACGCCGCCGAATCGCCTCCGGCTTTTGGCGACCGCCGCTCATATCAAATGGACCCGGCCAACTCGGATGAGGGAGTGCGGGAAGCCCTGATCGATATCGAGGAGGGGGCCGACGTCGTCATGGTCAAGCCCGCCCTGCCTTACCTGGATCTGATCTACCGGTTGAAGACGGAAACCCGCTATCCCGTCGCCGCTTACAACGTCAGCGGCGAGTACGCCATGGTCAAAGCGGCCGCCGAGAGGGGCTGGATCGACGAGAAGGCTGTGGTCCTCGAGACGCTGCTTGGGATCAAGCGTGCGGGGGCGGACATCATCATCACGTATCACGCCAAGGACGCGGCCCGCTGGTTGGCCGAGGAGAGCAGTACCTGATGGAAGTAAAGGAAAAGACGCAGGAGCAGACCGAGGAGATCCAGTACCTGCCCAAGCTGATCGCTTGGGAGGTCACCCGCTCGTGCAACCTGTCCTGCAGGCATTGCCGGGCTTCGGCAGAGAAGGGTCCCTACCCCGGCGAGCTGACCACCGCTCAGGGCAAGGCGTTGGTGGACGACGTCGCCGCGTTCGCCAATCCCGTGCTCATCATGACCGGCGGCGATCCCCTGATGCGCGAGGACATCTGGGAACTGGCCGAGTACGCCATTCATCAGGCCGGCCTGCGCGTGGTGATGTCTCCAAACGGCACCTTGGTGACCCCGGAAGCGGCGCGCAAGATGAAGGAGGTGGGAATCCCCCGGATCTCCATCTCGATCGACTTCCCCACGGCCCAGATGCACGATGAGTTTCGCGGCGTTCCCGGCGCCTACGAAGGTGCTGTGCGTGGGGTTAAGAATGCTCTCGAGGCCGGCGTCCAGGTGCAGATCAACTCCACCATCACCAAGCTGAACGTGGACTACCTGGACGATCTGCTCAACCTCTCCAAGGAACTGGGGGCGGTGGCCTTTCACCCCTTCCTGCTGGTTCCCACCGGCCGCGGCAAGCAACTGGGACCGGAGGAGCTTCCTCCGGAGGACTACGAGCGCACGCTCAACTGGGTGTATGAACGGCAAAAGACCTCGGACATCTTCTTCAAGCCCACCGACGCGCCGCATTATCACCGCATCATGCGCCAGCGGGCCAAAGAGGACGGCACGGATCTCTCCGAACTCAAGATGCATCCTCATTCGCACGCCATGATGGCCGGCGCGGTGGGCAAGTCCCGCGGTCACGGGGACATGGACTCCCATTCGAAGGGTTGTCTTGCCGGGACCGGCTTTTGCTTCATCAGCCACACCGGTAAGGTCCAGCCCTGCGGCTACTTCGATGTGGTGGCGGGCGACGTCAAACAGCAGCCGTTCAGCGAGGTCTGGCGCACGTCCGAGCTCTTCCGCGATCTGCGGGACGTCTCCAAGCTCAAGGGCAAGTGCGGCATCTGTGAGTACCGCCGGGTCTGCGGCGGCTGCCGGGCGCGGGCCTACGAGATAACCGGGGACTATCTGGCCGAGGAGCCCTACTGCGTGTATGAGCCGGTCCGCCAGGGTTGCTGACGCACCTGACCCAAGACGCGGTTTATTGGTCTGGCAGTCGAGGGTGGATGACGCTACAGTTTGAGCATGGAGAGTCACCGTCGACGGTGGCCGATTCTGCGTGGAGCGGAATAGCTTCGCGCCGGGAGGGTAAGGAAGGAGGGTGGTCTCGCTGCCGAGCTCAGAGGATGGAAGTCGTCGCATGACCCCGGGCGCCGCCTGCCGCGTCGTCGGTTTTGCGCTGCTTCTGGCGGCCTTGCTCATTCCCCTGCTTCCGGCATCAGTCCTGGCCGCTCCCGGCAGCACCACTCCGACCACAGTTACGACTGTCGCCGCCGACGGCCCCGCCGCGGTAGGCGACCCCGCGAATCCCGATACCACCGTGATCACCGCCCCGCTCTTCTCGGGTTCCGATGAGCAGCAGAAGGCTTTGGAAGAAGTCAAGCGGAAGGCCGAGGAAGCCCAGCGCCAGGCTCAGCAAATCACTGAGCTTGCCGGGAGTATCCCGGGAGGCCTCTCCCAAGCCGAGGAAGCCCAGCGCCGCGCCGCCGAAGTCCAGAGGCGGGTGGACGAGATGGAGGCGTTATCCCGGGAGATCACAACCAAGCAGCAGGAGGTCATCCGGGTCGCGGCTGAGATCCAGGTGATGGACGACGAACTGGCGGGTGTCGTCGAGGAGTACAACCGCCGCATGATCGAACTCGAAGAAGCCAAGGCAGAGGCCGATGGCCTGCGGCGCGAGCTTTCTCTGGCCGAGAGGCAGCTGGAAACTCTCGAGGCGATCCTGGAAGAGCGGGTGATCGGCGCGTACAAGAGCGATTCCTCGCCCCTGGAACTCCTCCTCGATACCACCGATGTCCAGGACCTGATCAAGCGCATGAGTTTCCTGATAACCCTTGCCCAGGACGACCAAGAACGGGTCAGCGAAGCTTCGTCGTTGCGTTCGCGAGTCGACCGCCTTCTCGACGAACTGTCGCGGAAGATATACGACGTGACCGTCGCCTCGGAGCGGCTCGACGAGCAGCGCCGCATGATCGAGGGCAAGATGGCCGAACGCCAGGCCTACCTCGACACGCTGAACGTGGAGATCCGGGAACTGGTGAACCAGCAACTGGACGTCGCCCGCAACGTCATGCCGGCCGACTTCAACCTGGCCGCCTTCCTCACGAGCGACGGCAACGCGGTGGTCAAGACGGCCCTCAAGTACCTCGGGGTGCCCTATGTCTGGGGGGGCGAGACCACCTCCGGCTTCGATTGCTCGGGCCTCACCCTCTACGTCTTCCGCCAGCACGGGGTTTACCTGCCGCATTACTCCGGTTACCAGGCGATGATGGGCTACGGCGTTCCCCTAAACGCGCCCGCTGCGGGGGACCTGGTCTTCTTCGGCCGGCCGGTACACCACGTCGGCATATACATGGGCAATGACATGTATGTGCATGCTCCGCGTACCGGAGATGTGGTCAAGATCAGCCGGCTTTCGGCCCGGAACGACTTAAGCCACGTCCGCCGCTTCACCTTCGCCCCGGCCACCGACTCGTTGGCCATGGGCCTGGAGCAAGCGAGTACGGCGACACCGGCCCAGACGCAGGCTCCCTAGCCGTTTTTCCGCTCCGGTGCTTGGCCAGGAGCGGCGCTTTTGCCCGTCCGTCGTCCAGAGGGCGCGTGCTAACATCTTTGGGTGAACTCCGGCCGCGTCTACGTCGTCGATACCAACGCCCTCCTCAACGATCCAGAAGTGCTTTATTTCTTCTCTGGATCGGAGGTAGTGGTGCCCGCCGCTGTCCTCAAGGAACTGGATCACCTCAAGCGGCGCGGCAAAGATCGGCGCATCCGCTATCACGGACGCAAGGCCACCCGGCTGCTCTTCGAGGCCTCGCAGCAAGGCCGCCTAGTGGATGGGGTCCCCCTCGGCAATGGCTCGATTCTGCGGGTCGAGTCCGAGGGTGATTTCGAGGATGCCCCCGTGGATCTCGATCTGGAGCGCACGGACGACCTGATTCTCGCGCACGCCTGGGCGATTAACCGGCGACCCTTGGTACGAGCTACCCTGGTCACCAACGACCTGAATATGCTGTTGCGTGCCGAAGCGATGGGGATCGAGGCCTATCGGTTCGAGGGAAAGCTCGACCGGCTGCACAAGCAGGAGAGGGGGCTTCTCGAAAGGGCCCGCGAGCGCCGGTGGACGCTGATCTTCGCATTTCTCGCGCTCCTCTTCTTGTCTTCGACTGCCTATCTTTACGTAACCCGCCCTGCCCAGGTCAATGTGGCCACACTGCCTCAGGTGGACGACGCGTCACTGCTCCAGAGTCTTGGCATAGCTCCGTCGATACTCGAGGACTACTACAGCGGCCGGATTCGCGAAGACGAAGAGGATCTGGCTGCACACATCAACCTGGGGAACCTGCTCTTTGATCAGGGAGAGTTCCTCGAGGCGGTGGAGCACTATCGTACGGCTCTTCAACTGGAACCGGAGAACACGAACGTGCTGACCGACACGGGGATCGCCCTCATGGAGTTGGGTCACTACCGGGAAGCCGTCGTCACCCTGAGGAGAGCAGTGGGTCTCGCTCCCAGCGACAGCCTGATCAACTACAACCTAGGGGTGGCATACGCACTGGGAGGCAATGGCCAAGAAGCGATCAGGAGTCTGGATAGGGCGGTCAGGCTCGCGGAAGAGCAACAGTTCGCCCGCTTTTCCCTGGAAGAGGCGAAACGGTTGATCGAGGATTTGCGGACCGGCAACAGCAACGCGTTCCCACGCGACTCCTAGACGCAGCTACACGCAGATAACGGCGGGGGCTACTCGACCACGCTCAGAATCAGCCGCTCTTTTCCGGGCCCTGCGGATTCCACCATAAGCCGGGCCTCGAGCGGGCCGGTCTCGAAGACCGCGGCGCCGGCGCCGGTTTCCCCGCTTTCAGAAAGCCGCCATCCGCGCTCTTCCAGGTATGTTGCGAATTCCCGTCGTCCCTCTGCCTGGTCGAGCGAGGAACCTCCGCCCACCTCCACTGTGCCCACCGCAAGGAAGCGGGCGGCCTCCTCAGCTGTGAGCGCATCTCCCGCCCGCAGGGAGGGCAGCCCCCCAGACTGCCAGGCGTATCCGCGGTCGGCCAGCCAGTTGACCATCGCGGCGAGTTCCGCGGCCACATCGCGCAGCGGTTCCTCTTGGGCGGGAGGCACGGCTTCTATTCCGGCGACCTTGACGTTGTCGACGTAGGTGACGTCGCGCGTGAACCACCAGAGCATCGCCAACGCCAGAAGCAGGGCGGCGAACACCCGGAAGTAGACGGTCCAGCGCCGGGGGAGACGGAGCCCAAAGATTCGCCAAGCCGAGGTGTCGAGCCGAGGATCGTCGTGGACGCCGGTGTCGCCGTTCTGGGGTGGGAGCGGATCCGCGAGTTCGTCCCGCCCGGGTGGACGCGACTGAGTCAGAACTCGACTCAACGGGCTCCCGGAGGCTTGAGCAGATATCCACCGGATATCGCCATGATGAAGCCAAGAACGGTGAAAATCAGAAACTGGATGATGTCGAACTCTAGGAACTGGAATACGGCCAGGGTCCATAGGGTGACCCCCCCCACCAGAAAGAGCAGTCCGACAAAGTTCGGAAAGTCGAATCGCGATCCCAACTGAGCTCCCCTTGCGTATCCTCGGGCCTCGAAGGCTTGGTCTGGACAGCGTGTAGACGGGTGCTATAGTAGCAGACTGCAGGGGCTTGTGAAATCTCTTGCTTTAGCCATTGAAGCGGCGGACTCCTTACAAAGTTCCAGCAAATCTGCCACAATCGGAGCAAGTGAGGAGTCTCTCGTTGTCCAGGAAAACCCTTTCGCCGGGGTGGGCTGTCGAGGCCGCGGGAAGTTCGCCCATCTCGTTGCTTACCAGAAGAAGGAGCTGTCGTTGCCTGACGGTGGGAGGAGCCGGTTCCGCTTTCGCATCTATGATGTGGGTGGGCGGGCCGTTCGGATACGTCTACGCTACTTGATCCTCGTGGGTTTTGGCCTGGCGGCGGTTGCCGCGGCCTTCCTTTTGGTACCTTTTTACGTGACCAGCACTCCTCAGTTCTGCTCGAATTGTCACATCATGGATCCCTTCATCTCCTCTTGGGAGCAGTCCACCCACTCCAAGTTCGGCTGCGCGGAATGTCACGTGCGCCCAGGAATCCTGAACCACGTGGTGAACCAGGTGCGGGTGACCCAAAACATCTATGCAAACCTGGTCGGCGGCGCGGAGATGCCGGCGACGATTGCTTCTGCCAGTAACGAGAACTGCCTGCAGGCGGGTTGTCACAGCCTGAACCGGACCGCCTCCACGTCCGGGGATCTGCTCATACCGCATTACGATCACGTCACCCTGCGCGGCCTGCAGTGCAAGCACTGCCACTTCAACGTGGTCCACACTCCGGAGGGCGGCACCCCGGTGCCGCCGATGGGGGTCTGCGCCATGTGCCACGACGGAACTCAGGCTCCGAACGAGTGCGAGACCTGCCACCAGCACCCCCCGGCCGCGGAAGAGGCGCACCCAGACCTCGCTTTGGAGCAGCACGCGGAGTTCGCGCGAGGCCGCGAGCGAGAGTGCTTCGAATGCCACCACGCCGACCAGTCCTTCTGTTCGCAATCCGGCTGCCACAAGGAGGGCGAGTTCCAGTCCCTGACCGAGCGCGAGAGAATTCAAGAGAGGTTTAACGAGTAATGCGTTGGCCGCGTTTTCTCCGAATCTATGACGAGAGCGGGCGTCCCGTTCGGTTGCGGGTGCCTTACCTGGTCTTTATCGCGGCCGCCATCGTGATTATCGTGATGGCCGCCGTCTATCTGCCGGTGGCGATGACCTCCACCCCGAGCTTCTGCGGAAACTGCCACCTAATGCAAGAGCCGGTGGAGTTGTGGGAGAACTCGACTCACGCGAACGTCAACTGCAGCCAATGCCACATCGATCCCGGCTTCATCAATACGCTCGAACATAAGCTGATGTCCTACAAGGAGATCTACGGGCAGTTCCTCGGCGACGGAGAGATGCCCGACGAGATCCAACTGCCCTCGAACGAGGCCTGCCTGCAGTGTCACTCCCTAGATCGGAACGTCTCGCCCGGAGGGGACATCAAGATTCCGCACCGCGAGCACGTGGAGTTGCGCGATCTGCTCTGCGCCGACTGTCATTTCAACGTAGTCCACACCCGCCGGGCCATCTCGGGCGGCAATCCGCCCATGGACGTTTGCTACATGTGCCACGACGGCGAACAGGCGCCCAACGAGTGCGAGACCTGCCACACCACCCCGCGGGAGGCTTTTGTCGAACAGGGTCATCCGGTGGATGCCTTGGAAAACCACGGCGCCCTTGCCCGTGAGCGCGTCGAGGACTGCTATCGTTGCCACTCCCAGGAGTCCGGGTTCTGCGAGGATTGCCACAGCCAGCCGCCGGCCACGCACGCACGGGATGATTGGCGTTACACCCATCGCATCGAGGTCAATCGGGACGGGCGCAGCTCCTGCCAGGGTTGCCACGAAGAAGAGTTCTGCCAGAAATGCCACAGCGTCCAGCACCCGCCCAACTGGGTGAACCAACACGGAGACTTTGCGCAGGGTGGCGGTGAAGCGTGTCTCGTCTGCCATGCACCGGGATTCTGCAATGACTGCCACGATGCCGAAGGAGTCGGCACGCAAATAGGTCAGGCTCAGTAGAGCAAGGTCGGCCGATGAAGGAGGAGATCTTGAAGACGGTGGCCGGGGCTGCCGGGGGGTTAGCGAAAGAATTCACGTGTCTTCGCCGGTGGGCGGGGCTCGGGAGTCTCGCAATTGTCCTGCTCGTTCTCCTCTCGGGAGAGGTTGCCTGGGCGCAGGAGAGCGCGCAGCCGGCCGAGGCGGACCAAAATGGCTGCTTGGTGTGCCACGGGCAGGAATACTTGGGAGCCGTAGAGGTGGACGGAGCGGCGCGGGATCTCTTCGTCCGCCCTCAGGCCTACGAGGATTCGGCACACGGGCTGCTGCCATGCAATTCGTGCCACATCGGGTTTACCCACGACAATCCGCATCAGATGGTGACGAACGCGGAGTTCTTCGCCGAAACGGCGCGCGAAGCGTGCCGTAATTGCCATGCCGACCAGTTTGAGATGTATCAGCAGAGTTATCACGGCGAGCTAAGTCGGGGAGCGGTCGCCGGTGGAATCCAGGCCCCCGGCTGCATCGACTGCCACGGCATGCATCAGGTCCAGCGTGTCGACACGCTGGAATATCGTCAAGACATTCAGGAGATCTGCGGGCAGTGCCACGGCGGTCGTGAGCAGACGTTCCTCGACACCTACCACGGCAAAGCGATCACGCTGGGCCGCGAGGCCTCGGCCACCTGCGTGGATTGCCACGGTTCGCACTTCATCCTGCCCACCAGCAACCCCATGTCCACGCTTTCTGAGGCCAATCACCTAGAGACCTGCCGGAACTGCCATCCCGACGCCGAAGAAGGCTTCACCACCTTCTTGGTACATATTCAGCCCACCTCCACCGATGCCCCTTTGGTCGTCTTCGCGGTGGCGGTTTTCTACATTTCGATGATCGTCGTCGTCTTTGCCTTCGGGGGGATCCACACGCTCCTGTACATTTACCGGGGGCTCAAGAACGGTCTCTACTTCGGTAAAGGAGGTCACCACTGATGGCGGCCGGCACCGACGCGCGCGAAGGGGTGCGCCTCGTCTATAGAAGGTTCAGTGCCTTCCACAGGTTCAACCACTACCTGGTGATGATCAGCTTCTTTGGTTTGGTTCTCACCGGGATCCCGCTTAAGTTCAAGGACAGCCTCTGGGCCGAGTTTTTCATGGGCCTGATCGGCGGTGTCGAGGGTGCGGGTTTCATCCACCGCACGATGGCAGTCTTCAACTTTGCCTACTTCTTTCTGGAAATGGGCTATATGGCTTGGTACGTGGCCGCCCGCAAAGGTCCCATCTTCGGACCGGACTCTATCGTGCCCGGCAAGAAGGACTGGCAGGACATCAAAGGCATGTTCCGCTGGTTTTTGGGCAGGGGGCCCAAGCCGCGGTTCAACCGCTTCACCTACTGGGAGAAGTTCGACTTCTGGGCTCTCCTGGCGGGAACCTTCCTGATTGGCGGAACCGGCCTCATGATGTGGTTCCCGGAGTTCACCACTTCGTTCCTGCCTGGGGTTTCACTCAACGTGGCGCTGGTGCTTCATTCCAACGAGGCCTTCTTGGCTACCGGGGTGATCTTCATCTTCGTGCACTTCTTCTCGGCGCACGGACGCCCCGAGTCCTTCCCCGCCGACGAGGTGATCTTCAGCGGCAGTCTGCCCCTCGATCACTACATCGCGGACCGGCCCGCCGAATACGAGAACCGTCTGCGGGCGGGGACTCTCGATCAGGTGGTGCGTCCCGCGCCGACCGGCCCCATGACCCGCGTGAACTCGTGGCTCATGGTCATATTCAGTGTGGTTGCGTTGTTTGCCGCCACCTACACCATGTTGCTGGTGGTGTGGCCGCTTCTGTTCTAGCTTTGCAATTCGCCTTTAGAAGGATGTGAGTAGGATTTTGCAGTCGAATACGGGGGAGAAGATGAACCGGACTGGGGTGGGCACACCGCGGCCCCGACGCCGCATTGCGAGGGTCGCGGCCTCGGCCTCGTTCTTGGCCGTCTTGATGCTCGGGCTTTTTGTAGGAGTGGCCTCGGCCCAGGATGTCGAAGGATGCCTAATCTGCCACGGCGACCCGAATTTCACCGATCCCACGCCGGCAGAAGATCAGCAGGGTGCCGACCTCTCTCTCTATGTCGATTCCGAGCAGTTCCTGAACTCCGTGCATAACGGGCTGAAGTGCTCCGATTGCCACGAGGGCTTCCTCCTGACCATCCCCAACCATCAACTGGATATGGACAAGGATTTCCGGCAGGTGGCAATCGAAGCCTGCGAGGGCTGCCATCAGGAAGCCTTCCAGAAATACCAGACCTCGGATCACGCCCAGCGCTTCTACGAGGACCAGGCGGGGCCGATCTGCATCAGTTGCCACGGCTCGCACGCCATTCGCCGGGTGAACCTGGGCGAGGAATCGGCCGACTTCAAGATGAGCATGGCCCGTGACTCCTGCGGCCAATGCCACGTAAACAAGTTTGAGCAGGCCAGCCACGAGTTCCACTTCAAGGCGCTCTCGCTCGGGTACGAGCGGGCGGCGACCTGTTTCGACTGCCACGGCTTTCACGACAACCTGGCTCTGACCTCCGGCGAACCGGAGACGGTCGAGGCCTGCCGTCAGTGCCACCCCGGCGCGAACAAGGGCTTCACCTACTTCCAGATGCACCTGGAGGAGGGCTTCCAGAACGCCTGGTGGGGCGTGCGCGTGGTCTATTACTTCTTCAGTACTTTGCTGGTAGTGGTGCTCGTAACCGGCATCGCCTACACCACGGTCCATTTCCAGAAGGAAACCCGGACCATCCTCGGCGTGTTCGGCCGAGGCGCGGGACGCCTCTTCGGCTTCATCCGTCACCTCGAGGAAGAGTCGGTGAGAGAGCGCGAGGGCCGGCCGAACGGCCCCGAGGACCAATCCAAAGATGAACCTGAGGACGACGACAGGGGGATGCTGTAATGGCCGAGGCGACCTACCCGGCCACGGGTGAGGAACGGCCGGAGGGAGCGGCGGTTGCCGAGACGAATGTCGAGGGCCGTGACTACTATGTCCGCTTCTCGCCCTACCACCGGTTGAGCCACTTCGTCATGATGACCACCTTCATCGGCTGCGCCCTCACCGGCCCGCCGCTGAAGTACAGCTATGACTTCTGGGCTCAGGCGATGATGGGCTTCTGGGGCGGGGTCGAGAACGCCGGCCTGATCCATCGCGTGATGGCCGGTTTCATGGTCGCCGACTTTGTCATCCATGTGCTCTACCTTGGCTACCACATCGGGGTCAAGAAGGCCAAGATCTTTGGACCCGACTCGATCTTCTTCTGGAAGAAGGATCTGACCGACGCCCTGGGCATGGTCAAGTGGTTCTTCGACCGCGGCCCGCGACCAAGGTTCGAGCGCTTCACCTTCTGGGAGAAGTTCGACTACTGGGCGGTCTTCTGGGGGATCGCGATGATCGGCACTTCGGGCTTCGCGCTCTGGTTCCCCACGGTGACCAGCACGCTCGTGTCCGGCATCTTCCTCAACGTGGCGCGGATCATCCACGGCGACGAGGCCATCCTGGCCATTGGCTGGATCCTCTTCGTCCACCTTTACAACTCACACCTGCGCATGAACGTCTTTCCGATGGACCCGGTCATCTTCACCGGGCGTATGCCTATCGAGCACGTGAAGCACGACAAGGCCGCCTGGTACGACCGTCTGGTCCGGGAAGGAAAGATCAAGCCGGAGTGATGGGGAGCATGCCGCAAAAAGATAGCCTCGCGCCCCCGGAGAGGCATTCGCAGACGGAGCGGTGGCGAGTACCCGCTCTGCTTTTCCTGGTGGTCCTGACGCTCGCAGTCGTCCTGCTGGCGGGCTGTGGAGAGGATGAAC
>Ga0075525_10000283_pt1 | contig 18953 bp, 22 predicted proteins | sample NGEPertwo_FD_74795 | JGI IMG/M metagenome (GOLD analysis project Ga0075525, IMG submission 74795) | Arctic peat soil microbial communities from the Barrow Environmental Observatory site, Barrow, Alaska, USA - NGEE Permafrost154B-two | ecosystem: Environmental > Terrestrial > Soil > Wetlands >...
ATCAGAGTCATGCTGACGAAGGCGGGAACGAAGAGGATGTAGGGAGCAATGCGGAAGACCGGACCGTCCGCCGCGGCGGGAACCAGGTCCTCCTTGGACATGAGCTTCGCCATGTCGCCGAAGGACTGCAGACTGCCCCAGGGCCCGGCGTAGGTGGGGCCCATGCGGCTCTGGAAGAACCCGGCGAACTTGCGCTCGAAGAAGATGAGGAAGGGAACCATCCCCACCGCAACGGCGATGATGAGGATCAGCTTGATTATCAGGATGATGAATTCCGTCATCGGTCGCTGTCCCCCAGTACGATGTCTACACTCCCGAAGATGCCGACCACGTCGGAGATCATCTCGCCCTCGAACAACGCCGGCGTTGCTTGGCAGTGATAGAAGGTGGGCGTCACCAGGTGTAGCCGCTGAGGAATGGAAGTGCCGTCGGACACGATGTAGACGCCCATCTCGCCTTTCGGCACCTCGATGGCCTTGTACACCTCTCCCTTAGGCACCTTCGGTCCGCGGAAGGTCTGCATGAAGTCCTGGACCATGGCCGCCGAGTCGCGCATGACCTGCTTCTTGCGGGGAAAGGTCTGCGACGGCGCATCCTGGTTGATGTAGTCGCCTTCGGGGAGCTGATCGAGGCACTGGAGGATGATCCGGCAGGACTCGTACATCTCCTTCATCCGGACCAGGTATCGCGAGTAGACGTCGGCGTCGTACTCGACCGCCACGTCGAAGTCCACTTCGTCATAGGCGGCGTAGGGCTCGGTCTTGCGCAGGTCGCGCTCCATGCCCGTCGCTCTCAGGCTGGGCCCGGTGACCCGCCAGGCCACGCAGTCTTCCCGAGTGAAGATTCCGATGCCCACGGTACGCTTGAGGAAGATGCGGTTCTTCTCGACCAGCCGCTGGTACTCTGCCAGCCGCCGTGGCATGAACTCCATAGCCGCCCGGCACTTCTCGACCCATCCGTCGGGCAGGTCCGCAGCCACCCCGCCAATGCGCGCGTAGCTGTGGGTCAGCCGGGCACCGCAAAGCATCTCCCAGAGGTCCAGGACGTACTCCCGGTCCCGGAAGCAGATCAGGAAGAAGGTCTGCGCGCCGAAGTCCATGACGTGAACGCCCAACCAGAGAAGGTGGTTGGACAGACGGCAGAGCTCGTCCCCGATGGTCCTTATGTAGCGCGCCCGCCGGGGGACCTCGATGTCCATCAGCTTCTCCACGGCCTCGGCGTACGCGTGGTTCATGGCGAAGGAGGAGATGTAGTCCAGCCGGTCGGTCAGCGGCAAGAAGCGATGGTAGCTCTTGACCTCGGCGAGTTTCTCCACGCCGCGGTGCAGGTTGCCGATGCTGGGCCGCGCGTTGACCACGATTTCGCCGTCGAGGTCGACGACCGCCTGATACACCCCGTGCGTGGAGGGGTGCTGAGGGCCCATCGACACGGTGATGAACTCGCTGTCGTCGGAGACCCGCTGGCGGGAAAGCCTTTTGCGCTCGCGCATCTCCTCCGGCGTCGCCCGCGGCTTGGGAGGGGCCGGGGGATGCGACTCGTGGCCGGCCATCAGATCTTTCCTTTCAGGTCGGTTCTGATTCGTCCGCCCACCAGACCCCGCACCGGGAAGTCCTTGCGCAACGGATGACCCTCAAAATCCGCGTCCGTCAGAAGGCGAATCAGGTTTGGATGCCCTTCAAACTCGATCCCGTACATCTCCCAGGTCTCGCGCTCGCACCAGTTGGCCGCAGGCCATAGGGAGCTCAGGGTCGGCATCTTCTGGCCCTCTTTGAGCGGTACCTTGAGGCGGAGCCGATCGTTGGTGGCCATCGAGGTCAGGTGGACGGCGACCTCGAATGGCTGCTCGAGCCGCTCCGGGTAGTGATTGCCGGTCAGGAACTCCAGCCGGTCGAAACCCAGGCCTGCCTTGCAGTAGGTGGCCACCTCGACCAAATCCTCCGCGGCGACCAGAAAGGTCAATTCCCCGCGAAAGACGCTGCTGCCCAGCAGTCGGGCTCCGAACTTCTCCTCGATCTTGCCGAAGACAGATTTGAGCGCATCGCTTATCTGCTCACCTGTGGAATCCATGCCTCCCCTCTCCAACGAGCCCTCCTCGCCCAACGCGCTACTCACCGATCGAGGCGCGGGCGGGGATGACCGGTACTCTGTCGTAGGCGTGGTCGCTCTGCTTGACCTTGTCGCGCAGCATCTCCAGGCCCTGCCAGAGGGCCTCGGGGCGCGGCGGGCAGCCGGGAACGTAGACATCGACGGGGATCAGGCTGTCGATGCCCTGCACGACGTGGTAGGTGTCCCAGACATTGCCCGAGATGGCGCAGGACCCCATCGCGAGCACCCACTTGGGGTCGGGGATCTGCTCGTAGAGACGAACCACGCGGGGGGCCATCTTGACCGAGCACCATCCGGCCACGATCATGCCGTCCGCCTGCCGGGGCGAGGCGCGCATGGCCTCCATGCCGAAGCGGGACATGTCATAACGCGGGCCCGCGGTCGCCATCATCTCAATGGCGCAACAGGCAAGGCCGAAAAGCAGAGGCCACCAGGAAAAGCTGCGGCCGAAGCCGAGCAGTTTCTCGAGTTGAGCAGGAATGGCGACGCCGGGAACGTGCTCCTCCGGCCGATTGAGGTTGCCTTCGGCAAGCAACCGCACCTCCCGTTCGGAGGCCTCCCGGACCATTTCGCCGTTGATGTGGGGATGTCGCGGGTCCCGGGGGCTTGTCATTCCCAATCGAGGACTCCCTTCTTCCAGGCGTAGAAATATCCGACCAGGAGGATGCCGATGAAGATGAACATCTCGACCAGGCCCACCACTCCCAGGGTCCGGTAGGCCACGGCCCACGGATAGAGGAAGACGGCCTCGAGGTCAAAGAGCACGAAGAGAACGGCCACCAGGTAGAAGTGGACGTTGTACGGCACCCGGGCTTCGGCGCAGGGCAGGACTCCGCACTCGTACGAAATGGCCTTGTTCGGGTTCTTGCTCGTGGGCGACATCATGTGGGACATGGTGATGAGCGCAAACGCCACCGCCGCCCCGATGAAGGCCATGAGCCCGAACTGAATCAGTAGATCGACGGTTGGGTTTACCATTGATCCCCCTACGTGGTCAGGTGCTGCGGCTTCTTGTGAGCGATCTCACGACGCGTCACAATAGCAAACCGTTTCCGAGGATGCAACAGAGTTCACATGCTCGAAAACGACCCTTTATCCTGCTATTCCCGCCTTTTGTCGTTTACGAGAACCGTCTAAAGAAAACTGCGCGGGCCGTAGGCCCGTTCCTGGGGGCATGGTGGTGCCGCCTGGCTTATACTAGCCTGCGACGTTGGGACCGCCGTGATCTACGTCCAAACCCAAACCGGAGGACTGGTGCAGGCCGAAGAGCAACGCATGAGCGTGATCGACCATCTGACCGAGCTCCGCAAGCGGTTGATCATCGCGCTCGCCGCCTTGGTGATCGGCGTGATCCTCGCCTTCGTCTTTCAGGAGACGGTCTTCGAGATCATCAAGCAGCCGCTGAACCGGGCTCCGGTCGAAGCCGATCTGGTCACCCTCAGCCCCTCAGAGCCCTTTATGACCGCGTTCAAGACCTCGATCGTGGCGGGCTTCCTGCTCTCGCTCCCGGTCCTTGCCTGGCAATTCTGGGCCTTCCTGATGCCCGCCCTCTACGAGAACGAACGCAAGTCGATCGTGCCGTACGTGCTCTTCACCACCATTCTCTTTTTGGCCGGAGTCTCCTTCGGCTACTTCGTGGTGCTGCCCGTCGCCCTGACCTTCTTGGTCGGCTACGGGGGCGACATCTTCCAACAGCAACTGCGGGCCAGCGAGTACATCAGCTTCGTGACCATGTTCCTGCTTGCCTTTGGCGTGGTTTTCGAGATGCCCGCGCTGATGCTGCTGCTGTCTTCGGCCGGGCTCGTCAACTCGGTCATCCTGGGGCGCATCCGCAAGTACGCCCTCTTCGGCATCGCCATTCTGGGCATGATCCTGACCCCAGGGGGCGATCCCTTCAGCATGCTCCTAATGATGGCGCCGCTCTACGGCCTCTACGAGCTGGGAATCCTGCTGATCCGCGGGATGGACCGCCGCCGCCTGCGCCGGGAGCGCAAGGCGCGGGAGCGCGGGATCAACCCCTGAGACCCGAGGCCAAAAGGCCCGCGCCCCGCATCGCGGTCTTCGGCGTAGGGAACGTCCTGCTCTCCGACGAGGGCGTGGGGCCGGCGACGGTGCATTTCTTGCTCGATGGGTGGGACTTCCCCGAAGACGTACACCTTCGTGACGCGGGGACGCCCGGTCTGGCGATGGTCGGTCACTTCCGGGAGTTCGAGGACATCGTGATCGTGGACACGGTCCACGGCGGAGGCAACCCGGGAGATGTGTACCGCTTCACCCCGGAGCAAATCCCGCTGGGTGCCGAGCTTAGAGTTTCGGCTCACGACATCAGCATTGTGGACGCCTGGCAGTACGCCCAGTTACTGGGTTACGAGACCCGCATGGTGATCGTGGGAGTGGAGCCCCAGGACATCAGCACGCCCCGAGTGGGCCTCACCCCCGCGATCGAGGCGCGGCTACCGGTAATCGCCGAAGTCGTGCTCGAGGAGCTCGAGCGGCTGGGTGCCGAGGCGCGGCTCCGCTAACTAAAGTGCGCTGCGGAGCTCCTCGATCCGGTTGAGCACCCGGCGCTCGTCGCGTTCGAATTCGGCGCGCAGCCGCTCAACCTCCTTGGCCCCGATGTGCACGCCCGTGCCGCCCAGAGTGAGTTGCCGCTCGTGGGCCAACTCCTCCAGTTCTTCCTCGAGACTCGAGAGCTCTTCCTGGATCTCGGCCTGGCTCATCTGCTGAGGATTGCGTCGCTCGGCCAAGACATTTCCCTCTCTCTGTGTCGGGTTCGCGGTCTCTCGCCCACCATCGCGAGCGCGGGCGGGCGGGCGGTGCCATCGTAACATGCCCTTGGGGGTATTGCTCGTCATGCTCGCCTCCTCCCCGGGCCCGCTCGAGGACGGTTGCGGCCGTGATGGCGAGCGTTGCCCAAAGTGCCCCGACGGCGTAGCCCGCGAGCACGTCGGTGACGTAGTGCACGCCGAGGTAAAGCCGGCTAAAGCCCACCAGCACAATGATGGCAAGCGCCCCGAGCAGCACGTAGACCCGGGTCTCCCACCGGCGCACCCAGCCGGAGAGCAGCACGGCCAACACCAGGTAGAAGGCCATAGCGTTGGTGGCGTGACCGCTGGGAAACGCATAACCCTCCGCCGATACCAGCGGCTCGATGAAGTCGGGACGCTCGCGGTGGATCAACAGTTTGATTCCTTGGGCGAGGAGGGTGGCGCCCGGCGCCGCGGTGAAAAGGATGAGTGCCTCGTAGCGCCGCCCGCGGTAGATCAGCACGAGGGCCAGGACGACCGAGGCCGGGATCAGCAACCAGCCGTTCCCCAGTTCGGTCAGCACCGTCATCAACGAGGTCAACCAGGGGACGGCGTGCTCATGGAGCAGGGTGGCCACCCTTCTATCGGGGATACCAAACGGCCCACGGCTGAGAACGGCATCGGTCAGCACGCTGAAGCTCCAGGCGAGAAGCGCCGATGCTGCGAGGCCCAGGGTGAGGGTGAGACCGTAGGCCTCCCGAGGCGAGAAGCGGCGAACCAGCCAGTCGATCTGATGCCCGAATCTCGAGTATATGCGGCGGCTCAAGGGGTGACCCAGGGCCCCGTCGGTAACCGATCCCGCCAGGGCACCCAGCAGGTCCCGACGCCGCCAGAGATAGCGGCCGAGCAGCCAAAACAGGCCGGCCGCGAGAAAGAACAGGACCAGAAAGAGACTGATGCGCCCCAGCCATTGCTCAACCAAGCGGTAGCTCCGACCGGCGAGGTAGCCGAGCAGGGTCAGAGCAGCTCCCCAACTGGCGGCCCCCAGCACATCATAAGCGAGAAACCGAGAGTAGGGCATGTGAGCAGAGCCGGCCAGGAAGGGGGCGAGAGAGCGCAGGAATCCCACCCAGCGGCCTACGAAGATGGTCTTCCCCCCGTGGCGCTCGAAGTAGCGGTCGGCCTGTTCGAGCCGCTCGCGGCTCAGCCGGAACAACCGCTGGTGTCGCAGCAGGAAACCGCGGCCAAAGTGACGGCCCAGCAGGTAACCTGCGCTATCGCCCAGAAGCGCCGCCGCTATCACCACTCCGCCGAGCGTCCACGGGTCCAGGTAACCCTCAGAAGCGGCCGCTCCGGCGAGCAATACCGTCGTCTCGCCCGGAACCAGCAGGCCGATGAAGGCCGAGGTCTCCAGGAAGGCCAGCGCGAAGACGATCAGGTAGCCCCACTCCGACAGGATGCGGATAACGAAGTCGAAGGGGATTTCAAACCCGAAAATTCCCACTAGAGCCGACCGCCCCGCGGCGCTCCACGGCCGGCTCCGGCTGGCGGGGCGATCGGCAGCCTAGAGGACACTGATCAGAGTGATCGTCAGGAAGACGGCATAGAAGACCCCGCCAAACAGGAGCGAGTTCACGCCGAGAGTCCCGGTGGCCCGAATTCGCAACCAGAGGAACGAGCCCGATAGCAGCGCCAGTCCTGCCGCCAACAGGGCGGAATTGTCCAGGTCCCACTCGGTGAAGAGCAGCCCCACGGACACGGGGATGGCGCTCTGGAACACCATCGCCCCGGTGATGTTGCCCATGGCCAGGGTATCCTTGCGCTCCCGCATCCAGAAGACGCTGTTGAACTTCTCCGGCAGTTCGGTAGCGACCGGCGTCAGCAACAAGGAGATCACCAGCGCGGGGACCCCCAGCCCTTCCGCCAGCACGGTGAGCTCGCCCACGAAGAGCTCGGCTCCGAAGATGATCGCGCTAAGGGCGACCAGCAGTTGCAGCAGGATCCGCCGGAAGTCCGGGGCTCCGGCCGTGTAGTGAAAGTAGAGGGAGCGGGTCTCACCCTCCAGATCGCCTTTGGCGCGCATGGTGCGGTAAACGTAGAGGCCGTACCCGACCAGCAGCAGGAGGGCAACCAGCGCTTTCATGGTGGAGCCGGGGTCGAAGATGCCGACGAGGACCGCGAGACTGTACGTGGCCAGGAAGTAGCCCAGGTCGCGGGAAAGGATGGCGCGGTTGATGCGGACCTCCCGGGTCCGTCTCCCCCGGGCGGCAAAGATGACGATGGCAACGCCGTTGACGAACATGGCCAGGGTCACGAGCATGAAGGGCGCGCCCAATATGGCGCCGATGCCGATCTCATGACCGCTTTCGCCGGTCCCGAAGAATATCGCGATGATGGGGATCAGGGTCTCGGGTAGAGCGGTGCCGACCGCCGCAAGGACGCTGCCCACGGCGCCTTCGCCGAGTTCGAGGTGTCGCCCGAACCACTCGACGCCGTTAACAAAAAGCTCGCAGCCGGCGAGGATGACCACGAGACTAACCAGAAGTAGGATGACATTGTCCGCCATGAGCGGCGATTCTACCCGATCAGACCGCCTTTGGCCCCCGGGTTCCAATCATCGGTAGATCCGAGTCGAGCAACTCCTTGAGGTCCCGATTCGCCGGGTTCCCCTGGGTCATCAACTCCTCGAAGCGCTCCATGACCTGGATGATCCAGATGTCGTCGCGGACGTAGTCCTTGATCATGCGAACGAAGCCGGGATTGCGGCTCCACTGGCCGGAAACGCCTTCCCCCGGCGGGAAGTGCCCCAGCACCGCCTCCTGATCATCGGCCACCAGTATCAGCCGCCTGCCGCCTCCCTCGCGCATGGTGAGCGCCTCGGTCTCATGGCAGAAGACCGTGCCCACCGCAGTGGTCCCCCGGCCGTAGAGGCAGATGGCAACGGCCACGCCTCGTTCCTCGGCCGCGCGCAGGTCGTCTTCGAGCGGCCCCAACTCCTCGGGCCAGGCCGCGACATAGATCTCCTCCGTGGCCGAGGAGGCGATAGTCCCGGCCCGGGACAGGAGTTCGTCGAACCCGCTCAGATTCCGGACCTGGACATCCTTCTCGTCTGGGGGCGGACTCAGCCGCTGGAGTTGCTCGTCAACCGTGTCGAGGATCTCCCCGTAGCTACGGCGGTAGCGCGCGGTAGCCTCCTCGGGGCGAAGCGCCGCGTAGCGGCTGTGGCCCTGTTCTTCAACCGCCGTCAGCAGCTCCTTGGCCTGCAGGCGATCGACCACCTCGTAGATCTTCGAGGGCGGGATGCCGGAGTCCCGGGCAAGCTCGTAAGCCGTCGCATGAGGGTGGCGGAGGGCGGCCACGTAGGCCCGCGATTCGTACTGTGAGAGGCCCAGTTTCTGCAGGTTGGCGACGACCTCGTTCAAAGCGGGCTACATCACCATATGCGATTCGTCGTCGAGCGCGCTGCGCTCCCGGCGGTGGAAGGAGTAGCCCTCCCGCTCCTTGGCCTTGGCCACCTCGTCCTTGAGGATCTCCCAGACCTGAGCGAAGAGTTGGTTGAAGTGGGGATCCTGCCGCAACTCGGCAATATGGCGAGGCCGGGGCAGGTCAACCTCGACCTCCTCCTTGAAGGTGCCGGGGTGAGCGGTCATCACGATGAGCCGGTCGGCCAGCACCAGAGCCTCGTCGATCGAGTGGGTGATGAAGACCACCGTTTTGTTCGAGCCCTCCCAAATGCGCAGCAACTCTTCCTGGAGCAGCAACTTGTTCTGCTCGTCGAGCGCAGCGAAAGGCTCATCCATCAGGAGGATCTCGGGATCGTTGGCGAAGGCGCGGGCCACGCTCACCCGCTGCTTCATTCCCCCCGACAACTGGAAGGGATAAGCGTCGGCGAACTTGCCCAGGCCCACCATCTCGATATAGCGATCGGCGATAGCCCTCGTGGTTTTGCGGTCCACGCCTCGGCATTCCAGACCGAAGGAGATGTTCTTGCGCACGCTCATCCAGGGAAAGATCGACTGGTCCTGAAACACCATCGAGTTCAGCGGTTTGTCAGGGTTGCGCTGGGCGATTCGCATTTCGCCCGAGGTTGCGGTTTCCAGCCCCGCCAGAATGCGCAGCAGCGTGGTCTTCCCGCACCCGCTCGGTCCCACGATGCACAGAAACTCGCCCTCGCGCACGCGCAGGTCGACGTGATCCACCGCGGTGAGCACGCCGTTTTTGACCTTGAACTCTTTGGTCAGCCGCTGCAGGACGATCTTGAAGTCGGCCATCATCCCTCCTGGCGCTTCCAGGGAATGACCCGGCGTTCGATCGCGGCGAGCAGTTCGGCGAACAGGTATCCAAGCAGGGCGATCAGGAAGAAGGAGACGAACATCTGCTCGATCTGGAAGGTGTCCCGGGCCGTCCATATGTTCTGCCCAATCCCGGCATCCGCGCCTACCATTTCCGCGGCCACGATCAGCAGGAGCGCCATGCCCATGCCCAGCTCGATGCCGGTGAAGATCAGGGGCAGGGCTCCAGGAATGGCGATCTTCAGGTAGTAGTCCTTGCGGCCGGCACCGTAGTTCTTGGCCACGTCCAGGTAGATCTTGTCCAGGTTGAGCACTCCCGCCTGAGTGTTGATCAGCACCATGAAGAAGGTCCCGAGCCCGATGGTGAAGTACATCGCCGTCTCCGAGATGCCGAATACCAACAGGATCAAGGGATAGAGCGCCAGCTTGGGAATCGGATAGATGGCGGACACGATCGGCCTGAGCAACAACCGCACCGGTCTGAACAGGCCCATGGAGAGGCCCACGACCAGGCCTAGGAAGCCGCCGCCGAAGAAGCCGACAAAGATCCGCGACAAACTCCAGCCCATGTCCCTGACCAATTCGCCGGAAAGCAGCATGTCCCAGGTCTCGACCAGGATGTCTGTGGGCGCCGGGAAGAAGCGGTAGTCCACGAATCCCAGGTGCACCCCCGCCTCCCAGAGCAGCAAGAGGGCCAACGGCGACATGAGGCCCAGGAGGCTCCTGAGCCTGTCCGAGGAAAGCGGCAGGCGACGCCGCTCCCGCCGCTCCCGCGGAACCGTCTCTTCCGAAACCGCCGTGCTCTGATTCGCCACCACGCCGTAGTCCTCCGTTGTGCTGCTCACTTTTTCCTACTGACCCTCGGCCGGCGGCTCGTACGGTCCCAGATAATCGACGGCGAACTCCGCGAACGAGTTGTCCACCACTTCCTCGATCGGCGCCGGTTCTTCGACCAGCCCCTTCTCCACGTAGAAGCGCTGATCGCGGGAAACCGCTTCAGCGTTGACCTCGCCGTTCGGGTTGAGTCCCGTGGGCCGCATGATGGTCCAGAGTTCCGGGTCGTCCACGAAGGTGTTCTCGCTGAGCACCCGGACGACCTCTTCCCGGTCCTTGTCGCCCATGACGATGGCGTCGTTGTACATGCGCACGCCTTTCAGATAGGCGATCATGAAAGCCTGGGCCACGTCGGTCTTCTCGGCGAAGGCAGGTCCGTAGAGGAGCGCGGCCACCTGCTCGTCGGGCGCATACTCCGACGCGTCCCCGAAGGCCACCAGGATGTCTTCCTGCTCGCCGCGCGTGATCAGGGGCTCGATCTGAACCGCCGCATCGGCAGCCCCGTTGGCCAGGGCTATGTTGAGGTCAGAGAAAGAATCGATGACCGTCGCGTCGACGTCCTCGATGGTCAGGCCGCCCTTGGCCAAGGCAAGCTCGAGAAAGAGTTCGTTGATGCTTCCTCGGGAGACGATCAGGATCTTGCGGCCCTCGAGATCGCTGTAGTCCTGAATCTCGTCGGCGATCTCCTTGCGCAGCACGAGGCCGAAGTAGTTACCCGCGCCTTCCACGTTGGTCCCACTGTCGGCAACCACACGCACGGCGATGTCCCGAGCGGCCCCGTTGAAGAGAGAGGCCGTGATGATGCCGCGGCCCACGTCCACCTGGTCGGCGGCCAGCGAGGTATACATGTCGGCGCCGGTGTTGAATTTGGTGTATTTGATATCGATCCCGACCTCGTCGAAGAAGCCGAACTTATCGGCCAGGATGATGCCCGCCGTGCCGGGAGCATCGTCAAAGGCCACGTTGACCTCTACCCGAGGATCCAGCGGCTGGAAGTCGGACGCGCCTTCACCGGCCTGGGTTTCCTCGGCCCCCGCCTCGGTGACTTCCGTGCCCTCAGTTGTGTCGACCGCCGGTTCGTCGTCGCCGCAGCCGGCGATAACCGCCAGCCCGAGCAGCAACAACAGCGCCGCCAAACCCAAAACCCCGATGCGTTTCATCCTAGTCCTGTCCTCCGATAGCTCGTGTTTGTCCGGGTTAGGCGACGGAAGCGCCGCTCGCCCTTCCTGCCTTCTTGAAGACTCCGGTCAGCCCTGCCTGCTGCACCCGCCGGCCAATCTCGTCCCGATCCGTGCTGTAGAGCCCCTTGTCCTTCATCCGGTCGAAGTACCAGGAGCCGGAGAAGGTGAGTTTGCGGCTGAGCAAACCCGCCCGCATCACTTCGCCCACGGCCGCCAGCGCATCCCCGACGGCGAGGCTCTGCGGCAGAATCACGGGTTCACGGCCGTCGGCTTCGAGCACGGCATTCAGGCCGGCAACCGAGCCGCTGACCATCGCCTCGGTGTGACCCACGAAGGGGCCGGTCTTCTCGCCGCCCACGAACAGGTTATCGATGGTTTCGGAGCGCAGGTCGGCTCGGTGCGGAGTCATGGCCAGATAGCGGATGGAGTTACCGATCCCCCCGGCGTATGGGTCCTCGTAGCGGGCATTCTCCAGTCCGGCCACGCGCCGCAACTGATCGAGGGGGAAGAAGGGGGTCATCAGCTTGACGTGGCCGGTGTCGAGCAACACCAGGTTCTCGGCGAACTCGGGCAAGGCGTACTGCTGACAGGCTTTGACGCCCAACATCTCGCGCTTGCCCGCCTGAAGCTCGGGGGGCAAGGGAACCACGGCGACTCCGGTCTCGGCCAACTGGGTCCGCAATTCCGGCGAGACCGAATCCGAGTGAAGCTTGCAGGAACCACTCATGACCCCGACGGTACCGTCCATGCGGGTGGCCCGCAGTTCGGCGATCCCCGCTTCCTGCGCCAGGCTCACCCGGCCGCCGAAACTGGGGCAACGAAGGATGCACATGGCACATCCGTTTCCGTGCCTGGTGCAGTTGCCCTGAGGCCCGAAGGAGCCGGTGGCGTCGACAAAGGCGTCCGCCTCGAACCACAGGTCGCCGGCCGCCACCGCCGTGAGCCGCGCGCCGTCGTGCGCCGACTGGCTCACCCGGGTGCGGGTGTGAAGCTCCACTCCCTGCTCCTCGAGGAATCCCCGCACCGCCGGTTCGATCGTGGTGACGTCGTAGAGGTCGGCGTGCTCATGGCCGGGAAAGTCGACGTCACGGTGGCGCAGATTGGCGTCGATCACCGACCAGAGCCCGTCCATGCCCAGAGCGATGTGCTCTTCGGTGGCGGTGAAGCGGCCGTTGTTGCGTAGAATGCCCCCCACGAGGCCGGTTCCGAGGAGCATGTCGGTCCGCTCGAGCAGCTGGACTTCGGCGCCGGCGAGCCTTGCGGCGTAGGCCGCAGCCACTCCCGCCCAACCGCCACCGGCCACCACGATCTTGGACAACTGAGCGATCCCCCCTGCATATTAACTACCCGAGTGGTGAACTGTACTACAGCCCACCCGGACGGGGTAGCACTCAACCCGGTTGAAAGGCAATAAATCACGTCCACGCGGGAAGATGTCCTCTAGATGGTCGGTCGCATGAACAGGCTTGGGGTCGAGAAGCACAGCCGCGTGGACGTGCTGGATCTGCCCGATGCCGACCTGCTGGAGGAGCTCGCCGAGGCTTCCGCCGACGTCTCTCTGGGGCCCCGCCGGGGAAGCGATCTGGTGCTATTGGGAGTGCAGGGGCGCGAGAACCTGGCCGCGGTCCGCACTGTTTCCCGGCTCATGCAGGGCGATTCGATCCTTTGGGTGGTCTATCCCAAAGCGGGCTCAGACGTAGAGGCGAGCGACGTGCGGGCCGCCGGCCGGACGCAAGGCCTGGCGGACGTGGACGCCGCCGAACTCTCCGAGAGGCTGACCGCGATCAAATTCGTGATCCCATACGAGGAGGCATCGTCGTGGCGATGAATCATGGCGATGAACCAAGACGCGCGCCTTAACGCAAGGTCATGAACCCGCTGTCCTCGGCCGCACCGAGCATGCCCCGAATATCGTCGTAATCCGCGTCGGCCACCGGAGCGAAGCGGCGCACGAGACCATAGCCAAGCGCCGACCGCGAGCGTTCATCGCGAGGCAAATCAAACAGCAGCGCGCGCATGCGCTCCTTGATCTCCTGGGGCAGCCGCGAGGCCACTACCATCGGTTGGATAGTCGAGGGACCGAATGCGTCGATTACCCGTAGCGATTTCGCCAGTTCCGGCGAATCGCGAAATTCTACCGCGAGGATCTGCGAATCGATGGCGGCGGCGTCGACCGTGCCCGCCGCCACCAAACGCAGCGCGTTGGCATGGGACCCGGCTTCGACTACCCGGCCGAAGAAGCCTCCGGTCTCGCCACGGCGGATCAATTCGTAGCGGGTGAGGTTGTAGCCCGAGTGGGATAGCGGATCGTTGTAGGCCCAAGAGCGGCCGCGCAACGCCTCAAAGCCCCCAACCAGGTCGCCTTCCCGGCGGACGATCACGTCGGAGAAGTAGATCGGGCGGTTCTGATAGCGCTCGCCCTCCAACACGGGAGCGGCCAGCAGCTCCACCGGCGGAGGATACTCCCGCCGCAGGAGCACGTAGGGCAGGCCTCAGATGAAGCCCGCGTCGACCTCGCCCGAAGCAAACTGCGAAAAGGACCGGCCGATGACGAACTCCACCGGTACGTCGAGCTCCCGGCCCATCTCCTCGGCGACGAATCGGTACACCGGCTCCAGGAGCGGCGAAAGAAAGTTGGCTATCCGCAACGGGCCCATAATGCGCTCCTACCCGAGAATGGTGATTCGGTAGCTAACATGTAGGTGCGGCGATCTCCTGGAAAACCCTGACACGGCCGCCGCGAGACGGGCAAGGGCCTCGGATCCTACCCCACCTTTACTTCAGCTTTGCATAGGAGGGATAAGCTAAGCAAGCAGCAGTTCTTTAGCAAATAGCCCGCCGGAGCCCCACGGCGTCGCGGGTAGAAGGAGGTATCGAGAACATGATGTTTGGTGGCATGCTTCTGTGGCCGTTGTTCATCATCGGCCTCGTCTGGTGGTTCGTTCAGTCACAGCGCGATCGGGACGATAGTACCCAGCAATCCCACCCTTCCGCGCCGACCCGGCCGGACGCCAGGACCCTGCTCGATGAGCGGTACGCCCGCGGTGAGATAGACGCAGCGGAGTACCGTGGCGCCGCGCCGACCTCGAGCGCTAGAACAGCTGCGGGGTGCGCCGGCCTGCGAAAGGCGGGGGTCTTGAAAGGCGGAGGAAGAGTGCCACACCAACTCGCCTTGCCCTCCTGTTTCGCCGCAATGACGGCGGGTAAGCTCTCCCCATGGCGCAAGGCAAGACAAGTCCGGCGGTCTGGTGGGGCATCGGCCTTATCGTCCTCGGATTCCTCGGGTTTTTCGTCCTCCTGGGACTTGCCGGTTCCGATGGCTCTTTCGACTCCCGGTCGTTCTTCGACGGCGATGCCAACGTGCGCGAGGGCGACTTCGCCTCCCTCGGCGAGCAGATCTTCTTGACCGGCCGGGCAGCCGACGGGCGCCTCATTGCCCGTTCAGGCGGCTTCGGCGGCATGATGGGGGTCGTCGCCTGCGCCGACTGTCACGGCGAGGACGGTCAAGGGCGTGAGATCCAAATGATGATGTTCGATATCGACGCGCCCGACATCCGCTGGAGCACCTTGACCGAGCCCGAGGAAGAGGGCGCGGGGACGGGGAGTTCCGGCGCCACCGAAGCCCACCCCCACGAGCCCTACGACCGCGAGAGCTTCGCTACGGCGCTTCGTGGGGGCGAGACCCCCGGGGGCGAAGAACTCGAACGCGTCATGCCCCGTTGGGACGTTTCCGCCGACGAGGTCGACGCGCTCGTTGACTACTTACAGCAACTCTCCCAATAGGAGGCAGACGATGATGGGCGGATGGCACTGGGACAACGGCTTCGGATCGGGTTTTGGTTGGGTCGGATTTTTCTTCATGGTGCTGTTCTTGGTGATCATCATCGTCGGGGTCGTCCTGGTCGTGCGTTCGCTGAGCAACCAGAACCGCGGTCATGAAGCAACCCGCAACCAGCCGCCTTCCGAGCGCAGCGCGACCCCCCTCGAGGTCCTAGAGGAACGCTACGCGCGCGGCGAGATCGACCGCCAGGAGTTCCTGGATAGAAAGGGCGACCTGACCGGCTAGAGACAAGGGCCCACCGTTCATTTCGCCTCCGCTTCTCGAGGGGGATGCCACCCAGCGTCCTGCAAAACGCGCCGCACCGCCTCGACCACGACGCCCGGCTCGGTGACTTGGGGAAAGTGCCCGCTTCGCCGGGCGACGACGTGCCTTCCTTGCGGTGAGAGGGCTGCCAGTTGCGACTGGCGATAGGCCCACACATTCCGAAAAGCCCGGGGCATCATCGGCGAATGCTTCCCCCCGCTGACTACCACCAGGGGAACGGCCGGGAACCCTGCCGCCTCGGTGATGCTTTTTGCGGTATCCGCCATGTGCGCCACGGCGGACTGCTCTCCCGGCCCGGGCAAGAGATCCACCGTTCTTTGAAGAAACCGATGGGTCGCCGAGCCGTAATCCTCCACGAGGAAGGCGTCCATGGGGGAGGTGGCCTCCACGAACACGACGGCGGCCGCCTCCTCCGGGTGGAGGCGCGCGAAGAGGTTGACGAACAGACCTCCAAGCGAGTGTCCGACGAGCACGTACGGCGGCGGGACGTGCGCAACGGCAAGCAACTCCCGCAGGCCTGCGACGACCGCTTGCCCGGTTTGCGGCTCGGGCGGCTTCCCGCTCCCGCCTACCCCGAACCGGTTGTAGGCGAAGACGGTGCTCAGCTCCACGAGGCGAGTCCAGACTCTATCCCATCCCTCGATCGGCGTGCCCGCCCCGTTGAGTAGCACGATCGAGGGAGTCCCGCTGCCCCCGCGGGCGTACTCGATCGTCGAACCGGCGATCTGCGCAGACTGTTTGCCCGGGAGCGTCACGTCGTAAGTCCTCCACTCGTCGCTCACTGTCTACGAGGGCGGGCCCGCCCCTTCACCCGGCCAGGTGCGATCCCCACCCTTTGCCGGTGCGCGAACTCCCCGCCTGACTGAATCCGACCGCGCCCCCTTTCCGTAGCATACGGGCTAGTGGACGACCCATTCTAGGGAGGACACCATGGACACGCCCCGAGAAGCGACTCAGACAAGCGGAAAGGACTCCTCGAGGCAACGCCTGGTCTCCTGGCTGCGGCGGCCGCACGCAGCGGTGGCCACCGCCGGAGCACTCCTAGGTCTACTCTACCTGGCACTCCGGCCGCTGCTCATTCCCGCCGGCGCCACCGTCTATGTGGAGTTGGGCGTCATCGTCTTGCTTCTGCTCGGGTTTCTCCTCACTACCCTCGCCGCTCTCGGACTGCTTGTCGTCACCGGGGTCGCGGCGGCAGTTCCGCGGCTGCGCGCAACCCGCCCCCGCTGGTACGCCCGGGCGAATCGGACGGCGTTCACTGCCCTCTTCCTCCTGGCGGGCTTCACCCTGGCGGCCCTCGTCAACGACCAGCTGACCTACGCGCCCCCGGTCCGAGACGCCGCCGGCGACGAAATCGCCGGCGGCATCGCCTCCCTGGAGAAGATCGAACTCGGCGGCACGACCCATTCCTCACCATCCGCGGCCAGAGCCCGGACAACCCCGTGCTCCTCTTCCTGGCGGGAGGCCCGCGTGGCAGCGAGCTGGTCAAGACCCGATACGAAGACACCGGCCGCGCCCTGGAGGAGCACTTCGTCGTCGTCAACTGGGACCAGCCCGGCGCGGGCAAGTCCTGGAACGCCATGAACACCGACGACCTCACCCCCGAGGTCTATCGAGAGCACGCCCTCGAACTGACCAACGAGCTGCGAGAGCGCTTCGACGAGGAGAAGATCTACGTGCTGGGCGATTCCTGGGGCAGCGCCCTCGGCCTTTGGCTGGTCGATGAGCATCCCGAGCTCTTTCACGCCTACATCGGGGCGGACCAGATGGTGGCTTTTGTGGAGAACGATCTGATGATGTACGAATCCGCCCTGGACCACGCCCGGGACACCGGGGACGACGCCGCCGTGCACAGGCTCAAGGACAATGGCCCTCCCCCCTATTACGACGATCCGACCTTGCAGTTCATGCCCATGTCCATGGAGACCACCGAGGCCATGGGCCCCTGGGACGTCCGGGGGCATAACATGGCGATCGACAACCCCCTCGCCCCGGAGTACGGCTTCATCGACACCCTCGGACAGGTCTGGGCACTCTACTCGACCTTCAACGAGGTCTATCCCCAGCTCTACAAGGTCGACTTCCGCGAGGATGTCACCGACCTCGAGATCCCCGTCTACTTCCTGGCCAGCCGCCACGATCTGAACGCCTTCCAGACGTTGACCGAGGACTACTACGAGGGCCTAGAAGCTCCCCACAAGGAGTTCCACTGGTTCGAGAAGAGCGGGCACAACGTCGTCACCGAACAACCGGAAGAGCTCGAGCGGGTGCTCGTGGAGCGGGTGCTCAAGCAGACCTACGCGGGGCGGTAGGCCGAGGGCCCGCGGTCGGTTCAGTTACCCCCGACGCGCGTCGCCCACGATGCGCGTCGCCCAAGCCCGGCGGTCGTTCCGCTACATCTCGTCGGGCAGCTCCCTTAGCTCCGCCATGGAGAAGACCGGCCCGTCGACACAGACGTAGCGCGGGCCCATGTTGCAGCGGCCGCAGATGCCGATACCGCACTTCATCCGCTTCTCGAGCGTGGTATAGATCTGGTCATCCGTGAACTGGAGTTTCTCCAGGCTCTGCAGCACGAACTTGATCATAATGGGCGGGCCGCAGGTGATGGCGACGGTGTCCTTGGGCCGGGGCTGCTCCTCCTCGAGGACAGCGGGCACGAAGCCCACGCGCTTGTCCCAGCCGGGGACCTCGCGGTCGATGGTGATCACCGCATTGAGGTCGTCGCGGGCCATCCAGTCGTCGATGTCGTACTTGTAGGTGAGGTCGTCGGGGGAGCGGGCGCCGTAGAGGATGGTGATGTCGTCGTAGTCGGCGCGGTGCTCCAAAGTGTAGTGGATGGTGGCGCGCAGGGCGGCGGAACCGATGCCGCCCATGATGTAGAAGATCTTCTTGCCCTTCCACTCGTCGACGGGGAAGCCGCACCCCATGGGGGCCCGCACGCCCACCTTGTCACCTACGCTCAGATTATGCAGCGCGGTGGTCACCTCGCCCGTGCGCATCACGGAGAACTGCAGGTAGTCCTTCGTGGATGGGCTCGAGTTGATGGCGAAGGTGGATTCCCCCACCCCAAAAATGCCCAACTGGCCCACTTGGCCGGGAGCGAAGGAGAAGTTCTCCATCACCTGGTCGTCGTCGAAGCGGACTCGGAACGACTTGATGTTGTGCGTTTCCGGGACGATCTCCACCACGGTGGCCGGTTCGGGCAGGTAGGGGTTGCCGGCCGCGTTGCGCGCGGCGGCAATGGTGGCTCCGGGCTTGATGTCGTCGCGGGTGAGTCGCTGGCGGCCGTCGCTCTGGACGCCGCCGGTCTTGACCGGATTATGGATCCCCGGCGCCTGCCGGCCGTCGCCGTTGCCGTTGCCGGCGGTAGCAGTGCTATCCGGGGTCCCAGCAGCGGCCTCGCTGCCGCCTGAGGCCGCAGGCTGACCGCTGGCGTCCTGGGCTCCGGCCTTCTTCTTGGCCGGAGTCTTATCGTTCTTCTTGGCCATCTAGAGGTCCTCCCCAGTCTGGGCATGGACGCCGGCCGCCTCGCTGTCCTCTGCCGGCGCCGCCTGGTCCGCGTGCGGCTGCCCCAGAGTGCGGATCACCTCACGCAGATCGATCTTCGTGGGGCAGTAGCGGATGCAGCGGCCGCAGCCCGAGCACAGCAGGCTGTCGTACTTCTCGGGGTAATACCAGAACTTGTGGC
>Ga0075525_10000288_pt1 | contig 18742 bp, 16 predicted proteins | sample NGEPertwo_FD_74795 | JGI IMG/M metagenome (GOLD analysis project Ga0075525, IMG submission 74795) | Arctic peat soil microbial communities from the Barrow Environmental Observatory site, Barrow, Alaska, USA - NGEE Permafrost154B-two | ecosystem: Environmental > Terrestrial > Soil > Wetlands >...
AAGCGCCGGCACAGCTCCCTCGGCATGCTGGCTCCGATAGCATACGAAGCACAACACGAGCTACAGTGCACTGCAGCCTAACAATGCTGTCCGCCGAATCGGGGCAAGTCCAGGGGGCACGATGCGGCGGTATGGGCCCGGTCAGGCGAGCGCGCGGGCGCCGGCCTCCTGGGCTACCCCTCGGCCTCCTCCGGCAACTCCTCTCCCCCGCGGATCAGCCGAGGTCGCCCTTTATCGGGATAGGGCACCACCAGATGATCGAAGTCATCAGGCAGAAGCGTGTTGGGGAAGGTCTTCCGCGCCTCGGAGACCAACGAGCGGATCGAGTGGCGCGAACTGATATGGGTCAGCACGAGAAGTTCCACCTCCGCCTGGCCGGCCACCTGGGCAGCCTCACGCGCGGTGGAGTGCCGTGTCTCCAGGGCGCGCTCGCCTTCGTCGCTGGTGAAAGTGGCGTCGTGCACCAAGACCGAGCCGCCCCGGATGGCCTGGATGATCTCTTCGGTCGGCCGGGTATCCCCTGTTATCAAGATCTTCCTCCCGGGCCGGTGCTCGTCCATGACCTCCTCCGGCCGCACCACCCTGCCCTCGGCGTTCTCGACCTCTTGTCCCGACTGCAGACGCCCGAAAGCCGGACCCGCGGTCACGCCGAGTTCCAGCGCCTTATCCGGGTGAAAGCGCCCGGGACGATCCGCCTCGGCCAGTAGCCAACCCACGCTGGGCAGGCCATGGTCTGTGGGCACGGCAATCACGGAGTAGCCAATGCCCTGATACACCTCTCCTACCGCCACCTCTTTGAGGTCGACCGGGAAGGCAAAACGCCCAAACATCCTTTGCGCCACTCGAAACAGGTCGGTAAGACCTTGGGGCCCGTAGATCTCGAGGGGTTCCTCGCGGCCCATCAGGCTGAGGGTCTTGAGCAGCCCGGGCAACCCAAGATAGTGGTCGCCGTGCATATGGGTGATGAAGATCTTGTCCATCCGGGACATCCCCACCGAACGCATCAGCTGGCGCTGGGTTCCTTCGCCGCAATCGATAAGGAACCGTTCTCCCCCGCGAATGAGCAGAACACTGCTGGGGGCACGCTCGATGGTCGGGACAGCTCCCGCCGTTCCCAGGAAGACCAGCCGTAGATCCACGGCTAGCGGCGGCGGTTGGGAGAACCGTTGACCATCAGGCGGATGGCCGCGGGCGCATAATCGTCGGGGTGCTGAAGGAATGTCGGGTTGGCGCACTCCTGCCAGCTGTACTTGGCCCGGTAGGCCTGCTCGAGTTCGATGTCGCACTCGGGCCGAGGCGGCCGCTGGGCCTTGATGGCGCCGTACACGTCCCGCCGGGGCTGCCTGGTGAAAGAATCGGTGTCGATTTCGACCGAGAATACCTTGGCGATACAGCCGAAGTAGGTGGAGCCGTCCAACTCATAGGAATACGCGTAGCGGCAACCCTCCCGCAGACAGCTGGCGGGGTGCACCACCCACTCGCAGATGACCTCGCAGCGTTGACACTCGGTGGGCTTGCAGCGGTCCACCAAGTTTCTCATGTGGGTCGGTCTATTACTGCGTTTTGGCATGTTCGTCAGTATACCGCAGCCCGATCAGGGCAAAGTCGAGAGTTCGCGGAAGCCGGCCTGCAGGGATCCGGGTACCAGGCGGATGCGGCGGAAGCTTTGGTCCCGGGCCCAGTAGTAGGTTTCCTCATCCCACCAGACCACTCCGCTGTCGCCCAGATCCACGGTTCCGGAGGCCATGACCGCGCCTTTTAGGGTGGTGCCGTCAAGCAGCACGTCCCCCCCGCCGGCCACGAGGACGGCCTTCAGTTCGCCGAGGTTGCGGGCGTCGATGGTGCCGTCGAGGGTGGCGGCCAGAAGGGGATCTTTCGAGTCGGACGCCCACGATTGAAGCGCTGTGGATGGAGACACGTCGGATAGGGGCCGGCCGATGACGACGTTCGGACCAGGCAGACGCTTGCCCGGCCGGGGCTCCGGGTTCTCTACGCTATCCCGCAGATCGGCGAAGGTCGCTGAGTCGAAGTCCCACCGTTCCGAGGCCAGGGCTTCGTAGGTGCCGGGAAGGGACGGCAGCTCCTCCACCGTTCGAACTACCGGAATCGACGAGTCTGCATCGGGCAGGACGAAGGGACGGAGGCCACTCAGTTGGACGCGGTCGGCAACGATCGCGCCCGTCGGGAGATCGAGTCCGTCTCTGCCCTCCTCCAAGATCCCCGACAGGTACTTGAAAGGCGGTCCTTCGGGCAACTCGACGTAGGCGCGCGGGCCCCGTTCTCCCTCGGAAGCCAACAGAGCTCCCCGCACTCCGCCCGGGAGCTCCACCGTGACCCCAAGTTCGCGCTGGTTGCTTTTCACGAGAGCGATCAGTGCTTCTTCGAGCCGGGCGTCAGCCTCACGCGCAGCTTGATCCAGACCCAACGCCTCCGTGGCCACAAGCGTGTGAGCCGCCAAGTAGGCGATCAGAGAGCCCAGCGCCAAGCACAGAAACAGCGCCGCCAGCAGGATGGATCCCTGCTCCCTTCTCACATCCCCACTCCAATTGGGGCGTGGGAGATCGCTGCCGTTCCGGCTGCTTGCTCCGTGCGCCGAACCAGCGAGAGGCCAATCGCGCGAATGTCGTCCCTGGCAGGCGCAGAACCTGCCGTATCTCCCTCGAGCTGACTGCTTTCGGCCAGGATGAACCGCGAGCCGGCACCCACCTCCTCGAGCATGGTCTTCGAGTCGGCGAAGCCCACCACAGGGGGCACTTGACCGATCCAGGGAACGGAGCGGCGCATCAAACTCGTGCCCGTCATCTCCCAGCAAATCACCTGCGCGCTCCCGTTGAACGGCGAAGAAGAAACGAAGACGATCTGCTTGTCGTCCGCCTGAAGCATGGGTGCATTCGGGCCGGAGTTGGCGCCGGCGGTAGTCGCGGCCCCGAGGTCCCTTCGCAGGCGTTCGGAGGCCACCTCCGCCTGGAGAAGCCAGATGTTCCGCCCGGCGTCTTCGGTTTCCAGTCCCACGAAAGCCAAGCCGGCCGGCATCACGGCCAGCAGGAGCAAAAGCGAGAGCACCATCGAAACCAGCAGTTCGATCAGCGTGAAGCCGTGGTCGAACCTCAACCGTCGTACCGCCGAAGGGGTCGCAGCACGGCTAGAAGTAGACATCAAGACTCCGCCATCCATCCGAAAGCCACTCTTGGTTTCTTCCTTGGAACGTCACCCCGGACGCGTCCGGAGGAAGAACGCCGAAACCGGTCGGGTCCTCAATCGGTGCAATCCCCGATGACTGAGTGGCTTCGAAGGTCGCTCTTCCTCGGAAAGGAGCTCTGGCGACAAGAACCGGAACGTCCAAAGCGTCGGCGGGGGTCATCGCCTCCGAGAAGACAGGCGGCATCGACGCCGCGCGTTCTTCTGCGTCTGGAGTCCCCACCACGATCCGGTACGGCGGCCCCCAGTAGCCCAATGAGTCCCTCGCCCGGAGTGCGAGCTCTTCCGTCGAACCTGCATCCGAAGGGAGATGAAGGATTCGCAGCGGCAGTCGCGGATCGCCCAATTCCCTCTCCTCAAGCAGCAATCCCTCCTTCCAGATGCCGATCACCACCGGTTGACCTGTGCTCTCCGTCCCGCTGATCGTGCCTCTCCATAGGGCGCCCGAGAGCCAACCGGTCGCATCCCAGGAGGCTTCTCTTAGCTGCGGGCCCCAACTCCACTGCTGTGTCCAAGCGTCGTCCCCGGGCTGCGCCGCCGCGGAGGCCAAACGTTGATGTTGATCACCAAGACGGGTGTGAACCGCGAGAAAGGCAGTCGAGATCGAGCCCAGAAAGAGGGACAGCAGCAGCATCGCCGCGAGCACTTCGATCAGGGTGAAGCCCTCGAGCTGTTGCGGCCCACGCTTCACCGCTGCCGCCCAACCGTTAGCCCCGACACCGGTCGCACAACGAACCCGTAGTCGCCCAGCCATACTGTTCCGCCCTGAGACGGCGCTCCGAAAGGCGGCACCACGCGAACCGTCACGGAGTAAGGGCTCACCCAACTGGTTACATTCGCTTCAACGGTGCCGGGAAGCCGGCCCTGGAAGACTCGCGTCCTCGAGCCCGTCTCGACCTTTACTCCGTCCGCACCCAGGGACAATTCCGCCCGTTCGCCTCTACTGAGCGCATCGAGTTGGACCAGGGCGAGCGCCGCACGACCGACCGACGCACCACTACGCGCGTCTTGCCGTCGGGCCATCCCATGATAGGAAGGGATGGTAACCGTTAGGAGTACGGCCAGGATCAGCAAAGCGGTGAGTAACTCCAAGAGGGTGTGCCCGCCCTCGGAACCGCCGCCGTCAAACGTCAGCAGGTACCCCACGCCGGCTCTTTGGTCTTCGAACATCATGGCCAAAGAGTAGCCACAAGGACGAATAGTCGCGATGCGACCTTGGTCCTAGTCTGCCGGACCAGCCTACCCCCAGGGTCACCTAGCCGGACTCACGTTCCGGTTCATGCGGAAGAGGTTCTCGGGATCGTACTTCGCTTTGACTTCCTGAAGCCGCTGGAAGTTGCCTCGATAACTTGCCCGCAGACGATCAGTGTCGTCGTCGGCCACCTGGAAATTGACGTAGTTGCCGCCGGTCGAGTAGTCGCGGATCCTCTCCCACGACCTCCGCACCCAGTCGATGTGCGGTTCGGCGGGAGCGTCCGGCGGCCAGGTGCCGGAAAACCCGGCGATGAAGTGGGCATCCCGGTTACCGATGGCTCCGTCGTCGCTGCTGCGCTCGTTGAGAGCACCTCCCAGGTGGAAGATGATCGAATCGGATAGCGGCGACTTCACCTCGAGTGCGGCTTCGCGGAAGCTGTCGAGGAAGCCCGGGGACAACTCGGGCAGGAACTCCGTCTTCCAGTAACGGTGCAGGCCGTCGGGCTCTGTGCCATCGAGAAGCGACTGCTGTACCGTGTACGGCCTGGAGTCGACCAGATCCGCGATCGGATCCTCGAGGCTGCGGACAGGAGCAAGGGCGGTTTCGGGGTCATTGCCGCTGTAACAGATCAGCATGCCGATGATCGGTCGGCCCTGCCACTCCTCCGGGATGAACGGCGCCGGAGGGGCGAGGCGGATTACTAGGGCGGCCGTCAGCTCCCGGGGCGCGGTGGACGTCAGGTCTCGGTAGACCTCGAGAACCTCATCCGCCTTCTCCGCACTCCAGGCGATCAGGCCCCCGGTCACGAGGGGTCCCACTTCGTGAAGCCGAAACTCGAAACGGGTCACGACGCCGAAATTCCCACCGCCGCCACGTACCGCCCAATGCAGGTCCGCGTTCTCCTGACGATTGGCCATACGCACCACTCCGTCGGCCGTCACGATCTCGACTGCCTCGAGGTTATCCACCGTCCAACCGAAACGACGGGTCAAATAGCCCCAGCCGCCCCCCAGGGTGAGCCCGGCAACTCCAGTTTCCGAGACGAAACCCAGCGGAGTGGCGAGCCCGTGCTCCTGAGTCGCGGCGTCGACGTCTCCGAGCAGACAGCCGGGCCCAACCTTCGCTATCCGTCTGTCGAGATCCACCGAGACGGACCCCATGTGGGACATATCCAGGGTGATTCCCCCCTCGGCGATGGCAGTCCCGGCGATGTTGTGCCCGCCGCCTTTGGCGCTCACGAGTAGTCCCTCGTCACGAACGAAATCTACGACGGCGGCTACATCGGCCGCCGAGCTGGGCTGGACTGCGACGGCGGGGACTTTGGCGACCATGCCGTTCCAGATGCCGATCGCGTCGGACCAATCGGAGTCGCGCGGAAGAAGAATACGACCGTCCAACCGCTCCTCGAGTCTGTCTAGGCGGCCCCTCTCCAAGCGCTTCGACCCACCGTCTATCTTAGTAACTTCTATGTGTTCAAAAACCATGGCGAACCTCCACCAAAAGAGTCTATGGCCACCCTTCCCCAAATGAAGTTGGGGGACACCCCGGGCGCGGCTTGGGGCGGGGCTACCCGGCGCGCCTCGAGGGGGCGAAGAACGAGAGGGTGAAGCAGGCTGCGCGTGACTACGACCCAACACCAGGGAGGCCTGGGACCCGGTTTGGAGGGACGTCAGTTGAGCCAGCGCCCCGACCCCCCGTATCAGCCGTGCATTCCCAGAACTCTCAGCATTCTCGAGGAAGTCCGACTAGGACGGTAGGGTCGCGGCCGGCAACAGTCCGATAATCGCAAGAGACACCAGAAGCTCCAGCAGAGTATGCTCCGCGGAGCCGCACTCTCCAGGCCGCCAACCTCTCGACGCTTTCTGCCCGACTCCGTAACCATGACCGGAGACTACGTCTTTGGCACGCACAGGGGGATATGACCTAGGGTGGACATTGTCGAACTATCAAGGCCCAGGCGCAGGATGCCGAATCCCTCACTGTGACTCAGCCCACTGGAGACAAGCCCACTTCTGCTTCATCCCGGAAGCTGTCAACAGCCGAGACGCTCCGCGCCGCAGCGCTCGTAGTGCTCGTCGTAGCCGGGCCGATTCTCTACATGCCCGGCACCATGCACCCATTCTCCAGCCCAAAACTGGCAGCTCTAGGCCTGGCTATTGGCCTGTTCGCTCTCTCCCTGTGGTCCGAACGATCGACACCCCTCAGCCGCCCCACCCTCTGGCTGCTGGCCGGGCTCTTACTCTTTGGTTCGCTGTCCTTTCTCCGAACGGAATCGGTGTCACTTTCGTTCTGGGGAGTAGAAGATTTCGAAATGGGCGGCTTCGTCATGCTCCTTGGCCTCGCCGCCTTTCTACTCGGAGCCTATTCCTACCCCTTGCTGGACACTCAACCCTGGATCAGGAACGCGCTCGTCCTGCCGGCTATCCTCCTCGGTGCGGCAATAGTGCCCTGGCTTCTTGGCCTGTTGCCCGATTACTTCCAGGGAACTAGACTCAGTCTGAGCCTCGGCAATCCCATCCACTTGGGAGCCTACGCGGCCGCGATACTGGTCTTCTCGGTGGCGGTATTGCCGGTCGCCTCCCCGCGTTCTCGAGTCTTTTTGGCTGTTGCTGCACTCTCATCGGTTGGTCTCTTGATGGCCAGCCAGAGCCGGGGAGGCCTGCTGGGAGCAGGAGTGGCTCTCCTACTTCTTCTGGGGTCGTCGGGGAAGCTGCGCCCTTCTGCCAAGCGAATTCGTCTTTTGAAGGTAGTCGCCCTTGTCGGCGCGGCCGGCGTCGTGTTCACCCTTCTTTGGCTGACCGTGCCTCGCATAATCGACTTCGACCTCGGGGGCGAGAGTGTGCGCCTGTCTCTCCTGTCGACGGCAGTCGGAGCACTCCCGGATTCCCTGGTCACGGGCAGCGGACCAGCGACCTTCAAATTGCACCACCTTGCGCAGTTGACTCCTTCTGAGGTGACATTCCTTTACAAAGTCTCTAAACCGGTACCGAGTCATGCCCACAATTGGCTGCTTGAGTACTCCGTAACCTACGGTGTTCCTTTCGCTCTGTTGTTCACACTATTGCTGACCCTGCCCGGCCGTCACCTCCGGTCATCGACCAGAATGCAGCGAGGAGCATACTGCGGTAGCATCGCGATCGCTACAGCAGGCCTCTTCAACCCAATGTCGATCCCCACGCTCACCCTACTCTTGCTACTACTGGGTTATTCGTCGGTGCGACAACATTCTTCTGCGCCATTGACCGCGACCACCCCCACCCGGCCTCGTCGGCGGGCAGTCCAGCACGTGGCTCTGACGGCAGTAGGCATACTAATTCTGTCGCAGTCGGCCATCTTTCTCTACGTGGACGAGAGGGCCAAGACCTACAGCGTGCAGGGGAATGGCCAAAAGTTAGAGCGGGTGGCCTCTCTCCTCGTCCCCGGACGGCCTTCGCTGTTCACAGCCGCGGGTCAGGCATTTGCCTTCGACGGCCGCTTCCGTCGGCGGCCAGACTTGGCCGAACGGGTCGACGAGGTCTTCGCCAAGGCTGTATCTCTCGACTCCAAGGACGTGACTACTCTGATGAGTTGGGGAGTGGCTCTTCAGATCCTCGACAGACACCGCGAAGCCATCAGTAAATTTGAATCTGCGCTCGAACTCGTTCCCGGTTGGCCCGTTGCCGAGCGTTCGATGGCCTACTCCTACTCTGAACTGGGAGACCGAGAACAGGCCGCGGCCATCCTGCGGGGAACCCTAATGAGGCACCCTTACGACCGGCCCACCTGGCAGCTCTTCAGACTGGTCTCCTACGAGCAACCCGCACTTCTCGGCATCAGGGGGTGAGGTGCAGGAAACATTCGCAAGGCACATTCGAGGGGCGCAATTCCGCAGCATCGTGGCGGGCAGTGTCGCCGGTCCTCATAATGCTTTTGTGTCTACTCGCCAAGTTTCTTTTGCCGCGGCCGAGGCGGTTACCAGCCACTTTCCCCTCTCTCATCTATGACTCTGACCTTTACGTAGTCCGTTGCGGCCCCGCCTGAGGTCTGCATGCGGATGCCAAAGCGGTTGCCGCTGTCGCTCCTACTGGCGATGTCAAAAGTCGTCGTTGAAACCGGATAGAACTCCACTCGGTGGGACGCAGCCGAAGCGGTCAGCGAGGAGGTCACAGTAGGGACAGACGGGTCTACCAGGGGGCTGGTCGCAATAACCCACACGATCGACGGCTCAATGCTGGTAAGTGAAGCCGCGTCGAGCATTTGGTAGTTTGAGTAATCTATATTCGCGCCCTCTACCGCCGTCAACGCGTTTCGCACAAGCGTAATCGCGCACTATCTTGAGCTTCCCTTCTCGCGGATAGATAGGTAGGAATCGCGATCGAGGCGAGGATGGCGATAATCACCATAACTATAAGCAACTCGAGCAGAGTGAATCCGTCCTGACTTGGCAAGTGTTGCTCGGATTCTGTCTTCACTCAATACACCTCCTCGTGCTTCTATGCAGATCCCAGCGAAGCAAGCAGGTTACGACCGAACTTGTAATCCGGGGAGTCCTTTAGGAGATCTTCCAGTTCGCTCCTGGCTTCTTCCGTCCGGCCTGACGCCGCCAGGGCCTGAGCCAGCAAAGACCGATTCCGTGGGGAAGGATCGAGCAGCGCGGCCTCCCGGAGAACGGGTACTGCCCTCGCGGGCTCATGCTGACGCGCCAGGTAGTTGAGCCCCAATTCCACGCGGGTCTGCGAGTCGTTCGGGTCTAGTCTGGCGACCGACTCTTGAAAGACAACCGCCTGATCGTATTCCCGAAGCAAGTACAGGTTGATGGCGAGGCCACGAGTAGCCGCAAGATCAGCTTCGTGGTCGACAAGCCACGCATGATAAATTCGATTGGCAGTCTCCAGTTCGCCTCGAGCTGATAATTCATCCGCCCTTTGAACCGGTCCTGCCCCGCTAGAATGTAGGAAAGTCCAGGCCAGGAGAAGAAAGATGACGAGAAGAGGAACATACAGAACTGGCTGGCAAACCCTACTGATTCTGGAATTCATCACCCTGCTCACGGTCTCTATCAATCCCCTTATACGTGGTCGGCCCGGGGATAGCCCCGGGCCGACCTAGAAGAAGACCTATTCTTCTCTACGGCTAATTACCCTACCAACCCGGGCCTTCGAAATCGGTGGGAGTCGCGCCCGTTTTGTCTACGTACACGCCGAATGGGGTAGTGGTCTTGGAAAGTGTACCAAGGTAGTACTCCTCACTTCCCGCGACGCCGCCGTAGAACTCAAGTTTGTCATCAGACGCCAAAGTACCCGGGTCGGGAGCAGTATCGGAAGTAGCATCTCCGGTAATCCAGGTAATCGAAGGCTCGATGGCGTTCAGTTGCGTCAGGGTCACCGACCCAAAGTCGCGGTTATCGACGTAGGCTGATTCAACCGCCGTCATGCCGTTCCGAACCAGAGAACGGGCGGCGGTATCGTTCGCTTTGTCCCGCTGCCCCAGGAACGTCGGGATGGCGATGGCCGCCAGGATCGCGATGATGATGATCACCACGAGGAGTTCGATGAGCGTGAAGCCGCCTTCACCCTTCATCCGTTTGCTAATTGCGCTGAGCATTCCTTGTCCTCCTTGTTTAGAGATTCCGGCGCCCAACGAAAAAGGTTCGTGGGCACCAGGCAAACCACGAACCCTTTCAGGTAAAGTGGCAGTCCAGCCGGCCTCGGGGGCCCTGTGACTTTGCGTCCCACTCTTGCGAGCGGTTTGCCCTTTGCACTTACACCCTCAGTATGCCCCTCGCGAAAATCCCTAGCCAGAAACTTCAAATCTTTTTCTAATCCGATAGATTGCACGGACTCATAAGGGGCGCCGCCGCGTCGCGGGCAAGGGCCGCTTCGCCCTGCCCAGCTCGTGATTGACCCGGAAAAACTCTATGTAGACTAACGGGCATGGCAAATACTGCCTTAGGCCCAGGGGGCTAGCTCATGTGGACGCGTTCCGGCGGCGGCTCCGGCGATTTCGATGTCGGTGCGAATTGACCCACGGTCCATCAGCAGCCATGAGGCCGCACGGCGCAGTCTAGTAGCATGGGCGGTGCCAGAGGCATGTCAGCCTGACCGAAGGAGCGCTGGAGATGGGATGCGACAAATCAAGCGCTACAGCTCCCGGCCGGCACACGCCGGATATCCGCGTTTCCGGGCTCCTAGTCCGCGACGCCCAAGCGCTCTTCGTCCGACAGTCCAAGGCAAATGCCACGTATTGGCTGCTGCCCGGCGGCGGAGTTGAGCAAGGCGAGGGCATAGAGGAGGCACTCATTCGTGAATTCCGAGAGGAGTGCTCGCTCGAGATCGATGTTGATCACCGAATTCTCGCGGTCGTCGAGAGCATCTCCCCCGACCACGGTGCCACCCGCCACCTGATCCAGTTGGTTCTGCCAGTGCGGGAGCTCACGGCGGCGGTGCCCCAACCGACGGACCCCGCGGTCCTCGAAGTCGCCTGGTTTGGAGTCGAATATCTGGACAGACTCCGGTTACATCCGCCGATCAATGGCGCAGTCGGGGACTGGCTCCGAATCATGCAACAGCACGGGAGGCTTCCCTCGGATCTCCCCGGTGTCCTGACCGGTCCGTTGTGGTCGTAACCTCCCAACCTCTAGAGGTGTAGCCCGTCTCCTTCGCGTTCCCCCTCCCTTCGCTCTTTTCGCCGGAGTCGCAGACGCGTATCGGCGCTCTTCCCGCTTCGTTTGTCCCTTCGCAATCGCTCAAGAGACTCTGCCCAACTGTCGATACAGGCCGTTGAAAGCAAGAACTGATCGAAGCGGACAGCATCGGAATCGGATTCAGGGGAGAAAGCGTGGCTCGCATACAGTCCCAAAAGCATCCCCAAACGCAAGAGGCCGGTTTCACCTTGGCCGAAGTCATGGTGGCTACGCTCCTCCTCATGATCGTGCTCATTCCCGCGCTCGGCATGATGATCTCGACGGTCAGCGCGGCTCTCACGAGCGAAACTCAGAACGCTGCAACTCTCTTGGGCCAGGAGCAAATAGAAGAACTCAAAGCCCTGGACTTCGACGATCTGACCATCAAGTCGACCGGCATTGACGTATCCACGGGAATAGTCGGCTCGGGCCCCTACAGCTATACCTATGAAGGCACCCTGTATACCGTCATCACTGACGCGGCCGGGATTGTCGACGCCGCATCCACAGTCGAGCGCGGCGAAATACAGTTCACCGTCCACCGCTACGTGCTGCAACCGCTGGACGAGATGGGACAGCCCATCGAACAGCAGAAGAAGTTGGTAGTCCGTGTAGCCTGGACGAGCCCCCGGGTAGGCGATCTGGTCTTCGAGACTGACACTCACCGGGAAGGGTTCGGCCGCACCCGCAGACCAAGCGTAACCCTTGAATACCCCTTTATCGGCGATGCTTTTATCTCGGTGAGCGAGCTCAGCGGTGGCGGTAACTTGAGGGCGATCGCCGTCGACTTGGATGGGCAGCCGGTCCGCGTCGACTTCCAGTACAAGAAGAACGCGGACGCCAGTTTCAGTCTTGCCGGAGCCGTCGACACGACAGGCGTGCTCCTGGCGGACGGGAGCGGATACGAGTTCTCTTCACCGTGGACCGCGACCCTAAATGGGGAAGGACAGTACAACGTCCGCGCGGTGGTCACGGACAACGACGGGAACCAAAACCAGGTGACCGTCCCCATTTTTCTGGACCCGCACGAGCCGGCCGCGCCCACAACCATAGTTGCCACCAATTCTGACGACCAGACGGTGGAGGCGGCGGGAGGAATGCTGACTTCGCCGATCAAAGTCACCTGGTCGCCGGTCAGCTACTTGATTAGCGTCAACCAAAGCTACGACATGATCTCCGGCTACTATCTATACCGCTCCGAGCGGACGGCCGGGAACACGCTCGACACCGTCGGCACGGAGACGCTGATCGCAATTGTCCACGGTGCCGCCAACACCTTTTTGCTCGACGGACTGACCGCCGACGGCACAAAGGAGTACCGGTACCGGGTCCAGTCGATGGGGCGCGCCAAGGGCTGGCGAACCGCTCAGGCGCTTACCACCCAGGTGCCTTCGCAGGTCTCACCCTGGTACAGCGTCCTGCTTCCCGAAGCAACCTCTTGCTCCCAAGACACCTTCGTGGCCCCTGCAGACGCGCCGGCAGGTACCCAAGTAGCCGCACGCTCCACCAGTTGGAGTGCCGTGGAACTCACCTGGCTGCCACAATACGACACTGGAGACGCCACATCCGGCCCCCACCGTTCCGACTACTACTCGGTCGAACGGCGCACGGCCGCCTCTGATTGGGTGGTGGTGGGGGGACTTACGGACACCGGTTCCGACGCTCTGCTCTACTACTCGGATGTGAATCTGGGTCGAGGCACGACTTACGAATACAGGATCACACCCTCACGGACGGACGAATACCCCATCGCCCGTGAGCCCGGGATCTCCAACCCAGTCACTACGGACGTGTACTAATGCTGATACAGACTCTGCACCATGTATTAGCCCGGGTATTCGCGCCCCTTAACAAGACCGGCTCGCGTCGCGGAGGGTTCACGCTCATAGAGACCATGATCACCTCCCTGGTGCTGCTGGTTGTCTTGGCGGCGATCCACCGCTTCCTCTTCGCCGGGTTCACCACGTTCATGTTCGGTCAGGACACCTACGAGGCCCAAGCCAAGGTGGAACTCGCCCAGAAGTACCTCGATCGCACGCTCCGCGAGGCCCGGGAGGTTCTGGCGGCCGATCCCTATGGGCGCTACGTGGCCGTTCTCACCGACTCCGATAACGACGGGAACGACGAAGTGCTCGAATACTTCGTGGACTATTCCGACAGGCGCCTAAAGGAATACCGTGATGAGACGCCTGAAGCAGATCTGAGCTCATACAACTTTGCCTCTCCAGAAAGCGACGCCAATTTGCAGATGTCCGACATCGTTACGGATATCGCCGGTGATGCCCCGACAACCACACAAGACTCGTTACTCTACCCCAACAACGCCGACTCCGGGAGGCCCTTCATTTTCTTTGGGGACTCGCCCCGCCTTTCTTTGGACTACTCCTCCGGTGCCTGGCAGCATCCGGGAGGGGAGCCAGCAGGGCTCAACAATGTCAAGGGTATCCGGACCTACTTCCTGGTCGATGTCTCTCCCACTTCAGGGCCAACCGGTTACTACCTTCAGACCTACATCCGCTTCCGGAATATCGACTAGTCGAGGTCATCAAATGAAGCGACCGCATCTTGCGCGAAACGAGGACGGAATTGCCGTCCTGACCGTCATCTTCGCCTCGGCCTTGATGATAATCCTCGGTGGGACCATGTTCCTGGTCGCGGCCACCACCATGGAACGGGCCACGGCGGAAACCGAGAATTCGCGTGCGCTCAACACGGCAGAGGCGGGCCTGGAAACAACGGCGGCTAAGATCGTGGCCAACCCCGCCCTGGCGAATCCCTATATCGATACGCTCGACGATGGGAGCCAGTTCGAGGTGCAGTGGAGCGCCAATGTCACCGGCCTCCCCTGGTGGACGCTGACCTCGACCGGCTACCACAAGATCGGAGCGGAACGTTGGGGCAAACGCACGGTGACAGCCCAGGTCTTTGCCCTCAACCCCTGGGACTTCCAGTATGCCGGCGGGATGTCCGGAGCGACCGTCAATGGCAACGTCTGGGTGAAGGGGCCGTTTTACGTCAACGACACCCTGGAATTGACGGGTACCGCTGGCGTCCACGGCGGACCTTTGATCATCTACGATACAACGGGTCCCGGGGACGGCGACCTGCTGCTCAACTCCAATAGTGCCGACATTGGGTCCCCTGGGAACAATGTCGCGCTCTTCATCGACGGGACTGTCACGAACACGGCCGGTTCTTACTATGCCGATCCGGTCTATCGGTGGGCGCCGGCTCTTGAGTTTCCTGAATTGACGGAAGCGCAACTCAACTATTACCGCTGGGACAACAACGGCGGCAGCGATCCGAGTCCTTGGCTCGCGGATGTCGAGAGGCCGGTCGCGCTGCTCGATGTGGACACGGGCGTGACCACGGACAAGGATACGCCGCTCACGCTGGGGCGCCGTACCTTCGTAGCCAAGCTCAATGACAACATCAAGCACGCAAATGAGGCCAATCCGCTAGTCACGTTCTCCAAAAGTGGTAACCACATCACCATTCAGTTCAACAATGCGACTGGGGTGAAACCAATCCTCTTCGTGGACGGAAACGTTACCTTTGGGGATAACCAAACAACTGTGAGTTACACGGGGATAGGCACCATCGTTTCGAGCTGGAACATCGCGGTCAAAGGGTCGCTGGCCCCCAGCGGAAGCTCGTTGGGGTCTAATGAGACCGGCGCCCTAAACGGATTTCCAGAGCAGAACGCCCTGGGTCTGATCGCTTTCAACGATGCTTACTACGAGGGCCACACGTCGGACTGGCTGGCCGCCGCTCTCTACACCGGCCAGCAGGCCACCTTCGCTCAGCAGGGGAACTTCAAGGGAAGTGCGGTCACCCGAATGCTGAACCTAGGGGTGAACGTTCCCCACCTCTATACACAGCCGGGCTTTTCGACCAAGCTGCCGCCGCGGATGCCCGGGGACGATGCGAGGATCAATTCCATCATCGGCTGGACAGAATTGAGCCCCCCGAGCGGAGGACCGGCCACGATGTCGACGGCGCTGCCCACTCCTTAGTCAGAGGATCTGTGGGCGGCCGGCCTTCCTGGGCCGCTGCCCACCTCCCTCTCCTACCCCGTGCTCCCGAAGCCCCCGCTACCCCGGCCGGTCTCGTCCAGTTCCTCCACCACGGAGAAGCCCGGGGTTTCCACGCGCTGAATCACCAGTTGGGCGATGCGGTCGCCGACCGCGATGGCGAAGGGCTCGGTCCCCGAGTTGTAGAGGCTGACACGGACCTCCCCCCGGTAGCCCGCGTCGATCAGTCCGGGGGAATTCACCACCATGATTCCGTGGCGAAAGGCGAGGCCGGAGCGAGGCTGGACAAAGCCTGCGTAGCCCTGCGGGATCGCTAGGGCGATGCCGGTGCCCACCTCGCGGCGTTCGCCGGGGGGAATGGTGATTTGTTCGACCGAATGAAGATCGGCTCCGCCGTCGCCCTCGTGCGCTCGGTGCGGCAGACGCGCCTCGGGGTGCAATTTTCGTACCTGGATCTCCATGGGTCTGTCCCCTATGCCCCAGCCTTGAAGCGCAGTGCCTCGTGGCTCTAGACCTTCAGTGACCGCTCGATGCGCTCGACCGCCTCGTGGATACGGTCGTCCGGCACGGTCAGGGAAACGCGCACGAAGCCCTCCCCCGCCTCGCCGTAACCGTTTCCGGGGGTGACCACGACCCCGGCCTGGTCCAGCACGTGCTCGGCAAAGCTGGTGGAGGTGTAGCCCGCGGGAACCGGCATCCACAGATAAATGGTGCCTTTGGGAGCCTCCACGTCCATGCCGATGTCGCGGAAGGCCTGGACCAGTTCGTCCCGGCGGCGTTGGTACACGGCGCGCATGGCGTCCACGAACTTGAGGTCGCCGTTCAGCACGGTGGCGGCGGTGCGCTGCAGGGCTTCGAACATTCCCGAGTCCAGATTGGTCTTGAGCCGCCAGAGAGCTTCCAGAGTCTGCGGATTGCCCACCGCGAAGCCGATGCGCCAGCCGGTCATGTTCCAGGGCTTGGAGAGGCTGAAGAATTCGACCCCGACCTCCTTGGCTCCTTCGACCTCGAGGAAGCTGGGGGCCACGTAGCCGTCGAAGGTGAGCTCCGAATAGGCGTTGTCGTGGACCACGGCGATGTCATAGGTCTTGGCGAAGTCGACCACGCGGCGGAAGAAGTCGAGATCGGCGACCGCGGCGGTGGGGTTGTTGGGATAGCTGATGAACATCAGCTTGGCCTTGCGGGCAACATCCTCGGGGATGGCGTCCAGATCGGGCAGAAAACCGTTCCCGGCGAGCAGGGGCATCAGGTGGACGTCCGCGCCTGCGAGGATGGAGGACCCCGCGTACACCGGATATCCGGGGTCGGGGACCAGGGAGAGATCACCTGGATCGAGCACCGCCCAGCACACGTGGGCCAGGCCTTCCTTGGAGCCCAGCAGCGGGAAGAACTCGTTGCCCGGGTCGATGTCCACGCCAAACCGCTCCCGGTAGAAGTGCGCCGCCGCCTGGCCGAACTCGGGCACGCCGGCGTTCGAGGGATAGCGATGATTGCTGGGATCGTCCAGTTGATGCTTCATCTCGGCGATGACGAAGTCCGGAGTGGGCAGGTCGGGGTCGCCGATTCCCAGGCTGATCACGTCCACGCCCTGCTCGCGCTTGGCCGCGATCTTTCGCTCGATCTCGGCGAAGAGGTACGGGGGAAGTCGGTCCATCCGGCGCGAGAATTCCATTTTAGACTCCTATCGGTCCCGCCGGCTCGGTTACCACCGGCCGGCCCAGATTCTTCAATAACTCGGGGCTGAGTTCGCCCACGAAGACCTCTTCCGCCGGACCGGTCATCACCATCTGCCAATCGGGGTCGGTCTCGATCTCCAGGTCTCCCCCCAGCAGATGAACCACCACCGGGCTCCGGGTCAGTCCCAGCCGGACCGCGGCGGCTCCCACTGCGGTGGCTCCGGTCCCACACGCTTGGGTCTCCCCCACGCCGCGTTCCCAGACGCGCATGGTAACCGAACCGTCCGCTTCCGGGCGGATGAACTCCACGTTCACCCGGTTGGGAAAGAGGGGCAGGCGCTCTATGACCGGCCCAAATTCGGCGAGAGGCAGGTCGGCCAGATCTTCGGCAACTATTATGCAGTGCGGGTTGCCCACGTCCACGAAGGTGAAGGTGAACTGCTGCCCCAGGGCTTCCAATTCGTGGCGGACGATTTCGGTGGTATCCGGCGCGGCGGCGATGGAGTCGCTGATGAAGCGCGCCTTCCCCATGCCCACGCGCACCCGGCCGTCGGGCAGCAGACGCGGGTGAATTGGCCCGGCGAGAGTGTCGACCACGAATTCGTCGCCGGGGGCCACCACGCCCTGCTTCTCCAGATAGCGGGCGAACATACGGATGCCGTTGCCGCACATCTCGGGCTCGCTGCCGTCGGGGTTGAGAATACGCATGCGGGCGACGGCGTTCTCGGCGGAGACGGTGTCGGAGGACATGGCGGAGGGGTTGGGAGCCTCGTGGATCAGGATGCCGTCGCCCCCTACGCCGTAATGGCGATCGCAAAGCAGGGTGGCATCGCTCGGGCTGAGCGGGCGCGGAAGAGCCGCAGCTTCGACGATGAGATAGTCATTCCCCAAACCCTGCCACTTGGCGAATTGCATCTAGCTTTCCTTTCCACAGCGCCGCTTGGCGAGCGCCACGATCTCATCGGCCACCTCGGCGGGCGGCCTCGCGGAAGGGTCAATCATAACAACGTCAGGAAGCTTCCGCAGCCAGGTGAGCTGGGCCCGTGCGTAGCGGCGGGTGGCGGCGGCGAGCAGTTCGATCAGCTGCGCTTCGGTGATCTCGCCGGCCAGGTGGCGGCGGATCTCCCGGAAACCGATGGCCTGGCGGATGCCGCTCTGCCTCCCGGCGGATGCGGCGGCGGAATCATCTGCAGCGGGTTCCCCCTGCCGCGCGAGGTAGCTCCGCACCTCGTCCACGGCGCCGCCTTCGACCAGATCGCGCGTGCGCCGATTGATGCGCTCGTAGAGCTGCTCCCGGGACATGTCCAAACCAATCAAGATTGTCGGGTGGCGGTAGCGCGGGTGCCAGAGGTCGTCGCGTCCCGACCAGGAGCCGGGTCCTGCGGTCAGCACGACCTCGAGGGCGCGCATCACCCGCCGGGGGTTGAGCGCATCCACGCGCGCGGCGGCGGCCGGATCCAACGCTTCGAGTTCCGCGTGAAGTGGGCCGACGCCCTCCTCACGTAACCGCGCCTCCAGTCGAGCCCGTAGTCCGGGCTCGTGCACGGAGGGGATATCCAAGGGGGCCAGCGCGGCGCGGAGATAAAGTCCGGTGCCGCCGGTGATCACCGCCCAGCCCCGGGTGGCCAGGTCGCGGTCGAGGGCGCGCCGCGCCGCCTGGGCGTAATCGGCTACCGTCCACTCCTGCTCGGGATCTGCGACCTCGACGAGTGCGTGTTCGGCGCGTGCACGTTCAGAGGCCGAGGCCTGATTGGTGAGAACCGGAAAACCCCGGTAGAGCTGCATGGAGTCGGCCGAAATCACCCCAACCGCAAGGCGCGCCGCCACCTCCACTGCAACCGCCGTCTTGCCGACGCCCGTGGGGCCGAAGATCGCGATTACGCAGCCGTCCTCGCCACCCGGGCGGCTCACCCCATCGACCACCTCGTCCTGACGGCTCACCCCGTCGACCGACCCGCCCTGAGGACTCACGCAGCCC
>Ga0075525_10000297_pt1 | contig 18472 bp, 13 predicted proteins | sample NGEPertwo_FD_74795 | JGI IMG/M metagenome (GOLD analysis project Ga0075525, IMG submission 74795) | Arctic peat soil microbial communities from the Barrow Environmental Observatory site, Barrow, Alaska, USA - NGEE Permafrost154B-two | ecosystem: Environmental > Terrestrial > Soil > Wetlands >...
CGGAGCGACGAGCCCGCTGCCGCCGGGGGCGCGGAGGGGCCGGCCGAAGAGCCCGGCGCCGCGGAGCAGGCTGCCGCAGAGTCCGGTACCGCTGGGGACGGCGAGGGAGCGGCCGGAGAGGGTCTCTCCGGCGATTCCAAAGACACCCAGGGCCCCAAAGGGGCCACCGGAGTCCGCTTCATGCTCTCCTCGGGCAGGCGTAACGAGGTGGAACTCGCAGGCCGGCAAATCGTAGGCCTGCTCAGAGACGGCGTTCCACCGAGTGAGATCGCGGTGGTGGTCCGCGATTCATCCCGGTGGCACCGGATCGTCGGTCAGGTCTTTCACGCCTACGGCATTCCCCACCGCATCGACATGCGGATGGAGTTCGGGGCGACCGGTCTCGGGGCCGCTTTTCTCCAGGCGGTGCGTGGTTTCATCCGCGGAGACTTCGCCGAGCTCTTTGCCTATCTGCGCGGGCCGTACTCTCCCTACGAGGCCGACCTCGTCGACCGCTTGGAGATCGAGATCCACGAGGGAGCCCTTCATTCCGGGGCCGGTCTCCGGCGCGCCGTTGCCCGCTCCCTGCCGGACCAGTTGACGCCCCTGCGCAATGTGCTGGGTAAAGACGGGTCCGGCCGGGCGGTCATTCGCCCCGAGGGGGTCGAGGACCTCTCCCGCGCCTTCCTCGAGCGGGCCTCCCTTTCTGTCAAGGATATCCGCGAGATGGAAGCGGACGCGCGCGCCTTCGGCGTCGTCCGCGGTTGGGCCGAGGAACTTTCGCACTGGCAGCCCGCCTTTTCCGGAGAGCAGCCCCCGACTGCAGCCGAAGCTCTGTCGGCGCTCTCCAAGAACCTTCTCCCCATGGGCCGCGAAGAGGAGGGGGGAGTCGTTCACGTGCTGACGGCGGTGCGCGCGCGGGCTCGGCGGTTCACAGTGATGTTCATGCTCGGGCTGGTCGAGGGGGAGTTCCCTCGCCCCCGGGAAGAGAAAGGTTTTCTCAGCCGCCGCCGGCGGCAGGAGGCCAACCGGGTTTGCGGACGGGAGTTGTTCGTCGACCGCGGCCCGAACGAGGAAGAGGCGCTTTTTGCCCTGCTCCTGTCTCGGCCCTGGCAGCTTCTTTATCTGTCCGCCCGGGATACGGAGGACGAGGGGGAGGAGGTCGTTCCCTCGCCCTTCTACGAGACCTGCCGCACGGTGTTGGGGGCGGACGCGTGCAACCTGCGACGCGGCCTCGAGGAGGTCGTTCATCCCGTTGGCGAGGCTCCTTCTGAACGGGAGTATCTGCGGGCCTGCGCAGTCCAGGGACTGGTCCCCGACGCCGCCTGGAGCGGGCGGCTCGAAACGGTCCCCTGGCGGCGGCCTCCACGGCTGACCCGTCCCGAAGTGCTGGGGCAATTAGCCGGCCAGGATTCCTTTGCCGCACGCCAACTTGAGTCTTATGCCCAATGCCCTTTCCGCTGGTTCATCGAAGACCTGATCGGCCGCGAGAAGATGAAGCGGGAGATGGACCCGCTGGCCCGGGGAATTGTGCTTCATGGGGCCCTCAGCGCGATCTACGGCGCCCTGGCGAAGGAGGCGCTTCTGCCATTAGGCCCTGCGGGGCTCAAGCGCGCGTTCGAGCTGGTCGAGTTTCATGTGGCTCAGGCGCTCAGCGCGTTTGAGCACCACGGGACCGCCGCTCAGCGCCGGCTGCTCTTGACCGCGGCGACTCGGGATCTCAAGCGCTTCTGTGAGTTCGATGCGAATTCGGGCAGCGAGCTGAGACCCGCCTTCTTCGAGCACTCCGTCGGCGTGAATGGCGGCGTGGACATCGGCGGCGTCAAGGTCCGCGGACGGATCGACCGCATCGACGTCGACGCTCAGGGGCGCAACTTCGTGATCGACTACAAAGGGGGCAATTCGGTGCCCAAACTGCCTTTCTCCCAGGAGGGCAATCTGCAGATCCCCCTCTACCTGTGCGCTCTTCGTGCTGAAGGTCCCCAGACTCAGGTGGCCGGCGGAGCCTACGCGGCCCTGGGATCCAACAAGCGGGCGGGTATCTACCTATTGGGTGTCGAGGTGGGAGGCTGGGCACGCAAACCGCTCAATGAGGAGGAGCTTCTCGAAGAACTGGAGCTATGCGTGGCAAGAGCCGGCGAAGCGGCCGAGGGTATGCGCAGCGGCAGGATCGCGTCTGATCCAGCCGACGGGAATTGCCTGTTCTACTGTGATTTGGCGGGCATATGCCGTTCGGACCGACGCCCGGAGAGGTTCTGATGAGCCTCACTCCCGAGCAACTCAAAGTGATCGCCAACCGTCAGCGCACCATCTTCGTGGAGGCAGGGGCGGGGACGGGCAAGACCACCTTGCTGGTCGAGTGTTATCTGTCGGGACTGCTCGACGATGGCCTGACCCCTGAGCAGTTGCCCACGGTAACCTTCACCCGGAAGGCCGCCGGTGAAATGCGCGAGCGCATCCGGCGGGCTTTGCTCGACCGCGGGGCGAGTTCCCTGGCCCGCCGCGTCCAGGACGCTCCGATAGGCACCATCGACAGCTTTGCCGCCCGCATTCTCCGGGACAATGCACTGGAGGCCGGGCTCGACCCAGCGTTTGGCATCCTCGAGGAAGAACGGGCGGCCATGCTGGTGCGGCAGGCGTTTCGAGATGTGTGGGAGAGGCACATCTGCGCGTTGGACGATGAGCGCCTCACCGGCCTGAGCCGCTTCCAGAAAGAGGTTGAGGGCGGCGTCATCTCCCTCTACGCGAGGCTTCGGGGGGCCGGCCGAGAGGACCCGCGCCTGAGGTTACCCGTCACTCCCGCTTCGGGCCCTGCCGAAAACGCTCTGCGCGGCGCTCTTCGGGCCTTGCTCGACGCAGGCATCGACCGGGTCAAGGCTTCGGCAAGAATGCTCGAAAACCTGGACAAGGCCGAGGCCTGCGTCGAGTGGCTCGACCGCTCGGCCTCGCATGCCCCCGAGCAAAGGATCGTCGAACTCCGCCGATTTCGGCCGAATGCGGGCTGTGGCAACGCGGAGCAGAAGGCGCTGATCAAGGCCGTGCAGGAAGAGAGCGAGCGCCTGCATGCGGTTCTTGGAGAGCAGCTCCTCGCTCCGCTTGCCGGCGAAGTGGATGAACTGCTCGCAGCGCTGCACAGCGAGTATGTAAAACGCAAGAAGGACCTGGGGGTTCTCGATTTCCTCGACCTGACTCTGGAAGCTCGCTCTCTTCTCGAGCGGGGGCTCGGAGGGCTGGAGCCCGGTTCCCGCCTGATAGTGGATGAGTTCCAGGACACCAATGACCTGCAGTGCGCCTTTTTCGACGCTCTGGGCGCGGAGGCCATCCTCACCGTCGGGGACCAGTTTCAGAGCATATACGGGTTCCGCAACGCCGATGTCGAGGTCTTCCGCGATCGCAAGCGGGAGACCCCAGCCGATTCGGTCTTCACCCTGAGCACAAACTTCCGCTCGCGGCAGCGGGTGCTGGACGTGGTCAACTGGGTGTTCAGGGATGAGGCCATCCTAGGGCCGGAACTGCTCGAACTCACGTCGGGTAGAGAGCCGGGGGAACCTAGGCCGGGCCGGACCGAACCCCGCGGTTCCCTTGGACCCGCAGCCGAGCTCGTTGTCCTCGAGAAGGAGGCCGGGGCAGACTGGCGGGAACAGGAGGCCCGCGCGTCCGCCGAATGCGTGGCGAGACTGGTGCGCGCGGAGGGGTGGAAGCAGCGCGATGTGGTCATGCTCTTTCACTCGACGCGGGGGATCGATACCTACGCCGATGAGCTGGAGAAGCGGGGCCTGGATGCCTACGTGGTGGGCGGGCGAAACTATTATGCCAGCGAGGAAGTTGGGGACGTTCTCTCGATCCTGAGCCTGTTGATCAACCCGCACGACGATCTCGCCCTGCTCACCGTGCTCCGGTCGCCCTTCGTCGGGGTGGCGGACGACGTGCTCTATCTGCTTCGGGAAAAAGCGGGACGGCGCCGGTCGGCCGGCAGGAGACCCTTTCTCTGGACTGCACTCCTGGCCGTGGCGAAGGGGCAGGAGCTGCCGGGAGCCACCGAAGACGAGGTGGCTTCGCTGCGCGATCTGGTGGCCGGGGTCTTCGAATTGCGCGGGCGCCTGGGGACTCCGGGTTTGGGTGGATTCATCGAGCAGGTACTCAACCGCTTCGACTACGACCTGGCCGTGCTTCGGGCTCCCCAGGGCCGCCGGCGGTTTGCGAATCTGCGAAAGCTAATGCGCCTCGCCGATGAATTCGAGTCGGTGGAGGGTCCCGATCCGGCCTCGCTGGTCGCCTATTTGCGGGAGAGGGGGGAACTCGCGGCCAAGGAAGGGAACGCCGCCATCCTGGCTGAGGGCGAAAACGTAGTTCGGCTGATGACCATTCATCAGGCGAAGGGCCTGGAGTTTCCCGTTGTTCTGGTGGTGGGCTTGGGCTCGGAAGGTGGGGGCCGGGGAGGCGCGGGCGTGCATGTGGGACTCCGCGGACAGGTCGGGTTTCGCTTCAAGCTGGAGGAGGGTCCCGGTAGCCCCACGGTGGATTACGGGCCGGTCGAGGAGACCATCGAGGAGGCCTCGCGCCGGGAGGGCGGGGAACTGCTGCGCAAGGCTTACGTGGCCTTCACCCGGGCTGAAGAACGGCTGGTGCTGGTGGGAACCCGCGGGATCACCGGAACCGCGCTCCTCCATTATCTGGAGGGTCTGTTCGACGTCCGGCCTGCGCCGGATCCGGAGGCACCCGGGCTCCGAGCGGCTCCGGGTTCCCCGGCGGCGGCGGATGGCAAGGAGACACTCGGGGTGGCCGCATCGGAAGGCGATGGCTTCTATCCCTGGGAGGGCATTGACCTGAGGGTGCGGTCGGTGGCCGAGGTGCCCACCGAGGACGCTCTCATGAGGCCAACACATGCGCCACCGGTGCGGGGAACCGCAGCGCCAAGACCGCCGGCTTTTGTCGATTGGCTTGCCCCTAAAGCACCCGTCAAGAGCGTGAGCTTTTCTTCGCTTTCCCTCTACCTGGCCTGCCCGAGACGCTACTTCCTGGAATCGGTGCTGGGACTCGGCGAGTTCGATGTCCGGGGGGGAGCCGCCGCCGAGCGGGCGGCGGCCGAAGCCCACCCCGAACCCGACGACGGGGCGGGTGGCCGGGGACTTGTTGGAGAGCCGGGCGCCGACGAGGCCGGGGGAGTGTCAGGAAGGGAGGTAGGCGTGGTGGTTCATCAGATGCTGGAAGAGGCCGAACTCGCCGCCGCCGAGCCGGGCGAGGCCGCACTGGCCCACCTGGCGGCTCGCGCTCTCGAGAGGCACGGTCTTACGGGGGAACCGCGCATCGCCCAAACCAGCGTGCGCCTGGCCCACGCCTTTTGGCAGTCTCCCGTCGCCACTCACCCCGGACTGGCTGCGGGCCAAAAAGAGGTGCCCTTCGTATTTGCGCACCGCGGCTTCCTGGTGCGCGGGATATTCGACCTCTTCCTCGAGGAGAGCCGGGGCGGCTGGCATATCCTCGACTACAAGACCAACCGCCTGGGGGAGGGCGGGCCCGCCGAGGCGGTGAAGCATTACCGGCTGCAGGCGGCGATATATGCACTGGCGGCGCTTCGGGCAGGCAGAGAACAGGTTAGGGTTTCCTTTCTCTTTCTGGAGCAGCCGGGCGAGCTCGTGACATATGAGTTCGCCGCCTCTGATCGAGGCGCGCTCGAGGAGGAGCTGAGCGCGGCGCTCGCGGGCATCGAGAATGGCGACTTCGCCGCGCGAGAGGACCACTGCGACTGGTGCTCGGTCGAAGGGCTCTGTGGGCCGCTCGGCGTTGATGGACCGGGGTCCTCCGTTGGTGGTAACATAGCTGCTCGCGGGGCGTAGCGCAGCCTGGTAGCGCGCATCGTTCGGGACGATGAGGTCCCGGGTTCAAATCCCGGCGCCCCGACTGGGGAGCCGCCGATCGGCGGCTTTTTTTTGTGAAGGTTCCACGCTCGTGGAGCGGGACGGTGTCGCTGTATCGCAGGTCCGTCGAGGAGGAGTATGGCCGAGAAACTCAGTCTGGGCGTAGCCGCCCGGCTCTCGACCTACCTCCGAATCCTCAGACAGGCGCGCAAGCAGGGCCGGGACAGTATCTCTTCCCAGGAAATCAGCGACCACGCCAACGTCAACCCGACTCAGGTGAGGCGTGATCTCTCCGCTTTTGGCCGCTTCGGCAAGCGAGGAGTGGGCTACAGCATCGACTCGCTGATCGGTGAGATCCAGGAAATCCTTCACAGCGAGGGCCCCTATCGCATCGCCGTGGTGGGAGCGGGCAAGCTGGGGGGCGCTATCGCCACCTCTTCGATCTTCCAGGATCACGGCTTCGGCATTGCTGCGGTCTTCGACAACGATCCCCACAAGATCGGCAGTGACCTCGGCGGTTTGGAAGTGCTTCCCAGCGAGCGGGTGCCGGACTATTGCCGCAAAGAGGAGATAGTGATCGGGGTGATCGCCGTGCCCCCCGAAGGCGCCCAACAGGCCGCGGACGCGCTGGTCGCGGGAGAGGTGCGCATAATCCTCAACTACACGGAGACGCTCCTCACGGTGCCCGACTGGGTCACGGTCTATACGGTCAACCCCGCCGAAGAGATGCTCTACGCGCTCTACTTCTCGATGCCTGATGAGCTGGAGGCCGAGTAGGGCGGGTTGTCTGTCCGTTCGGCTTTCTGGGATTCCTAGCCGGTTAGGGCCACCACCAGCACGGTGTCTTCCGGAGCCACCCCCTTCTCCGCAAGTGGTTGACTGACGAAACCCTCCCCGCCGGCTTGTGGCCGGAGCAGGAAGGCGCCGTCGACGGCCTGTGACAGGGAGGGGGGGAGGTCCGTCGATGAGGTGAGGGTGCTCGCGACGTCCAGTCCTGCCTGGCGCAGGGACTCAACCAGCAGGGGGACGTCCTCGGGCAGCATTCGGGCCAGATAGACGCCACCCGTCACCGTCTGCGAGGGCAAGGCCCGCAGGGTGGTGACGCTCTCGAAGATCTGCGCGGCCTCCTCGGGAGACGTCGCTGTCGACATGCGCAAGTTCAGCACCTCACCCGGTGCCGCCCTTGGTGACGGTTCCGCGGCGTCCAGGGCGCGGGCCTCTTCGGTGGCTTCCCCTTCGCCGGCGTCGCCGCCTTGCTCGGCCGCGGTGACCCCGGCGGCCTCGTCCCCTCCCGAGCTTTGGCCGGAGTCCTCGGCCGAGGCCGGGGCTTCTTTGTCGGTCGACTCCTGCTGCCCCGCCGGGGCACCTGCCTGGAACGTACGCAGGTCGTCCGTCTGGTCACTTTGGGTGAACCAGACCAGTCCGACGCCCACGAAGATCAGGAGCGCCGCTGCGGGTAGCAGGGTCGAGGGGCGCAGCCAGGCGGGCAAGGAGCCAAGAAGCGAGGTCTTTCTGCGGCCGCTGTCTTGCCCTCGGGCCGGCGGTTCCATTTGCCCGAGTCTCCGGTGTTCAAGCCCCCCGAGCACTCGCCCCTCTAGTTCCGGCGGAGGTTCTGCGCTCTGCACTGCGGCGAGCAAGGCCATGGCCCTGCGCTGCTCGGCTACGGCCTCACGGCAGCGGGCGCAGCCGGAAAGGTGCCGCGCGAATTCTCGCGACTGCTCCTCCGAGAGGGTGCCGTCCAGATAGTCCAGCACGGCTTCTCCACGCCCGTCGATATGCTCTTGTTCGCGCATCGTTCCCTATTCTTCGCCTGATTCTCTGACGGCTCCCGGGAGCCCAGGGTTCCCCCGCTGTCGAGGGGCCGGGTTCGCTTGCGGCCCCGTACCTGCCTGATCCCCGGCCCCCACCGGATGCCCGTCAGGGGGTTCTGCCTCGGCAAGGGGCGCCCCGGTCGGGGAAGGGGCAAGCGAGCGCGCCAGCAGCGCACGCGCCCGGAAGAGGCGGGATTTCACCGTCCCCTCGGCAATCTCGAGAATGTCCGCGGCTTCTGCGTAGCTGTAGTCGAGTAGATCGCAGAGCACCACGGTGAGCCGGAAGTCTTCGGGGAGGGCGGTTAGGGCGGCTGTGACCTCGTCCGACAGGCGGTCCTCGACAGGGTTGCGTGACGCGCGGGGCACATCGGCCGCTTCGACCAAGCGTTCCAGCGAGTCCTCATCCGTGGGCTGCGGCCTGCGTTTACGAAAATGATCCCGCACGGTGTTGACCGCGATGCGGTGGAGCCAGGTGCCGAAGCCGGAATCCCCGCGAAAACTCTCTATCGCGCCGAAGGCTTTGAGGAAAGCGTCCTGGGCTAGGTCGGCGGCTTCCGCAGGGTCGCCCGTCATCCGCAGCGTCAGGTTGTAGACCCGCCGGCTGTGGAGGCGGTAAAGCTCCCCCAGAGCCTCCCGGTCTCCTGCGCGGGCGTCTTTGAGGAGCGTCTTTTCGCGATTGGCGCTCACGCTCGTCCGCACACCCGGGAAGGGCCGGGCCACGGAGAACCACCCTGAGCAAGAGGTGGATCGGTTTGGCGGGGGGCGGTCTGCATCATTTGCTAGACTCTTCGCTCGCTTCCCTAGGGTGTCAGGGATTGTAGCAGGCAGATCTGGGCAAACTCCCTGGAACTCACCGGCGTTTGCAGGAAGGGTGGCGGGCCGGCGGACGATGGCGGGAGATCGAGTGGAAGTACGAGAAGAGATAGGCGCCATTTTCGAGAACGGCCGCGATCTGACCGTCGGGTTGGAAGAGGAGTTCCAAATCCTCGACGCCGACACGCTCAGTCTCACCAATCGTTACCAGGAGCTTAAGGAACACGCCGACGAGGTCTTCGGCGGTCCCTTGGTTTACGGCGAGTTGATTCAGTCCGAAGCCGAGATCAACAGTGTCGCCGGTAAGACCTTCGCCGAGTCGCGCGAAGACCTGCGCTCCAAGCGGGCCGCCCTGACACGTGCGGCCGCGGATCTGGGCCTGGCGCTTGGCTCGACGGGAGTTCATCCTTTCAGCCATTGGCGCGATCAGCGCTTCATCGAGTCGGAGCACTATAGGCGAGTAATCAACGAACTCAAATACGTGGCCTGGACCAACAATACGTTCGGACTCCACGTCCACGCCGGCATCAGGGGGGCCGACCGCGCCGTCGCCGTCCACGACGCCTACCGTTCGTACGTGCCGGAGTTGCTCGCGCTCTCGGCCAGCTCGCCCTTCTATCACGGTGGTGAGACCCAGCTTCACTCCACCCGCGCACAGGTCTTCGTCGAAGCGTTTCCCCGTTGCGGAGATCCCGATTCCTACGGCGATTGGGCCACATATGCCGACTACGCCGACTTTCTTTTTGCCACCAAATCCATAACCGAGTCGACCATGATTTGGTGGACGCTCCGGCTGCACCACCTGTTCGGCACCCTCGAGGTCCGCGCGATGGACGCCCAGCCGGTTTTCGAGGATTCCATGGCGATGGCCGGGCTGAGCCTGGGTTTGGTGGCCGCCCTCCTGGACCGCTACGACCGGGGAGAGAGCCTCGCGGTTCACCCTCGCCGGTTCATCGAGGAAAACCGCTGGCGGGCCCGGCGTTACGGCCTCGACGGCAAGTTGATCGATCTGGAGACCCGCACCGAAATCAGCGCGGTAGAGGCGCTCAAGCGTCGCGTGGGCCAGGTGGAGCCACTGGCCGAAGAGCTGGGCCTGCAGACCGAACTGGCTCGGGTCGAACACATTCTGGCCGAGGGGAATGCCGCCCAGCGGCAGCTCGCCCGTTTCCGTCAGGGTGAAGAGATCTTCGAGATATTTTCCGACATGGTGCGCCTAACCATGACCTCGCACCAGGCGGAGCCGGCCGCAGCACCCGAAGGCTAGGAAGACTCAACCGTGGTCTGGAGCTTGCGGTAGGCGATCGTCCAATAGGTGCTGAAGAAAGTGGTCAGCACCGCCTTCAGGAGCAGAACGGCCGCGCCCAGCACCAGGCCGACGAAGACCGCCAGCGGAATCAGCCAGAGGCCCTGGTCTTCCCCGATGACGATCGCCAAAACCAGGGGAATGCCGAGGGCGATCAGGGGGATGGCGAGGATCAACCCCACGGCGATGCTCAGTCCCAGGTTGAGGGCCCAGACGAGCAGGCTGCTCCCCGTTTGCGCGCGAAACAGCCGCCATCCCCTTCCCAGCGAGGCGAAGACGCCCGTGCCGTCCAGGATGAGGCTGCGGGTCGACCAGCTGATCACGATCTGCAAAACCACCAGGAAGGGAATGAGGGCGAGGGCGACCAGGACACCCAGACCGACCAGGGCGATCACAGCGGAGCCCGAGAGATCGAAGTTCTGGAGGAAGACGAAAACCAACACCACCGCCATGACCCCAAGGACCAGCAGGGTCAGGAGCCCGGCCAGTAGGAGGAGTAGAAACAGGCCTAGCAGGGGCCAGAACCTTTCCAGGCCCCGGCGCCAACTGCGGCGCGCTCCCCTGCCTTCGACCCCGCGGTAGGCTTCGTCCGCGCCGGCCACGAGGCCTGCGGTCATGATCACCGAGAGCGCGAACAGCAGAAAGCCCAGGACGAAGACCACCAGACCGAGTGCCGGCAACCAGCCCCAATTGCCGGCGAGGAAATCGACGCCGCCGGAGAAGGAGCCGACCCCGTCGCCACTGCCGTCGCCGGAGAACTGATAGCTCGATGAACTCGGGTTGCAGCCGTCCAGCGAGAGAGCGAAAAGGCCGAAGAGCCAGAGGTACTTGGCGCGCCAACTTATGCGGAAGGTGGCGGAGAGCAGCTCCCCATAGTCCATGCCCACTCCTTCCTGTCCGCTTTTTCCGGCGTGCCGCCCGGCACGTGGTTGACCACCGCTCGTCTTTGAGGATACTACTATCGGGAACCGGGCCGGGATACCCCTTGGGCGGCAGGCGATAGCGATATCTGGGAGAGGACATGGCGGACTCAGCGAACAGTTCGGGCGAGGATCGGCAGAGGATAGAAGAGGAGTTCCTCGAGCGGATGCAGCAGGAGTTAATGGGTCTTTCGGTGCAGAACCATCTGTCCGGAGTGCTGCAGTCCCTGCCGAGCATCGCCTTTCAACGGATGGGTCTTTCCGAGCAAACGCGGGCGGACCGGGATCTCGAGCAAACCCGCATCGCCATCGACGCCTTCCGCGCGCTGGTCGACGTGCTCGCGGGTTCGCTGCCCCGGGACGAGGTGGCGATGTACCGGAGCACGCTCGCGCAAATGCAGATGGCCTACGTGGGAGCCATGGACCAGCAGAAAGAAGAAGCGGCGGGTGAACCGGCGGCCCCCGAGGCTGCGGACGATTCCGAATCCGAGACCGAAACCAAATCTGAATCCGAGTAATTGGCCAACGGAGGAGATGCGCAGTGTCTGACGAGCAAGCGGTAGATGAATATGGCTCCCGAGCGGAGATAGGGGTTTTTGGCGGATCCGGTTTCTACTCCTTCCTCGAGGATGTGGAGGAGGTAGCGGTCGACACCCCCTACGGCCCCCCCGGCGACAGTTACTTCATCGGCGAGATCGGCGGCAAGCGCGTCGCTTTCTTGCCCCGGCACGGGCGCCGGCACCAGTTTCCCCCGCATATGATCAATTACCGGGCCAATGTCTGGGGAATGAAGGCACTCGGTGTGAAGAAGATAATCGGTCCCTGCGCCTCAGGAAGCCTGCAGAAGGAGGTGGGGCTGGGACACTTCGTGGTGGCCGATCAGTTCGTCGACCGCACCAGCGCCCGCAAAGACACCTTCTACGACGGTCCCGTCTCGACTCACGTCTCGTCCGCCGACCCTTACTGCCCTCACATCCGTGAGGCCCTGATCGGAAAGTCCCGGGAGCTTGACATCACCGTTCACGAAACCGGGACGGTGGTCGTGATTCAAGGCCCCCGCTTCTCCACCCGGGCCGAGAGCAAGTGGTTCAACCGCAACGGCTGGGAGGTGATCAACATGACCGCCTATCCCGAGGGCTACCTCGCGCGCGAGCTCGAGCTTTGCTACGCGAACATCTCTCTGATCACCGACTACGACGTCGGCGTGGCGGACGATCCCTCGATACCCCCGGTCAGCCATCACGAGGTGGTCGAGGTCTTCGATGATAACAACGAGAAACTGCGGCGCCTCTTGTTCGAGGTCATACCGCAGCTGGATTATGAGAGGGATTGTCCCTGCGCGCACGCTTTGGAAGGTGCGCGCCTCTGACCGGGTGACGGTAAGGGGCGGGAACCAAGGGCCCCGGTGGGATGCCGGGGCCCTGAGCTACTGCTGGGGGTAGTCGACGACGAGCTCCCCGTCGACGCGGCGGATATTCGCGTTTCTGACATGGTCGAGCAGGGCGCGGCGGCGCAGATCGTCGGGCTCGCCGGCGTTCTTGCGATCGACTTCGAGCACGCTCTCGTACATCTCCTCCACGAGCTTGGTCGATTCGTCCGGGCTCAGACCCAAGGGCTTGAGCAATCCGGCGACCTTGCCCAGGATGCCTTTCAAAGCGGTAAGCGACTCGCGCTCGACCTCGTTGATATCGTCGCGGCCGCGCCCCGAGTCTCTTTCTGGGGGATTGTCTCTGCGGTCTCTCTTGGCCATCTGAGCTCCTGTTCGCAGGTTGCGACGTTCTCATTGTAGCCGACGGAGCCGCCCGAGACAGGCATGAAACCATGGGGTATACTGGGTCGCCGACCGGTTTCGGCGTTCCGGGACGTGGCGCAGCCTGGTAGCGCACCTGCTTTGGGAGCAGGGGGTCGCCGGTTCAAATCCGGCCGTCCCGACTGTATGGAGAGCTTGACGGGCGGGTGTAGCTCAGCTGGTAGAGCAACGGCCTTCCAAGCCGTTGGTCGCGGGTTCGAATCCCGTCGCCCGCTCCTCGGCCGCTTTCGCGGAACGGTGGAGGCGCCTGTAGCTCAGTTGGATAGAGCAGCGGACTTCTAATCCGCGGGCCGGGGGTTCGAATCCTCCCAGGCGCGCCTTAGGCTGCAGGCGCAAGCGCTATGGCCGACATGGTGAACGTAGCTCAGTTGGTAGAGCTCCGGGTTGTGGTCCCGGTGGTCGCGGGTTCGAGTCCCGTCGTTCACCCCTCAAGGGTTAGGCCCTTCGTGACGTCCGAGCGGGACGGGGCGAAGGGTCGTTTCATTTTGCTACGCGCGGGTGTGGCGGAACTGGCAGACGCGCCAGGTTTAGGTCCTGGTGCCGCGAGGCGTGGAGGTTCGAGTCCTCTCACCCGCATAAAGTAGCCCCGGTCCCAAGGGCCGCGGCAATAGAGTTGAGGAGGAGAGGTCAACGTGAAGACCACCGTCACCGAAATCGAGGGGAGCAAGGTTCGCCTCGACGTAGAGGTTCCCGCGGAAGAGGTGGGCGCCGGGCTGCAACGTACCCTGAAGCGCCTGTCGCAGGAAATCAAGCTTCCCGGCTTCCGCAAAGGCAAGGTGCCCACCGAAGTGGTCCTCCAGCGCTTCGGCATGGAAGCCGTAGTGCAGGAGATGCTCGAGGAGGAGCTGCCCAAGTGGTATGCGGCAGCCCTGCAGGAAGAAGAGATCGTACCCGTGGGCCGTCCCGAGGTGGACTTCGAGCAGGCCCCGACCGAGCAGGAGGCCTTCACCTTCCAGGCGGAGGTTCCGGTCATGCCCACCCCCGAACTGGGCGAGTTCAAGGGCCTCGAAGTGCCCAAAGAAGAACCGACCGTCGAGGACGAAGAGGTCAACCGTCAGGTCGAGCGCCTGCGCGACGAGTTCGCTGAACTGCGCCCGGTGGAAGGTCGCCCGGCCCAGGAGGGCGACTTCGTGACCATTGATTTCCAGGGGCGCTTGGACGGCGAAGAGGTGGACCAGACCTCCGCCGAGGACTATGTGTTGCAGATCGGCTCCAACCAACTGTTGCCCGACCTGGAGCAGGGCGTGGTGGGTATGGAACCAGACCAGGAGAAGGTCATCCCCGTCGTCTTCCCTGAGGAGTACCCTGCGGAGGACATCGCCGGCAAGACCCTTGACTTCGCGGTGAAGCTCAAGGAGGTCAAGGAGAAGTCCCTGCCCGCTATGAACGACGAGTTTGCCAAGGACGTCAGCGAGTTCGAGACGCTGCTCGAGCTGAGGCTCGACATCCGGCAGAAGCTCCAATCGTCCTTGGATCAGGCAGCCGATCGCCGTTACCGCAACGCGGCGGTCAAGCAGGCGGCCGATAACGCCCAGTTGGAGCTGCCCGACGCAGTCATCGACGAGCAGGCAAGCGACATGGTGGACGATTTCGCCCACTCGCTGACCCATCAGGGCACCTCGCTCGAACACTACTTGGAGCTGAGCGGTTCGACTATGGAGGCGTTACTCGCGGAGGTTCGTCCTCAGGCGGAAGACTCCGTCAGGACCACGCTGGTGCTCGACTCCGTCGCCGAAGTCGAGGGTCTGGCGGTCACCGACGAGGAGTTCGACAAGCGGGTGAATGAGATGGCTCAGGCGGCCCGGATGGAGCCCGAGGAGTTTCGTTCGCGCCTGGAGGACTCTGGTAGAATCTCCACGGTTCGGCAGCAGCTCCTGCGAGAAATGGCGGCGGATCTCATCGTGGACAATGCCGTGCCCGTCGCACCGGAGCCCGAGCCCGAACCGAGCGATGACGACGAAAGGACTTCAGAGTGAGCCCCCTCATTCCCATGGTGGTCGAACAGACCAGCCGAGGCGAACGGGCCTTCGATATCTACTCCCGGCTTCTCAACGAGCGGATCATCTTCTTGGGCACCCCGGTCAACGACCAGATCGCGAACGTGATCGTCGCTCAGATGCTCCATCTGGAGTCGGAAGACCCGGACAAGGACATCGCGCTCTACATCAACAGCCCGGGGGGCAACGTCTACGCCGGGTTGGCGATCTACGACACCATGCAGTTCATCAAGCCCGAGGTCTCCACGATCTGCATCGGCATCGCCATGTCCATGGGCGCCCTCCTGCTGGCGGGCGGAGTCGAAGGAAAGCGCTATGCGCTACCGAATTCAAAAGTGCTGATCCATCAGCTTTCCGGCGGATTCCAGGGACCGGCGGCCGATATCGAGATCCACGCCCGCGAGGCGCTCAACCTGCGCAGGCGTTTGGATGAGATCTTGGCTAAGCACACCGGCCAACCTATGGAAAAAGTGGAAAACGACACGGATCGCGACTTCTTCATGTCCTCGGCCGAGGCGAAGGAGTACGGGATCATCGACAAGGTAATCGAGCACCGCTAGTTGAGGGGGACCGAGTAGTGCCCAAGTCCTCGAGTGGCTCAGAGCAACTGCTCTGCAGCTTTTGCGGAAAGAGTCAGCGGCAGGTCAAGAAGCTGATCGCCGGCCCTGGCGTCTACATCTGCGACGAGTGCATCGATCTCTGCAACGAGATCATCGACGAGGAGTTGGCGGCTCCGGTCGCGCTCGACCTGGAGAACCTCCCCAAGCCGCGGGAGATCTATGACGTCCTCTCCGACTACGTCATCGGCCAGGAGGAAGCCAAGCGCTCGCTTTCGGTGGCGGTCTACAACCACTACAAGCGCGTGCAGATGGCCACCTACGAAGAGGTGGAGATCGAGCTGCAGAAGTCGAACATTCTGCTGATCGGCCCCACGGGTTGCGGCAAGACGCTCCTGGCTCAGACGCTGGCTCGGATGCTCAATGTGCCCTTCGCGATCGCCGACGCTACCGCCCTCACCGAGGCAGGCTACGTGGGCGAGGATGTCGAGAACATCCTGCTCAAGCTGATTCAGGCGGCGGACTACGACGTCAAGAAGGCCGAGACCGGGATCATCTATATCGACGAGGTCGACAAGATCGCCCGCAAGGCGGACAACCCCTCGATCACGCGTGACGTTTCGGGTGAGGGCGTGCAGCAGGCGCTGCTCAAGATCCTGGAGGGAACCACCGCCAGCGTGCCGCCTCAGGGGGGGCGCAAGCACCCCCATCAGGAATTCCTGACGATCGACACCACGAATATCCTCTTCATCTGCGGGGGCGCTTTTGCCGGCCTCGAGAAGTTGGTCGAGCGGCGCATCGGCAAGAAGGGCTGCGGCTTTGGCGCGGACATCGAGAGCCGCAAGGACCGTGATCTGGGGGAACTGTTCAGCAACGTGCTGCCGGAGGACCTGCTCGAGTTCGGGTTGATCCCCGAGTTCATCGGCCGTCTTCCTGTCTTCTCCAACGTGCACCAGCTGAAGCAGGAAGACCTCATCGCGATCCTGACTGAGCCCAAGAACGCACTGGTCAAGCAGTACCAAAAGTTCTTCGCCTACGACGGCGTGGAACTGATCTTCCAGCAGGAGGCCCTGGACGCCATCGCGGTCAAGGCCATCGAACGGGAAACCGGGGCGCGCGGCCTGCGCTCGATCATCGAAGCGGCGCTGATGAACGTGATGTTCGATCTGCCCAGCCGGCGCGATGTTTCTAAGTGCGTCATTACCAAAGAGGTAATCGAGCGCTCGCTGGAGCCGACTCTGGTGACGCACACCGTACCCGACGAGTTGGATCTCGACGAAGAATCCGCCTAGGCGGGAGTGACCGTGGCCGACAACGAGCGGTCGCTGCCGCTCCTCGCGGCACGCGATCTAATTCTTTTCCCCAAAATGCTCATCCCCGTCTTCGTGGGACGGGAGAAGTCCGTGCGCGCCCTGGAACGGGCGCATCAGGCCGGGTCCTCGCTGATTCTCGCCACGCAGTTGACCTCGGTCGAGGAGCCGGTCCAGGCGGACATTGCCTCGGTCGGCACTCTGGCCAAGGTGGTGCAGTTCTTCCGACTGTCGGACGGCACGGTGAAGGCGCTGCTCGAAGGACAAGGCCGCGTGGCCATCGAGGGTCTTTCGATGAGCGAACCCCACCTGGAGGCCAACTACCGCCCGCTCGAGATGCGCCGCGCCGGCAACTGGTCGCGGGTGCGCGCTCTGATGGAGGCGGTCAGCCGCGAGTTCCACGTCTACGTCACCCAGTCGCCGGAACTGCCGGAAGAAGCCGAGACCATTCTCGAAGACGTCTCGGACCCCGGCGATCTGGTGGACATCGTCGCCGCCAACCTCCTGATTGCCGCGGACCGCAAGCAGTCGCTGCTGGAGGGTGAGGACCCCGAGGAGCGGTTGATGACCTCCCTCGAGGTGCTGATGCAGGAGAACGAACTGCTCGCCATCGAGCACGACATCGCCGACCGGGTCCACGACAACCTCGAGCGTCATCAGCGCAAGTTCTTTCTGCGCGAGCGCATCCGGCTCATGCAGGAAGAACTGGGCGAAGAAGAGGGGGAGGAAGGAGAGCAGGGGCGCTACTTGAAGCAGCTCGAGCAGAAACCCAACCTCTCCGCCGCGGCGCGCACTACGCTTGAGAAGGAGATCCGCCGACTGGAGGACATGCCCCCGTTTTCGGCGGAGATCGGCGTGGCGCAGACCTACCTGGACAACGTCTTCGCGCTCCCCTGGGGGGAGATGTCGGGGGCGGAGGCTCCCAACGTGGCCCACGTGGCCAAGGTGCTGGACGACACCCACTACGGGCTTTCCGACGTCAAGGACCGGATCGTGGAATATTTGGCGGTGGCCCAGCTCCGGCAGGGCATTCCCCCCAAGACGGTGCTCTGCTTTGTGGGCCCGCCCGGTGTGGGGAAGACCTCGATCTCTCTGGCGATTGCCGAAGGCCTGCGGCGGCCGCTCCAGCGCATCAGCCTGGGCGGGGTGCGGGACGAGGCCGAGATTCGCGGCCACAGGAGGACTTACGTCGGGGCCATGCCCGGCCGCATCCTGGACGCCCTGAAGCGGGCCGCCGTCGACGATCCCGTCATCCTGCTGGACGAGCTGGACAAGATGGAGTCCGATTGGCGGGGGAATCCCGCCGCCGCCCTGATGGAGGTACTGGATCCCGTCCAGAACCACGCCTTCCGCGACACCTATCTGGATCTCGAGTACGACCTCTCGCACGTGCTCTTCCTGGCCACGGCCAACTACGAAGAGGACATTCCCGAGACCCTGCACGACCGCTTGGAGATCATCCGCATCTCAGGTTACACCTCCCGGGAAAAGGAGCAGATCGCCCGGCGGCACCTGGTGCCCAAGACCGCCGAAGAGAGCGGTATGGCGGAAGTGGGGGACGTGTTCACCCGTCAGGCCCTGCGCGATCTGATCGAGGATTACACCCGCGAGCCGGGGGTGCGCGAGCTCAACCGCCTGGCGGGCAAGGTCTACCGCAAGCTGGCGCGGGACCGGGTGGAGGGCAAGAACCGGGCGCACACCCGCGTCGGCCGGGGGGATCTCGAACGCTACCTGGGTGCACCGCCCTATCTGCGGACCCGCCTGGCCGAGGAGTTGGGATGGGGGGTGAGTACCGGTTTGGCCTACACCGGCGCCGGTGGGGACATCCTCAGGATCGAGACGGCGATCACGCCCGGTAAGGGCGACTTTCACATCACCGGTCAGCTGGGCGAGGTCATGCAGGAGAGCGTCACCGCGGCATGGGGTTATCTCAAGACGGCGATCGGCCGGGACGAAACCCTGACCGACATTTGGCGCAGGTCGCCCGGACGCGCCCGCCTGCTCGAGCAGTACTTGTCCGAGCAGCCCGCAGGCTCTGCAGGCGAGGAGACCGGGAGCGATGACGGCAATGTCGCCGCCGAGCCGCCTTGTGCGCCGCCGGTTCCCCCGGATTT
>Ga0075525_10000300_pt1 | contig 18394 bp, 18 predicted proteins | sample NGEPertwo_FD_74795 | JGI IMG/M metagenome (GOLD analysis project Ga0075525, IMG submission 74795) | Arctic peat soil microbial communities from the Barrow Environmental Observatory site, Barrow, Alaska, USA - NGEE Permafrost154B-two | ecosystem: Environmental > Terrestrial > Soil > Wetlands >...
GCCTGATCGTCATCGGAGAGCGCGATCTCGACCACCTTGTCGCAAGCCCGGCAGATGGCGAAGGCGAACTTGCCGTCGCAAGCGCCATGATCGCAGGCGACAAAGGCCGAGCGCGACTGGAGCCGGTGCACCATGCCCTTTTGCATCAGGTCGTTGAGCGCGCGGTAAACCGTGGGCGGATGGGAGATGCCCGATTTCCGCACCCGGTCGAGGATGGCGTAGGCGCTCATGGGCTCACCCACCTTGCGCAGGCAGGTCAGGATCTCGCTCTGATTGCGCGATAGCTTAGGGGCGTGGTCGTGGTGATGGGCGGCATTCATAGCCGATGATATAACATAACACCACCCGCCCCCGTCAAGGCCCCCGGCGCGAATAGTCCCCCCGCGACTCGTGATGCAGCGTCTCTCCACGCCGTCATGGCCGGGCTTGTGGTGCCGCTGGCGCAAGACTCAGCCCTGATCGATGCCGGGCTCGACTTTGCGCTCGGGGAGCGCACCAGTGCGGGCGTGTCCTACTCAGGCCAGTTCGGCGACGGCGTGGAGGATAACGGCGTCAAAGGCCGCTTCACTATACTGTTCTGATCCCGGCAATCATCACCTCTCCCCTGTGGGGAGAGGTCGAGCGCGTTTGCGCTCGGGTGAGGGGTCTTCGTGATCGCTCGCATGCATCCCCCTCACCCCAACCCTCTCCCCCACGGGGAGAGGGAGCGAGAGGCCGCTTCGCTATGTTATTCTAAGCGGGGCTGGCTGTTCCGACCCTCGCCACAAGCCTTGGTTGAACGGGACTGACCTGCGTCAGCAGAGCCCAGGGAACCTGGGGGCGCGACGCCGCCGCGCCTAGTCGTCATGGCCAAAGCCGGGTAGTCTTTCCCCAACGTTGATGAGTCGCCATGGAAGGCGGCCTTTGACTGGGCAGGTGGGAAACGAAGGATGTCAGAGCTCGACCCGCTACTTCTTTCGCGCATCCAGTTCGCCTTCACGATCTCCTTTCACATCATTTTTCCGTCCTTCACCATCGGCCTGGCCGCCTGGCTCATGGTGCTCGAAGCGCTGTGGCTGAAGACCGGCAAGCAGATCTACGCCGACATTTCCCGCCACTGGACCAAGATCTTCGCCGTGTCCTTCGGCATGGGCGTCGTCTCCGGCGTGGTCATGTCCTACGAGTTCGGCACCAATTGGAGCGAGTTGTCGCGGCTCGGCGGCAACGTCATCGGCCCGCTGCTGTCCTACGAGGTGCTGACCGCCTTCTTCCTCGAGGCGGGCTTTCTCGGCATCATGCTGTTCGGCCGGGAGCGCGTGCCGAAATGGGTGCATTTCTTCGCCACCTGCATGGTGGCGGCGGGCACGGCCATCTCGGCCTTCTGGATTCTCTCCGCCAATAGTTGGATGCAGACGCCGCAAGGCTACCGCATCGCCGAGGACGGCGTGCTGCATGTGACCGACTGGTGGCAGGTCATCTTCAACCCGTCCTTCCCCTACCGCTTCACCCACATGGTGGCGGCCGCCTATCTCACCACGGCCTTCGTCGTGTCGGGCATCGGCGCCTGGTACATCTTGCGCGACAGATGCATGCCGCATGGACGCATCATGCTCGGCATGGGCTTGAGCCTCATCGTCTGGTTGGCGCCGCTGCAGCTCGTGATCGGCGACCTGCACGGGCTCAATGCGCGCGAGCATCAGCCGGCCAAGATTGCCGCCGTCGAGGCCCATTGGGAGACGCGCCGCGACGCGCCGCTGGTCCTGTTCGCGTGGCCCGATGTCAAGACCGAGAGCAATCTCTACGAGATCGCCATTCCCGATCTCGGCAGCCTCATCCTCACCCATGAATGGAACGGCGAGGTACGCGGCCTGAAATCCTTCCCGGTCGACGAACGGCCCAATCCCGTCATTCCGTTCTTCTCCTTCCGCATCATGGTCGGCATCGGCTTCATCATGATCGCGCTGGGCTTCACCGGCGCGGTGCTGTGGCTCATGGGCCGGCTCTACACGACGCGCTGGTTCCTGCGCGCCATGGTGCTCGCCTCGCCGCTCGGCTTCATCGCCGTGCTTGCCGGCTGGTTCGTGGCCGAGGTCGGCCGCCAGCCATGGGTGGTCTATGGCCTGCTGCGCACCGCCGACGCCGTCTCGCCCGTTCCCGGCGGCAGCGTGGCTGCCTCGATTGCCCTTTTCGTCATCGTCTACGGCATCGTGTTCGGCGCCGGCGTCTTCTACATGGGCCAGCTCGTGCGCCGTGGGCCTGGCCAGACCCCGCCGGTTCCAGAGGAAGCCGACCCGTCGCGCCGGCCCTTAGCAGCAGCAGGTGCCCCATGACGCCAGCGAGCATGGACATGGCTCAACTTCTTCCAGTTTTTCTGCCGCTCGTCTGGGCCGCGATCCTGGCGCTCGCCGTGTTCCTCTACGTGCTGCTCGGCGGCTACGATCTGGGCTTAGGCGTGCTGTTTCCGCTGGCGCCGTCCCATCGTGATCGCGACGCCATGATGGCCTCCGTTGCCCCCTTCTGGGACGGCAACGAGACGTGGCTGGTGCTGGGCGGCGGCGGCCTGCTGGCCGCCTTCCCGCTGGCCTATTCTGTCATGCTGCCCGCGCTGTATATCCCGCTCATCCTCATGCTTTTGGGGCTGATCCTGCGCGGTGTCGCCTTCGAGTTCCGCTTCAAGTCGAGCCGCTTTCGCTGGGCCTGGGACCTCGCCTTCGCCGGCGGCTCGACCGTCGCCGCCCTCATGCAAGGCGGCACCATCGGCGCCTTCGTCCAGGGCTTCGCCGTCACCGACAATAAATTCTCCGGCGGCGCCTTCGATTGGCTGACGCCGTTCTCGGCCGTCACGGCCGTCGCCGTGCTGTCGGGCTATGTGTTGCTGTCGGCGGGCTGGCTCATCATGAAGGCCGACGAGGCGTTGCGCGATTGGGCTTACGGCGTGGCGCGCATCGCGCTCATCGCGGTCGCCCTGTTCATTGTCGCCTTCAGTGTGTGGACGCCGTTGCTGCATCCCGACATCGCCGCGCGCTGGTTCTCGCCGGGCAACATGGTGATGTTCTGCCCCGTGCCGCTGCTGACCGCGGCCGCCGTCATCGGTCTGTGGCGGGGCATCGCCAAGCGCCAGCGCTATGCGCCCTTCCTGTGGGGCGCCGCCATCTTCCAGCTCTGCTATATCGGGCTGGCGATCAGCCTGTTCCCCTTCATCATCCCGCCCGACATCACCATTTGGCAGGCCGCGGCCGCGCCCGACTCCCAGCTCTTCATGCTGTACGGCGCGGTACCTTTGCTGCCGATCATCCTCGGCTACACGGCCTATTCCTATTACGTGCTGTGGGAAGCGCCGGAGACCGACACCTATCATTGATTTTCTGAACGTCCGCTCACTCTCCCTCGTCATGGCCGGGCTTGTCCCGGCCATCCACGATTTTCTTCTTAGCCAAGACGTGGATGCCCGGCACAAGGCCGGGCATGACCAACGAATGGTGATTGCATCAACTTCACCACTTCCCCGACAAGTCCTTCTGCTGGAGCCGCCGCTTGAGCAGCATGATCTTGCCGTAGGCCTGCTCGATACGCCGGCGCGAGATGCGCCCGTCGCACACCGCCGCGACGATGGCCCCGTGGATCTTCGCGCCGAGCTCGGGGTTGCCCGACTGCACGTTGGAGAACACGACGATGTCGGTCCCGGCGTTGATCGCCTTGACCACGATCTCCTCCAACGTGAAGTGGCCGCGCACCGCGCCCATCTCCATGTCGTCGCTGATGACGACGCCGTTGAAGTCGAGCCAGTCTTTGTTGCGCAACGCGCGCACGGCCTTGGCCGACAGCGAGGCGGGCAGCTTTTCCATGTCGCTGAACCGCGGATGATAGAGATGCCCGACCATCACCGCGTCGAGCAGACCCGCTTTGGCGAGCCTGCGATAGGGCTCGAGCTCGACCTCGCGCCACGTCTGCGTCACGTCTGCCAAGGCTTTGTGGCTGTCCACGCGGCTTGAGCCGTGGCCGGGGAAATGCTTGGCCACAGTGACGACATTGGCCGCGCGGTGCGCCTGGATGAAGGCTGTCGCGAGCGCCGTCACCGTGTCGGGGTCGGCGCCGAAGCTTCGGTCTCGGGCGCCGATCACCGGGTTATGCGGATTGAGATTGAGATCGACCACGGGGCCGAAATTCATGTTGAAGCCGGCCTCGGCCAGCTCCGCCGCCATCTTGTCGTAAAGGCGCCTTGCCGCTCCAGGCGCCGCATAGCTCGGGTTCCGGCCCACGCTCTCCGCCGAGGGATAGTATGTGTATCCGTTCCGGCGGTTGAGCCGCTGCACCTTGCCGCCTTCCTGGTCGACGGCGATGAACGGGCGGGGCGTCGAGCGCGCATTGCGCAAATAAGCGATGAGGTTCTTCAGCCGGGGCGGCGAGGCGATATTCTCCGGGAACAGCACCACGCCGCCGACGATCCCCTTGGCCAGCTGATCGCGCACGGCGATGACGCCCGCATCCTTCTCGTCGTCGCCGGGAAATCCCACCATGATCGTCTGCCCGATCATGAGACGAAACCGGGGCCCGTCGCAGGCAAGCGGCATGGGCGCCGCCCGCGCGGCCTCTCCCGCAACGCACAAGACGAGGACCGCGGCCATGCTCAGCAGGGTGAGCGCGGCGAACAGGACTGCGATTGATGAGCGGAAGACGAGGGGGAAAGACATTTGCGGGTGGGTTTATGGACAAAATTTGCCGCGATTGTGCATAAACTTCGGAACGGGTGAAGGAAACGGGTCGAGGGAAAGGCCCCATGCATACTAGCATTTTGAGCGTCCTGGCGGCGGCCTGCGTCGCCAGCCTATTCTGTATCGGTCCCGCGATCGCCGAGCCGGAAGCCGCTGCCGAGCCGGAGACCCCCGCCGAGGTGGAAGCACCGGCGGAGGACGAGGATCCCGACGAGAGCTTCGCCAAGAGCCTTCTCGGCAGGTCGTATTCCGGCGATCTCGATCTCGAGGGTTGGACCAGTTTCGGCGGCGGCCTCGTCTCGCCACCAATCTATGTCCACCTGTATCAGCGCGAGGACGGCACCTCCTTGGTGCTGACCAGCAAGCTGTCCTCCAGAAAATACGTGGTGACCGATGCGCTGATGATCTCCAAGCCGTGGAAAGGCTACGAGATCTCCATCGCCTGCACCCAAGGCGACGACTTCACGCTGCGCTTCATTGGCGACGCTCGGGGCCCGGATGAAAAAGAGTGGTGGACCGAGGTGCGCCGCGCCTGGGAGATTGATCTCCCGCCCAAGCCCGAGAGCGACGCCGAGTCCGAATCCGAAGGCGAGACCGAGACGGCAGCCGAGCCCGCCGAGACGAAGCCCGAGCCCCAGCCCGGCAAGACCTCCGAGGCGAGCACCAAAGGCATTCGGTGCACGAACCCAAACTGGTAGAAGACCAAGAAGACCGAAGGGATGGGGAGACCTCGGGGATGGAACAGCTCATATTCGCGGTGACAATCTTGGCGGCGCTCGGCACCGGGCTTCTCGCCGGAAATTTCTTCGCCTTCTCGGTCTATCTGATGCGGGCGCTGCGCGGCCTGTCGGCCGAGCGCGGCATCGTCGCCATGCAGGCCATCACCGCCGCGATCAAGAACCTCACATTCCTCGTCGTGTTCTTCGGCACTGCCGCGCTCTGCGCCGTGCTGTCGGGCGCCGCCATTCTCGAATGGGGCAAGCCCGGCTCCTGCTATCTGCTCGCCGGCACGCTGTTCTTCCTCATGGGCGCGTTTCCGGTGACGATGATGGCCAACGTGCCGCTGAACAATCAACTCGCCCGTATCGCGCCCGACACCAAAGACGGCCGCGAGCTGTGGAAGCGGTTCCAGTCATCCTGGGGCGCTTGGAACCATGTGCGCACGGTCACCGCGCTTGCAGCCTGCGCGCTGTTGATCATGGCGGCGGTGGCAGGCGGAAACCCTTTCGCCCACTGAGTCTCTCAGAGACACGCGCAAACCAAGCCCACATCATTGCGGGCAGAGCGCGCTCCTGCGCTCCGTCTGATCCTTGATGTAGTGCGGCTTGCGCGCGAAGGATCGCGACAGATTGTCGACCATCGTCCAGCCGTCGAAATTGCCGTCGTCGTCATAGTCGACGTGCACGAGGATGCCGTTGCTCTCGCCGATCCGCGCGGTGTTGGCATAGCAAATCTGGGCGACGAGGCCACGCCCCAGGCGCGGCTCGCACTCGATATAGGGACGGCCGCAATGGGCGGTGCTCGCCAGCGCGCCCGGCGGCAGCGCGCCCGTGGCGCGGATCAGCGCATCGCCGTTGCAGGCAAACCGGCGCTGATTGAAGATCGCCTGCGTGCGCGCCTTCGGCACCGCATAAGGGCCTTTACGTGTCCAGAAGCCGATCGACTGACCGGCGAAGGCCGCGTTCTGAATATCGGTATCCAGCGGCAGCCCGCCTTTGCATTTGCCGCCTGCGTTGCGCGCGAACCAGCGCGTGTCCGTCCAGTTCTGGAACAGATGCCATTGTCCGGAATTGTGGAAGGCGGACGATCCCCCGAAGGACCGCGACGCCGACAGCCAAGTGAAGTCGATCAGCCTCTGCCGCTGGAGCAGCATGAGCGCATCGCCGCTGCCATAGGCGCCCACCAGATAGCCGGCGCTGCGCAAATTGCGGTTCACCACGGTGAAATACTCCACCATCTTTTTGGCGGTGGCCGTGTCGCTCCGGTCGAAATTGAAGTCGACGCCGAAATAGATCGCGGTGTTGGCCGGTTGGCCGAGCGCCCTCGCCTGCGCCACCGCGGCGCGTGAATCGAGCTCAGCTTCCGTCTTGGTCGAATGCGGTGGGTTTGCCGCACGCGCGCAATTGGCGTCCTTGAGCGTGAACAGTCTGCCTTTGCTCGTCAGGCTCTTGCCCTGGAACTTGTATTTGCTGCTGGAGAGATATTGGTAGATCGACAGCACCGCGAAGCCGTGATCCAGGATCGCGTCGATCTCGCTGCCGGCCTCGCCCGCCCGGCCATTGTCGATGAGCCGCTTGCCCGCCCATTGCGGGCAGCGGCCGAGATAGCGGCCGATCACCTTGACGCCCGCGGCGCGGAGCTCCGGCAGATGGGGCGTCACGTTGTGGGAGGTGTCGATGATGGCGATGCGCCCGGCGTCGTCTTTGGCCGCGGCCGCGCGCGCGCTGGCGAAAGATGTGAGCGCCAGCGCCACGATCACCAACGCGAGTCCGCATCGAGTCACTATCCGACTCCTCCGTAACCGAATCTGAGGCCAACGGTTGGACAGATCGCACCGGGGGTCAAGCCTGCTCGGCCGGCGCTGACCTCAGTCCCAATTGGGCTTCTTTTCTTCGCCGGCGAGCGCTGTGATGCGCTCCTGCAGCGCCGCCACGAAATCGTTGTAGGTCTCGGTGCCGTAGAGCGGCTCACCGACATTCGCCGTGCAATTGAACGGCACCAGCAGGGACGAACCCTTGGGCAGCGCCTTGCCGAGCCCATGCATGTAGACCGGTATGATGGGGACATGCGGCCGCGCGCACGCCAGATGCCCGATGCCCTTCTTCAGCGGGCCGAGCGTTTCCGGATCGCCGCGGGATCCTTCCGGGAACAGCACCAGGATCTCGCCGCGATCGAGCGCCTCTTCGCATAAGAGAAGCGGGTTGCCGCCGTCTTTAGCGCTGCCGCGCTTCACCGGGATAATGCCGATGATGTTGGTGACGAACCAGCCCTTCGCCTTGCTCGTGAAGAAATAGTCGACCGCCGCGACGGGACGGAGCTTCGGCAATAGGCTGAGCGGCATCAGCGACATCAGGGCCAGCGCATCGAGATTGGAGTTGTGGTTGGCGACAAGCACCGCGGGACCGTCCTTCGGCAGGCGCTCGCGGTGGCGCACGGTCAGGCCGAGCGCGACCAGGATCACCGCCCGCACCACGACGGCAAAAAATACAAACCGCAGCAGCGCGATGAACGGGTTCCGGCTCACGGGGTGCGCCTCATGGCGTGAAGAAATAGCGGAAGAAGTGGAAGAACGCAGGCGCGGCGTAGGTGAGGCTGTCGACCCGGTCGAGAATGCCGCCATGGCCCGGGATCAGCCCGCCGGTATCCTTGACCCCGAGATCGCGCTTCACCGCCGAGATTGTGATGTCGCCGAGGAACCCGGCGACCCCGAGCACGCCCCCGGCCAGCGCCGACCACATCCAGTCCATGGGCGTGAGATACGGCCCGATGGCTGCCGCCACGGCAACGGTGGTGAGCACCCCGCCGACCAGCCCCTCCCACGTCTTCTTCGGGCTGACATTGGGGGTCACTTTGTGGCGGCCGAGAAGCTTGCCCCAAACATATTGCGCCACATCGTTGAACTGGGTGAGCACCACGAGGAAGAACAGGAGCCCGACGCCGCCGGCGACCGGGTTATCGACCTCGCCCGAGACCAGCAGCATGGCCATGTGGCTCAAAGCAAACACCGTCAGCATCAGGCCCCAGGAGAGCGTGCCGACCGCGCGCAGGAACCCTTGCGTGTCGCCACGCAAAGCCATCAGCGCCGGGAAGAACAGGAACAGCCAGACCGGCACGAACACCAGGAACATGTTGTACCAGTCGATCGCCGCCCAATAGTACTGAAGCGGAATGGCGAGATAGGCAAACAGCAGCAGCCCGCGGTCGATGCGCCGCGTCGGGATCAGCGACAGATATTCTTTCAGCGCCAGATAGGAGATGAAGGCAAGAAAGACGATGGCCACCGTCTTGTTGACGGCGATGGCGAAGGTGAAGGCGCCGATCATCCACCACCACGACATCGTGCGGTCGACCAGTTCCTCGTAGTGGCCGGGACGGCGGGCGCGCAAGGCGAACACGATCGCCGTGGCGGCGACGAGCACCGCCCACACCCCGGCGGTGGCGATGACCACGTGCTCCGGCAGGCCGAAGAGAATGTTCATGGGGCTTCCACCACGATGCGGCGGGCGCGGTTGACCACCGTGACCACCGACAGCGTGAGCAAAGCGGCGAGATAGAGTGTCGTCAACGGACCCGGCGCGAAGCCAAGGCCGAACAGCACCGCCAGAAACCCGAAGGCAAAGGCGCGGTCGCTCTTGCCGAACGGCCCGTCATAGCGGCGCGGTGCCTTGATCATGGGCCCCAGCGCACCGGCCATCTCGGCGATAACACCGGCCACCACCACCAGCACCACGAGCGTCGCGTTGATGCCTGGGATGAGCGCGAACGGCAGATAGAGCACAGCATCAGCGACGACATCCGACAGTTCGTTGAGCACGGCGCCTTCCACGCTCGCCAGGTCATGCTCCTTGGCCATGAGCCCGTCGATGGCGTTGAGCGCCATGCGCAGAAACAGCGTCACTGGCAGCGCGAGCAGCGGCAGCGTCGCGCCGGGGGCAAGCGCCAGCCAGGCGCCTTGGGCCGCGCTCAACACCAGCGCCGCGACCGTGACGGCATTGGCGGAAACACCGGCGCGGGCCAGCCATGCGGCTGCCGGGCGCAGCAACGCCTGAAATTTCGGCTTCAGATCGTAGATGGTGGCCAAGCGGTCAGCCTTAAGGAATGTCAGCGAACCCAGTCGACGGCGAAGAATATCAGAGCCGCCAGGAGCGCGGCAGATGGGACAGTGATCGCCCAGGCCGCCACGATGCCCACGAAATGCGACCGGCGCACCAGCTTGCGGCGGCGCAACTCGTCCTGATCGGCAAGCGAGAAGCGCCGTTGCGGCTGGTTGCGTTTATGGGTGCGGATATAGTGCCGCCGGCGGCGGCTATGGGTCGTGTAGTACTCGCGAAAGAAGCCGACGCCGAATACCGCGCCTACGACGATATGGGTTGTCGACACCGGCAGTCCGAGCTGCGAGGCGACCAGCACCGTGAGCGCCGCGGACAGCGCCACGCAGAAGGCGCGCATCGGGTTCATCTTGGTGATCTGCTCGCCGACGATGCGCACGATGCGCGGGCCGAACAGGAACAGACCGAGACTGATGCCCACCGCGCCGATCAGCATCACCCAGAACGGCACGCCGACTTCGCTGCTGAGCTCCCCCGTGGTGGCGCTGTTGAGGATCGCCGCCAGCGGCCCGACCGCGTTGGCCACGTCATTGGAGCCGTGGGCAAAGGAGAGCAGAGCGGCCGAACAGATCAGCGGCAGGTGGAACAGCTTCCGCAAACCCTGATTGCGGTTCTCCATGCCCTGCGACTGGCTGCGCACCCAGGGCTTTGCCGCCAGATAGACCAAGGCAAAAACGAGAATGCTGATCATCGCCAGCGCGGGAAAGCCGGGCTTCCACACATGGCTGAGCCCCTTGGTGACGAGATAGGCGGCAAAGATCGCCGCCAGCAGCGCCACCAGAACCGGCACCCAGCGCCGCGCCGCGCCGATCTTGTCCTCTTGGTAGATGAGATTGACCTTGATGAAGGCGAGGAAGCCCGCGGCGACGGCGCCGCCGATCAGCGGTGATAACAGCCAGCTGACGAAAATCGACGACACGACGACCCAGTCCACTACGCCGAAGCCCACCGCCGCGACGCCGGCCCCCAACACGCCGCCGACGATGGCGTGGGTCGTCGACACCGGCGCGCCGAGAAACGTGGCGAGATGCACCCAGAGCGCCGAGGCGAGCAGCGCCGACATCATCACCCATACGAACTCGCCGGCGCTTGGCACGAGAGCGGGATCGATAATGCCCTTAGAAATCGTCTCGACCACATTGCCGCCCGCGATCAGCGCGCCGGCGCATTCGAAGATGGCGGCGATGACGAGTGCGCCGGTCATGGTCAGCGCGCGGGCGCCAACGGCGGGACCCACATTGTTGGCGACGTCGTTGGCGCCGATGGTCAGCGCCATGTAGCCGCCGATGACCGCGGCCATGATCATCAACACGCTGTGCTGCCCGACGCCGATCTGGGTGGCGGCCAGCAACCCGGCTGTAGCCAGGAAGAGGAGCGCGACGCCGACGGCGATCCGGCTCCGAGACGCGGCGCGGGTCGCGTCCTCCAACCGCTCGATCTTGCGGAGATCCTTGTCGAGCGAGGATTTGCGAATCCCGTCTACGCGTACGGCCGCCGCGTCCTCATCGCGAATTGTCATGAGAGTCAGGCCCCCGGGTCCCTCGGGTTAGGTCATAGGGGGTCTGAAGGACGGCCACAACTCTACCCGGCCGTTCGCCACAGCTTTTCCCCGACTGGCTGGAATCGGGCCCCGTTCAGGGAAGCTTTAGGCTGGCAAAGTCCCGCAGCACGTCCGCGAGTTGTGCCTCCCGGACCATGGCGGCGGCCTTGTCCGGCGCCACCCATCTAAGTTTCCGGCTCTGCTTTTCCGGCCACTCCAGCTCTTGGCAGCGGACCCGCAAGCCGAAGACATTGACGCTGCAACGCGCCCAGGACAACAGATGCAGCCGCTTGGTGTAGTCGTAAGAGCCGATCGGCCGGGGGCTGATGTCACCCGCAACGCCCGCCTCCTCGAAGGCCTCGCGTGCGGCCATCTTGGCATTCGCCGTGCCGGACTTGGCCCAGCCTTTGGGGATGGTCCAGCGGCCCATGCCGCGCGTGGTGATGAGCAGAACCAAAGGCCCGCTTTCGGTTTCCACGAACGGCAGCGCCGCGACTTGCTTTAGGGGTGGCTTCATAAGGGCAAACCGGATGAGTGGCGAGGACCGAGCCTCGCGCCGGCGCGTCCTTGCGCGCTCACTCAGACAAATTCGTGGCGAGGAAATCCGAAAAAGCGTCCCACGATAGCGCATCGGCGCGCTTCTGGTAGCGCTCACTATCGAAATTGGTGAAGGCGTGCGGCGCGCCGGAATAGACCTGGATCTCGTATGGGACGCCGGCCTTCTCCAGCTCCCGTGACAGCACCGCCACGTCGTCCATGCTGATGGAGCTGTCGGCGCCGCCATGCATGATCAGGAGCGGCGGCGTGTCTGAAGGGTAGCTTTGGCCCTTCGGGGTCGTCAGCCCGCCGTGGAAAATGGCGTAGCCGGCGACATTCTTCGCTTGGCCTGAGCGGGCGAGCTCGAGCACCGCCGCGCCGCCGAAGCAATAGCCCATCACCACGACCTCATCGTCGCCGTCTTTGCGCGCCGCTTCGAGGCCGCCGAGGATCAACGTCCGCATGCGCGCCCGGTCCTCATACAGTCTGCCGGTCTCCGCCTTCTTGGCGCCGGTATCGGCGGGCCGGTTGCCCTTGCCGTAAAGATCGACGGCAAAGGCCTCGTAGCCCATGTCCGCCAGCATGTCGGCGCGCTTCGCCTCGTAGTCCGTGAGGCCGTCCCAATCGGGAATGATCAGCACCAGGCCCTTGGACTCGCCGTCAGCTTGGGCGCGATAGCCCTCGAAGCTCTCGCCATTCACCTCATAGGTGACAGCCTCGCCCGCTTGCGCGGCAAGCGGCGCGCATGCGAGCGCGGACGCGATTACAATCCATTTCATGCTGAACTTCCTACCCATGGACAAAACCTACCCTTTCGTTGGCGCTTGCGCCAAAAGCTCTTCCACCTTCGGCAGCATAGTCTCCACGATCTTTGCGACACCCTTGCCATTGGGGTGGATGCCGTCTTTCTGCATCAGCCCGTCGTTGAGCGCGGCACCCTCCAAGAAGAACGGGTAGAGGATAACGCCGTAACGCGCGGCGAGATCAGGATAGATCGCGCCGAACGCCTCCACGTAAGCCGCGCCCATATTGCGCGGCGCCTCCATGCCGGCGAGCAGCACCTTAAGGCCGCGCGCTTGTAGCGTCTCGATGATCTTGGCCAGCGCTTCCTCGGTCTTGTCCGGCGGCAGGCCTTGCAGCGCGTCGTTGCCGCCGAGTTCGACGATGACGGCGCTGGCATCGTCCGGCAGCGCCCAATCGAGTCGCTTGAGCGCGGCGCTCGCCGTGTCGCCCGACACGCCCGCATTGACGACGCGGACATTCTGCCCGCGCGCCTTCAGTGCTGCTTCAAGCTGCGCCGGAAACGACTGGGCCTGCGGCAGCCCATAGCCCGCCGTGAGACTGTCGCCCAGCGCGACGATCACCGTCTCGCGTTCGTCTGCCGCGAATGCGGTGAGCCCGAGCGCAAGGAGCAGGGCTGCGGCGACAAGGCCCATGCGTGTGGTGTGGCAATTCATCATTTCGACCTGTTTGACCTTCTCTAATGCGGCTACCCTCAATCCGGCTACCTTGCCAACCGCCGCCCCGCGTGTGATTTCCCCACCATGGATCAGACCTTGAAACAACGCCCCGCGATAGAGCTCGAAGGCGTGCAAGTCACGCTGCCGTCGCGCGCCGGCGCGGTCGCCATCCTGCGCGGCATCGATTTAAGCGTGCCTTCTGGCGAAGCTGTGGCGGTGGTCGGCCCCAGCGGCTCCGGAAAATCCACGTTGCTCATGGTCATCGCCGGTCTCGAACGCGCCACTGCCGGCCGCGTCACCGTCGTTGACACCGATCTCAGCACCCTCGACGAGGACGGCCTGGCGCGTCTCCGTGCCGCCAATATCGGCATCGTGTTCCAGTCCTTCCACCTCGTGCCGACCATGACGGCAATCGAGAATGTGGCGCTCCCCATGGAGTTCCTCAACCAGGACGACGCGTTCCCGGTGGCGCGCGCCGCATTGGCCGAGGTCGGGCTGGCGCAGCGCGAGACGCATTTCCCCGGCCAGCTCTCCGGCGGCGAGCAGCAGCGCGTGGCCATTGCCCGGGCGCTTGCCACCAAGCCGACGCTGATCCTCGCCGACGAGCCGACCGGCAATCTCGATCTCGCCACCGGCGAGCAGGTGATGGACCTCTTATTCGAGTTGAAGGATCGCACCGGCGCCACCCTGCTCCTGATCACCCACGACAGCACGCTGGCCAAGCGCTGCGACCGTACCGTCAATGTCGCCGACGGGCGCATCGTCCGCGCCGGCGCCAAGCGCCGCGTGCGCGCCACGTGACGGCAGCCGTCACAACGGCTTCGGCGCCCGCGTCCAGATTGCGGATGCCGCTGGCGCTCACCATCGCCCTGCGCGAACTCCGCGCCGGCGCCGGCGGCCTCGTCGTCTTCGTGCTGTGCATCGCGCTCGGCGTCGCCGCCGTCGCCGCCATCGGCTCGCTTGCCGCTTCCTTCGACAAGGCGCTGGCCCAGCAGGGGCGTCTCCTCATCGGCGGCGATCTTTCCTTCGAGCTGATCCACCGCCAGACCAACCCTGACGAGAGGACCGCGCTCGAAGAGCTGGGTCAGATCAGCGAGTCGGCCAGCTTCCGCGCCATGGCCAGAGCGGCAGACGGCAAGAGCGCGCTCATCGAGGTCAAGGCGGTCGACGACCCCTACCCGCTCTATGGCGAAGTCGCGGTGCTTGAGCCGAAAGACGCCGGCCCCGTGTGGCGGACGCAAGGCGTGGTGATTGCCGAGCGCGTCCTGCTCGACCGCTTGGGGCTGAAGGTCGGCGACCCGCTCAAGATCGGCGAGACCAGCGTCATCGTCGGCGGCATTCTCGGCGAGCAGCCCGACCGCCTTGCCGACCGCTTGTCGTATGGTCCGAAGCTGTTGATGTCGCTCGGCACCCTCGCCGAGACGGGCCTGGTTCAACCGGGCAGCCTGATCCGCTGGACCTACCGCGCCAAGCTGCCCGAAGAAATCGCCATCGACCGCGATCAGCTCTTGGCGGCGCGCAAAGATATCGAGACCAAGTTCCCGCAAGCCGGCTTCGCCATCCACGACTGGACCGACCCGGCGCCGACGCTCAGGCGCGACGCCGAGCGCTTCACCCAATTCATCAATTTCGTCGGCCTCACCGCACTGCTCCTCGGCGGCATCGGCGTCGGCAATGCCATCCAGAGTTACATGGCGAAGAAGCGCGACATCATCGCCACCTTCAAATGCCTCGGCGCCACGAGCCGGCTCGTGCTCAACGTCTATCTCATCCAGGCGCTGTTGCTGGCGCTCATCGGCATCTCCATCGGCCTCGTGCTCGGCGCCCTGGCGCCCGCCGCCATCGCCACGCTCTATGCCGATGCGCTGCCCATCGCGCTCGCGATAGAGCCGCACCCCATACCGCTGATTGTCGCCGCGCTCGCCGGTCTCCTCACCATGGTGCTGTTCGTGCTGTGGCCGCTGGGGCGCGCGAGCCGCATCTCCCCTGCCGTGCTCATGCGCGCGCATCTGACCGAGGAAAGCGAGCGGTCCGCGCTTCCCTTTGCCCTCGGCTCGGCCGCGGCCGGCCTTGCGCTCTTCGTGCTCGCCATCGCCGCTTCGGAGGAACGCATTGTCACCGCCGCGATCTCGGCCGGCATCGTCTTCGCCTTCGTGCTGCTGCTCGGCTTCGGCCTGCTCGTGCAGCGGCTCGCCGCCCGCTTCCGCCGCACCAAGCCGCCCGCCTGGGGGCTGGCGCTGGCCAGCATCGGCGCTCCCGGCTCGCTTGCCCGCTCGATCGCCGTGTCGCTGGGCCTAGGCCTAGGTCTCCTCATCGCCGTGGCCCTGATCCACCGCTCGCTGCTCACCGAGATCGAAAGCCACGTGCAGGTCGACGCCCCCGCCTACTACTTCCTTGACGTCGAGCCGGGCGATCTCAAGACTTTCCAGGATACCGCGCGGGGGATCGAGCCCGATGCCAAGCTCGATGACGCCCCCATGCTGCGCGGCCGCATCGTCGCGCTGAACGGCGTCTCCGTCGACAAGGCGGAGGTCAAGCCGGACGCCCGCTGGGTGCTCGCCGGCGACCGCGGCCTCACCTACACCGACGACATTCCCGGCGCCTCGACCATCGAGGAGGGCGAGTGGTGGCCGAAGGGCTATTCGGGCCCGCCGCTCGTGTCCTTCGACGGCGAGCTCGCCAAGGGGCTCGGCCTGAAGCTCGGCGATCATGTCACCGTCAACATTCTCGGCCGCAACGTCGAGGCCGAGATCGCCAGCATGCGCAAGATCGACTGGGAGTCGCTCGCCATCAACTTCGTCATGGTGTTCTCACCGAACACGCTGGAAGGCGCGCCGCACCGTCTCGTCACCACGCTCGAGCTGCCGAAGGGCACCGACCCGGCGCGCGAGGCCAAGATCATCCAATCGCTGGCCGAACGTTTCCCCTTGGTGACCGCCATCAAGATCGGCGATATCGTCGACGCGGCCAAGGCGCTCCTCGCCAAGCTGATGACCGCCATCAGCGCGACGGCGGGCGTCACGCTTTTGATCGGTGCCGCCGTGCTCGCCGGCGCGGTGTCCGCCGGTCAACAGCAGCGGAAATATCTGACGGTGCTCTACAAGACGCTGGGCGCCACACGCGGCCGCATCATCGGCGCCGAGCTTCTGGAGTTCGGGGTGCTCGGCCTCGCCACCTCTGTGCTGGCGATCCTCATCGCCACCATCACGGCATGGGCGCTGTGCACCTTCGCCTTCGACATCAAGTTCGTATTCACACCATGGGCCGCAATTCAGACGGTGCTGCTGGCCCTCGCCTTGGTTTTGGCGGTCGGCGCCATCACCACCTGGCGGCTGCTTTCGGTCAAGGCCGCGCCCTATCTCCGGGCCGAATAAAGGCAAATCCGCCCCGCCGGACACAGTCTCTTCACCTTGCGCAGCTAGCCTTAAACCACCATATTCCTAGTCAAATCGGCTCTCTGACCAACCGTTCAGCAAGGGATTCTCTTAATATGGCGGAACTCGACAGACGTTATGGGCAAGGCGCTGCCGCCGGCCGCGCCGACGCAGGGGCCATCGACCAGGGCCTGCGCGCCTACATGCTCCGCGTCTACAACTACATGGCCTCCGGCGTCGCCATCACCGGCGTCGTCGCCTATGTGATTTATGCCATGGCCGTGGTGACCGGTACCGACGGCGCCATCACCGGCCTGACCCCGTTCGGCAACTTCATGTATGCCAGCGCCTTCAAATGGGTGTTGTTCCTGGCGCCGCTCGGCATGGTGTTCTTCCTCTCCGCGCGCATCAACTCCATGAGCCTCGGTGCGGCCCAGATCTCGTTCTGGCTGTTCTCCGCGCTGATGGGGGCGTCGCTCTCGTCGATCTTCATCGTCTATGCCGGCCAGAGCATCGCCCAGGTGTTCTTCATCACCGCGGCCGCCTTTGGCGCATTGTCGCTCTACGGCTACACCACGAAGCGCGATATGTCCGCCTGGGGCTCGTTCCTGTTCATGGGCCTGATCGGCATCATCATCGCCATGGTGGTGAACCTGTTCCTCGCCTCGAGCGCGTTGCAATTCGCCATCTCGGTGGTCGGCGTCCTCGTATTCGCCGGGCTGACCGCCTACGACACCCAACAGATCAAGGAGATGTATTCGGCCAACGACGACGGCACGCTCTCCGGCCGCAAGGCGGTGATGGGTGCGCTGCGGCTCTACCTGGACTTCATCAACCTGTTCATGATGCTGCTGTCGCTGTTCGGCGGCCGCCGCTAGGCCAAGCAGCACGCACGAACGACAAAGGCCCTGGCGTCACCGCCGGGGCCTTTTATTTACCGTTACCAAGCGACGCAGTTGAGCGTCCTTGAAAAATGCGATTTCGTCGCCAACTAGCCTGTTGTGATGGGCGTCCCTCCTCATCACAGGTTCCCCCCATAAGGAACCGAAGAAGCCCCGAGTCCCCCCGTCTCCGGGGCTTCTTCATTTTCTGCCCCGCGTCAGCCGACTGATACCGCCCCTTGACCGGGGAGGGATTCGGTCGCCGTTAGGCCTCGACGAGGCGCAAGCCCTTGTCGAGCGTGCGTAAGACCCGGGCGAGATCGTGGCCGCGCTTCAAGATCAGCCCCGTCGCCGCGATCACGCTATAGGCGCCCTGGCGCCGCGCCAGCCTCGGCGCCTTCTCGATGCGGTAGAGCGGGCATTCCGATGTCCTTCTGAACACCGAGAACACGGCCTTCTCCCGGAGCGTATCTATGGCGTAGTCGCGCCATTCGCCGCTCGCCACCTTGCGGCCGTAGACATTGAGGATTTGGTTGAGTTCCTGGCGGTTGAACGAGATAGCACCACGTCGGGAGCCCTCGGAAGGGCTAAGATCGCCGCCAGCCTTGCGGGCCAGCGGCACGACTATGGGCTCCGTTTCGCTCAAACTCGCGCCTCCTGTAACGGAACCTTCATGATGACCGCGCGGGCACCAAAATTCAAGCCGTACAAGCGCCCTACACGAACTGTAACATAACGAAACATAAGTCACAGTTCCGCCCTAGTTGCGCCCCGGGCGCGCCCCAAAACTCACTATGATTAACGACGTTGCCTCTCGGCCCGGTCCAACTAGAGAGGCTTCGGAATCTCAGCCCCCCAGCCCCCCCGGGGTCTTCTCTCGGACCGGGCCAACTCATTCGAAGAGGCCACGAAAAAGGGCCGGCGCAAGCCGGCCCTTTTGCTTTGTCGGAGACGTAGCGAGAGAGCGAGCGAGAGCGGCCTAGTTGCGCTCATAGGCGGCGGCGCCGAGGACCGGGCCTGCGCCTTCCACCTGCACCATCGCCACCAGGCAATCGCCGCCAATGGTCTGCAAATCCTTGAGC
>Ga0075525_10000304_pt1 | contig 18223 bp, 19 predicted proteins | sample NGEPertwo_FD_74795 | JGI IMG/M metagenome (GOLD analysis project Ga0075525, IMG submission 74795) | Arctic peat soil microbial communities from the Barrow Environmental Observatory site, Barrow, Alaska, USA - NGEE Permafrost154B-two | ecosystem: Environmental > Terrestrial > Soil > Wetlands >...
TGATCAGGTCGGCAGCGCCTGGTCCGGCGCCGATGAAATGGACAGTCACGAACCATCCCCGGCGGCGGCGCTCGCGGCCTGCGGCCTTGACTCCAAGCTCATCGTGCCGCGCATCGACTTGGGCTCGGCTACGTGCGCCATCGCCGCCGCCTCGGCGACCGACGGTACACCGATCAGCGCCTTCACCCGGGGCGAGGAGGATAGCGTGCGCGGGCCGGCGGCCTCGAGATCGGCCGGCCGGACCAGGACGAGTTTCACGCCACGTCCCGCAGCCGCTGCGATAATGCCTTGCTCGCTGCCCTTACCGTCCGACGTGGCAATGACGCTCAGCCGGTCCGGCGCAAGTCCGGCTTGCGCCAGCGCCGTGTCGATCGCCGCGTTGATCTCTTCTGCCGTCGTGCCTCTGCGGCAGCCGACCCCCGCGACAATCATGTCTTCCTCCAAATCCATTGGGTTACCGGCATGGCGGGACGCCAACCGGTCTTGCTGCCGACGCGGTCCGCCCGCAATACCGCCATGCGAATGAGCTCACCGCCGAGGCTTCCATGCCGCGCCATCAAGTCTGCTTCCGTCTCCAGCGTCACCGCATTGACCACCAGGCGTCCGCCCGGCTTGAGCGCCGTGATGCAGGCGTCGAGCACGCCTGGCGCGCTGCCGCCGCCACCGACAAAGATCGCATCCGGCGGCTCAAGTCCGGCCAGCGAATCGGGCGCTTGACCCTGGATAACCTCAAGTTCCGGCACGCCGAAGGCAGCGGCGTTGCGGCGGATGCGCGCGGCGCGGCCGGTGTCGGCTTCGATGGCGATGGCGCGCAGTGAGGGGTCCGCCAGCATCCACTCGATCCCGACCGAGCCGGACCCGGCGCCGACATCCCACAGCAGCTCGCCGCGCAACGGTGCCAGCGCGGAGAGTGTCATGGCTCGGATCTCGCGCTTGGTGATCTGGCCGTCATGCTCGAACAGATCGTCGGCGAGCCCCGGCGTGGTGGCGATGATGCGTGCGCCGGGTGCAGCGGCCACCTCAATGGCGACGATGTTGAGGGCGGCGATATCCGCCAGATCGAAGGAAGCGGCCACCGCCGAGCGGATGCGCTCATTTGGTCCGCCGAGCGCTTCGAGCGCCGTAAGCGTCGATTGAGCGAATCCACTCTCGGTCAAAAGTTGCGCCAGCGCCGCTGGGCCGTCGGCGTCGGAGGTCAGCGCCAGGATGCGCGCGCCCGGATGGAGATGCGGCCTGATGCGGTCGAGCGCCTTGCCATGCAATGAGACAAGCACGGTCTCCGGTAGCGGCCAGCCCATGCGGGCTGCGGCCAGGCTGAAAGAGGAGGGTGCGGGGACCACCAACGTCTCCTCCGGGGGAATATGACCGGCAAGCACCGAGCCCACGCCATAGAAAAAGGGATCGCCAGAGGCGAGCACGCAAACCCGGTGGCCGCGCGCCGCCAGCACCGCGCCGACGGCTTTGGCGAACGGGCTCGGCCACGGCCTGGCCTCGCCACGAATGAGCGAAGCGGCAAGCGCCAGATGCCGCGCGCCACCGAACACGATGTCGGCGCCAGCCACCAGGTCGCGGGCGATCGGGCTCAAACCTTGCGCGCCGTCCTCGCCGATGCCGACGATGGACAGCCAGCGCTGCGATGAGGCAGGGTCCGGCATGACCGGTTCAGGACGCGCCATGAAAATCCTCATTCTCGGCGGCACAACGGAGGCCCGCGCCCTTGCCGGCCCGCTCGCCGGCCGCGACGACCTCGTGGTCACCCTGTCGCTGGCCGGGCGCACGGCCAACCCACTGCCGCAGCCGGTTCCCGTCCGCAGCGGTGGCTTTGGCGGTGTGGATGGTCTTGAGCGTTATCTTCGTGCCGAGCGCATCGACGCGTTGATCGACGCCACGCATCCTTATGCGGCCACGATCTCCGCCAACGCCGCCCACGCCGCCGCGCGGGCCAACGTGCCGTTCATCGCGCTGAGGCGCGCACCGTGGGCAAAGACCGACGGCGATCAATGGATCGAGGTCGGTTCGATCGCCGAAGCGGTGAAGGCGCTGGGCTGCGTGCCCCGCCGCGTCTTTCTCGCCCTTGGGCGAAAAGAAATTGAGCCCTTCGCCATGGCGCCCGAGCATGTCTATCTGGTGCGCAGCGTCGATCCGGTCGATCCGCCTCTTGCCGTGCCGCACGCCATCTATCTCACCGCGCGCGGCCCCTTCAGCGAGACCGATGACCGCGCGCTGCTCGAACGCCATCGCATCGACGTGGTGGTCGCCAAGAATAGCGGCGGCGAGGCCAGCTACGGCAAGATCGCCGCTGCGCGCGCGCTGCATCTGCCGGTGATCCTGCTGCGGCGCCCGGCGCTGCCCGATGTCGAAGCCGTCGAGACGGTTGATGAGGTTGTGGCGTGGCTCGATCATGCGAGCGCCTCCGCCGCCACCCGTGGCGTATAGACCAGCGGCTCGCGTCCCGGCCGGGCAATGAGCCGCGTCTCCGGCGAGCCGACGATGACGAGCGTCGCCATGTCGGCTTTGGTCTCGCCTGCCTTGTCCAATGTCGTGATCGTCACCGCCTCGTCGGCGCGCCCCACCGCGCGGCCAAACACGACCGGTGTCGACGCCGCAAGATGCCGGGAGAGCCGTGTGAAGGCCGCGCCGAGTTGCCAGGGCCGGGCTTTCGAGATCGGGTTGTAGAGCGCGATGACGAAGCCGGCCGAGGCCGCAGCATCGAGACGGCGCTCGATCACATCCCACGGCTTCAGATTGTCCGACAGCGACATGACGCAGAAATCATGGCCCAAGGGGGCGCCAACTTTTGCTGCCACCGCCAGCATGGCGGTGATGCCCGGCACCACGACGATATCGATGGCGCGCCAGTCTTGCGGGCCGGCGTCGATCTCCCCGCACACGGCCGCCGCCATGGCGAACACGCCGGGGTCGCCGCCCGAAACCATGGCCACAAGCGCGCCGTCCGCCGCCTGGCTGAGCGCCGCTTCGGCGCGGTCGCCTTCGACGCGATTGCCGGACGGGTGGCGCGTCTGGCCGTCACGTTCCGGCACCCGGTCGAGATACGGCCCGTAGCCGTAAAGCGCTTGCGCCGAGGCAAGCGCTTCGGCCGCCTCGCGGGTCCAAAAGCGTTCGTCCCCGGGCCCGAGCCCGACAATGGTCAGGCGCCCGCTCAATTCCGGCTCTCCCAGCCGGGCACCAGCACGATGGCGAAATACGGCGCGCAGCCATCGAGCTTGTCCACGAGCGGCATCACGGACGCATTGGCCATGGTGCCGCGCTCCACATAGATGGCCCGGTCGAGCCGCCCGGCGCGGTCGAGCGCGCGCCGCACCTTGGGCAGATGCCGGCCGATCTTCATCACCACGGCGGCGTCGGCGTCGGCGAAGCGGCGCTCCAGCTCATATTCGGGCAGGGTCGCCGGCAGCACCGTGAACACGTCGTCGCCTTGCGTCATCGGCGTGGCGATGGCCGACCAGCAGCCGGACATGCCGGTGACGCCGGCAATCACCTCGGTCGGATAGCGGGCGGATAGCCGCACATGCAGATGCATGTACGAGCCGTAGAACAGCGGATCGCCTTCCGACAGCACGGCGACGGTGCGGCCGTCGTCGAGATGCGCCGCCACGCTTTTCGCCGAGGCATCGTAGAAGGCGGCGATCGCGTCGCGATAGGCGGCGTCCTCCTTCGGAATCTCGGTGGTGACGGGATAAAGCAGCGGCAACTCCTCCGCACCATTGAGATGCGCCGCCACGATGGTCCGCGCGTTGCTGGCGTTCCCCGCTTTGGCAAAATAAGCGACCACGTCCGCAGTCTTCAGCGCCGCAATGGCATTCAGCGTCAACAGTCCGGGATCTCCGGGGCCGACGCCCACACCCATGAGCCGTCCGGTCATAACCCCTCCTTGGCGAGCGCGTTGATCGCCGCCGCCGTCATGGCGCTGCCGCCCATGCGGCCGCGTACGACGAGATAAGGTACGCCGTACGAATTCGCCGCGAGCGCGTCCTTGGACTCCGCCGCGCCGACGAAGCCGACGGGAATGCCGAGGATCGCCGCAGGCTTCGCTGCGCCCGCCGCTAGCATCTCCAGCAAATGAAACAGCGCCGTGGGCGCGTTGCCGATGGCGACCAGCGAACCTTCGAGCCGGTCGCGCCACAGCTCGAGCGCCGCCGCCGAGCGCGTCGTGCCGAGCCCCGCTGCAAGTGCGGGCACGCGCTCGTCACGCAACGTGCAGATCACGTCGTTGTTTGCGGGTAGTCGCGCGCGGGTGACGCCATGGGCCACCATCTGCGCGTCGCAGAAGATCGGCGCGCCGCTTTGCAACGCGTCGCGCGCCGCTTGCACCAGGTCGTCCGAGAACTCGATCGACGCGGCGGCATCGACCCGGCCGCAGGCATGGATCATGCGCACCGCCACGTCGGCCTGCTCGGGCGTGAAGCCGGACAGGTCGGCCTCGGCGCGGATAATGGCGAAGGAGCGCTCGTAGATGGCGGCGCCGTCGCGGATATAGTCGCGGCTAAGCATCGGCCGCCTCCCGCGCCTTGACGACCTCGGCGACAAGATCGCGCGCCTCCACATGACGCTCCGGCGTGCTGCGGGCGGACCCGTGGTGGACGATGCCGCAGCCTTGCTCCGTGCCGACGATGGTGAGCGGTGCCTGGCCCGGATGCGCGCAGCCTTTGGCGCAGCCCGACACATGCACGGCGATACCGGACTGCGAGGCCGGCAACGCGCTTGCGATCTCGGCCGCCAGCGCGCGGGCGGCGATCAGCCCCGACGCACAACCCGGCGCACCAGGACACGCGACCACGCGGCGCCTTGCATCGCGCGCGTCCACGATGAACCCGAGATGGTCCGCCGCCGTGGCGAGCGCGAAGCCGGTCGTCTCCTCGATGGGCCCGAGCAGAAGCGTGCGGTTGGGTGCGGTGGCGACCCAGGCCGCGCCGTTCGCCCGCGCCATGGCCGCCAGCGCAATCAAGTCGATGGCGTCGGCCTGACCGAAGGGCAGCGCCACGCCGATAGCGCAAGCTCCGCGCTTCAGCCGGTGCAAACCGATTGTCTCCGGCGAAGGCCTGGCGGTCAGGGGAAGCGCCGCCACAAGCCCATCTCCCGCGACACCAGAGAAGGCGCTAAGTCCTTCGCCCCGCAGCACGTCGGACGCGCGCGCCTCGGGACCGTGCGAGCCAATGGCGCCGAGGAGGTCCAGCACGATGTCTGGAGCCTCGTGCGTTCCGATCACGCCGAGCGGGGTCGCCGAGGCGGCGTCGCCCGCAAGCGCCACGTGCAGCTTTGGTCCCTCTGCCGTCGGAACGGCGCGCAGCCGCATATCGGCGGTAAGCGCATCGAGATGAAGATGTCCGCCGCCGTCGACGATCACCGACACTTTCGGCGCGAGGACGAGGCCGCTCGCGGCGATTGCTTGGCGAAGACTTGCGGCAAGGCTATGGGCGTCGATCAGCGCAGCCGGATCGTCGGCCAGCGGTCCGGCCAGGACCGGCACGCCGTCGCACATGTCGATATCGAGCGCGTGGACCGAAGCGGCGAACAGCGGTGCGGACACCGGTGTCAGGCCGCGCACCTGAATGCTGCCGCGCGCGCTGACTTCCATAATGCCGTTGCCATGCACCCGCGCCGCCGCGCACAAATCTGCAAAGGCGTCGATGGCGATGGTGCCGGCGGGCACCAGCCGCGTCAGCAAGCCGTCGCCGGTCTCCATCGGCGCGGAAAGGCTTGGGCACGCACCGCGAACGACGGTCTCGCTCATAGCGCCGCCTCGCTCGCGCGCGCGATCAGATCGGTGCCGAGATCGTTGCGCCGTGGGTGCCACAGCCCCTTGGCGCGCGCCGTCTCGAGCCGCTCGGCGATCGCGCGGGCCGCGTCTGGGTTCTCGCGCAGGAGAAAGTCGCGCACAATGTCGTCGGCGATATACGCGCCGTGGACGAGATCGAACAGCGCGCTCGATACCGCCCCGGTGGTCTCGGCGAAATCCACCAGCCGGTCCACGGTCTCGGCGAGTTCTGCGGCGCCGCGGGCCCCGTGGCGCATCATGCCTTCAATGAATTTCGGGCTGGTGGCACGCCCGCGCACGAGCCGGGCGAGCGCTTGCGGCAGCGGCCGGGCGCGCGGACGGTTGGGGTCGGTCACGTCGAGCATGACGAGATCGGGCGTGGAGCCCAGCGAACGGGCCGCGGCGGCGAAGCCACCGATATGGGCCACATCCTCCGCGCCTTCGAGAAGGTCGCGACTCGGGTCGTCGCTCAAATGGAGAAGCATGTCGGCGTCGGCCACGCGGGCGGCGAACGCGCCCGGCTCGGCCGCGCCGTCGCCGTCGGCACCGCCATACGAATACCCCGTCGCCGCTAAGTATGCCGCCCCCATCTCCTCTTGGTTGGCATCGCGGCCCAGCAAATCCTCGACGCCGGCGCCATAGGCACCCGGCGCATTGCCGAAGATGCGCGCCAGCGTATCGCCATGACCGTTCGCCGCCCGGCGTGAAGCGGCGAGCGGGTTCTCCTGATCGTCCTCGTCGCGCAGCGCCACCAGCCGGACCGCGGCGTCGAGCAGCGCGATCTGCGCCGGGAAGAGATCCCGGAACAGCCCTGAGATGCGCCAGGTCACGTCGACGCGCGGACGGCCCATGACGGCCGGCGGCAGCACCTCCATGCCGGTGACGCGTCCTGTGGCCGGATCCCAAATAGGACGGCAGCCCATCAGCGCCAGCCCTTGGGCGATTTCTTCGCCGCCGGTCCTGAGCGTGGCGCTCCCCCACAGATCGATGACCAGCGCGCGGGGCATCTCGCCATGGCTCTGCAGATAGGCGCGGACCACCTCGTCGGCCGCGATCTTGCCGAGCTCCATGGCCGTCGGCGTCGGCAGCACGCGCGGATCGGCGGTGAACAGATTGCGACCCGTGGGCAGCACGTCGCGGCGCCCTCTGGCAGGCGCGCCGGCCGGGCCTGCGCGCACACGCTTGCCGTCGAGAGCCACGAGGAGCGCCTCACGCTCCGCGGCGGCGCATGCCTGCCACAACGGATCGTCGGTGTGCGGCGGACGCCCATAGATGTGCACACCGTCCTTGATGGCGAGGTCTTTGAGGTCGCACAGCCAGGCATCGATCTTGCGCAGCGCATCTTGATCGCCCTCGCTAGCATCGACGCCCGCCTCAAGCGCAAGGCCGGAGCCTTGCGCCTTGTCGACGATCAGCTTGGCCAGCCGCATCCGGCGCCGCCGATCCAAACCGTCGGCGATGGCGTATTCGTCCACCAGGCGCTCCAGCTCCTGCGCCGGGCCCGATAGCTCCGTATCGGTCAAAGGCGGTGGCAGATGGCCGATGGTCACTGCGGCGATGCGGCGCTTGGCCTGCGCGGCCTCACCGGGATTCGAGACGATGAAGGGGTAGATCACCGGCAGCGCGCCGACCACGGCTTCGGGAAAGCAGGCGTTCGACAGCGCCACGGCCTTGCCCGGCAGCCATTCCAGCGTGCCGTGCGCGCCGAGATGCAGCAGCGCATGCGCCTTCAAACTGTGTTGCAGCCACAGGCCGAAGGCGAGCAGCGCATGGCGCGGCGGCAGGGTCGGGTCGTGATAGTCGCTGCGCCGGTCATGGGTGGAGCCGCGATCCGGCGGCAGCGAAACGGTGACGTTGCCGAACGCGCAGGTGCGGAAGCGGAAGGCGCCGTCGCGAAAATCGGGGTCGGTTTCAGGTTCGCCCCAAGCGGCGGTCATCGCCGCGGCGATCTCGGCCGGGAGTTGAGCCAGCAGACGGTCGTAATCTGCCAGCGGCAGCGCCGGTTCATCCGCGCCGCGTTCAAGGCGCTCGAGCAGGGCCGGCGAATCGACCGGCGCATCGGCGACCGTGTAGCCGGCCGCATCGAGATCGGCGAGCAGGGCCAGCACGCTTGCCGGCACGTCGAGGCCGACCGCATAGCCGGTCCGGCCGCCGGCGCCGGGATAATCAGGCAGCACCACGGCGATGCGCCGTTTGTTGCGTGGCGTGGCTTGCAGCCGCGATAACGCCGCGATTCGGTCGGCGACCGCTTCGATGCGGTCCGGCTCCGGCCGGCTCGTATAGGCGGTGAAAGCGAGCGCGTCGTCTTTGGCAGCTGCGTCCTTGAAGGCCAGCGCGCCTACCAGCACGCGGCCGTCGAGCTCGGGCAGCACCACATGCATGGCAAGGTCGGACGGTCCCAACCCGCGCGGACTTTCCGCCCACGCCGCGCGCCGCGTGGTGGCGATCACCGCTTGCAGCACCGGTGCGTCGACCGCGTCGAGCGGCGAGGTCTCGCCGTCGCCGGCGGCGAACGCCGTGGTGGTGACGATGATGGCTGGCATAAGTTGCGTGAGAGCATCGCGCACGAAAACGCCGGCTTCCTTGTCCTTGAGGCTCGGCACGAACAGCGGTGCGGGCGCCAGCCCGCGTGCGGCAAGCGCTTCGCATAAACCGTCTATAGGCGCGGTGTCGGCCGCGAGCAGCGCCGAACGGTAGAAGATCACCGGCACCACGGGCTGCCCCTCGGCAAGCGTGGCTACAAGCGTCTCTAGCGGCACGGCGCCTTGACCCGGCACATAGCCAGCCAATCGCGGCACGCTTCGGGGCTCCGGCACCTCGAGCTTGGCGCCGGCATGACATGCGAGCCGGCGCAGCAGGCCTTGCAGGTTCTGGGATCCGCCCTCGCGGAAAAAGCGCAGCAGCTGCTTCAGTTCGTCGGCCGGTAGCGTGGATGCCGCGAACAGCCGGGCATCGTCGCGGTCCTCGCCCGGCAACACGGCCAGCGCGATGTTGTTCTCATGCGCCATCGCCGACAGGCTCTCGACGCCGTAACGCCACCAATCGAGCCCGCCGAGAAGCCGCACCACGATGACATGAGCGTGCCGCGCCACGCTGTCGATCCACAGATCGATGGACATCGGGTGGCGCAGATCGCGTAAATGGGCGAGCCGCAGGCTGGGCAGCGTCTCGGTCTCCGCCGCGCACGCCGCGGCGAGCCCGGCAAGATCGCTGTCGACAAAAGACACCACCACGATGTCGCCCGGCGTCTGGCCGAGATCGACAGGCTCGACGATGTCGTCGAGCGTCGTGGAGGATGTCTGCAGAAGATGCATTCAGCGCTACTCGGCGAGAGACTTGGTTACGGCGTCGCGGTCGAGACCTTTGAGGCCGATGACCACGACACTGCCCTGGCGCATCTCCGAGGCGCCCCAAGGCCGGTCGTAATAATGGCTGACACGGGGTCCCACCGCCTGGATCAAAAGCCGCATGGGTTTGCCGGCAACGGCGGCGAACCCCTTCACCCGCAACACATTATGGGTCTTGGCGAGGCCGGCGATCCGCGTCGAGATCGTCGCCGGATCACCGATTTCGGCGAGCGGCACCACGAAACTGTCGAAGTCGTCATGGTCGTGATCGAGCTCGTTGTCGTGATGCGTCCGGCGGTTCTCGATGTCGTTCTCGGTGCCGACACCAAGCCCGAGCAGCGCCATCGGGTCCACCTTGCCGTCGGCCACGGTGACGATGCCGACCGCGCGCGGCAAGGCGCCGGTGACGACGGCAAGAGCCCGCTCCAACCCGGCAGCATCTAAGAGATCGCGCTTGTTGAGCACCACGAGATCGGCGCAGGCGATCTGATCCTCGAACACTTCCTCGATGGGGTCGTCGTGATCGAGCGCGTCGTCCGCCGCGCGCTGTTGCGATAGCGCCTCGAGGTCGGCCGAGACTTGGCCGTCGGCGAGCGCCGCGCCGTCCACCACCGCCACCACGCCGTCGACAGTGACGCGGCTCTTGATCGCCGGCCAGTGGAAGGCTTGCACCAGCGGCTTGGGCAGCGCCAGGCCGGAGGTCTCGATGACGATATGCTCGACCGGCGGCTGCATGGCGAGGATGGCGTCGAGCGCGGGCACGAACTCGTCGGCCACGGTGCAGCACAGGCAGCCATTGGCGAGCTCGACAATATTCTCCTCGGGACAGGAGGCTTCGCCGCAGCCCTTGAGGATCTCGCCGTCAATGCCCACATCGCCGAACTCGTTGACGATGACCGCGAGCCGGCGCCCGTTAGCGTTGGCGAGCACATGGCGGATCAGCGTCGTCTTGCCCGAACCGAGAAAGCCCGTGACGATGGTGCAGGGAATGCGGGCAAGCGAAGTCATTCAGTCTCCTCCGTGAAAGTCTCTTCCGTGAAATCGAGCGGCGGGACGCGGGCGATGAGCCCCTTCTTCAGGATGTCGGGCCGCCCGCGCCAGGGCAGAATGCCGTCAGGCGCCCGCGCCAGAAGCCGCGCGCCCTCGACCAAAGCCTCGGCGTCCGCCTCGGCATCGAGACCGCCGAACACATAGGTCCAGGTGCCGTCGCAGCGCATGGCCGCGCTCAACGAGCGGCTGCAATTGGCGAGGCACTGGACTTGGCAGACGGTCACACCCGTGCCGTCCGCCGCTTCGGCCGTGGCCCGGGCCAGCGCGAGCCCCGGCCGTGGGCCATCCTCGGGATCGCCGGCGTGGCGGCAGGTGATGCAGACATAGACGGTGGGCGCGGTGAGCTCTGCCGCTTCGTCCTCGTCTGCTTCGATGTCGGTGAGAGTCACCCCTTTGAAGCCGCTCCTCGGGCCATTCGCGACGGGGGTGCTACAGGGCTGCCGACCGACGAATCGGTCCTCGCCAAAGAACTAACCGCCACCGAGGCACCCCGCCCGGGCGAACGACCAGATCGACGGCAGGTCTCCTGGCTCGCGGGTCTCAGCCCCTCACCGCCTTCCCGGGGTTTCCCAGTGGCAATGTGGTTCGGGCTCACCGCTTACAGTTGCGGGGGCAGCCGCGGAATTGGACCAAAAATCCGTACCGCGTTCCCTGTTCGCTCTCATCTCGAGAGACCGTCGATGGGGCCACTAAAGGGGCTGGCTCCCCCCTTTGTCAATGTGCTCGCCCCAAGCGCGCTCCAAGGCCCGCGCCAAGGCGCGCTTCAAGGCCCGCTTGCGGCGCCGCCCAACCCGGCTATAGTCGCCCCGTCGTCGGTTCCCGCATTCCGTGGGACTAAAAAAGGGAACGCGGTGAGGGATTTTCCCGATTCCGCGGCTGCCCCCGCAACTGTAAGCGGCGAGCACCCCTCCGTAAGGCCACTGGAGCATCTGTTCCGGGAAGGCCGAGGGAAGGCGTCGACCCGCGAGCCAGGAGACCTGCCGCCGGCTCAACCTTGAACCGCGCCCTCGGGTGGAGGGCGCATGGGGGACTAGATGAATACTTTCTCGACCAAACCTGAAGGCGCCGGCACCAACGCCGCCGCGCTGACCATTTCGCGCGCCGTGCCCATTTTCATGGCGATGCTGCTCGGTATTTTCATCGTCGGCGGTGTGGGCTTTTCCCACATCGAGGCGGTGCACAACGCCGCGCACGACTACCGGCATTCGATGTCCTTTCCCTGTCATTAGGGAGGGCGCACACATGGATTACTTCCGCAACATCGTGATCGTTGCGGCCATCGCCGGCGCGGTTGCCGGCCTTGGCATGACTGTGGCTCAACAGCTCACCACCGTGCCGATGATCGTCAAGGCCGAGGTCTTTGAGGGCCAAGCCGAGACCGCCGCACCCGCGCATGAGCATGGGGCGGAGACCGCGGCCCACGCGCATGACCATGGCGAGGGCTGGGCACCGGCGGACGGCGCCGAGCGGACCTTCTTCACCTTCGCCGCGAACATGGTGACAGGGATCGGCTTCGCGCTTCTGCTTGTCGCCGTGAGCGAACTGTTCGGCGGCATCGCCAATTGGCGGCAGGGCGTATTCTGGGGCCTGGCGGGCTTTACCGTGTTCACGCTCGCGCCAGGCCTGGGCCTACCGCCCGAGCTTCCGGCGATGCCCGCGGCGGAGCTCGATGCGCGCCAGGCTTGGTGGCTAGGGACGGTTCTCGCCACCGCCATTGCGCTCGGCCTCTTATTCTATAGCCGGTCGCTCGTCGCCGTGCTCGCGGCCATCGCGCTGCTGGTCGCGCCCCATCTGATCGGCGCGCCCCAGCCCGTGAGCTACGCGAGCCCCATTCCGGAGGGGCTGCACCACAGCTTCGTCGTGGCCGTGGTGATGACCGCGCTGCTCTTCTGGGTGCTGCTCGGTGGACTTGCAGGGTTCTTCCGAGGGCGCTTCATCCACGCTGCGTAATGATGGGGCAATCAGCCACAACCGGGGACGAAGGGACGGCCTTCGTCCTCGGCGGCGCCCGTTCCGGCAAGAGCCGCTACGCCGAAAGCCTCGTCACCGCGCTGCCGCATCCGTGGGTCTATATCGCCACGGCTGAGGCGCGGGACGACGAGATGGCCGCGCGCATCGCCGCCCATAAGGCGCACCGTGAGGCCGGCTGGCAAACCATCGAGGCGCCGCACGAGCTGCCCGAGGCGCTTCACGCCGCCCCGCAGGGTGCTGCCGTCCTGGTCGACTGCCTGACCTTGTGGCTCTCGAACCTGATGCACGCCAAGTTCAAGGTCGACACGATGACGACGAGACTGGAAGAGGCCTTGGCCGCGCGTGTCGGCACCACGGTGGTGGTGTCCAACGAGGTGGGCCTCGGCATCGTGCCGGACAACGCGCTCGCCCGCGAGTTTCGCGACGCGCAAGGCGTGCTCAACCAGCGCCTCGCCGCTCACGCCGGCCGCGTGATCCTCATGGTCGCCGGCCTGCCGCTCTATCTGAAGGGATCGCCATGACTAAACCTGTGGACGACAAGGATGCCGAGCGCCATCGCGCCAAGATGGCCAAGCGCAAATCGGTGCAGGACGAGGAGGTCGCCGGCAAGACCTTCGAGAAGGGTCTGCTCATCGTCCATACCGGCACCGGCAAGGGCAAATCCACGGCCGCCTTCGGCCTGGCGCTGCGCATGATCGGCCGCGGCGAGCGCGTCGGCGTCGTCCAGTTCGTCAAAGGCGCCTGGCATACGGCCGAGCGCGACGCGCTGGCGAAGTTCGGCGACCAGGTCGCCTGGTACTCCATGGGCGAGGGCTTCACGTGGGAGACCCAAGATCTCGCCCGCGACATTGCGGCGGCAGAGCGCGCCTGGGCCAAGGCGGTCGAATTGATGGACGATCCGAGCTTCGGCCTCGTCATTCTCGACGAGCTGAACATCGCGCTCCGTTACGACTACCTGCCGCTCGATGAGGTGATCGCCACGCTGAAAGCCCGCCGGCCCGGTCTCCACGTCGTCGTCACCGGCCGTAACGCCAAGCCGGCGCTGATCGAGGCGGCCGACCTCGTCACCGACATGACGCTGGTGAAACATCACTTCGCCGCCGGCGTGAAGGCGCAACCCGGCATCGAGTTCTGAGCGAGTGACGGCCCGCGCGCTCATGTTCCAGGGCACGGGCTCCGATGTCGGCAAATCGCTGATCGTAGCGGGCCTGGCGCGCGCGCTTAGCTTGCGCGGTCTGAAGGTCCTGCCGTTCAAGCCGCAGAACATGTCGAACAACGCGGCGGTCACCATCGACGGCGGCGAGATCGGCCGCGCCCAGGCGCTGCAGGCCCGCGCCGCGCGCGTGGCGCCAAGCGTGCATATGAACCCCGTGCTGCTGAAGCCGCAAAGCGAGGTCGGCGCGCAGATCATCGTGCAGGGCCGCGTCTACGGCACGGCCAAGGCCGCCGACTATCAGCGCCTGAAACCGGAATTGATGACCTTCGTGCAGGACAGCTTCGCGCGGTTGAAGTCCGAGGCGGACATTGTTCTGGTCGAGGGCGCCGGCAGCGCCTCGGAGGTCAATCTCCGCGCCAACGACATCGCCAATATGGGGTTCGCCCGCGCCTGCGACGTGCCCGTGGTGCTGATCGGCGATATCGACCGGGGCGGCGTCATCGCCAGCCTTGTCGGCACCAAGGCCGTGGTCGCGCCCGACGATGCGGCGCTGATCGAAGGCTTTCTGGTCAACAAGTTCCGCGGCGACCCCGCGCTGTTCGCCGACGGCCTGGCCAAAATTGCCGAGGTCACCGGCTGGCAGGCGCTGGGTCTCATTCCCTTCTTTGCCGACGCGCGGGCGTTGCCGGCCGAGGATGCCTTGGCGCTTGACGGCGTGCGGGCGGCAAAAGAGGGCGCGGCGTTGAAGATCGCGGTGCCGGTCCTGCCGCATATCGCCAATTTCGACGATCTCGATCCGCTCGATGCGGAGCCGGCCGTCGATCTTGTGCGCGTGCGGCCCGGCCAGGCGCTGCCCGGCGATGCGGGCCTCGTCATCTTACCCGGCTCCAAGGCGACCATCGCCGATCTGAAAGCTCTGCGCGACGCCGGCTTCGACATCGATATTGCCGGACATCTCCGCCGTGGCGGCGTGGTGCTGGGGCTGTGCGGTGGCTACCAGATGCTCGGCCGCGCCATCCATGACCCTGACGGCATCGAGGGCGCAGCCGGCACCGCGCCGGGCCTGGGTTTGCTGGACGTGGAGACGACGCTCTCGCTGGAGAAGCGCCTCGAGCCGGCCCAAGGCACGACTTTCGACCGTGCGCCGTTCTCAGGCTACGAGATGCATATGGGCGTGACGGAAGGCGCCGACGCGATCCGCCCCTTTGCCCGCCTCGCCGATGGGTCGCCCGAAGGTGCGATGTCGCCTGACGGCCGGGTCATCGGCTCTTACGTCCACGGCCTCTTCGCCGACGACCGCCAGCGTGCCGCCTGGCTCGCGCGCTTCGCCGCCGGCCCGGCGCAGATCTCTTACGAAACCTCGGTGGATGCGATCCTCGACCGCCTCGCCGCCCATCTCGAAGCCCATGTCGATGTCGATCGCCTGCTCACACTATCGCGGTAAGCGCCGCCAGCACGAACACGATGGCGATGAGAAGCCCGTCGGCGCGGCCATAAAGGTCGAGCGCGGCTTGCACGTCGGTCGCCTTGGCTTCGCGGCGTCCATCACCGAGCCATGCGCTGTCGGTCTCTTTTCCGTCGTAGGCCCGGGGTCCACCGAGCGACAGCCCAAGCGCGCCCGCCATGGCGGCTTCCGGATAGCCGGAATTGGGCGAGGCGTGCTTGGCGGCATCCCGCGTCATTGTCTGCCAGGCGCCGCCGGCCGACGCGCCGCCCGTGAGCGCCGCTGCGGCGACGATAAGCAACGCCGACAACCGCGCGCCGGGGAGATTGACCAGATCGTCGAGCTGCGCCGCCGGCCTGCCGAAGTCCTCATGCCGCTCGGTGCGATGGCCGATCATGCTGTCCGCCGTGTTGATCGTTTTGTAGAGCGCGCCGCCGGTGAGCCCGGCGAGGCAGATCCAGAACACCGGCGCAACGACGCCATCGGAGAAATTCTCCGACAGGCTCTCAATGGCGGCGCGCGCCACGCCCGCCTCGTCGAGCTCGCCCGTGTCACGGCCGACAATATGGGCAACCGCTTCGCGGCCCTTGGCGATGTCGCCTGTCTCGAGTGCGTCGGCGACGTTCGCCACGTGGCTGTAGAGACTGCGCTGGGCGATGAATGCGCTGCACGCGATGCCGGCGAAGATCAACCCGAACGGCAGAAGGAAGAGCGCGGTCTCGACCGCGAAGGCGATGGCTCCGACAATGAGCAGAAGCAGGAACAGGGCGATGGCGCCCGCCCGGCGGCGGCTCTCGGCCTCGGCGCCGTCGCGGTTGAGGCGCGTGTCGAGAAAGCCGATGAGACGGCCCATCCAGGTGACCGGATGGCCTATGCTCTTGGCGATCCAATCCGGATAGCCGGCAACGAGCTCGATCAACAAAGCAAGAAGCGCTAGCGGTGCGGCCATGATTTCTCCCAATACGCGCGCGCCGCTCATCCATGGCGGCGATCTCGACGCGGCCCGAATATTGTTCCCCGGCGCGCCCGAGCCGTTCATCGACCTGTCGACGGGGATCAATCCCCATCCCTACCCCATCCCGCCGCTCGCGCCCGAAATTTTTACCCACCTGCCGGAGCCTGCGGATCTCGACCGCCTGGCCGGGCTTGCGGCGTCGGCCTATGGCGCGCCGTCGGCGGAGAGCGTCGTCACCGCGTCCGGCTCGCAAATCCTGGTGACGCTCGCCGCCGGCCTCTTGCTCCCGGGCCGCGCCGTCATCTTGGGGCCGACCTACGCCGAGCATGCGCGGGCCGCGTCGCTCGCCGGGCATGAGGTGTACACGGTCTCGGAGCTAGAGCCGCTGGGCGAGTCCGACCTCGCCATTGTCGTCAATCCGAACAACCCGGACGGCAGGATCGTCAGCCGTGAGGATCTGTTGGCAATCGCCGAGCGCCAGAGCGCGCACGGCGGACTGTTGATCGTCGACGAGGCCTTCATGGATGCCGGGCCGCGCGATGAGAGTTTAAGTGCACACGTTGAGGCGGCGAATGTCGTCGTGCTGCGGTCCTTCGGCAAGTTCTTTGGGCTGGCCGGCTTGCGGCTCAGCTTCGCGCTTGCCCCGCGGACGCTCGCCGCGCATCTTAACGCCGCGCTCGGGCCATGGCCCGTCTCCGGTGCGGCGCTTACCATCGGCGCGGCTGCCTTGAGCGATCGGAATTGGGTGGAGGCGACCCGCGCTTCGCTCGCCAAGGCTGCGGGTCGTCTCGGCCTGTTGCTCGAAGGCGCGGGCCTCGTAAAGATCGGCGGCACGGACCTGTTCTGGCTGGTCCGCACGCCCGAGGCGCCAGAGCTCTTCGACCGGCTTGGCCGCGCCGGCATCTTCGTGCGCCGCTTCGCGGAAGAACCGAGCTGGCTGCGCTTTGGACTTCCCGGCGCGGAAGCCGATTGGCAGCGCCTCGAAGACGCGCTCAGGCGCTAGACTTCGACGTCCGGCACGCAGACATGGAGCCCGTGCGGCTCGATCTCGATGACGATGTCGCTGGCGACGTCGGGCGCTGGGTAGACCTCATCGTCGACCCGCATCGGCCCGTGCTCCCAGGTCAGCGTCACCGTTCTGGCTTTGTGTTCCTCCAGCGGCGGATGGTTGACGGCCCCTGACTTGAGCCAATCGATCATCGCCTGCCTGCGGTCTTCGGTGAGATACACGATGTCGAGCAACCCGTCGCCGGGTTCGGCGGACGGGCTGATCAGCACGCGAGGCCCCGTCATGCCGAGATTGAGCACCTCCACGAAGATGAACTGGCCCGCGATGTTTCTTCCGTCGGCCATGAAGCTGACCGGCCGCGGCACGGCCTTGGTGAGGATCGCGGCGAAGGATTTGCGGCCGTGAGCGATGCGCTCTTCGCGTGAGAGCCTGGGTGCGCTGCGGTCGACGGCCTCGGCCAATGCGCCCCAGCCGACCGACTCTAGAAAGTAGCGCTGCCCCCACGGGCCAATGGCGATGCCGACGTCGAGGCGCTTTTCCGGCGCGCCGCGCAGCCGCTTGATGAGGGTTTCGGCCTCTCCGGTGATGCTGAGGCAGCGGGCGATATTATTCGCCGTGCCGAGCGGCAGGATGGTGAGCAAGGTCTTCCGGTTGGGGAGATGGCGGGCGATCTTGGCCACGGTGCCGTCGCCGCCGGCGATGATCACGATATCGGCGCCCTGTTCAAGCGCCGCGTTGAATTTGTCCTCGTCGCTGGATGAGCAGGTGACGGAAAAGCCGGCGTCGCGCAGGAGCGCCACCAGCACTTCTCTCGTAGGCTCGCCCGAACCGGCGGACGGATTGTGCACCAGCAACGCGCGCATGGCCTATCAACGCTTAACCGCGAGGGACGTTCTTCCGCGCGCGGTCTCCGCCGACGTGCGGGCCAGACGACGCGAGAAGGCTAATGAGCCCAGCGGCGATTAAAGTGCTCGGCCAGCTCGAGATTGCCTTGAGCTTCTTCCGGCAACAACCTGGCGATCACGCCCATGGCCAGCTCGACCGAAATCTCGCTCGCGCCACACTCTTTCAGCTGATCGCGCAGCCAGCCATAGACCTCTTCGTCGCCGGCCTTGAGGCCGACAGCGATCTCTTCAAGCATTTGCACCAACGATTCTGCTGCCATCGTGCCCCTCCAATCGAACCAGGCCTAAAGGCTCATGGCTCCGGTCACGTCCGTTGTCCGCTCTCCTGGTGCGATTCCCCCATAGCGATCATACTGCGTCTTTCGCAGATGCGAAGTTGCCGACGGGCCACAGTGGCGGCTTTTCTCCCCTAATCGCCACTCGGCCCCATGAAGGGGATCGGCTTGATCGAGGCGGTCGACACCGGATCGCTCTCGGCGGCGGCAAAAAACCCTCTCCGCGGCCGGGGCTGGCAGAAATGACGCCCTTTGGACACGTTGGTGACCAACAGGTCCAAGTGGAAATGGTTGTAGTGGTAGCGGTCGGCGCCCGGTCCGAGCACTGTGTAGAA
>Ga0075525_10000305_pt1 | contig 18184 bp, 21 predicted proteins | sample NGEPertwo_FD_74795 | JGI IMG/M metagenome (GOLD analysis project Ga0075525, IMG submission 74795) | Arctic peat soil microbial communities from the Barrow Environmental Observatory site, Barrow, Alaska, USA - NGEE Permafrost154B-two | ecosystem: Environmental > Terrestrial > Soil > Wetlands >...
CCATTATTTCATGACCACCACCACCGCCAACGCGGTCAAGGTGATGCAGCATCTGGAGTTCTGCCAGCAGGTGCTGTGGCCCGAGCTCGACGTGCAGACGGTCTCGGTCACCGAGCAATGGGCGCAATATGCCGTTGCCGGTCCCAATGCGCGGCACGTCATCGCGGCGCTGCTCGATCCCGGGCAGGACATCTCCAACGACGCCTTTCCCTACATGGCCTGTGGATCATTCACGGTCTGCGGCGGGACGAAGGCGCGTCTCTATCGTCTCTCGTTCTCCGGCGAGCTCGCTTACGAGATCGGCGTCCCGGCGCGGTTCGGCGACGCCATGATCCGCGCGATTCTGGCGGCAGGCGCCGACCACGGCATCGCCCCCTACGGCACCGAGGCGCTCGGTGTGATGCGCATCGAGAAAGGTCACCCCGCGGGCCCGGAGTTCAACGGCCAGACCACGGCGCACGATTTCGGCATGGGCAAAATGGTGTCGAAGAAGAAGGACTTCATTGGCCGCTTCATGGGCGAGCGCCCCGCGCTCACCGAGGCTGATCGGCCGTCGCTCGTTGGTCTGAAACCGATGGACAAGGATGCGCGCATTCGCGCCGGCGCCCATCTCGTGCCGAAGGATGCCGACGCCACGGCCGCCAACGATCAGGGCTACGTCACCTCCATGGCCTACTCGCCGGAGTTCGCCACCTGGATCGCGCTTGCCATGCTCTCCAACGGACCGGCACGCCACGGCGAATTGGTCAAGGTCTGCGATCCCGTGCGCGGCACCGAACAGCTGGCGGAGGTTGTTCCGCCCTGCTTTGTCGATCCGGAAGGGGGGCGGCTTCGTGTCTAGCCCGCTGGTTCCCATGTCTGCGCTCCACGGTCTCGCGCTTCCCGGCCGCTACGGCCGGGAGGATGCTGCTCCCGGTGTGGTTCTGACCGAGCGCACCGGTCTCGGCCTGGCCACCGTCGCTTGCCGTAAAGGCCAGGACGACGGGCTCAAGGCGAGCGTGCGCGAAGCCTATGGCGTCGACCTGCCTCTCACCTCCGCGGTGGCGGACGGTGACGGCGTGAGCTTCATCGGCACCGGCCCGGGCCAATGGCTCGTGGTGTCGCAGACGCATCGAGGCGAGGCGCTGGCCGAAGATCTCGCCCTGGCCCTCAAGGGCCTTGCCTCCATCTCGGATCAGAGCGGCGGCCGGGCGGTGATCAGGATCGGCGGGCCGCGCGCCCGCGACGTGCTGGCCAAGGGCCTCGCCATCGATCTCGACCCCCGCGCCTTCCCGCCCGGCAGTGCGGTGACCAGCACGATCTCCCATATGGGGGTGCAGCTTTGGCAGGCGGACACGGCGGAGAGTTACGACATCGCCATCTTCCGCAGCGTGTCGGGGAGCTTCTGGCGCTGGCTCACCGCGTCCGCCGCCGAGTACGGCTACGAGGTTGTCACGACATCGTGACCCGAAAAGCACCGTTTTCCACTTGGCTGGAGCCTTGGTCCGGCTGTGTTGTCGCAAGCTGGGTTTGGGTTCTGAGTGGGAACCGATAAGATGCAGGAAAGGGGTGTGTACCCCGTGCGGCATCGGCCAGCCGCAGGTGAGGCTTAAGCAGAGAGCCAGGCCGTCGGCTCTTAGAGAGTGAGACGCCGCCATGATTCGTTATCTGATTGCCGCGCTCGCGCTGGGCCTCATGACGTGCGGTTCAGCCGCCGCCGCCGAGCCCGGAGCTCAAGTCGAGGATGAGTCCTCGCGGCCCACGCGGATGGGCGAGGAAAAAGAAAAGCCCGTGTACGTGCAGCTCATCGTCAAGGCCTGCCATCGGGCCGAGACGCCGCTCGAGCCGACCGGCCAAGGCAAGATCTACGACAATGAGAAGTCCTTGACGCTCGAGGAGCGCAAGATGGCCCTGGTGGCCTTAGGCTGCATCGACGTGCCGGTGCCGATGGACTTTCTCGCCGACGCCATGTCGCCCAATGCGTGCATGGGCCATGGCGGCTATCTCGCGGCCATGCAGTTTCTTGAGCAGCGGCAGGATCTCTCCGAGTTCCCGGCCGTTGGCGCATGGCAATGCGTGATCACCGACCACGAGGTGGTCGGCGCGACGACGATGTAATCTCGGGGCCGAAAGACTTGAGAATTGAAAAGGGCAGGGGAGTTCCCCTGCCCTTTCTGGTTAGGCATGCTGAAGCGCGGCGCTTTATGAGATTTTGACGTTCACGATCGCCGCGCGCGTGACCTCGATCACCACCATGTCGCCGACCTCGAGCGCGTCGTAGCCCGGCACGTTCGGCGGGATCAGAATGGTGCGCGTGTTGCCGCCGGTGCCGGCGAAGGTGACCGTGCGCTTCCGCTTGTTGATGGCGGCGATCGTATCGGTGACCTCGATGGTGGTGAGGTCGCTCGCCCCGCCCGACGGCGTCATTTCAACCCAATCCTGCTCGGCGACGGTCGGCGCGTTCATGTTCATGCCGGCCGTTTCGTTCGCTTCGATGCCATCCTGAGCGGCCGCAGGCGGGCCGTCGGGTTGTCTCAGCGCCACCGCGACCTCTTGGGTATAGTCGATGGTGACCGTGTCTTTCAGCTTGATCGTCTCGATATCCTTCACGTCGGGGCTGATGATCCCCACGATGGTGTTGCCGCCCGGCCCGACCACCGTAATCAAGCGCTCCGGGACTTCGATTTCCTCGACAGTCCCGGTCATTGTGATGACCCCCGCGTCTTCCTCGATCGGAACTTGCGCTCTTGCGTCGGCGACGAAGAGCATCGCTACGCTAAACGCCAACACCCCCTTCACGGTGGCGAAGAGAATCTGCATGTAACCTACCTCCCAGACTGAGTGTGCCTTGAAACGGCGAGCCAGGACCGCATTATGCGCGCGGCCGGGCCAACACTATAGTCGAGGCCGCGCCCGAGGGAACTGCCCGGCCGGTGACAAAAAACGGGAAATTCGTAAGACGGCGTTGGTTAGGAGGCCTTGGACTGGGCCTTGTAGGCGGCCTTGGCCTGCGCGGCTTTGGCCTTGCCCGCCCGGAGGATGGATTTGATGGGGGCGCGGTGGCTGCCGGACATTTCGCCGATCTTGCGGTCCTGGACTTCGACGAAGGCGCGCGCCGGCGCGTCGCCGTCCAGGCCGCCGAGCTCGGTTGCCGGGACCTTGCGGTTCGACGTTTGTGTGCCGTCCTCGTAGACCACGTCGAACAAGACGTAGCCACTCGGACGCGCCTGCTGCTTCTTAGCCATGTTGCTCCAACCTTTGGCTAGGCGTCGTCGGAACTCGTCGCGGGCTCGGCGGCGGCATCGGCATCCGGAGCGGCGGCGGCATCGCCATCAACATCCGTAGCGGCAGCCGCATCGGGCTCGCCGCTTAGCCCCGACTTGCGCTTGGCCGACTCATCTTGGAGACGCTTTAGCTTCTCCTGCTTCTTCAGTGCCTTGGCCCGGTTCCGCTCGGCCTTTTGAAAGTTGTAGTTAGGTTTGAACGCCATCTTTGGTGTCAGTCTCCTTGTCTAGTCAGTCGCTATCTTTGCTTTCCGCGGCTTCCGCGTCTTGGGCGGCGCGGCAGCTGCCGCTTCCGCGTCCGCGGCCTCCTTGGCCAGGCGAAGCTCGCGCAACCGCTCCGTCTTCAGCATCATGGCGTCGTGTGCGGTCTTCTGATCGAGCTTGAAGCTCTCTTGCCGCTTCCGGCTCTGGCTCAGGATGGTCTCGGCATTACGCCGGGCTGCGGAAATGCGTGGGGTTGATTTGCTCATAACCATGCCTCCGGTTGGCCGGACCGGCCGGCCGGCCTATTCACTGCGGCGGCGACACCGCTCGGGCGGCGCCCCCGAGGCCGTCTCCGCCGTTTTGGCGCAGGCTGCGCCTTGGCAGTGCGCGTCGGCGGCCGCTGCATCGCCTCGTCCCGCGTTTCCGCGAGCCGATGCTCGGCAACTTCCACCTCCGTGCGCATCAAGCGCTCGATCGCCTTGAGGTAAGCCCGCTCGCTCGGGTCGCACAGCGACACGGCGGCGCCGCCGGCGCCGGCGCGGGCGGTGCGGCCGATCCGGTGCACGTAGCTCTCCGGCTCATTCGGCAGTTCGAAGTTGATGACGTGTGAGATGCCGGGAACGTCGATGCCCCGGGCCGCGATGTCGGTGGCGACCAGCGCCCGCACGCGGCCGTTACGGAACCCGTCAAGCGCCCGCACCCGCGCGTTCTGCGCCTTGTTGCCGTGCAGCGCGTCGGCGGTGATGCCGGCTTGCACCAGATGCTTGCAAACCCGATCGGCGCCGCGCTTGGTGCGCGTGAACACGAGCACCCGGCCCATCGCGGGATCCTTGATCAATTCGGTGAGCAGCGTCCGCTTGTCGTTCGCGCCGACGAAATAGACGCACTGCTCGATGCGCTCGACGGCGATTTTGACCGGAGACACGTCGATGCGGATCGGGTCGCGCAGGATGTCATTCGCCAGCTTGGCGATGGGCGCCGGCATGGTTGCCGAGAACAGCAGCGTCTGCCGCTCTTTACGGCATTGGCCGACGATCTTCCGCACGTCGTGAATGAAGCCCATGTCGAGCATGCGGTCGGCCTCGTCCAGCACCAGGATTGAGACCTTGTCGAGCCGGATATGGCGCTGGTTGCACAGGTCGAGCAGCCGCCCCGGCGTGGCGATGAGGATGTCGACGCCGGCTCTGAGCGCTTTCACCTGCTGCCCCTGACCGACGCCGCCGAAAATGACGGCCGCGCGCAGGTTGAGGTGGCGCCCATAGGCATTGATTCGCTCGCCGATCTGGCCGGCGAGTTCGCGCGTCGGCGCCAGGATCAGCGCCCGCGGCGCCCCCGGGGTACGCGGCTCGGACTGGAGCGACAGGCGATGCAGCAGCGGCAGCGCGAAGGCCGCGGTCTTGCCGGTGCCGGTCTCGGCGACGCCAAGCAGGTCATTGCCCTCGGTAAGGAGGGGGATCGCCTGCGTCTGGATCGGCGTGGGTTTCAGGTACTTCTCGGCGCTTAGCGCACGCCGCAACGGCTCGGCCAGGCCGAGCGATTCGAACGAAAGAGTCACTTATTAATGTTCCTTAGGCGCCAAGCACGGCGCATGACATGCGCAATCGTGAGGACGCTTGCCTCACCCCACGCGCTGTCTGGGGGCAGACGATAATCGGGAAATTGTCTCGGGATGAGGCGCCGCAAGTGCTGCGGCAGCTACGCGCGATCGCGAGCAATCGTTGTGGCTGCAACATGGAGACTGGCCCCCGGACTGTCAAGGAGAGATACCCAATGGCGTAAACGGCTTATGGCGATCACGCCGCCAAATCGGGACACAAACAGCCGCCAAGTCGACTTTGGTGACACGGAGGGATTGTCGGCGCCACAATTCGTTGTCACCCTAGGACCCGCGCCGCCGAACCCCCGTTTGCGACCGGAATAAGCCGAAGGCCCCTCGATGCAGCACGTGCCGCCACTGGTTTCCACGCTGACGATCGCCCTCGTGCTGGCGTTCAGCCTGGGCCTGCTCGCCCACCGCTTCAAGCTGCCGCCGCTGGTCGGCTATCTCATCGCCGGCATCGCCATCGGCTTCACGCCGGGCACCGGCACCGACCAGAACATCGCCAACCAGTTGGCGGAGGTTGGCGTGATTCTCCTCCTGTTCGGCGTGGGGCTGCATTTCTCGGTCCAGGACCTGTTGTCGGTCCGCGCCATCGCCATCCCCGGCGCCGTGGCCCAAGGCCTGGTCGCCACCCCGCTCGGCATGGTGGTCGGCTGGGGGCTCGGCTGGAGCCCGGGCGCCGGCTTCATTTTCGGCCTGGCCCTGTCGGTGGCCAGTACCGTGGTGCTGCTGCGCATGCTGCAAGAGCGGCGCCTGGTCGAGACCGAGCGCGGCCGCATCACCGTCGGCTGGCTGATCGTCCAGGACATCGCCATGGTGCTCGCCCTGGTGCTCCTGCCGGGCTTGACCGGCTTGTTCCGCGAAGGTCAGGCGGCGCCGGACATCGCCGAGATGGTCCGCCAGGCCGCGCTCGTGCTCGGCAAATTCGCCATCTTCGTCGGCGGCATGCTGCTCGTCGGCAAGAAGCTGATCCCGATGCTTCTGCACTATGTCGCCCATACCGGCAGCCGCGAGCTGTTTCGCTTGGCGGTGCTGTCGATCGCGCTCGGCTTCGCCTTGCTCGCCGCCGAGTTGTTCGGCGTCTCGCTGGCGCTCGGCGCCTTCTTCGCCGGCATGATGCTGAGCGAGTCACAGTTGAGCCAGCAAGCAGCGACGGAATCGCTCCCCTTGCGCGACGCCTTCGCCGTGCTGTTCTTCGTCTCCGTCGGCATGCTGTTCCACCCCGCGATCATGATCGATGCGCCGCTCGCGGTGATGGCCACCGTGGTGATCATCGTCATCGCCAAGTCGGCGGTTGCCTTTGGCGTGGTCCGTGTGTTCGGCCATCCGCGCGCCGCCGGGTTGACCATCGCCGCGTCACTCGCCCAGATCGGCGAGTTCTCCTTCATCCTCGCCAATCTCGGTATGCGGCTCGGGCTGTTGCCGGGGGAGGGCCGCGACCTGATCCTCGCCGGCGCCATCATCTCGATCCTGCTGAACCCGCTCCTGTTCGCCGCGCTCGACGCCTATTTCGCCCGCCGCGAGAAGGCCGCGGCCGATGCGGTCGAGGCGGCGGCGCCGGCGGCGGACGAGGCGGAAGAGTTGCCGACGCGCGAGCCGATCCACCCGACGACCCTCACCGACCACGTCGTGCTGATCGGCCACGGCCGGGTCGGCAAGTTCATCTCCAAGGAGCTTCGCGAGCGCGGCACACCACTCTTCGTCATCGAGGACAATGCCGACGACGTTGCCGCTCTGAAGGAGCAGGGTATCGAGGCGGTGAGCGGGAACGCCGCCGACCCGGAGTTGATCCAAGCCGCCAATCTCGGCGAGGCCCGCTGCCTGCTGGTCGCCATCCCCGACGCCTTCGAAGGCGGTCAGGTGGTCGAGCAGACCCGCGCCATCAACCCCGTCCTGCCGATCATCGCCCGGGCGCATTCGGAGGCCGAGATCGAGCATCTGATCAAGCTCGGGGCCAATCTCGTGGTCATGGGCGAGCACGAGATTGCCAAGGCCATGATCGGCGATGTCGGGGACGTGCGCTCGCCGACGCGGCAGGACGCGGGCGACCCGAACGCTGCCCCCAGGGTGGTGTTGGTAGAGGCCGACGAGGCATCTTAACGCGGACACGGGAACTTCGGGGCGTTGACCGGCGTTGATTGCTCGGGGTCGCGGTCTCCAGATGGGAGGCCGCTGTCGGAAGGGTGAACCATGAGCAACACGGCCAATGTCTTCGGTGCGCACCCGCAAACGCGGGCGGCCTCCGATTTCCTGCACGCATTCTCCGCTGGCAAGTTCTCCCGCGGCATGAGCCACGAGGAGCGCTTGGCGCAAGCGAAGTGGCTCGCCCGGCTCATGGACGACAATTTCAGGATTCCCGGCACACCCTTGCGCTTCGGTTGGGATTCGGTGCTTGGGCTTTTCCCCGGGCTTGGTGACGTGCTGACCAGCGCCATATCCCTGCTCATCGTGCATCACGCTTGGCAGAGCAGCGCTTCCCCGATCGTGCTCGCGCGCATGCTCGGCAATGTCGCCGTTGACTTCGTGGTCGGGGCAGTTCCGATCGTCGGCGATATGTTCGATTTCGCCTTCAAGGCCAATCGCAAGAACGCACGGCTGTTGGAACAGCACCTGATGCGAAGCGTGGAAAACCAACGCGCCGCCCGCGCGCGCCTTCCCCGACTCTGATAGTCTCGACGCAATCCTCGGAGGAACGAGCCATGCCGATCACCACCGGCCGAGATTTCAGGCTCCTGTTTGCCTCAGCCGCGGTCTTGGCGCTGCTGCCGGCCGCGGCCGCCGCTGAGGCGGCGAGCAATGCCGAGAGCATTGGGCCCTGGGAGATCGAGGCGACCTACAAGGCCGACAAATTCGATCGCTGCACCGTCAGCCGCAAGCTCGACGACGAGATCGTGGCCACGTTCATGCGCACCGGCGATGGGCTGACGCTGCTGTTGTCGTCGCCGAATTGGAAGCTCGATCGCGGCGAGCAGTACAAGGTGACTATGAAGCTCGGTCCGAAGAGCTGGGACCGCGAGGTCGCGGCGGAGGCGAGCTCCGTCTCCATGGATGTCGACGACGCCAAGTTCGTCTCCGGCCTCAAGACGGCGAGCACGCTCGACGTGGTCGCGGCGGGCGCGACCATCCGGGTGCCGCTGGACAAGAGCACGCTGGCGCTCGACCGCCTGGAGAAATGCGTGGCGAAGAACGAAAGGGCCGTTGAAACCAACCCTTTTGTGGCCCCGGCGCGTCAGCCATAGAGGCTGGCGGGCCGGAGGGCAAAGCCCCGGAGTGCAAGGAGCAGGCTGAGGTCAAGGAGCAGGCTGAGACCGAGGCGGCGGACACCGAAGCGACCGGGGCCGTCTCTCCAGCGACGGACGAGGCCATGCTTGCGCCTGACCAAAAGCCGGCCAAGGTTGACTCCGCGGCCAAGCCCAAGTCGCAGAAAGCCAAGACCGCCAAGTCGCGCACAAGGAGCTTCCGCCGCGAGGTCGACCGCCTGTTCTCGGCGACCGGCAAGCTCTTCTCCGGACAATAACCGCCGGCGCCCAGCCGATCGGATCAGGACAATTGGCGGCCCAACATTTAAGGGCCGCGTAAGTGGCTCAGGATGGAGAGCCGCCAGCCGCTAGCGCGTCGGCTTCGGCGTCGGTGAATACTCGGCTGCGGGTCAAGAACCGCAAGCCTTCCGGCGCTTCCAGCGAGAAGCCCGCGCCGCGTCCCGGCACCACGTCGATGATGAGCTGGGTGTGCCTCCAATAGGCGAACTGATCGGCGTCCATATAGACCGGACAATCGGCGATCTCGCCGAGATGCACGTCGTTGCTGCCCACCCTGAACTCGCCGTTCGGATAGCACATCGGCGCCGAGCCGTCGCAGCAGCCGCCGGACTGGTGGAACATCAGCGGGCCGTGCTGCCGCTTGAGCTTGTCGATCAGCTCGAGCGCCGCCTCCGTTGCTAGCACCCTAAGGATCATTGGTACGGTCTCCTTCGTCCAGAGCATCCCCCGCCGCCGGCTCGATCCTACCGCGTTGTTGCAGCCAGTGGAAAACCGTCCAGCAGATGGCGGCCCAGCCGGCGCCCACGCACCAGCCCGCCAGCACGTCGGTCGGATAGTGCACGCCGAGATAGATGCGGGTCACGCCCACAAGAATGGTGATGGCAATGGCGATGCCGAGGAAGAAGATTTTCAATCGCCGCGACGTCTGCAGGCTCGCCAAGAGCGCGCCGAGCGTGAGGTAGATGACCGCCGACAGCGTGGCGTGCCCGCTGGGAAAGCTTGAGGTGAACACGCGCGCGGCATGAGTCACCAGATCGGGGCGAGGCCGCTCGAAGCTGAGCTTCAAGACATTGCTCAACACGACGCCGCCCACGGTTGAGACGGCGACCCACAGGGCGGCGGCCCGCCGCCTCATCATGAGCAGATAGGCAAGCACCGAGGCGAGCACGATGCCGAGCACGGCATAGCTGCCGAGCGCGGTGACGTCGCGCGCGGCTTCCTCGAGCCAGGCCGGCCCGAGCGGATCGGCGGGGTCGGCCGGATTGCGCAACGCCAACAGGACGGTGTGGTCGAATCTTGTGGCGTCGCCTTCCAGCACCTCCTCGGCAATGTGTCCGAAGGCGAGCAGGAGGAGCCCGGCGAGAAAAATTCCGCCGAGCAACCACAGTTCCGGTCTGTTGCGCCACGCCCACATGGGAAGGCTGGCGGCCAGCGCGAAGGCGCTGTTGGGCTTGTGCTCGGTCACGCCCTCTAGAAGAACCCGAGCGCTTTGGGGCTGTAGCTCACCAGCACGTTCTTGGTCTGCTGGTAATGGTCGAGCATCATCTTGTGGTTCTCGCGCCCGATGCCGGACTTTTTGTAGCCGCCGAAGGCCGCGTGCGCCGGATAGAGGTGGTAGCAATTGGTCCACACCCGGCCGGCCTGGATGCCGCGGCCCATGCGATAGGCACAGTTGATGTCGCGAGTCCACACGCCGGAGCCGAGGCCGTACAGCGTGTCGTTGGCGATCTCCAGCGCTTCCGCCTCATCCTCGAAAGTGGTCACCGACAGCACGGGGCCGAAGATTTCCTCCTGGAAGATGCGCATCTTGTTGTGGCCCTCGAACACCGTGGGCTTCACGTAGTAGCCCTCGGCGAGATCGCCTTCGAGCTTCAGCCGCTCGCCGCCGGTCAACAGCTTGGCGCCTTCCTTCTCCCCGATATCGATATAGGAGAGGATTTTCTCCAGCTGATCGTTGGAGGCCTGCGCCCCGATCATGGTGTCGGCATCGAGCGGGTTGCCCTGCTTGATCTTGTTCACCCGGTCGACGGCCTTCTCGATGAAGCGGTCGTAGATCGACTTCTGCACCAGCGCGCGCGACGGGCAGGTGCACACTTCGCCCTGGTTCAGCGCGAACATGGCGAAGCCTTCGAGCGTCTTGTCGAAGAAGTCGTCGTCCTCGGCCATCACGTCGGCGAAGAAAATGTTGGGCGACTTGCCGCCGAGCTCGAGCGTCACCGGGATCAGGTTGTCGGACGCATATTGCATGATGAGCCGGCCGGTCGTGGTCTCGCCGGTGAAGGCGATCTTGGCGATGCGCTTGTTCTGGGCGAGCGGCTTGCCGGCTTCCACGCCGAAGCCGTTGACCACGTTGAGCACGCCGGGCGGCAACAAATCGCCGATCACATCCATCAGCACCATGATCGACATCGGCGTCTGCTCGGCCGGCTTGAGCACCACGCAATTGCCGGCGGCGAGCGCAGGCGCCAGCTTCCAGACCGCCATCAAAATCGGGAAGTTCCACGGGATGATCTGGCCGACCACGCCGAGCGGCTCGTGGAAGTGATAGGCGATGGTGTCGTGATCGATCTCCGACAGCGAGCCTTCCTGCGCCCGCAGGCACGCCGCGAAATAGCGGAAATGGTCGATGGCGAGCGGAATGTCGGCGAGACGGCTCTCGCGGATCGGCTTGCCGTTGTCGATGGTCTCCACCGTGGCGATCAGCTCGAGATTCTCTTCCATGCGGTCGGCGATCTTGTTGAGGATCGTCGCGCGCTGCGCCGGCGACTGCATGCCCCAGGCGTCCTTCGCCTTGTGGGCGGCGTCGAGCGCCAGCTCGATGTCGGCCGCTTGCGAGCGGGCGATCTGGCACACCGGCTTGCCGGTGATCGGGCTGATATTGTCGAAATACCGGCCGTCGGCCGGCGCCACCCAGTCGCCGCCGATGAAATTGTCGTAGCGGGGCCGCAAAGCCACCCGCGAGTTCAAGGTCTCGATGACCTGGTGCAGCATGGGATCCTCCCTTACGCGCTTGTGTCTTTTGATTATTTCCCATCATCTGAGCCCCGGACTTGATCCGCGTCAAGCGGCGGCTCTCGCGCGGGAACCAAGCGCCGCCGAGGGGCGTTCGATTGCTGGAAAATGACCGTGGGGAGGGATGATTATGGCCGATAAAGCGAACCGAAATGGGCCCAATCCGGTCCTGGCCGTCTTGCTCGCCGTGGCGGTGATCGCCCTGGGGGTGCTCGGCTATCTCTACTACCAGAACCAGCGCGAGGTGGTGAAGATCGACGTGCCCGGCTTCCAAGGTTCGATCACCAAGGGCGACGGGGTCGACATCGAGGTCGGCAAGGACTAGCGATCTCTACGGGATCAGCACCGCGGCGCCGGACAGCGCGCCTTGGCGCAAAGCTTCCAGCGCCGCGTTGGCCTCGGAAAGCTTCACGGGCACCACGCTGGTCTTGACCGGGATCGTCGGCGCCAGCGCCAGGAATTCGCGCGCGTCGTCGCGGGTGAGATTGGCGACCGACCGCACCACCCGCTCTTCCCACAGGATGTCGTAGGGGAAGCTCGGGATGTCGCTCATGTGGATGCCGCCGCACACCACGACGCCGCCCTTCTTTAGCGCGCGCAAAGCCGCGGGGACTAGCGCGCCAACGGGGGCGAAGATGATGGCCGCGTCGAGCAGATCCGGCGGCGCCTCGTCGGAACCCCCGGCCCATAAGGCGCCGAGCGACCGGGCGAAGTCTTGCGCTGTCACGTCGCCGGGGCTGGTGAAGGCGGAGATCTCGCATTTTTTCGCGCGCGCAATCTGCGCCACGATATGCGCCGCCGCGCCGAATCCGTACAGGCCGAGCCGCTTGGTCTCGCCCTTAAGCGCGTCGTCCGCCATCTTCAAGCAGCGATAGCCGATCAGCCCGGCGCACAGCAGCGGTGCTGCCTCCGCATCCGAATAGCCCTCCGGCAGTGTGAAGCAGTAGCGCGCGTCCGCCACGGTGTAGTCGGCATAGCCGCCGTCGATCTGGTAGCCGGTGAAGCGCGGGTCGTCGCACAGATTCTCGCGGCCCGACCGGCAATAGGGGCAGGTGCCGTCGGTATACCCGAGCCACGGCACCCCCACCCGTTCCCCCATGGCGAAGCCCGTCACCCCAGGCCCTAACGCTTCGACCCGGCCGACGATCTCGTGGCCGAGCACTAAAGGCAGCTTCGGCTGGGTGAGCTCGCCGTCGACAATGTGCAAATCGGTGCGGCACACCCCGCACGCCAGAACCTTCAACAGGATCTGGTCGGGGCCGGGCACCGGCACGGGCAGCGAGACGGCTTTCAGCGTCTGCCCGGCCGCCTCGAGCACCATGGCTTGCATCGTTTCGGGGGGCAAAGCTCTTGGCCCTCAGATTTCGCTTTGGCGCCGCCTACTCCACGCCGCTCAAGATGGCCGCCTGGATGGCGGGGTCGGGCCGGCCGAGCCAGGCCCGCTTGTCGCCGGGGCTGATCAACAGCCCCCAGGCGGTCCGCGCCCCCGGCGCGAACAGCACGTAGAGCTGATTGTCGCCGCAATCATGCGCCTTGCACACCCAAGCGAGCGTATAGGGCTCCCCCCCCCACGGCCACGTCCTTCGATGGCGTCGCCGGGCCGTTGAAGTCCTTGGCGTAAGTCTTCACCCAGGCCGGGACCGTCTCGCCCGCCAGCATGCCCTTCCATGCCGCGAGATAAGGCGGCTGCTTCATCAGGTCGAAGAGATAGGGGGCTTCGGGATCGTCCTGCGCCAACGCAGGGACGGCCCCGAGGAGGAGGGCGGCAAGCAGCAACCTGACGAGCATGTGAAACTCCTTATGGTCGAAACGGCGCTGTCGCGCGCGCGGGCTATTTCCGCAACGCCGCCGTGATGGCGTCCTGGATTCGCTTGTCCGGCCGGCCGAGCCAGGAGATGCCGTCGCCCGCCGCCAGCATGCCCCAGGCGTCGCGTCCCTCCGGCGCAAACAGCACGTAGAGCTGGTTCGCCTCGCAGTCATTGGCCTTGCAGGTGAAGCCCAGCGTATAGGTTTCGCCGTCCAGCGGCACGGGGATCGTCGGCGTCGGCGGGCCGTCCAAGGTGGCGCCGAACTCCGTGACCCATGGCGGCGGCGTCTCGCCCGACATCATGCCTTGCCAGGCATAGATATAGGCTGGCAGCTTCATCAATTTGCCCATCGCGGGCCCTTTGGGCGCGTCCGCGGCGAGCGCGGGCGTGAGCGTCACCAGCAGCAATAACAGCGACAACCGGACAAGCATCGGCAACTCCGTCATCCAATACGGTGAGGGGCGAAGCGCTCGCACCTCGGGATGACGTTATTATAACGGCGATGGTTGCGGCGGAAGCCTAGTGACGGACGAGCGGCCAGCCCTGGAGATGGGGGCGAAGCACCGTGACCGGCGCCCCTTCCAGCTGCTCGTAGGCGCCGGAGGGCTTGGCCGGCCCGCCGGCCACGAGTTGGCGTTCCGGCACGGGCACCGAGGCGCCCCACAGCGCGGCGAAGGCGCGGCTCGCGAGCCGTGCCGTGTCGGGCGCGTCCGTGTCGAACATCACCAGCGGATTGCGCTTGTCGGCATCGCGGCGCATGGCGTCGCCCGACCAGCACATGTCGGTGCCGTAGGTCGCTTGTTCATGGGCATCGAGCAGGCGCGGGTTGCGCGCCCAGCGGATCAGCGCCGTGGCCGGCGCATCGGGCGACAGCGCCGACAGGCTGGCGAACAGCGCCTTGAGATCGTCTTCCGGGGTGAGCTTGGCGAGGATCGCCGTTGCCTGCACGCCGGCGGCGGCGAGCGCATCCTGCATGGCGATCAGGGCTTGGGCCGGGGCCGAATTGGCCGCGCGCAGGACCATGGTGCAGCACCGCGGCGCGCCGCTGTCACCCGTTGCGCGCTCGACAAATCGCGACATGGCGTCGAGATGCCGCTCGAGCTCAGCCTCTTTGAATTTGTTGGAAAGTTCTGAACCGACCACAAGGCGCATGAAATCCCCCCGCTATTGTGGAAGTGGCTGTCTGGGCGGACGCAAATGGCGCTTCACCCTGTCCCGGTCAGGATGAACCCGGGCAGGTTAAGGAAGCCTTGACCGCCGTCCGTTTTCGTAACGCCAAAGATTTTTCGCGACGCCAAGGGCTTTTCGCGACGCCAAGAGTTAACGGCCGCCGGTGAGGACCGATCGGGACCTTTCTCTGGGGGTCGTTGCGTAAAGCGAGGACGCGGGCACCCGTCCTCGAAGGCAGGATTTCAGCCGCTGCGCTCCCACACGGCCGATCCATTTCTATTGAAGGCGGCAATTGGGGCGACGGTGGGACGGGGGAGTCGATTCGGGAGAAGCCGTAGACGACGGCGAAGAGGTTCTTCGGCAGTTCATCACCGGGCAAGGTCGATAGCCCAGAGAAGCAGAGCCGGGGACGGGTGTGAGAGTTATGAAAGCAGCAATCTGACATCGCGCTCCAGCGAGCCTTAGGCCAAAACGGCATGCTCGCCTTGGTGCCGGCCTACTCGTTTATGGGGAGAAAATGGCCGTTGCCACCAGATCGATGTTGTGACCATCCTGGTCTCGGTCGGACGGGTCGGGCGGGGGTGCCTGGGAAACTCTCACTTGGTGATCCTACCGACGGGCTGCACTTAAACGCGAGGCCAGGACAATGGTCGATCTGCCGCCGCCGCCACCGCAACCGGCTTTTGTCGAGCCAGACAAATCAGACAGTTCGGACACGAGAGACCGTATCAACGTCATTAGAGTGACGTTTGCCAAGGCTCGAAGCCTGGCGCAGCCAGGTAAGCCAGGGTCGGTCAAATCCCCTACCGAGGGTGATACCGAGGTCGCATTCGATAATTTCAACCAGGCGCTGCCCTTCCAAAACTTCAATCAGTTCTCGAACTTCAACGATTTCAGCAACTTCAACGATTTCAGCAATTTCAACGATTTCAGCAACAGCTGATCACGCGCGAGCGCGGGTTGAATATGTCCGTCACATGCGGCACTGCGGCGACGCATGCTCCCGTCAACGTTGAATTGGCGCCGCTGGGACTTCTGGTTGTCCAACCCACACCGTTTTGCAATATCGACTGCTCCTATTGCTATCTGAGCCACCGCTCGGACACGACCCGAATGGATGTCGCCACGGTGAAGGCGATCGCTCGCTTTTTGCGGGGTGTGCCCCTTCGTGAACCGCAGTTGTCCGTCGTTTGGCACGCCGGCGAGCCCCTGACCGCCCCAATAGAATTTTACGAAATTGCGTTCTGCGCTTTGCAAGCGGAAGCCACGACGACGCTGTTCCAGCACCATTTTCAGACGAATGGCATGCTCATAAACGACGACTGGTGCGAATTGTTCAAACGATGGTCCGTGCGCATCGGCGTCAGCATCGACGGTCCAAAAGAAATTCATGATGCCTATCGTGTCGATCGATCAAATCGAGGCACGTTTGACCGCGTCATGCGCGGCGTTGCAAAACTCCAGGAGCACGAGATTCCCTTTACGGTCATTGGTGTTCTGACGAGAACTGCATTGCAGGCCCCTGATGAGTTCTGGCGCTTCTTCGAGACCTTGGGCGCCACGCAGGTGGCCTTCAACGTTGAGGAGGCAGAGGGCACAAACGCGTCTTCATCTCTTTCGGGAAACGACTCCGATGAATCGTTTCGTGCGTTTCTTCGGCGGGTCGCCAAGCTTCGCTCCGCAAATCCGGGCATGCGGTTGCGTGAATTCGATGGCATGCGCGGGCACCTGACAGCCCCGCCGGGAAGCGACGTGATGCGCGCCGATAACAGGCCCGGCGCAATTATCAATATTGACGTCGCCGGCAATGTAACGACGTTCTCGCCGGAGCTGCTCGGTGTCGAGGACGACCGGTATGGAAGTGCTCTCAGGCCTGACCGTCGCGCTGGCGCTGGTGCCCGAGGCGGTCGCGTTCTCCTTTGTCGCCGGCGTGCATCCGCTCGTGGGGCTGTATGCTGCTTTCATCGTCGGGCTCATTACGGCGCTGATCGGCGGGCGTCCTGGCATGATCTCGGGTGCCACCGGCGCGCTCGCCGTCGTCATGGTGGCGCTCGTCGCCACGCACGGCGTCGAATACCTGTTTGCCACCGTGGTGCTGATGGGCATCCTGCAAGTCCTGGCAGGTGTCCTGAAGTTGGGGAAATTCATCCGCCTGGTGCCGCATCCGGTGATGCTGGGGTTCGTCAACGGGCTGGCGATCGTCATCTTCATGGCGCAGCTCACGCAGTTCCAGGTGCCCGGCGCCGATGGTACGCGCGTGTGGATGGCGGCCTGGCCGCTGGTCAACATGCTGGGCCTCGTTGCGCTCACCATGGCCATCATCTGGGTGATGCCGAAGATCACCAACGTGGTTCCTGCTCCGCTCGCCGGCATCGCCGTCGTCGCCGCCATTGTCATTGCGTTTGGCATCGACGTGCCGCGCGTCGGCGACCTGGCCTCGATCCAAGGTGGGTTGCCTGCCTTCCACATTCCCATGGTGCCGATCAGCCTGGAGATGCTGGAGATCATCTTCCCCTACGCGCTGATCTTGGCGGCCATCGGCCTCATAGAAAGCCTGCTGACGCTCAATTTGGTCGGCGAGATGACCGACCGGCGCGGCGGGGCTTCGCAGGAATGCATCGCGCAGGGGCTGGCCAATACGGTGACCGGATTCTTCGGCGGCATGGGTGGCTGCGCCATGATCGGTCAGTCTATGATCAATGTGAAATCGGGCGGGCGCACCAGGCTTTCAGGGATCACCGCGGCGCTGTGCCTGCTGGCGTTCATTTTGGTGGCCTCCGGCCTGATCGAGCAGATCCCGCTGGCAGCGCTGGTGGGCGTCATGTTCATGGTCGTGATTGGCACGTTCGCCTGGCAGAGCCTGCGCATCCTGCGCCGCATTCCGCTGACCGATGCGTTGGTGATGGGCCTCGTGACCGCCGTCACGGTGATGAGCGACCTGGCCGTCGCGGTCATCGTCGGCGTTATCGTCTCCGCCCTGGCGTACGCCTGGAACAACGCGACGCGCATTCACGCCAAGACGCATGTGAACCCAGAAGGCGCCAGGGTCTATCAGATCGAGGGCCCGCTGTTCTTCGGCTCAGCGGATGGCTTTAGCGAGCTTTTCGACCAGCAGAACGACCCCGATCTGGTCATCGTCGATTTTCTCAACAGCCGGGTGGTCGACCAGTCGGCCCTGCAGGCCATTGAGGCGCTGGCCTCGAAGTATGAGGCGGTTGGCAAGACGCTGCAGTTGCGGCACCTGTCGCGCGATTGCCACCGGCTTCTCAATCGCGCCGGCCAGCTCATGGTGGATTCAGACGACGATCCGAACTATGCCCTAGCGGTCGACTATTCCATCAAGACCGGGATGCTAGGCGGAGCCCACTAGTGAGCCGGTGTTTGTGAGCCGGTGGCAAATGGCCCCTCCCGTTATTCAGATGAGCGATATTGCGCTCACCTTCGGCGCTCGCCCCCTCGGTTCCCTCCGGCAGCGCGGAACCGATCCCGCCCGGCTCACGTTTGGTACAGAGCGTGTATTGGCGGGGCCCCCTCAACCGCGAACGCCCCGCCTCGCCGATGCGCGTCAAGCTTTGAAGAAGCCCGGCCGCCTCCCCCGCCGGGCTTCTTCTTTGGCTGAAATCCCGAACGTATCCCCGCCCGCAAGCGCTCAAGCAGGCCAGAGGCCGGTAGCGCACCAAATACGCTCAAGCAGGCCAGAGGCCGGTAGCGCACCAAATACGCTCAAGCAGGCCAGAGGCCGGTAGCGCACCAAAGAGCGCTCAAGCAGGCCAGAGGCCGGTAGCGCACCAAATACGCTCAAGCAGGCCAGAGGCCGGTAGCGCACCAAATACGCTCAAGCAGGCCAGAGGCCGGTAGCGCACCAAA
>Ga0075525_10000306_pt1 | contig 18133 bp, 21 predicted proteins | sample NGEPertwo_FD_74795 | JGI IMG/M metagenome (GOLD analysis project Ga0075525, IMG submission 74795) | Arctic peat soil microbial communities from the Barrow Environmental Observatory site, Barrow, Alaska, USA - NGEE Permafrost154B-two | ecosystem: Environmental > Terrestrial > Soil > Wetlands >...
ACCTGTCGCAGTGCGTACCAAAAGCGATGTTCGGACCCGCCGCGCTCAGAGGTGAAGAACATACCGGCGCGGACCGAATGGGTTGCAGGATTTCCGAGGAGAAGGAGAATCGGCTTCCGACCAGGGGTGGGCGGCGAGGATAGACGTTCTGTCAGATAGGCGAGAGTGTCGCCCTTCTTTTCGAAGACGTCTCCTTCATCCCTGACCGCGTTGAGGAACGTCTCCCAGCGCCCCTCGAATGCCAGACGATCGGGCTCATTCGGATAGAGTTGGGCCAGATCCATTTGGTGACGGAATACTGTTGGAGACTGTTCGCGCATCTCGGTAACCAATATTTTCTTTCTGGCTAGGAACTTGCTGCTAGAACTGGGTGGACGGGGAGTATGTGGCTCTGATTCTAGCCACCGGCGAGCGGGCCGTTGTCAGCCAGTGCCTTCCCGTCCGTCTCGCCCCGATTAGCGGTGTCCTTTGAGCCACCTGGATGTCACCAAGCCCCCCAGAGACGCGAAGACCCGGTGTTGGGACCGGTCGCGCGTCGAAAAACCCCTGCAATGGCCAAGAGGGAGGGACTCGCACCCGTACCGCGTAGACCTTGTACCGGCAACGTTATTCTTCTTCGATGTGCCACAGCGTCTTGAGTCTTCTGACTGTGAAATCCCATTTTGGTGACGTCGGTCTTGCCACCGTATTCTGATTTGCCAGGAATCCCTTCTCCCAGACTGCCTGGCCTATCGGGAGAACGTGAATCCAGTCGAGGCGCACAGCGTAATCCGCTTTGGCTGGATCATCCTCTTCGAGCGCCAGCGGTATAGCTACCACCGAAGTGATAGGAACCTGTTCCCCTTCCTTCTTTACGGTGAAGCTGTCCACCGGCCGCCGCGGTTCCGTTACCCGTGCAACACCCACGAATCCGTTGTCGGGACCGAAGAGCTTCTGAGGCAAGTAGACCCAAACTCTGTCTCCCACGGACAACATGTCCATGGATCTGGAGTACCAGTCACCCCCACCGCCCACGAAGAACCCGTACTTGAGCCCGGCTTCGACTACGTCCCTCGGGTAGCCGAACGATACGTAGTGTTCGCGATTCCAGCGAGCCGGTCTCCTCGATGATTCCTCTTCCTGAGAAGGCTCGACCAGCCACGAACGCGACAGATACTCGGTCCCGCCATCCACGAAGAAGGTAAAGAAGACCGCATTCACGGGCACGCCGTAGTTCGACTGCAGATACCTGACGACCCGCTCTGACTCCGGATGAAGGCCCGTGGCGACGATGACCATCTCGTGGGAGACGTTGACCTCTTCGGGGATGTCGATTTTAAAGAACTCTTCGAATGCATCTTCCAGGGACTTGGCTGAACCACCTTGCCATCTCTCCCCGTATTCAGCGAAGATCGATGCGATGTCCTCATACTCCAGATCCTCGACCCATGAGGCATAGTCGAGAACCTGTGAGACGACCTCGCGATGACTCTTGTCCCGCTTCAATTCCAGGACGATGACACTCCCCTCTTCGTCGAGGGCGAGTAGGTCTATGTAGCCTCCATGCTCAGTGGGGACCTGTCGCCCAACTACCATCCAGCGACGCGGTTCAGACACAATAGAGATATCGAACTCGAACACTTCTTCGAGTCGCTTCTCATAATCGATTGCATCAGAAGTGATACGAGTGGGTTTGTTCCCTTCGATGCGCCAAAGACCAGTCTCGAAAGCCATCTGAACCCCCTCAGGTTGCCTATCCGGAATTATACAAACGTCATCAGTCGCCATCTTCTGGCAGTTGGAGTTGGGGGACGTCAGGCAAACCTTGTCCTGTCCTTTCCGTCCGTCTACCGGTGCCCGCTATGTCACCAGGATGTCACCGAACGCCCCTCAGAAACGCGCAAACCCGGCCACGTGGACCGGGTCACACGTCAAGAAATCCCTGCAAAAGGCGGAGAGGGGGGGATTCGAACCCCCGGGCCCGGTCAAGCCGGACCAACGGTTTTCGAGACCGCCGCATTCAGCCGCTCTGCCACCTCTCCACGGCCGCCTGAGACTCCGATTCGCACAGGCTCTCGGACTCCAGGCCAAGCGAGCACTGATGATACCGGATAGGACGATGCCCATCCACGCGATGCTCGTCCACGCGGGATTTCACCGGGCGTTTCGCTGTTGTGGCGGGCACCGAGCCCGCTCTATCCACCCCCCAGCGGGTGGAAGGAACTGCTCGCTTGCTCAGCCGTCGCAGGCAACGGCCACTTCCAGGGCGGCGCAGACCTGGCGCATTCGCTCGTCACTGAGTCGACCGATGCGCTCCACCAGTGCCGCGACCGGGACGCTCTCGACCGAATCGAGGTTGACGGCGGATGGTCGGGGGATCGGGTCCTCGCCCGGCTCGAGGTACACTTCGCTGGGAATTGCGCGGATCGTGGTGGTGCACGGAGCGATCAGCGTGCGTCGCAGACGGGGAATGGCGGCGTCTCGCGAGAGCACTCCGACCGGCCGCCGAGCGAAACGAAGCGAGATCTCCCCAGTGGTCGTGGACGTGGATAGGCAACCGGTCATTGCGCTCAATCCCGCTGCCGGATGTCCCGCCGCTCGAAGAGCACGAAGGACGCGGCGAGCAGCACCGCGCAGATGGCCAGCAGCACGGCGGCGTGGCTCCAGTCCATTCCGTTGTTGAGGGGATCGTTCCCCAGGTAGTAGTGGAAGGGGGAGAGGACGGCGACGTCGGCCATAGTCTCGTCGAACTCGGCCAGCCCGTTCAGCATGTGCAGCACGAGAGCGGCCCCGATCGCCCCGAAGATGGCCACCTTCTGCCGCCCGGTCCCGGCGCTCAGGGCGAGGGCGAGGGCGCCGAAGCCCAGGCCCACGAGTACCTGGAGGAAGGAGGTGGCCGCGATGTTGGCGGTGCTCATACCAAGGTCCGCGAGCAGCGCTCCCAGCGCCACGCCCGCAAAGGTCACGATGCCCACCAGGAAGGCGTAGAGGGTCATGGTGGCCGCCTTCTCGGCGACGATGCGCGACCGGCTGATGGGATTAGCCAGGAGTAGGCTCATCGTCCGCCGTGACTCCTCCCCCGCCAGGGCGCCCGCCCCAATCGCGATGGTCATGATCATGACCAGGATCGGGGCCATCATGCCGTAGGTCTCGATCTGGTAGAAACCCTCGGCGGTGCTGATGTCGCCGCCGCCGAGCAAGGCCAGCATCTCTTGAGGAAAGTCCTGGAAGGCGTCCAGCGCGCTCCTGGGCATGGCCCCGTAGAGGGGTCCCATCACCAAACCCTGGATCAGGAAGGTGTAGATCGCGGTGATCAGGAACAGTCCCTGATGTTCCGAAGCCGTCTTCAGCCAGATGCTCGAAACCCGGGCCGAGCCCGCCAGCCGTCCGACGGCCTTCTCGGTCAGGGGGTGAGCCCGCAGGCGGTCGAGCAGAGTGGTGCCCACGGACTGGCCTTTGAGGTCGCGCCGATTGACCCCCACCAGCGCGATCGCCCCTAGCACGGCTGAGGCCGCGCCCAGGATGGCCAGGTGATCCCAGGCGATCCCGTTGATCAGCGGATCGCTCCCGTCGAAGTAGTGCCAGGGAAAGGCGCGAACGAATTCCTCGGCCCCCTCGAGCAAAGGCAGGATGCCCACGGCGAAGAAGGAGACGACCATGACGCCCACGGTCGCGCCGATCGCCGTCCCCCAGTTGCCGGTCCAGCCCCCGACGGCCAGAGCCAGGAATCCGTAGAAGAGCGAGCTCACGAACAGATGCAGACTGAGCGCGCCCACATGCATGCCGGCGATCGAGACGTCGAGCAGGGCCGCCGTCAGCACCATCGCCGCCCAGAGGATCAGCACGGTCACCGCGGTCAGCAGGACCATCGAGGCGGCCTTGGAGACCAGCACCTGGGTCCGGCTGCGGGGATTTGCCAGCAGGAGACCGATGGTACCGTCGCGCTCCTCCCCCGCGATGGCCCCCGCACCCAGCACCAGCGCCAGCGCCGCGATCGTCATGGCCCCGTATGAGGAGATAAGGGCGTTGATGGCCAGGCCGCCCACGTCTGCGTTCTCGGGGATGCCGATCAGCGAGGTGAACACCTCCGGGAGCTCGGTATAGATGCTCAGATCGATGCTGCGGTAGGCGGCCATGGCAACCAGGAGCAGCAGCCAGAGGCTGACCACGGCGATCAGCCACCCGCGCCAGCGGTCGCCAAGCGTCTTGAGAAAAATGCTCGCGGTCATCGTAAGGGCACCTCGTCGTCGACGGGGGCGGCTTCGTCGTCGGCCTCGGGAGGCCCTCCGGCGGGCTCCTCCTCGTCCCGGTAGTAGGTCAGGAAGATCTCCTCGAGGTCGGCTTCTTCGGTGGCGATATCCACGACCTCGTAGTGGTCGAAGGCGGTCTTCAGCAGCCGATCCATCCTGCCGTCGTAGGAGAGCATGACCCGGTGGTTGTGGACGGTTACGTCCCGGGCCCCGGGAAGCGCCTCGAACACAGCGGGCTCGGCCGGCGAGGTGAATTCGAGTTCGACCTTGCGCATCGCCTTGGAGCGCAGGGTGGAGACCGACTCGACGGTGACCAGCCGCCCGTGACGGATGATTCCCACCCGGTCGGCCACGCGTTGTACCTCCGAGAGGGTGTGGCTGGAGAGGAATATCGTTCGCCCCTCGGCCGCAGTTTCGCGCACCATCTTCTGAAACTCCGCCTGCACCAGGGGATCGAGGCCTATGCTCGGTTCGTCCATGATCAGGACTTCCGGCCGGTTCATGAAGGCCTGGATCAGGCCCACCTTCTGCCGGTTGCCCGAAGAGAGGTCGCCCACCTTCTTGGCCAGGTTGGCGCCGAGGCGCTCGGCGAGCTCGTCCACATAGGTCCAGTCGACCCCACCGCGGAGGTTGGCGAAGTAGGTCAGGGTGTCGCGTCCGGTCAACCGGGGATACATGGCCAGGTCGCCGGGCAGGTAGCCGATGTGGCGGCGGATCTCCACCGAATCCTCGTGGGTGTCCAGGCCCAGGATCGAGGCGCGGCCGCGGGTGGGCCGGATCTCATCCATTAGAGTGCGGATGGTGGTGGTCTTGCCGGCCCCGTTGGGCCCCAGGTAGCCAAAGACCTCACCCTGCGGTATCACGAGATCGAGGTCGACCAGGGCGGGGAAGTCGCCGTAGTACTTCGTGAGGCCCTCTGTTCTGATGGCCGGCTGCGCGCTCATGCGCTCTCTCCTTCCAGGGCGTCGGCAAACGCCGCTTGGGCTTTGGCGGTGAAATCCTCGGTCATGACGCCTCCGCCGTAGACCTCATACACGGGCAGGGCGTAGCGGGCGAACTCCGGCTTCGCGGTCAGGTCGGGATCGACCAGATCGACGCCGAGCAGCCGCTCGAGATGCTTGTGCATGGTGAGCGCTCCCAGGGACCAGATCACCAGCAGGACGGCGCGGGCGCGCGGATTCTCCGAGGGCCGCACCATGCCCGCCTCCTCGAATTGGCGGAGATAGCCTTCGGCGTCGGCCACGAGCCCGTTGACCAGTTGGGCCACGGCGGGGGAGTCCTCGGTGAGGATCTTGGCCAGGTAGGCGAGCAAATGCCCAGCCTCACTTTCCCGCAGGAGTCCCAGGACGTCCAGGTTGGGTCCGGCGGAGGCGGCATTCTCTTTGAGTTCCCGGATGCGCCCGGCCACATAGGCGTCGCAGGCGCTGCGCAGCCCCTCCATCGACCCGAAGTGGTGCATGACCAGACCGGCAGATACGCTGGCGGTTTCGGCCACTCGGCGGGCGGTGGTGTCCGCCGGACCGAGTTGGGCAAAGCAGCGGATCGCGGCCTCGAGAATGCGGGCCTTGGCCGTACGTTCGTCGGGGGATGTTGAACTCATGTTCAATATATTAAACGATTGTTCAACTGTGGGCAAGCAGCGCGCCGGCAACGCGGATGCTGCGCCCGCGGGCGGCCCGAAAGGGGTGGGCCGTCCCACCCGCCTCTACCGACGGACGTCGAGCACGGTTCGACCGGGAGGCTGCGTGACAGCAACTCCCAGGCCTCGCGGCCCTCCTCGAGATGAAGGAGCACGCCCACGCCCAGGAGGATGATGGCGCCCAGGATAGTGGAGGCGCCGGTCAGGAACTGCACAACCCCGATCAGTACGGTGATCAGTGGCCAGTAGGTTCCGAGCACCGGACCGAACTCCACGCCCGCCGTCTCCTGCAAGAAGAAGCCGGTCCCGATCGCGATCAGCACCAGCGCGACACCGTCCGTTTGGGGAAGCCGGATTCCCGGGACCGTGGCGTGGCCGGCGGAGGTTCGGGCGGGGGCCGCCGGAGCGTTCGGACGGGCTCAGTCGTCGCGGGGGATGCCCGAGTGGCAGGGTGTACACGAGGCCGCGCCGAAGCCATTCGGGTGGCAGTCAGCGCAGGCCAAGCGGTGCTCTCCTCCGGGGATGTGCTCCCCGACGGCGGGATGGTTGAAGTTGGCGGGAGTCCAGCCTTCCGGCGTGTGGCACTGGCCGCAGTCGCTCAAGCCGTCGTGGTGATCGCCGTGGCAGTCGACGCATTCGGTCGGAGCCTGGCCCAGGGTGAGCCCTTGAACGGTGTCGCCGCCGCCGGTACCTGTGTGACACTGCTCGCAACTGAGATTGGCGTGGCCGCCGGTTAGGGGCAGAGGATGCTTGAAGTTCTCGAGGCCCCAGCTTTCCAAAGTGTGGCAGTCGACGCACGGGCCCAGGTCCTCGTGCGGGGCCTGATGGCAGTAGCTGCACTCGTCGTTGGCCTCGGCCTCGGTGTGGCAAGCGAAGCAGGCGGCCATGGTGGCGGGGTCTTGGTACTCGGGATTGTCCAGGGAACGGTGCACGAGGCGGGCATGGCAATCGGTGCACTGGGCGTCGCCATGCGCTTCGTGAGAGAAGGCCGACGTGGCGAGGGTGACGACCTCCGGGTCATGACAGGAGCCGCGCGTACAGGTGTTGTCGGCGATGTCACGAGTGACCGTGACCGGCGCCTTTACCTGCTGGGTGAAGTGCACGTATACCTCGCGCAGCCCGAACATCTTGGTCTCCGCGTAGCTGAGCAGGCCCGGCGGGATATGGCAATCCACGCAGGCGACGTCACTGTGCGCGGAGGCCTGCCAGCTGCTGTAGTAGGATCCATTTCGTGGCAGCCCCCGCAGAAATCGCTCTGCGCGGTCCACTCCGCCGCCACCAGGGAGGCCCCGCCGAACAGGAAGATCAGGGCGACCGCGGAGATGGCGAAGAGGCGGATGCGTCCCATGCTGACCTACATGCTCCTTGAGCAATGATTCTCAAACCTGAGCGGACGGTTGGCATCGGACACCGATTCTCTCACCTTCGGTCGCCGAGGCGTAATCCAAACTGCCCGTCCATTGAAGCCGGAAATCCCGCTGCTCGGCGAGAGGGATAGGCCCATCGAAGACGAAATCGAGTACGAGTCGATCCTGAGCAGTGGGAAGTCGGTTAAATGAGAAATCCGATCAGCCTTCGCAGGCTACGGCCACTTCCAGGGCCGTGCAGATTCCCCGCATCCGCTCGTCGCTGAGCCGACCGATACGCTCCACCAACGCCGCGACCGATACGCTCTCAACTGAATCGAGGTTGGCGACCGAGGTCTGCGGGATCGGATCCTCCCCGGGCTCGAGCCGGACCTCGCTCGGGATTCCTCGTATGGTAGTAGTGCAGGGAGCGATCAGCGTGCGTCGGAGCCGGGGAATAGCGGCGTCTCGGGAGAGTACTATGACGGGCCGTCGGCCGATTTCCGGTAGTTCGCACCACCACACCTCGCCGCGGGCGGGGAGCGCCTTCACGAGCGACCGGCGGCGGAGCGAAACGAAGCGAGGTCCCCCCACTCATCGGCCGCGTCGAGCGGCAAGGAGTCGTAGGCCTCGTACGACTCGTCTATCTCGGCCGTCCGCCGCCGTGCTAGGAGGGCGCCGAGCGCTTGATCTAGAAGCACCGAATCGGGTAGCTCCGGATGCGTGCTACGCACCTTGGCCAGCAGGTCCTCGTCCACCGTAGTGCTTACTCTGACTCGCGCCATGCCACATTTATACCACAGATGTGCTACCAGGAGTTGGACACGCTGGCAGGAATCTGGGGCCAGCACTTCGGATCACTTGTCGTACGAATACACCTGTTGCAGCTGAATGAGGTTGCCGCAGGTGTCGTCGAGCACGGCGTACTTGCCCCAAGGCTCCTCCTTGGGCTCTCCGACAAACCGCACTCCGAGACCAACAAGGCGTTCGTAGCCGGCATCGAAATCGTCGGTGAAGAACGCGGTTGCCGCTATGCCCTGCTCATAGAGAGCAGTCTGATAGGCTTTTCCCGTGGGATTCTGGTTCGGCTCGAGCACGAGCTCGATGTCGGACGAGCCGGCAGGCGCGATCATCGTGAGCCAGCGATAATCGCCGGCGCCGACGTCGGCGTGCTTTTCGAAACCGAGCTTGCTGGTATAGAAGTCGAGCGCTTTCGCTTGGTCGTCGACCATGATGCTGACCAGCCTGATCGTGATGCTCATTGAATGCTCCTCTGCCGTTCTACACGCAACCTACCCGCGTAACGCTCGCATCAGAACCCCTGGCTCCCATCCCCATCTGTCAGAGCCTGGGGCGATAGTGGAGGTAGACCATCCCGTTGCCGAACCGGCGTTCCTCCAGCAGTTCGAGCGTCAGGCGAACGCCACTGGGAAGCGATGGCCTGCCGCCTCCCACCTGGATTGGTGCCAAGAACAGATAGTACTCGTCCACCAAGCCGGCTTTGATCGCCTGACCGGCGAGATTGGGACCGCCTACGCTGATGTTGCGTCTCGCTCGCGCTTTCATCTGTCGAACCGCTTCAGGGTCGAAGTCTCGCTCGATCCGTGTCCTGGCGCTTGCTACCTCTTCCAGCGTCCTGGAATACACGATCTTGTCGGCTCCCCGCCACACCTCGGCGTAGTCCATCATGAAGGGCGGTTGGTCCGGAAGGGTGTGCGCCGTCTCCCAGCTGACCATCACCTCGTACATCCGGCGGCCGAACAGGTAGGTGCCCACAGGCCGTTCGAGCTCGTTGATGAAGGTGTGCGCCTCTTCGTCCGGTGCCGCCCACTCGAAGTCGCTGTTCTTGTCTGCCACGTAGCCGTCCAGCGACATGATCGCCGAGTAGATCAATTTGGCCATCGCTAAGCTTCTTTTCCGATTGGTGGCGAAAGGCAGCTGCGATCGAAGAGACCAGCGTCCCGCCGCTCGATGTCTCTCCGGATGGTCATCGTTTTGCGAATGCCTCAACCGCCCAAACGACAGAGAATGCGGCTAAGGCTAACCAGATCATGACGACGACAGCTCCCGCGGCCCGAGAGACGGGCTTGTCACTCTGGAGCGCGGCGGAGGCTCGACACTCCCCAAGGATTGGAGCGGGAACCAGCTTTACGGCGATGGCGATCCCGAGTGGGATCAGGATAAGGTCATCCAAGTACCCGATGACCGGTATGAAGTCCGGAATCAGGTCGATCGGGCTGAAGGCGTACGCTGCCACCCCGGCCACAAAGAGTTTTGCGTGCCACGGCGTATCTGGATGTCTGGCTGCGAGGTAGAGGGCGACGGTCTCGGTCTTGAGATTTCGGGCGCGCTTCTTGAGGTTTGTGAGTAGCGTCATTTCAAACCATAGGGTAGGTCAACTCGATTTCACCGTTGCGCTCGACAACTCGAAGCGCGTTCCAAAAGAGACGGTTCGCTGCCAATGGTTTCGTCGATAATACCTCGACATCGTCGTCAAACCCGTAATACTAGCTTAGGGCCTCGCAATAAGCATCGCCCGGACCTTCGAACCAGTCGAGTCCCGTGGAGGTGCGAGAGGGACGGTTGCGGCATCGGACGGCGGCAGAAGGGTCGGCCTGGAGACCGTCATGTCGTTCGGCGACGGCGCGCGATTGATCTCTCTCGAGAACGTCGTTCTGAACACCGGGTTGGGTCTTTTCCTGGTAGTCGTGGGCCTATGGTTGGGAAGGATGCTGTGAGCGGCCGAACCTGGCGAGGGGGACGTGAGTGCCATGGACTACAAGGTGATCGAGATCTTCACTCGAGAAGGGTCGAAGTGGCACCACCTGCCACTCGCCGACGCGGTGGCCAAGGCGGTCCGCGATCGCAGACTCGCCGCTAGGGTCATGGTCTTCAGAAGCGTGGTAGGCGCCTTTGAAAACGGGGAGCTCGTCTCGCAGCACGTGCTCGACCTCTCTCCGCCTCCAACGAGAGGGCCTGCTTCCCTCGGGCGCCCGGCCGGTGCGCGAGATCATGAGCTCACCCGTCATCACCATCCAAAGCGACGAGCCCGTGGAGAGAGCTGTCCGGCTGATGGCACAGAAAGGATTGAAGCGACTCCCGGCGGTAGATCGGGAAGGCAGGCGTGAAGGGATGCTCTCCCGCGTCGACGTCCTCGAGGCAATGGTGCACCATGGCCCCCCGGGGCTGCCGCACCTGCCCGAACAGGTGGAGCTCACCGGCCAGGTCCTCGTGGGCCAAGCGACGCTACACGAGATTCCCACCGTCACGCCCGATACGCCGCTCCGGGCCGTTCTCGAGCTCTTGGATCCCGCCACCCAACGGGTGGCGGTGGTGAGCCCGGAGGGGCGTCTTGTCGGAATGATCTCCGACCGCGATCTCTTGTCCGTCTTTCCCGCCCACGGAGGGGCATCCTTCACCGCCTACGTCACCCGCTGGGACGCGGGAGGGGGGACGCGAGTCAGGAGCGCTCCCTCGAGCAGCTCACGGCGGGCGAGGTGATGCAGCGCGAGGTCGTGAGCGTGCGGGAGGATGAGCCCCTAGAACGGGCGCTCGTGTTGATGACCGAGCGGCGGCTCAAGCGAGTACCGGTGCTAGGAGCCTGTCGGTGCATTTGCCGGGGTGCTCAGCCGGGACGCCTTGCTCAGGGCAGGCTTGTCCAGCGACGAGAGGGGTTCGCCTTGACCATGATCAGCTATGGCTCTGGGGAGACCGACGATGCAAGCATCGCCGACCGCGCCGTGGCGGCCAACGCAGGGCAACTCAAGAGCGGCCCCGCGATGACCCAGATCCTGCTCATCCGCCATGGTCTGACGTCCTGGAACGAGGAGAAGCGGTTCCGCGGCAGGGCGGATGTCCCCTTGTCCGACATCGGTCTTGCCCAGGGGCGAGCCCTGGCCCAGCGTCTCGCGCCCGAGCCGATCGACGCCGTCTACACAAGCCCGCTCACCCGGGCCGTGGAGACGGCGAAGGCCGTGGCAGAGCCCCACGGTCTCGAGCCGGCCGTGCTCGAACGGCTCATCGACATCGACTATGGCGAGTGGGAGGGCCGGCTTGAAGCAGAGGTGCAGGCGGCGCAGCCGGATCTCTACCGCGCCTGGCTTGAAGATCCGAGTCTCATCCAGCCCAGCCGAGGAGAGTCACTCTCGGACGTTGAGGGACGCATCGCCGGCCTGCTCGGCGACGTATCGCATGACTGGCCCGCGGGTCGGGTGGCCTTGGTCTCTCATCGAGTCACCAACAAGCTTCTCCTCGGCGTCGCTCTGGGGCTGGGTCAGAAGGCCTTCTGGCGCGTGCGCCAAGACACCGCCTGCCTCAATATCATCGATCACGAGCATGACCGGTTCTCGGTCCGGCTCATGAACGATACCTGTCATCTGGTGGAGCTTCCCAGAGATACGGCTGACTTCTGACGAACAGACATTGATGAGCGAGGCGCAGGTACTGATGATCGTGAGATCGCCAATAGGGATCCGCTAGGGGCCTCAAGCCACGGGCCGACCCCCTAAACGAGGGGCCGGCCCGTGGCTGTTCAGTCAGCTCAGTCAGCTAGTTAGTCGTCCCTAGCGGGCGTCGTGCCACCGCCACAGCATCGCCGCCGCCTGCGCGCGGTTGGTGGCGCTGTCGGGGTGGAAATACCCCGCTGTGTCTCCCTGGACGATGCCCAACGAGTACATGTGGTTGATGCTGTTGACCGCCCAGGTGCCGTCCACGTCGTGTAGGCGCTGGTACAACTCGGACATGGGTACGCTGGAGGAGGAAAGGCCGAGGTAGCTGCGGGCCCGGTCCATCATGGTTGCCATCTGGGCGCGAGTGATAGGTTCATATGGCCCGAAGGTCCCATCGGAGTGCCCCATGATGATGCCGTCTTTAGCCATGGCCGCCACTGCGCCTTCCGCCCACATGCCGTGCATGTCAGAGAAGCCTGAGGTTCCGACCGGCGAGACGCCGAGCATCCGAGCCATCACTGCGGCGAATTGGGCCCGATTCATCTGGTCCAGGCCCCCGAAGCGGCCGTCCGTGTAGCCTTGCATGAAGCCGGCGCTGGCCATGTGGTTGGCCATGTCCTCGTACCACTGGCCTGTGGTGTCCGAGAACATCATGCCCGTTCCCATCAGCGTGGTGCCGGTGCCCATCATCGTGGTCCCAGCCGTGGTGGTCATATCGCCGCCCATGCTGTCGGTGGTGGCAGCGGATGCCTGAGTCGCCAGGACTAGGCCGAGCACCAAGAGTATCGTGAGCGTGCCCAGTGAAGCCGCCCTCTTACAGGACTGGACACCGGCGGCAGCTTCGACCTATCTTGGGGAGTCCAATCCGGGTAGCACCAACGAGGAGGCAAACGGGCGATAAGGCGCTTGACATCCGGGGCAGGCCACTTTCGGCTCGCTTCGGATGTTCATCCTCTTCGGAGTCTATTTTTGGGCGCACCTAGGCTCCCATTCCGACCATTCCTTCCTAAAGGAAGGGTACGAGCCGAGAAGCGCGGCGGTCGTCATTGCGCGCAAACGAGACCTGGCCGAGCCAAATCCCGACCAGTCAAGCCCCCTGGTCCAGCGCCTCGCGCACATTTCGGGCCAGAGCGTCGGCCGTGAAGGGTTTCTCGAGTAGGGTGATGTCCGCGTCTATCCGTCCGTCGTGCGTGAGCGCGTCGCGAGTGTACCCCGACACGTAGAGGACCGGGAAAGTGGCCCCTCGCCTCTGCGCGAGCTCCTCCACGAGAGCCCGCCCGCTCATCTGAGGAAGCATCACGTCGGTGAGGAGAAGGTCGATGGGTGTCGGGTGCCCTTCAAAGAGGGTGAGGGCCTCCTCGGGGGTCTCGGCTTCGAGCACCTGGTAGCCGTGGGTCCGAAGGACGCGGACGACCAGCTGGCGCACGGCGGGCTCGTCCTCCACCACGAGCACGGTCCCGACTCCGGGCTTCTCGGTCGTCTGCCCGCCTTCGGTCTTCTCGGGTCGCCAGTCGAGCGGCTTCTCCGTCCGGGGGAGGTAGATGGTGAAGGTGGTGCCCTTCCCCGGCTCTGAATCTACCGAGACGTAGCCTCCGCTCTGCTTCACGATGCCGTACACGGTGGAGAGCCCAAGCCCGGTGCCCCGGCCGACGTCCTTGGTGGTGTAGAAGGGCTCGAAGACGTGGGCGAAGGTCTTTTCGTCCATGCCGTGACCGGTGTCTTGGACGACCAGGCGAACGAACGCCCCCGGCGCAGCTCCCGGGTGGGCGGCTGCGAACTCCTCGTCTAGGTCCACGTTCGTGGTCTCAAGCGAAAGCCTCCCCCCGTCGGGCATGGCGTCCCTGGCGTTCACGGCCAGGTTCATGATCACCTGCTCTAGTTGTCCCAGGTCTGCCTCCACCAGGAAGAGGGCGGGTTCTGCTTCGAAGACCAAATCGATCTGCTCCCCCAAGAGACGACCAAGGAGACTCATCATCGAGGTGCAGACCTCGTTTAGGTCGAGGGCGCGGGGCTGGAGCGCCTGCCGACGGGAGAAGGCGAGGAGCTGTCGGGTGAGGGCGGCCGCCCGGTCGGCGGATGCTCGGATCTCAGAGAGGCCCTCCTCCACCTCCTCGGGCTGGGGGGAACCCACACGCAGGAGTTCGGTCTGGCCGATGATGGCGGTGAGAAGGTTGTTGAAGTCGTGGGCGATGCCGCCGGCGAGACCGCCGACTGCTTCCATCTTCTGGCTCTGGCGGAGCGACTCCTCGCTCTTCTTGAGGGCCTGTTCGGCCGTCCTGCGTTCGGTGATGTCAGTATGGGTCCCGAACATCCATTCGGGCGAGCCCTCCTTGGTCCAGGTGGCCACCCGGCCTTGATCAAGCACCCACACCCACTCGCCGTTCTTGTGCTTCATGCATGATTCGACCGAGTAGTAGTCGAGTTCGCCTTTGAAGTGTTGCTCCAGTAGCTCGTTGCTGGCCTTGAGGTCATCCGGATGGGCAAGGCGCCTCCACGTCTCGATCGAGACCGGCGCGAGTTCTTGCAGAGTGTAGCCGACGATCCCCGCCCAGCGCTCGTTGAACACAGTCTCTCCGGTCTGCACGTTCCACTCCCAGGTGCCTGTATTCGTGCCCCGGAGAATGGCATCGAGCCGATCACGTTCACGGGTCAGGTCCTCTTGCGCCCGCCTGCGCTCGGTGATGTCCGAGATGATGCCGTGCCACAGCGTGCCGCCATCCTCCGTCCGCTCCGGGTGGGCCTGGGACCAGCGCCAGCGCAGTCCCTGCCGGGGAAGGACGACCCTGAACTCGCAGTAGAACTCCCCGAGGGTACGGGCCGACTCCGCGATGGCGTCGGCCACGAAGTCGTAGTCGTCTGGATGCAGGCGCCCGAAGACCGGGGTGGCATCCTCCCGCACCTCTTCGGGTGTCACCTCGTAGATGTCGTTCATGCGGAGCTCGAATAGGGGAAGGCCGAGCGCCCATCGGGGTAGAGACGATATTGATAGATGACGCTGGGCACCAGCCGGGCAAGGTTCGTGAGCAGATCGTGGCTCTGCGCCAGCTCTTGTTCCGTCCGCGTGCGCTCGGTGAGTTCTTGGCGGGCTAGGTCCAGGTTCCTACGCATGGTCCCGGCAAGGAAGTTGACGCTGAGCGCAGCAACTAATGTGATGGCCACAAGGAGACCGAGATCGACCCAGCCGGCCGGCAATCCCGGCTGGGGTACGATCCATCCGCCGCGTTCTCCAAGAACCAGCCAGCATATGCAGGCCACGGTAAGGACCACACTCCACTTGAACCCGACCCCGGGCACTGTGAGACCTGCGAAGACGATGACGATGGGATAGCCCAGGAGCACGTAGCCGTGGATACCTTGGGCGACGGTGGCGTTGGCGGTGACAAGACCCAGGACCAGCACAATGAAGACCCAGCTGGCGGCGTGCAGGTGAGCACGTCGAAGCAAGAACAACGGCACCACCTGCAGGACAACGGCTACCGCCGTCACTGCGGCAACCGCAGGCGCGTCCCAGTAGAGTGCCGTCCCGAACCCGACCACGGAGAGGGCCAACGTCGCCGTCATGATCCTGGAGAGCATGCGGGCCATGTGCCGGTCGTCTTCGTTCTCGGGCAGGACCTGCGCATACCATGGCTTCATATCAGCTCCGCGGAGAGGTCGGCTGAGGTCGATTCAGAAGCTCCTGACCGCGTTCCTTCTCGCTGTCGTCGTTTGTCGCTGATGTCAGCCAAAGGAGGAGGTGCACGTCTTCCAGTGCTGCTTCGCTGAGATCTCTTAGGGCCGCCGCTGCCTCTCAGCGTCTTCCAGCTCCTAAAAGGGAGAGAGCTGTCTCCAGATCGGGGGGCCTCTTACTTCGCTGCTCGGATTTTGCCGCGTCCCGGGGTTTGTCCGGCACGGTCATCTCTCCCTGCATCTCAAGCAGCATCCCTTTTTGTCGGCCAGGTTCCCGGGGATGTTGAAGGAGTGACCGCATGAAGGGCAAGACACTTTGGTCACCGTTAACCCCTTAGGTCACTCACTGGGTATGACTGGCTAGGAACGAAGGCAGCAACTGTGGTCACTATCGCCCGAAGGACGATGAGGCTTTAGAGGGGTGTCGGTCCGTGATCATCGCCCATGATCCCGCTACCGGTGGTCGCATCGCTTTCGTGGCGCCCCCGAACGCGATCCGCGAACGCGATGCTATAGAATCGCCGCTACATCTATATAGATATCCTCCATGGGCACCACAGGCCCAAACCATCGTGGATCCCTCGGCTGAGTACGTGCTCGAAGAGCGCCTGCGCGAAGACGCCGCGCCCGGCGAGAGCGCGGATCCGCCGGAACCTGGGAGCAGCCGCTCCTGAAACGCGAAAACCCGGCCGCCTGGACCGGGTCGCGTGTCGAGAAATCGCTCCACGTGGTCGGTGAAGAGGATTAGCCCCTGGTCGACGTTCTCGGCGAGGAGCATGAAGTACATTTCGGATCGGATCTTCAGGAGCTTCCCGCTCCTCGCCGGTGCCCGGCGCGCAGGTCAGCGGCCTGGTGTCGATTCGGGGCACGGCCGTTTTCGATCCGTCCCAGGTTCAGTTGTGGCCTTCGCCGCAGCGGTCGCGCCGCTGTTGGTCTGGTCCGCCCGGAGTCAGCGGGAAGCCGTGCGGATCGCCAGGGAGGCCAGCGAGGCGCTGGCCATGGCTGGCAGGGTCTACGACACGACGAGTGAGGGCATCGTCGTGACCACGCCCGACGGCACGATCGTCGATGTGAACGATGGGTACTTGTCGATCCACGGAGTCGAGAGGGCCGACGTCGTAGGACAGAACCCCCGGATACACAGTTCGGGGAAGCATGACGCCGCCTTCTACAGCGGCATGTGGGGAACGTTGCTTAGCACCGGCCGTTGGCAAGGAGAGATCTGGGACCGGAGATCGGACGGCTCGCTGATCGCCAAGTGGCTTTCCATCTCCAGCGTCTCGAATGATGAAGGGGAAACCACCCACTACGTCGGCGTCTTCTCGGATATCACGGCATTGAAGCAAGGCGAGGTGGCGCTGGAGTGGCTCACAACACACGACCCGCTGACGAGTCTGCCGAACCGCGCGTGCTCCGACTCTTGGGGTTTCTCTACCGCTTGACGTCCACGACCGTGCGGCCCCGCACCCGGCCGGCCAGCACCTCCTCGGCCACGTGCGGGATATCCTCCAGCCCGACTTCCGCCGTCATCTCATCCAGAAGCTCCGGAGTAAGGCTTCGGGACAGGAGGTCCCAGGCCTCGCGGCGCACCTCGCTCGGGGCGCGGACCGAGTGGATACCCAAGAGGCTGACGCCCCGCAGGATGAAGGGCATCACCGTGGTGGGGAGGTTGCTGTCGCCCGCCAGGCCGCAGGCGGCCACCGCTCCCCAGTGCGCGGTCTGAGCCAGGATCCGGGCGAGGATCTCTCCGCCGACGGCGTCGATGGCGCCGGCCCAGCGTTCCGATTCCAAGGGACGCCCCGGGCCCTGAAGCTCCTCCCGGGGAAGGATGTCCGTCGTCCCCAGGAGGCGCAGGTAGTCCGCATTTTCTGGGCGCCCGGTGAGGGCCGTCACTTGGTAACCCTCTCGCGCGAGCAGCAGCACGGCGATGCCCCCAACCCCACCGCTCGCCCCGGTCACGAGAACCGGCCGGTCGCCCGGCGCCACCTCCGCCCTCTGTAGCGCTCTTACCGCTTGCGCAGCGGTGAATCCGGCGGTACCCACCGCCATGGCCCCGCGCATGCCGAGGTTCGGGGGAACCGGCATGAGCCAATCGGCCTCTACGCGCGCGAACTCAGCGTAGCCGCCCCAGCGCGTCTCGCCAATCCCCCAGCCGGTGAGGAGCACCTCGTCGCCGACCGCGTACTCGGGCGAGGAAGATTCCCGCACCACGCCGGCCAGGTCGATGCCGGGCACCATGGGAAAGCGCCGGGCGATCTTGCCCTTGCCTGTGACGGCCAAGGCATCCTTGTAGTTGACCGTAGACCAGTGCACCTCGACCAGAACTTGACCCTCGGGAAGGTCGTCGAATTCGAGCCGCTCGAACTCCAGGCGGGGCGGCCCGCCCTCCGTCTCTCGTAGCATCCAGGCCCGAAAACCATCCATACTTGGCCTCCGCTTCTAGAGAATCCGGGTCTCGTCGGTCTGACGGGGTGTCTTGACCACCAGGAAGCGGAAGGTCTCCTTGCCCTCGTTCAGCAGCCGGTGCCGGATCTTGGCGGGGCTGTCGATGAGCATGTCCTTGGAGACTTCTGCACGCTCGTCGCTGATCTCTACGATTCCGATCCCCTCGAGAACGTAGAAGAAGGCGTCCACCGGGGTGACGTGCGGCCTGAGGGCTTCCCCCGGCTCGAGGGTGAGGAGGCTCACCTGGACGTGCTCGCTGCTGTGCAGCGGGCGGGCGTCGACGCCGTGGGGATTGTCTTTCTTCTCGGCTTCCGCTGCCTTGACGATCTTCATCTGCTTCTCCATTGGGTTCGGTTT
>Ga0075525_10000310_pt1 | contig 17992 bp, 18 predicted proteins | sample NGEPertwo_FD_74795 | JGI IMG/M metagenome (GOLD analysis project Ga0075525, IMG submission 74795) | Arctic peat soil microbial communities from the Barrow Environmental Observatory site, Barrow, Alaska, USA - NGEE Permafrost154B-two | ecosystem: Environmental > Terrestrial > Soil > Wetlands >...
GCCGTCGCAAGCCTCGGAAATGTCGGCGGAACTCGGAAGGCGGCAAAGACAAATAATACCGTAATATCGAGTACTTAGTTCGTGGCGGAGAGGGTGGGATTCGAACCCACGGTACGCTCGCGCGTACAACGGTTTTCGAGACCGTCCCAATCGACCACTCTGGCACCTCTCCGAGGCGTGATGTAGCTTGCTCGGTGCTCCACGGCAACCCGCGTTGGTCTCGTCTCTGCGTGACCAGGAGCCATGCGTGACCAGGACCATGCGTGACCAGGAGCCAGGCGTGACCAGGAGCCGTGGCCTCAGCGCTTCCATGCCCAACCGCCGGCAACCCGGGCGATGAGGCGTGAAGTGGCCGACCCCAAGGCTCTTCCCGAGGGCCCGCAAGCAATTGACTTATCCGCTTTGGCCTCTATATTGCGCCGCTTATCGCTCCTTTAGAGGGCCTGCCCGCGCGCCTAGTCGCGGGCAAATCAAGCCCAAGAGTTAAACGGATTAGACACATGTTCGCGGTCATTCGCACGGGCGGCAAGCAATATCGCGTTGCGCCAAACGACATTATCGAGATTGAGAAGATCGCAGGCGAGCCCGGCGACATCGTCGAGCTTGGCGAGGTGCTGCTGCTCGGTGGCGATGCTCCCAAGACGGGCAGCCCGACCATTGCCGGCGCCATGGTGGCGGCCGAGGTCGTCGCTCAGAAGCGCGCCGACAAGATCATCGTTTTCAAGAAGAAGCGCCGTCAGGGCTACCGCCGCACCAAAGGCCATCGCCAGTTGCTGACCGCGCTTCGCATCACCGAGATCCTGACCGACGGCAAGAAGCCGTCGAAGGCGGCCGCCAAGCCGGCGCCCAAGAAGGTTGAGGCGAAGGCCGAGACCAAGACGGCTGAGAAGCCCGCGGCGAAAAAGGCTGAGACCAAGCCGGTCGCGAAGAAGGCTGAAGCCAAGCCCGAAGCGAAAAAGGCGGCGGCTAAGAAGCCCGCCAAGACGGCTGCCAAGGCGCCCGCCAAGAAGCCGGCAGCCAAGCCGAAGAAGAGCTAGGAGAGCCCACCATGGCACACAAAAAAGCAGGCGGCTCATCGCGTAACGGCCGGGATTCGGCCGGGCGGCGGCTCGGCGTCAAGAAGTCCGGCGGCCAGAGTGTGATCGCGGGCAATATCATTATTCGCCAGCGTGGCACCAAATGGCACAAGGGCGAAGGTGTCGGCATCGGCAAGGATCATACCTTGTTTGCGCTGTGTGACGGTCAGGTCGAGTTCGCGACTAAGCAAAAGGGCCGGGTCTACGTATCGGTGAAGCCAAGCGAGGCGCACTAGCCTCGCCTCGCCGATATTCGCCCATCACCCTCCCGCGCGCGCTAAAGCGCGTGTAGCCTCATTGTCCCGTGAAGATCCAAACGAAAAGGTTGACCTTACGGCCGGCGGCGCTTGCCGATGCGGCCCGCATCAGCCTGCTCGCCGGCGATTTCGATGTGGCGTGCATGACCGGCACGATTCCGCACCCCTATAGCGAGCAAATGGCGGCCGAATGGCTCGCGGGCGCGCTTCAAGGCGAGGAGGGCGTCGTGTTCATGATCGAGCGGTCGGATACGCTGATCGGCTGCACCGGCTATCGCGCTTTCGGCCACGATCACGGGGAGCTCGGTTACTGGATCGGCAAGCCATATTGGGGCCAGGGCTACGCCACCGAGGCGGTGCGGGCCCTGATCACGCATGCTTTCGATGCGGACGGGTTCGACTATCTCATGGCCGGTCATTTCACCGACAATCCGGCGTCGGAGCGGGTGATCCGCAAGCTCGGCTTCGTGGCCCAAGGGGATGAAGTGCGCGACTGCGTGGCGCGGGGCACGGCTACCTATTGCGTGACCTACCGGCTCGACCGTGCCCAGGCGATGGCCGAATTCCACAAAGCATAGCGTGGGCAAACGAAGCGCTCAGGGGTGCTTGCGGATAAGCGCCAAGCCGTCAGTCCCTCCGGACGCGGACTGAATGTCCAACGAGTCGAAAAACTCGACCGAGGCCATGTTCGCTTTCAGATACGCGAGGTCGTCAGGCGGAATGAACGCGCTTGAAACATCGGCTCTTGCCGCGAGCGCGCGCAAGAATGTCTTGGTCTTTTGCGCAGTCGGCAGCTCAAACGCGGCCGGCTGATGGTTCAAGTCCTCGATGAAATAGAATCCGCCCGGCGCGAGTTCACGGAAGAGGGAGCCAAGGGAGATCTGCTGGTGGTGCGAGGCGTTGCTGCCATCGTCGATCACGACTCGCATCGGATAGCGGTTCCGCCCCATCGCATTACGGAGTGCGAGGGCATCGGACTGGTCTCCCCTGCTGATCGTGATGCGATCGCGTTCGGCCGTCGAAAAATCCTGGATGTCGAAACCGTGGATCTGAGCATTGGGGAAATAGTCTGCCCACATCCACAACGAAGGCGTCTCATGGAATGGCCCGCCTGGACTAAGAGCCTGAAGATCGTCGCGCAGCATGCCAATCTCGAAGAGAGTGAATTGGTCATTCCTCATCCCGCGTAAGAGCCGGTCATAGACACGGGTGTAATAGTGCCGATTGAAATAGAAGTCGCCTTTGTCGGATTTGTACTGGTTGGCAAGGAAATTCAATTCCATCGGCTGGTGATATCGCCAGCTCCGGCCCTCAGCCTCGCCATAGGTCCGATAGTGAACCGCCGCATCCATCCCCGCCCGCGCCACGTCAGGGTTCAACCACAGATAGGTCGCAGGATCGAAGCCGTAAGGTAGTCGTTGCTTGGCCCTCCACTCGAACCAGGGATTCGACGACCAGTCGAGATTCAGCGTCGAATATTGCAGGCCATGCCGGTACGCGAGAAAAGGAAACGAGAGCTGGTCGCGTTTCGAGTAGCGTAACACGTGAGCGAACCAGTCCTCGCCGAATCGCCGCAAATGCGCGTCGTCATGGCGCCGCAGAAGAAAGGCGCCTTTGATCAGCCCTGCGCCGGACGGAAAGCCGAGACTTCGATAGTAGTCGACCTGCTCGCGCACGCGAACCTCGTTGTCGATCTGGCAGCGAATGATCTCCTCAGCCTCGTCATAAATGCAGTCGCGCCAGGGGTGCCTCAGGCAAAGGAAGTCGGTCTCCCGTGCGGCCAAATCCTCGAAGAATGCTTCAGGCCCCGTTTTCAAAAGCACGGTGGCGTCGATGTAGCAGGATTGATCGTACTCACTTAGAAAGAGGTGCGGCATGAGCTTTGGTCGCCGGCTCTCTCGCGCCGGACCGACGCCGAGGGGCGGTACGGTTCGAATCTGCCAGGTCTGCGACGTGAGGTCCGTACGGTCCGTGAAGCAAACAAAGTCGACCGCAGAGTTGGAGGCATGGGGTTGCTCGAACAGATCCTCAGAATGGCCGAATAGGCACGTATATACCACTGAGCGAGACATCCTCTGGCGCTTCCCTGGGTTAGGCCGTTCGCCACACTAAAACAGATTCACCAAACGCCAAACGGCCCGAACAGGGTGATGTCACGACGGCCTCTCTGGTGCTAAGCCCTTCCCATGCAGTTCCTCGATCAAGCCAAGGTCTTTGTTCGCGCCGGCGACGGCGGCAACGGGTGCGTGAGCTTCCGGCGGGAGAAGTTCATCGAGTTCGGCGGCCCCAACGGCGGCGACGGCGGCAAGGGCGGGGACGTGATCGTGGAGTGTGTGGCCAATCTCAACACCCTGCTCGACTTCCGCTATCAGCAGCATTTCAAGGCCAAGAAGGGCGGCAATGGCTCAGGCCAGAACCGCACCGGCGCGGGTGGCGCCGATGTGGTGCTCAAAGTGCCGCCGGGAACGCAAATCTTCGATCAGGACGAGGAGACGCTGATCGCCGACCTGACCGAGCCGGGGATGCGCATCGTGCTGCTCAAAGGCGGCAATGGCGGGTTTGGCAATGCGCGGTTCAAATCCGCCACCAACCAGGCGCCGCGCCACGCCAATCCCGGCCAGACGGGCGAGGAGATGTATATCTGGCTCCAGCTCAAGCTGATCGGCGATGCCGGTATCATCGGCCTGCCGAATGCCGGCAAGTCGACTTTCCTTGCCGCGGTCAGCGCGGCCAAACCCAAGATTGCCGACTATCCGTTCACCACGCTCCATCCCAATCTCGGGGTGGTACGGATCGACAGCGTTGACTTTGTGCTTGCCGACATCCCCGGGCTGATCGAAGGGGCCCACGAAGGCGCCGGGATCGGCGACCGCTTTCTCGGCCATGTGGAGCGCACCGCCGTGCTGCTTCATCTGGTGGATGCGACCCTCGACGATCCGGTCGAGGCGTACGAGATCGTGCGCGGCGAGGTGGTGGCCTATGGCGCGGGGCTCGAGGACAAGCCCGAGGTGCTGGCGCTGTCGAAGGCGGATGCGGTGCCGGCCGACGAATTGAAGAAGAAGGCGCGCGCCTTGAAGAAGGCGGCTGGGGTTCAGCCGCTCATCGTGTCGGCTGCGACCGGCGCGGGCCTGCCAGAGGTGTTGCGGGCGCTGGCCGCCGAGATCGAGCTGGTCAGGGCCGCGGATAAGGCAGTGCCCGTCGACGATGGGTGGCGGCCATGAGGCAGGAATGGACCTCCGCCAGGCGCATCGTGGTGAAGATCGGCTCTTCGCTTCTTGTGGACAGCGCCGACGGCACGCTGAAACGCGAATGGCTCGCCGCGCTCGCCGACGACATCGCCGCCTTACGCAAGCAGGGCAAGGAGGTGATCGTGGTCTCCTCTGGTGCTATCGCGCTCGGCCGCAACGCGCTCAAGCTGCCGAAAGGCGCGCTCAAGCTCGAGGATAGTCAGGCGGCCGCGGCCGTCGGCCAGATCGATCTGGCACATGCTTACGAGGATGCATTCCGTGCGCGCGGGTTGGTCGCAGCGCAGGTGCTGGTCACACTCGGCGACACCGAGGAGCGCCGCCGCTATCTCAATGCACGCAGCACCATGACGACGCTGCTCAAGCTCGGCGCGGTGCCGGTGGTGAACGAGAACGACACGGTGGCGACCAACGAGATCCGCTACGGCGACAACGACCGGCTCGCGGCGCGCGTCGCCTCGATGACGAGCGCCGATTGTTTGGTGCTGCTGTCCGACGTCGACGGCTTCTACACCGCAGCACCCGGGAGTTGCCCGGAGGCGCGGCGGCTCGACGAGGTGCGCGACATCACGCCGGAAATCGAGGCCATGGCCGGCGATGTCGGTTCGGAGCTGTCGCGCGGCGGCATGGTCACCAAGATCGAGGCGGCGAAGATCGCGGTGCAAGGCGGCACGCATATGGTGATCGCCAGCGGCAAGGTGATGAACCCGCTGCACGCGCTCGCCACGACCGGCATCGCCACATGGTTCCTGGCGCACTCCGATCCCGTGACCGCGCGCAAGCGCTGGATCGGCGGCACGCTCGAGCCGCGCGGCGCGGTTATCGTCGATACAGGTGCTGCGGCGGCGCTCGGCTCTGGAAAGAGCCTGCTGCCGGCGGGCGTCACGCGGGTCGAGGGGCGCTTCGAGCGCGGCGACGCGGTGGTGATCAAGAGCGGCGATGGGGCGGAGATCGGGCGCGGCCTGTCGGCCTACGGGCACGACGAGGCCGTCGCTATTATCGGCCGCAAGAGCAGTGAAATCGCCGACATTCTCGGCTACCTTGGCCGGCCTGAGCTGATCCACCGCGACGACATGACCCTGACCCGCAAAGGCTAGCGTTTTCATATGTCCATCACCGCCCAAAGCCCCGAAGCGACGCTCGAGCCGATGATGCTCTATATGGGCCGGCTTGCGCGCGAGGCGGCGGGCGAGCTGGCGCTTGCCTCCACGGCGGCTAAGAACGAGGCCATTGGCCGCATGGCGGCGCGGCTCGAAGCGGGCGCCGAGAAGATCATTGGGGCGAACCGCCAGGACCTCGAGGCCGCCGAGAAGAAGGGGCGCGACGCGGCCTTTCTCGACCGGCTGCGGCTCGACGGCCTGGGCGTTGCCGCCATGGCCAGAGGTTTGCACGAGATCGCGGCGCTCCCCGATCCGGTCGGCGCGACCATGGCATCGTGGACGCGGCCAAACGGGCTTCAAATCTCGCGCATACGCGTGCCGCTCGGCGTCATCGGCATGATCTATGAGAGCCGCCCCAATGTGACCGCGGACGCTTCCGGACTCTGCCTCAAATCGGGGAACGCGGTGATCTTGCGCTCAGGCTCGGAAAGCTTCCTCACCTCGCTGGTCATCGCCAATCTCTTGACTGAGGCGGTCACCGCGTCCGGGCTACCGGAAGCGGCGATACAGCTTGTGCCGACGGTGGACCGCTCGGCGGTCGGCTTCATGCTTGGCGGGCTCGATGGCGCCATCGACGTGATCGTGCCGCGTGGCGGAAAGAGTCTCGTCGAACGCGTGCAAGAGGAGGCGCGGGTGCCGGTGTTCGCCCATCTCGAAGGCGTGTGCCATGTCTATGTGGACAAGGGCGCCGATCTCGACATGGCGAAGGCCATTGTGGTCAACGCCAAGATGCGGCGCCCCGGAATCTGCGGCGCGGCGGAGACGCTGCTGGTGGCGCATGACGCTGTCTCGACACATCTCGGACCCATCGTCGATGCCTTGATCGAGGCGGGCTGCGAGGTCAGAGGCGATCCGGAAACCCAGCGCACCGACAGCCGCGTGAGGTCGGCGACGGACGAGGACTGGGGCGCGGAATATCTCGCGCCGATCATCTCGGTAAAGGTGGTCGATGGTCTCGACGAGGCGGTCGCGCATATCGCCCAATACGGTTCGCAGCATACGGACGCCATCGTCACGGACGACCAGGACACGGCGGACGCTTTCCTCGCCCGCGTCGACAGCGCCATCGTGCTGCACAACGCCTCGACCCAATTCGCCGACGGCGGCGAGTTCGGCATGGGGGCCGAGATCGGGATTGCCACAGGCCGCTTCCATGCGCGCGGGCCCGTTGGCCTGGAGCAACTCACCACGTTCAAATATGTGGTACGCGGGCAGGGCCAGACGCGGCCTTGAGCAAGGACCGGGGTTCGCATCTCAAGGCTCCTATGGCGATGCCCGGCATGCGTATCGGGCTCCTCGGCGGCTCATTCAATCCGGCCCATGACGCTCATCGCGAGATCAGTCTGACGGCGCTGAAGCGTCTCGGGCTCGACCGGGTGTGGTGGCTGGTGACGCCTGGCAATCCGCTGAAGGACGTCTCCAAGCTGCCCGGCCTCGATAAACGGGTCGCGGCGGCTAAGACAATCGCGCGGCACCCGGCGATCGAAGTCACCGGCTTCGACGGCGGAAGCGGGGCCGGCTACACCATCGATCTGCTCAAGACGCTCATCCGGCGATTCCCCGGCGTCCACTTCGTCTGGCTGATGGGGGCCGACAATCTCGCCCACTTCCACCGCTGGAAGGCGTGGCCTGATATTTTCGCGACAATGCCCGTGGCGGTGCTCGACCGGCCCGGCTACCGGCTCAAGGGCCGGGCCGGCAAGGCCGCCCAGCGCTTCGCCCCCTATTATGTGGACGAGACCGATGCCGTCGGGCTGGCGCTCCTTGAGCCGCCGGCCTGGACCATCCTCAGCCATAGGCTGTCACGGCTTTCTTCCACCGCCCTTCGCGAAACTGTCTTGAAATCGGGCTAGAGAGCCAAAGACCCCAAAATAAGACAAAGAATAGGGGTCACCACTACTAGCTATTGAAAGTCGCGGGGTGGACATACTATCTTCAGGGGGTGAAGCGGCAACATAGGGGTTCCTCCAGCATTATGCGCGAGATACGGCCGAGGCCGCTTCCGGGAGCAATGACAAAAGGACAGTCACCAAAACATGCGCTCACTTAGAGAGGGTGCCGAACACGGCACGCCTCCTACCGGATTTGCGTCATTCCGCGCCGATCCGAACAGACTGCTCAAGATCGTGCTCGACACGCTCGATGGCTCCAAGGCCGAGGACGTTGTCGCTATCGACTTGAAGGGAAAGACCTCAATCGGCGACCACATGGTGCTCGCCTCGGGTCGCTCGCAGCGGCATGTCGGCGCCGTCGCCGACCACCTCATCAAAAAGTTGAAGGATGAAGGCTATGGCCGCGCCCGCATCGAAGGACTGCCCCAGTGCGACTGGGTGCTGATCGATGCCGGCGATGTCATCGTCCACGTCTTTCGCCCCGAGGTTCGTGACTTCTACAACCTCGAGAAGATGTGGTCCGCCGACCGGCCCATGGAGCGGATGGTGGTTTGACCGGCATCTAACCGCGCCGGGCGGCGCCCGTGCGAAAGGTGAGCCATGCGGCTCCTGATCGCTGCCGTCGGCAAATTGAAGCAGGGGCCCGAGCGTGACCTCTACGCTCACTATCTCGCCCGGGCCGAGGCGCTCGGCCGCACCGTGAGCCTGTCACCGCTCACGGGCCTTGAGCTTCCTGAATCCAAAACGTCCAACGTAGGCGGCCGCCAGACCGCAGAGGCGGCAGCGCTCATCGGCAAAGTGCCGTCTTCCCACACCGTCATTTGTCTCGACCCCGCGGGAAAGATGCAGTCCAGCGAAGCCTTCGCGGACATCCTCGCCAGGTTCAGGGATGGCGGGGTGCCAGGCCTGGCCTTTCTGATCGGGGGGGCTGACGGGCTCGGCCAGGCCGCCCGCGATAAGGCCGAACTGAGCCTCTCGCTCGGGCCCATGACCTTGCCGCACGGGCTTGCCCGTATCGTTCTTGCCGAGCAGATCTACCGGGCGATGACCATTCTGGCCGGCCATCCATACCATCGGGCCTAAACGCGTCCCTAAGGTTAAGGATTCGTAAGCGTTTTGCCTTGATTCTGCCGCTTCCCTCCGGTGCCATCGACAGAACGGCCAAGGTGTATGGCGCAATCCGATCGATTGGCTCTCTCAAGACAAGGATTTCGGTTCAGACCAGGACTTCGGTTCGTTCTGCTCCTGGCCGGCGTGCTCTGCGTCTCGCCTTGGCAGGCTTTTGCGGAGGACGATCTCTCCCGTGACGAGGCGAAGAAGCGTCTCGATCAGACCGAACAGGAGTTGCAGTCGAACCGGGTCAAAGCGGAGGGCCTCACCAAGGACCTCGTTGCCCTGGCAGAGGAGCGAGCGCGTCTCAATAGCCAGCTGATCGAGGCTGGCGAGAGAGTGCAGGCGAGCGAAGCGAAACTATCGGAAACCGAAGGCAAGCTCGCCGAGCTTACCGAGCAGGTGACCGTCATCCAGAGCTCGATTACCGAGCGGAAAGAAGCCATCGTTAAAATGCTAAGCGCGATGCAGAGGATCGGCCGTACGCCGCCGCCCGCGATCGTCACGCGCCGCGACGATGCGCTCGCTGTGGTGCGAGGCGCCATGCTGCTTGCCAAGGTGTTTCCCGAGTTGAAATACCAAGCCGACAATTTGTCCCGTGAGCTGGAGGGTCTGGTCATCCTTGAGACCAGCATCCGCGAGCAGCGCGATGCGCAGAAGCGCGAGGCCGGTCGGCTTGCCGCCGAACAAGGGCGTCTCGACCGACTGGTGGAGGCGAAGAAATCGAGGCTCGCGTTCGGCGAGGCGGAGCTTGTCCAAGTCACCCAGTCCACCGAACAGCTGGCGGCGGAGGTCACCAGCCTCAATGAGCTGATCGAACGCCTTGGCGTGGAGATCGCCAAGGCCGAGGTGGCGCAGTACGACGCCGAGATCGCCGCTGAGAAGGCGCTGCGGGCGCGGTTGCAGCAGGAGGTCATGGCGACCCCGGCGAACGAGAACGTGATCGAGATCAAGCCCGAATCGACCAAAGTGGCATTCGCCAGCCCCGACCGGCTGAAGCCCGCAATGCCCTTCGAGCAGGCTAAGGGGACATTAAGGCTGCCGGCCCAGGGCCGCCAGTTGAAGGGCTTCGGCGATACGGACCCGGCTGGGCCTGCGCTCAAAGGGATTTCCCTGCAAACCCGCCAGGAAGCCCGGATTACCGCCCCCGCCGACGGGTGGGTGGTCTATGCCGGACCCTTCCGCTCCTACGGGCAACTCTTGATCATTAATGCGGGCGGGGGCTATCATATTTTGCTTGCGGGGATGAGCCGCATTGATGTGAGCCTCGGCCAATTCGTTTTAGCGGGCGAGCCCATTGCCGTGATGGGAAGTCCGGCAGCGTCGAGCGACAGCGGTGACGAAATTTCACGCCCCGTCCTCTATGTCGAATTTAGGAAGGACGGTAGGCCAGTAGACCCCGGTCCATGGTGGGCCGAGGTATCCGGGAAGGTGCAAGGATGATGCGGAAGTCCGAATACGCGCTTTGGGCGCTGATGGTGTTGGCCGTGCTCGCTGCCGGGTCGACGATGGTGAGCTTGGCCCGAAGCCAGTCGGCTTCCGCTGCCAACTCAGAGATTTACAAGCAGCTCGATCTGTTCGGCGAGGTCCTTGAGCGCGTGCGCGCCGATTATGTGGAGCAGCCCGAGGACGCCAAGCTGATCGAGTCGGCGATCAACGGCATGTTGACCTCGCTCGACCCGCACTCCGCCTATCTCACCCCGAAGCATTTCCGCGACATGCAGGTGCAGACTCGCGGCGAATTCGGTGGGCTCGGTATCGAGGTCACCATGGAGAACGGCGTCGTCAAGGTCGTGTCTCCCATCGAGGATACGCCCGCATCGCGCGCGGGGCTGATGAGCGGCGACCTGATCACGCATTTGGACAAGGAGCAGATCCTTGGCCTCACCCTGCAAGATGCGGTGGAGAAGATGCGCGGCCCGGTGAACTCGCCGATCATGCTGACCGTCATGCGCAAGGGCGTCGAGGATCCCTTCGAGGTGAAGGTCGTCCGCGACATGATCCACATCAACCCGGTGAGGTACAACGCCGAGGGCGATGACGTGGGCTATATTCGGGTCACCACCTTCAACGAGCAGACCACGGAAAACCTGCAAAAGGCGGTCGAAGACCTGAAGAAGGAGCTCGGGCCGAATCTCAAAGGTTGGATCGTCGATCTCCGCAACAATCCCGGTGGTCTGCTCGACCAAGCCATCTCGGTGTCCGACGCGTTCCTCGACCAGGGCGCCATCGTGTTGACCCGCGGCCGCAATCTGGAAGAGACGCAGCGGTCAAACGCGCGGGACGGTGACATCACCGACGGCAAGAAGATCGTAGTGCTGATCAATGGCGGGTCCGCCTCGGCGTCGGAAATCGTCGCCGGCGCGCTCCAGGATCATCATCGGGCGACCGTGATCGGCACCCGCTCGTTCGGCAAGGGGTCAGTGCAGACCATCATCCCGCTCGGCTCCAACGGCGCTCTGAGGCTCACCACGGCGCGCTACTACACACCGTCGGGCCGGTCCATCCAGGCGAAGGGCATCGCTCCGGAGGTTGTGGTCGAAGAGGAACTGCCCGATGAGCTCAAGAAGAAGGCTGAAATTCAGGGCACACGTGGCGAGGCCGATCTGCGCGGTCACCTCAAGGGCGAGGACGGGGGTGAGGACGGCGAGGAGGTCGAGGAGGAGTCCGGGAGCTCGTCCTACGTGCCACAGGAGAAGGAGAAGGACACACAGCTCAATTACGCCCTCGATTTGTTGAGGGGCATCAAGTCGGTCGACACAGAAGCCAAGAAGAAGGCGGAAGCCAATTAAGCCTGTCGGCTCTGATCGCGGCGGTGGGTGCCCCGGAGAGGCGGCGTTAGCCCCACACTACGGCCGGGACGTGGGGAGGACGAAACGATGAAAGCCCTGGCCATCGCAGCTGGGATTGTGTTCTGGACGCTGGTGCTCGGCGTGGCCGTGCTTGTGTTCTTTCCAGGCGGCAATGGGGGCGAGCCTGTTGCCGTCCTGCAGATCGATCCGGCGCCCCCGGCCGCTGCCCCGGCGCCCGCGCCGGCAGCCGGCGTAGGCAGCCTCGATCTTCCCCCAGGCTTCGCCGTAACGGGGCCCGCCACCGTCCCGTCCGCGCCACAGCAGCCAGTGGCGCCACAGCTTGCCCCGCCAGGGCAGGGCACGAACATGGTCCCTACTATCGGGCCGCCTGCCATGCCGCCGCCAGGACCCGGGGGCTCGCTGCCGCAAGCGCCTGATCGCTATGGCGAGGCCCCGTCACCTGACGCCCAAGCCACTGACGCCCAAGCCACGGCCGCAGCCGGTCCGCAAGCGGCTCAACCCGCGCAGCCCCAGGTCGCCGCGGCAGACCTCACAGCTGGCATCGATGACACAGGGACGGTTCCGCTTATGCCGGTGCCCGTGCCCGCGCTGGTGGAGGACTCGAAATACGGGCCGTTGCCCAAGATCGCCATCGATGGCCGCCGCCCCGCCGACGTCTATGCGCGGCCCTCGCGCTACGCTCAAGCAAGCGGCGGACCGGCCCGCGTGGCGGTGCTGGTCAGCGGGCTCGGCATCCCCGGTGGCGCGGACGGCGACGTGATCAAGGGCCTGCCGCCGCCGGTGAGCATCGCCTATGGCGCCTACGGGCGCAGCCTCCAGGAGTGGGTGACCAAGGCCCGCGCCGACGGCCACGAGGTTCTCCTCGCGATCCCCCTGGAGCCGAACGACTACCCGACCGAAGACCCTGGTCCCCATACTCTCCTCACCTCCCTCCCCACAGACGAAAACATCAAGCGGCTTCATTGGCTGATGTCGCGCTATACCGGGTATGCCGGCGTGACCAACCACATGGGCGCGAAGTTCGAGGCGACGCAAAGCGCGCTCCAGCCGGTACTCGAAGAGCTAAAGCGTCGCGGACTGGTCTATTTTGATGATGGCAGCGCCGAGGGCTCGGCTGCTGCGATCGCACAGGAGCTCGGCCTCGACTATGCCGTGGCCGAGGTGCGGCTCGACGCGGGCACGTCCGCGGAGTTGGCCAAGGCGCTGGCTGCGCTCGAGGCCGCCGCCAAAGCCAGCGGCGCGGCCATTGGTGTCGCCAAGGCGGCGCCGTCGACCGTCAAGCAGATCGCCGACTGGGCCGGCTCGCTTGAGAGCAAAGGCCTCGTGCTCGTGCCGGTCAGCGCCGCCATGCGGTCGCAGCGGCAGAGCTGACCTCTTCCCATGACTGAAAGTTCCAAGCTGCCGTATCGGCCGTGTGTCGGCGTGATGTTGCTCAACGCGGAAGACCATGCGTTTGTCGGCCGCCGCTCCGACCGCCAGGGTGCCTCGGAAGGTGCCGGCAAATGGTGGCAGATGCCGCAAGGCGGCATGGACCCTGGTGAGGCGCCCGAGGACGCGGCACGCCGCGAGCTCTACGAGGAGACCGGTGTGCGTAGCGCGCGGTTCATCGCGCACACGCGGGATTGGCTCGTTTACGACTTGCCGCCCGAGCTGGTGGGCGTCGCCTGGAGGGGGCGCTATCGCGGCCAGACGCAGATGTGGTTCGCCGCGCGCTTCGAAGGCGATGAGAGCGAGATCGATCTTGGGCCGCATCCCGGCCATGAGGTCGAGTTCGACGCTTGGCAGTGGGTGCCGGTGCACGACCTGCCGGACCTCGTGGTGCCCTTCAAGCGCGAGGTCTATGCGGCCGTGGTCGCTGAGTTTGCGCCCCTTCTCAAGGGCGGTTAACCCGCTCAGGCGCCGGCTCTCTTAAGGCTTGGTCTCTTGGGGCTGGAGTCTCTGGGGCGGGAGCTCTTCGGGCGATCTAAGCCCTAACGGGTTCCGGAAACCTAGAGATTGAGCGTCGCCTGAACCTGGCGCAAATGGTCCAGCTTGGTCTGAGCGCGGTCGCGCGCGTCGTCGGCCGAGTCGGTGACGTCATCCGTGGCATCCTGGATCGCTTGATCGAGCTGGTCGGATTTTAGCTCATCGAGGTCGATGGCCGTCTCGGCGAGAACGGTGAGGCCGGCCGGGTTGACCTCGGCAAAGCCACCGCGGATGAAGAAGCGCTGGTTCTTGCCGCCGGGAAAACCAATATCGAGCAGACCGGGACGCAGCGTGGTGAGCACCGGTGCGTGGTGGGCGAGCACGGTCATGTCGCCCTCGGCGCCCGGCACCAGCACCTGCTCCACCTCGCCGGAGACGAGAAGCCGTTCCGGCGACACCAGCTCGAATTGGAACGGGTCGGGCATTAGGCAACCTCGGCGGCAAGCTTCTCGGCCTTGGCCACGGCCTCCTCGATGGTCCCGACCATGTAGAAGGCCGCTTCCGGCAGGTGATCGTAGTCGCCGTCGCACAGGCCCTTGAAGCCCTTGATGGTGTCGGCCAGATCGACGAACACTCCGGGCGAGCCGGTGAAGATTTCGGCGACGTGGAATGGCTGCGACAAGAAGCGCTCGATCTTACGGGCGCGGGCCACGGCGATCTTGTCCTCTTCCGACAGCTCGTCCATGCCGAGAATGGCGATGATATCCTGCAGGGCCTTATAGCGCTGCAGGATCTCCTGCACGCGGCGGGCCACCGCATAGTGCTCCTCGCCGACGACGCGGGGGTCGAGCATGCGCGAGGTGGAGTCGAGCGGGTCAACGGCGGGATAGATGCCCTTCTCGGCGATCGACCGCGACAACGTGGTAGTCGCGTCAAGGTGGGCGAACGACGTTGCCGGCGCCGGGTCGGTCAGATCGTCCGCGGGGACATAAATGGCCTGCACCGACGTGATCGAGCCCTTGTTCGTGGTGGTGATCCGCTCCTGCAGCGCCCCCATGTCGGTGGCGAGCGTCGGCTGATAGCCCACCGCCGAGGGGATGCGGCCAAGCAGCGCCGACAATTCCGAGCCGGCCTGGGTGAAGCGGAAAATGTTGTCCACGAAGAACAGCACGTCCATGCCTTCGTCGCGGAAATATTCAGCGACGGTGAGGCCCGACAGGCCAACGCGGGCGCGGGCGCCGGGCGGCTCGTTCATCTGGCCATACACCAGCGCGCATTTGGAGCCTTCCACGGAGCCCTTCTTTGGGTCCTTGTTCACGCCGGACTCGATCATCTCGTGATAGAGGTCGTTGCCCTCGCGGGTGCGCTCGCCGACGCCGGCGAACACCGAGTAACCGCCGTGCGCCTTGGCGACGTTGTTGATCAGCTCCATGATGAGCACGGTCTTGCCCACGCCGGCGCCGCCGAACAGGCCGATCTTGCCGCCCTTGGCGTAAGGCGCGAGTAGGTCCACCACCTTGATGCCGGTGATCAGAATCTCAGACTCGGTCGACTGATCAACGTAAGAGGGGGCCGGCGCGTGGATCGGCCGCCGCTCTTCGGTGCCGATGGGCCCCGCCTCATCGACGGGCTCGCCGACGACGTTCATGATGCGCCCTAAAGTCTTCTCGCCGACCGGCACGGCGATCGGCTCGCCGGTGTCGAACACGTCCCGGCCGCGCACCAGGCCCTCCGTGGAGTCCATGGCAATGGTGCGGACGGTATTCTCGCCGAGATGCTGAGCGACCTCGAGCACGAGGCGCGAGCCCTGGTTCTCGGTTTCGAGCGCGTTCAGGATCTTCGGCAGCTCGTCGTCGAACTGCACGTCCACCACGGCGCCCATGATCTGGCGCACATGGCCTTTGGGGCCCTTGCCTGCGGCAATCCGCTTCTCTTGCTTCTTGGTCTCAGCAACCACTGGTTTCTTTGCCATCGGTACGTTCCTTTGAGGTGACTAGAGCGCCTCGGCGCCGGAGATGATCTCGATCAGCTCCTTGGTGATCTGGGCCTGGCGGGTGCGGTTGTAGAGCATGGTCAGCCGGTCGATCATGTCGCCGGCATTGCGGGTGGCGCTATCCATGGCGCTCATCCGCGCGCCCTGCTCGGAGGCCGCGTTCTCAAGCAGCGCCTTGAAGATCTGCACGGCGATGTTGAGCGGCAGAAGCTCGGTGAGAATCTCGGTCTCATCGGGCTCGTATTCGTAGACGGCGCCGCCGAGGCTGGCCTCGGCGGAGGGCGCCTCATCCGGGATCGAGGCCGGGATGATCTGTTGCGCGGTCGGGACCTGGCTGATCACCGACTTGAAACGGGAGAAGAACACGGTGGCGACGTCAAAGGCGCCCTCGTCGAATAGCGACAGAACCTTCTGAGCCACCTGCTCGGCATTCTCGAAGCCGAGCTGGCGGATGCCTCGGAAGTCGATCGTGTCGATGATGAGGCCCTTGTACTGGCGGCTCAGCTGGTCGTAGCCCTTCTTGCCGACGCAGAGGATTTTCACCTGCTTACCTTCGCCGACGAGACGACTGATGTGCTCGCGCGCAAGCCGCACGATCGAGGAGTTGAAGCCGCCGCACAGCCCCCGCTCGGACGTGCAGACCACGAGCAGGTGGACGGCGTCGTTGCCCGTGCCCACCATCAAAGGCGGGCCGCCCTCGCGGCCCTCAAGAGCCGTGGCGAGGTTGGAAAGCACCGACTCCATGCGCGTCGCGTAAGGCCGCGCGGCTTCCGCCGCCATTTGCGCCCGGCGGAGCTTCGCCGCGGCCACCATCTGCATGGCCTTGGTAATCTTCTGGGTCGCCTTGACCGAGGCGATACGGTTGCGGAGATCTTTCAGCGACGCCATGGATGAGCTACGCGAAAGCCTTGGCGAATTTTTCGACGGCCGCCTTCAGCTTGTCGCCGGTCTCCTTGGAGATTTCTTTCTTCTTGCGGATGTCGTCGAGGATGTCCTTGTGCTCGCCGCGCACGTAGCGCAGCAGCTCGGCCTCGAAGCGGCCCACGTCGGGGACCTTGACGGTGTCGAGATAGCCGTTCACGCCGGCATAGATCACGACCACCTGCTCCTCGACCTTCATCGGCGAGAACTGGGGCTGCTTCAGCAGCTCGGTCAGGCGCGCACCGCGATTCAGCAGGCGCTGGGTGGTGGCGTCGAGGTCGGAGCCGAACTGGGCGAACGCCGCCATCTCGCGATATTGGGCGAGCTCACCCTTAATCTTGCCGGCCACCTGCTTCATGGCCTTCACCTGAGCGGCGGAGCCCACGCGCGACACCGACAGACCCACGTTCACCGCGGGCCGAATGCCCTGATAGAACAGGTCGGTCTCGAGGAAGATCTGGCCGTCGGTGATGGAGATCACGTTGGTCGGGATATAGGCCGACACGTCGTTGGCCTGGGTCTCGATCACCGGTAGCGCCGTCAGCGAGCCGGAGCCGTTGTCCTTGTTGAGCTTGGCGGCCCGCTCGAGCAGCCGCGAATGGAGATAGAACACGTCGCCCGGATAGGCCTCGCGTCCCGGCGGGCGGCGCAGCAGCAGCGACATCTGGCGGTAGGCCACCGCCTGCTTGGAAAGATCGTCGTAGCAGACGAGCGCATGCATGCCGTTGTCGCGGAAATACTCGCCCATGGCGCAACCGGCGAACGGCGCCAGGAACTGCATCGGCGCCGGGTCGGACGCGGTGGCGGCGACCACGATGGAGTAGGGTAGCGCGCCGTTCTCCTCCAGCACCTTCACAAACTGGGCGACGGTCGAGCGCTTTTGGCCGATGGCGACATAGATACAGTACAGCTTGGCGCTCTCGTCGTTGCCCTCGTTGATGGGCTTCTGATTGAGGATGGTGTCGAGAATGATGGCGGTCTTGCCGGTCTGGCGGTCGCCGATGATGAGCTCGCGCTGGCCACGGCCGATGGGGATCAGGGCGTCGATGGCCTTCAAGCCCGTCTGCATGGGCTCATGCACCGACTGGCGGGGAATGATGCCGGGCGCCTTCACGTCCACGCGGCGCATCTCGTCGGATTCGATGGGCCCCTTGCCGTCGATGGGGTTGCCGAGCGCATCCACCACGCGGCCGAGCAGGCCACGGCCCACCGGCACTTCCACAATGGCGCCGGTACGCTTGCAGATGTCGCCTTCCTTGATGTTGCGGTCGTCGCCGAAGATCACGATGCCGACATTGTCGACCTCGAGGTTCAGCGCCATGCCGCGCGTGCCGTCGGCGAATTCGACCATCTCGCCGGCCTGGACCTTGTCGAGGCCATAGACGCGGGCGATGCCGTCACCGACGGATAGCACTTGGCCGATTTCGTCAACTTCGGCTTCCTGGCCAAAATTCTTGATTTGCTCTTTGAGGATCGCGGAGATCTCGGCGGCTTTGATATCCATTAGCCAACCTCTTTCATGGCGTGCTTGAGATTATTGAGTTTGGTGCGAAGCGAGGTGTCGATCATGCGGCTGCCCACCTTGACCGTGAGGCCGGCGATCAGGCTTGGATCGACCCT
>Ga0075525_10000311_pt1 | contig 17977 bp, 11 predicted proteins | sample NGEPertwo_FD_74795 | JGI IMG/M metagenome (GOLD analysis project Ga0075525, IMG submission 74795) | Arctic peat soil microbial communities from the Barrow Environmental Observatory site, Barrow, Alaska, USA - NGEE Permafrost154B-two | ecosystem: Environmental > Terrestrial > Soil > Wetlands >...
TGGACTGTTTACTTACACCTTCCGTGTAAAGCCTGATAATGCTTCTTACCTTGCTCATAATGATTAGTTTATTTGACATTTGGATTATATTGTACAAAGCCAACATAATCAAAAATGCCCGCTAATCAGCAAGGATAAATCGTTCTTAAAGGGTGGTCAATTTGCTCCGGCGTGGACTGACCATTTCGGCCGGCAGAAGGTGGTCAATTTGCTCCGGCGGAGACTGGATATTTTATCCGGCGTGTCCACACGTAACAACAGATTGATTTCAATACCTCCCTAAAATACAATTTCTGTAATATTTGATACATTTGCAGCAAATGATTTCTCAAAATTTGCCATCTAATATTCTCAAGGGTTTGTCCATCGGTGATGAAGAGACCTATATTTTCTTGTTCCGGGAATATTACGTGAGTCTTTGTGCATATTCCAGAAGGTATGTTGGTCGCAAGGACATTGCAGAAGAGATTGTTTCTGACACTTTTTTGAAAATATGGGAGAACAGAAAACGATTGGAAATCAATGCTTCGATAAAAGCCTATCTTTTCCATGCTGTTTGCAATAACTCACTCAACTTCTTGCGAAAGTTAAAAGCCGAAAACAACCTTGGCGAATACTTTAAGGAAACTTCTTCAGAGAACCTTGGTTTTGAGGTTACTTCGGAAGAAATCGAAGAGCAAAGTCTGATTATGGAGAATATGAATCAGAAAATTGAGGAGGCAGTGAACTTACTACCCGAACAACAACAAAAGGCATTCAGGCTTAAACGAATGGAAGGGAGGAAGACCAAAGAGGTGGCTGAAATAATGGGGTTGTCGGTAAAAACAATCGAGATGCACCTTTCGAAAGCCACACTTCATTTACGGCAAAATTTGAAAGACTATTTACCCTCGTTTCTGTTGTTTCTGTTGTTCAAATAGTTCAATCGGGATTTGCCTGCGACGGTAAATTAGTAACCGGCAATCAAACGGGAGGCCTCAATGTTATTCACCGCTAATTTACATCAATCGGATGATTTCCGGGATTTGCTTTTCGAATTCTTCAAATTAATATTGTTTTCTACTTATTGGTATACTTAAAGTACTATTTATATTTTATCACAAATAGCAAGAAACCAGCTGCCAATAGCCAGCCGCCATTGTTAAATCAAAAATATTTTCATTTTTCTTAAGATACGATACAGGGTTTTTAAAGATTGTGCATCTTAGTATTGAAAAAGAAAAAAATGGAAACTCCAATTAATATAGATATTCTGATTATCCGCCTGTTTTCAGGTGAAGCAAACCTGGATGAAAAGAAGAAAATCGAAGAATGGCTCGGACAATCAGCAGAGAATAGAAAATTATATGCCGATTTGAGGGAAATCTGGCTGAGTACCGGAACTGAAAGCAATACCGATAACTATCAGCTGGAGGATGCCATACTGAAATTCAAGGATCAAATCCGCAAGGAAAAATACCGACTGAAAAATCAGTTGAATCTTCAGCATGTTTTGAAATATGCCGCTATTTTAATTTTGATTTTGGGCCTTCCTTTTAGTTATTATATTGGAAACCGAAATGCAAAGCAGGACAATTCAACAACGACTATTTCCTGTGCATTTGGCGATAAATCGAGTATCGTATTGCCAGATAGTTCAGAGGTATGGCTAAATTCTGGAAGTAAACTGACCTTTAATTCAGACTTCAAAAGCGGAGCACGAAATGTTATCCTTGAAGGGGAAGCTTTTTTTTCGGTTTCGAAGGATAAGGAACATCCATTCAGGGTGAAAACCACAGATATTGATATTGAAGTACTGGGCACAAAATTTAATGTGAAGGCTTACCCCGACGAAAACTCGGTTTCAACCACGTTGGTCGAAGGAAGTTTGGAGATTTCGAGCCAATTCGACAATACCCGAATAAAGCCTAATCAGAAACTGGTTTTCAGTAAAGAGACCAAGAAAATGATTTTGCGGGAAATTATAGACTCATCTGCTGATACAGAATGGAAGGATGGAAGGCTTGTTTTTCGCAACGAGTCGCTGGGCGATTTAGCTCCAAAGCTTCGGCGCTGGTTTGATGTAGACATTGTTTTTGCTGATGAACGCGTAAAACAGAGGCGGTTTACAGGTGTGCTTGAACGTGAAAGCATCCTGGAGGTAATTTCCTACTTTGATCTTTCGAAATATGTAAAATGTAGCATACAAGGGAATAAAATAGTCATTAAATCTAAAAATTAACTAAAAATTAGTGTGTATGGTCAACTGTTGAAATGAAAAAAAGGGAAGTGCTGCGAACACCTCCCCCGAGTAAAAATTAAACCGAAGTTTAACATTTAAAAAGTTTTTAAAATTATGAAATTAAATCGAAATGTGCTATCCTTTTATAAGGGTGGGGGACTAAAAAAGTTTTTTTTAATTATGAAACTAACATGGGCTTTTATTCTGATTCTAAACCTGCAAATGAGCGCATCCGTCTGGTCCCAAACTACCACGATGAGCCTCAAACTGAAAAATTCAACCTTGCAGGAGCTTTTCACCAAGATTGAGAAAAGCAGCGAATACCGGTTTTTCTACAATAACGATGAGGTAGATATAAACCAGCGGATTTCTGTAGATGCCGAAGACAAGACAATTGGCACAATTCTCGAAACAGCACTTAAAGGGCTTCCTTATTCTTTCAAAGAAACGGAGAATAAACTAATTGTTATTGAGAGAACCGGTGAGATAACTAACCCTTCCGGAACCAATGTTCAACAAGGCAAAAAAGTAACAGGTAAAGTCACTGATCCCTCTGGTGTAGCTATACCCGGAGCTTCTGTTGTTCTAAAAGGAACCACTATTGGTGTAACGACTGACACTGATGGGAATTTTTCGTTGACATTGCCTGCAGATGCCAAATCATTGGTCTTCTCTTTTGTAGGATTGCTAACTCAGGAAATTGTTGTGGGTAACAAAACTACCTTTAACATTACTCTGACAGAAGAGACTATAGGTCTGGAACAAGTGATTGCGATTGGATATGGTACGCAACGGAAACGTGATGTAACAGGTTCCGTTAGTTCAATTTCGTCAAAAGATATATTTGCTTCAAACATTTCAAATGCTACTCAGGTTTTACAAGGAAAGGTAGCTGGTGTAATGGTACTCGCTGATAATGGTTCACCAGGGTCTGGAGTTTCTGTCAGAATTAGAGGCACGGGAACTGTTAATAACAATGATCCATTATATGTTATTGATGGAATGCCTTCCAGTAGTATGAGTAATTTAAATCCAATGGATATTGAAAGCATTGAAATTCTTAAAGATGCTTCTGCTTCTGCCATTTATGGTGCTCGTGCAGCGAATGGTGTTGTACTCGTATCAACTAAAAAGGGTTCAACTGGAAAAACAAATATTCATTTTGACTCATATGTTGGAATTTCAACAGCAAGGAAAGAACCTAATCGGTTAAATTCTGATCAGTATTATGATATGATTAAAACTGCATCAATTAATTCAAATCGACCAATTCCAGCGTCATTAGAAACTCAATATGCATTAGGTTACAGCACAAACTGGTGGGATGAAATATCGCAACAGGGAATGGTACAGAATAATTATATATCCGTAGCAGGGGGCACTGAAAAAGCGAGGTATTCAGTTAGTTCAGGATATTTCAAGGAAAAAGGACTTCTTAAACGGTCTGATTTTGACCGGATTTCATTCAGAATAAATACTGATTTCAACCTTTCAAAACGTGTTAAATCAGGTTTAAACCTTGGAATAACAAGTACATCAAGAAATTCAATTGATGGACTTGGGATTAATGGAATTGGGATAGAGCCATTTATTGCAGTTGTAGATCCCAACAAAGATCCTAAAAATCCAAACTATGAATATGAAAAGTATATGGCGCCTGGCATGAATGATGGGAAAAATCCGGTTGGTCAGATTTCAAGAACTTATGATTTAAACAAAAATTTTGAAGTTAAAGGTAATGCATATATTAATTTTAATATTCTTAATGGCTTGGATTTTAAAACCAATTTTGGAATGGGAATCACAAACTTTAACAGTTATGGATTTAGCCCCAAATTTTATTTAACTCCAAGAGAAAATGCACCTGAAAATACTGTAAGTAGAGGATATACCAATTTTCAAAACTATTTGTGGGAAAATACTATTACATATGTCAAAAAAATCAATCAAATCCATGATTTTTCATTTTTGGCAGGGATAAGTACCGAAAGCAGTTTAAACGAAGGATTCTCTGGGTCAAAACAAAGTACACCAGAGAATACAGAGTATTTCAGGATACTGGATGCGGCTACAATTAATGATAAAATTAGCGGGAGCAAAGGATCCAACGCATTACTTTCATATTTTGGAAGAATAAATTATGGTTATAAGGACAAGTATTTATTAACAGTTAATTTGCGAAGAGACGGTTCCTCGCGGTTTGCCAAGGACAAAAGTTGGGGGATATTTCCATCTGTTTCTGCTGGTTGGAGATTAAGTGAAGAAGGATTTTTTAAAGATTTAAATGCAACGTTTATCGATTACGTTAAATTACGTGCAGGATGGGGGCAGATTGGAAATCAGAACATTGCTAATAATGCCTATTTATCGTTGATTAGCGGTGGAAATTCAAGGAGGTACGTTTTTGGAGATGCCGTTTATCAGGGGTATTCACCAAGTAACGTTGGAAATCCAAACATTTTATGGGAAACTGTTGAACAGACAAATGTGGCATTAGATGTTAATCTGTTTGACAAGAAGTTGACTTTTTCTGCTGATTATTATATAAAAAATACAAAGGGAATGCTATTGAAGTTACCCTTGGTCTATTATTCCGGTTATCCAGGGGACCCATGGGATAATGCTGGAAATGTTCAAAACAGAGGATTAGAATTGGAACTTAATCTTCGGAATAAAATTTCGGATTTTAACTATGAAATTGGAATTAATTTTTCAACCCTTCATAATGAAGTTAAAAGTTTAGGTTTGGGCATACCATTATTTGGATCAGTATCAAAAACTGAAGTAGGGTATCCGATTGGTTCATTTTATGGGTATGTAATGGATGGCATTTTCCAAGATCAAGCAGAGGTTGCGCAGGGGGCACAGCCAAAAGCTAGACCTGGTGATATCCGATTTAAAGATATTGCAGGACCAAAGGACGCAAGCGGTAAACTCACCGGACCCGACGGTAAAATAGATGAATATGATAAAACTCACATTGGAACCCCAATACCTGACTACTTATTTGGATTGAACTTATCTGGCAATTATAAAAGCTTTGATTTGGCAGTTTTGCTCCAGGGGGTATATGGAAATGATAAGTATACCAATTTTACTACAACGAATTTAAATGGAGCTTTTAATGTTGAGGTTTCTGAGTATGAAGGAGCTTGGAGGGGAAAGGGAACCTCAAATTATTATCCTATTATTTCTGTAGATGATCTAAATGATAACTATAGAACTTCAACTTTCTCGGTTCAAGATGGTTCGTATCTACGCGTAAAAAATATCCAACTTGGATATACATTACCGACTTCAATAAGTGAAAAAATGAAAATATCAAAAATAAGGTTGTATGTAAGTTGCCAAAACTTGTGGACATTTACTAAATATCCAGGACTTGATCCAGAAACAGGAGATACATCTCCTTTGAATATTGGAACTGACTATGGTGGTAGTCCGCAACCTAAAACAATAATGGGTGGCATTAGTGTTGATTTTTAATATTATTAATCCGTAATATCATGAAAAATAAAATTACAATATTTTTGATAGTACTTCTATCATCTTTTATATTCAGCTGTAAAGACTATCTTGACAGGCCACCATATGGAGTTCTGACAAACGATAACTTTTATCAAAATCCTGACCAGTTGTTACAGGCTCTTACCGATGCATATAATACAGTAGGCTATTATGATTTTGAAATGGCTTTATTCGGGTTTGGAGATATCATGACGGATGATGCTCTAAAAGGAGGCACAAGCGATGGGGACCAAAGAGCGATGTTCGATCTTTCTTATTTTATTGCTCTACCATCAAATGCTCTAGATCTTTCCCTTTGGAAACAATGTTATCAGGCTATTTATAAATGCAATTTGGTAATTGAAAAGGCTGTTAAGGTTGAAAGTCTAAATCCGGTATTAGTAAAAAGAATTGTTGCAGAAGCTAAATTTATGCGGGGTTTGTACTATTATCATTTAGCTTCTACTTTTGGTGGTCTACCTTTAGTTACTAAGCCACTAGATCCAAGTGAAATGACAGTAGTTCGTTCAACAGCAGACGAAACATGGAATCAAATTGAAAAAGATTTTTCAGAAGCAGCCAACGAATTGCCACTAAAAAGTGGTTATACATCCGCTGATAATGGACGGGCAACAAGTGGTGCTGCAAATGCTATGCTTGCAAAAACATATTTAATAAGGCAGAAATATGCTGAAGCAGAAGCAGCACTCAAAAAGGTTGTTTCGAGTGGGGAATATTCCCTTGTAAATGATTTTGGAAAAATTTGGACAAAGGAATTTGAAAATAGCTCCGAATCTGTATTTGAGATCCAACATTTGGCCACAAAAACAGGCTGGACAGATACTGAAGGAACTGTGATCAATATATTTTGCACGAGTAGAAATAATGGAGGATGGGGTTTCCAATGTCCTACTGAAGATTTAAATCAAGAATTTGAACCTGGTGATCCACGCCGTATTTATACTTTTACACAAACAGGTGATGTATTCGGAGGGAATGATCGTGAGAATAATTCATTGTCACCTACGGGCTTTTACAATAGGAAAGTACGTCTTGGCAAAGATGAACAGAATTGGAATAGCGGTAGTGATCAGCCATATAACGTACGATATTTGAGATATGCAGATGTATTGCTTCTCTATGCCGAAGTTTTAAATGAAAATGGGAAACAACAAGAAGCACTTATCTATTTGAATATGATAAGAGATAGGGCAAGGGCATCTAATCCGGTAGACCCCAGACGAATTTTTCAAGTAGAACAAATTATCGTTGATTTACCCGTTATTGTCAGTACTGATAAAAATGAACTAAGAAAAAAAATCTGGCACGAAAGAAGGGTCGAACTTGCTTGCGAATATCATCGAAGAGTGGATTTAATACGTCAAAAGAGATATGGAGATATAATGAGAGCCTACGCTCAAAAATGGGATACTGACAAAGGACGAAATTTTAATGATAGTTATCATTACTTATGCCCTATTCCCCAAGAAGAAATAGATCGTTCAAATTTGTCAATCTCGCAAAATGCTGGATATTGATTATTTGCTATTTCATTTTTAAAAATGTGAAATAGCCATTATTGAGCTTAATATTATAGTTATTTTTTGTTTGTGTATATTAATAAGTAAAATCTAAAGGAGTTTCCATGTTTTCAAAAAAAATAAAGTGAAACATAACATGGAAGCTCCATTTTATCTTTACATAAAACTATTTTCCATATGAAAAGAAGAGATTTTTTTTCCAAGTCTGCTTTTGGGGGAGCAGCATTAACTTTAGGCATTGCCCCTATTATAGGTTCATTAAGTAGTTGTTCAGGTGGCTCTGCCATTGAAAAAAAAACATCTGAGCAGTTAGGAATGTTTTCGTTTATAGACAAAGCCCCAGATGGCAAACCTTTAAAAGCCGCATTAATCGGTTGTGGTGGAAGAGGAACTGGTGCAGCAACACAATTTCTTATGGCCGGGCCAAACTTATCTATTATAGCTTTAGCTGATGTACTTAAAGATAGATTAGATAATTGCAGACAAATACTGAAAGACAAGAGCAATAATGATGTGCCAGATGCAAATTGCTTTATAGGTTTTGATGCATATAAAAAAGTTATGTCTATGCCCGAAGTAGATATAGTATTAATTTGTACGCCAGCATTTTTTCACCCCTATATGTGCAAAGAAGCAGTGGAAGCTGGGAAACATGTGTTTTTGGAAAAGCCTGCGGGTGTTGATCCGGTAGGTGTTCGCACTTTAATTGCTGCTGGGAAGCAAGCTGAAGCTGCCGGATTGACTATTGTTACCGGGAATCAACGTCGCCACAGCCGCGATTACTGGGAGGCATATGTTCAAATGAAAAATGGTTTGATTGGTGAAATTATCTTTGTTTCAAGCCATTTTAACACAACAAGAAGCTGGCAAATAAATAGAAAGGCCGAATGGAGTGATATGGAATATAATATTAGAAACCAATCAGTTATTAAATGGTTAGGAGGAGACCATGTACTTGATTTGGGGGTTCACAATATTGATGTAATCTCTTGGTTTGCCGGAATGAATCCTATGACTGCTGAAGGTGTTGGGGGACGTGCACGATGCCCTTTTGGTGACACATTTGACTTCTTTAGTGGCGATTATAATTTTGAAAACGGGAAACGGCTATTAGCTACAACACGTCAAATAGCTGGTTGCGAAGTAACTGTAGGTGAAAGGATTTTAGGAACCAAAGGCATTGTCATATTAAATGACCAAAGGGAAGTGAATATTGTTGATTATGAAGGCAATACGCTTTGGGCTTATGATTACGAGAAGAATCCTATGAAAAACCCCTATGAACAGGAACATATTCATTTGGTAGAGTCAATCAGGTTGAACAAAAAGATCAATCAGGCAATTGATTTGGCAAATTCTACAATGGTTGCGATCATGGGGCGTGAAGCTGCTTATACAGGCAAACTATTAAAATGGGATGAAATGATGTCATCTGATTTGCGTTACGGTCCTGAAGAAACTGATATTTCCAAATTTGAAATGGGCCCTTTGCCATTTTATCATGAAGGAGAAGTGCCCGTACCAGGAAGGGTGGTTTAGTTAAATTTTGACGTGTTTCTTTAGTTTATCAGAATAATGCATAAAGGTTTGATGTTAAATAAATACTTAATCGATGAAAAAAATTACAACAATACTTAGTTTATTTTTAATAACTATTGGATTTGTGTTTCCACTGAATTCACAAAACAAAAGTGCAAATTCAGAAAAAATTGAGACTTATATTTCATCTAATTCGCAAATGAATAGTTTTTCAACAATTATTCTAAAGGATTGTGGTTTGGAAGTAAAGACTGAGGATGAGATTGGAAGTCTTAGTTGGAATGAAGCAAAATCTTTATGTGAGTCTTTTGGTCAGGGTTGGCGTTTACCTGATAAAGACGAACTTAATTGCTTATACAAAAATAAGGATAAGATCGGAGGTTTTAAAAGAGACTGGTACTGGTCTTCCGAAAGGGTCGGTCAATTTAATGTTTGGGTACAATCTTTCAGCAACGGGAAACAATTTGGTTATAGTGCAGGAAATTCTGCAAAATCACGTTGTGTCCGATCGCTGAAGAAATAATAAAGGATTTATATTTCAAGTCAACAGAAATTCTAAAATTTAGTGAAATGATCAGTTTAAAATATATTCAACACTTATTTACGTTATTTTTTTTGTTCATATTTCTTACTTTAAATCAAATTGCGATAGCTCAGATTGATAATAATGATAAGGAAGCGCAATTAGCATCTTTTGTGCCAAAAAAAGCTCCAGCAAAGCCTTCTAAAAAGAGGAATATTCTAATCTATAATGTTACTAAAAGCTTTTATCATGCTGATGCTATCCTTTGGGCGACAAAAGCTATAGAGCTGATGGGTGAAAAAACCGGAGCCTACACTACTATGATTAGCAGCGACCCCTCTATTTTTACTAAAGAAGGGTTAAGTCGTTTCGATGCGGTAGTACTCAATAATGCACAGGGCAATTTTTGTGGAGAAATAAGTCAGGCAGAACCACGTAAGCAAGCTCTGATCGATTTCGTTCAAGAAGGCAAAGGAATCATTGCAATTCATGCAACAACGGCTTACGATAATAGTCCAAGCGCGACTTTAAATAATGTAGAGAACTCTTTTAGGGAAATGATTGGTGGAAGTCTTGTTCATCATCCTTGGAATTACGATGAATATAGTCCACTAACTATTCGGATAGAAGATCCTAAACACTCAATTTGTAAGGCTTTTGGAGATCAGACAAAGTGGCTCTTACCTTTTCGTGACGAAATTTTTCAATTTTCGGAATTATTTTCCAGAGAAAAAGTACGGGTATTATTAAGTCTTAGTTTGGAAGAAACAGCGGATAAAGGTTCAAAACTGGATAAAGATTATCCTTTGGCATGGATTAAAAATTTTGGTAAGGGGCGGGTCTTTTATTCGGCTTTTGGCCATAGCGGGGATACCTTTCGTAACAAGGAAATATTAGCATTTCTTTTGTCCGGAATCCAGTTTGCAACGGGCGATTTAAATGCTGATGTAACACCAATGCCGAAATATAAAATTGATTTCGAGAAGGGATTTGTGAGCATCTTTAATGGCGAAAACCTTAAAGGATGGAGAGGTGAGTCCCGTATTTGGTCTGTCGAGGACAATACAATTACCGGACGGACAACAGAAAAAGAAGGGGTGGCGATAAATAATTATCTTATTTGGGAAGGTGGTGAAGTAAGAGATTTCGAGTTGAAGGCAAAGTTTAAACTAATTGGTGGTAACTCCGGTGTCTATTTCCACAGTTTTGAACGAACACCCGACTCTACGAACACTGAAGCATTGGTTGGTGTTCAAGCTGATTTCTCAGATGACCCAAATTATGCTTGGGTGGGAGTGATTATGGAATACAAAGGCCGGGAAAAGCTTGCAGAACGAGGGAGAAAAGTTGTTATAAAGGAAGATGGTACACGTGTAGATGCTGGTGCAGTTGGAGATCCAACAGAATTGCTAAAGGCCTATAAAGCCAGAGACTGGAATGAATACCACATTATTGTTCGAGACAACCTGATATTATTACGAATAAACGATATTGTTATGTCGGAAATAAGAGATTACGATGTAAAGCGTTTTAAATCTGGTTTTCTTGCTCTTCAAGTTCATGTTGGACCAGCCATGAAAGTTCAGTTTAAAGACCTTCGTTTAAAAACATTCGAATAACAATACTATGATTTCTCGTTTTTTTGGATTCTTTCAGCGGAAATTTTGGATACTTTTCTCAGGTCTGCTAATTGGAGTAATTCTTACGTTCGCTTTGTACCAGACATCAGTTTATTTCTCAACCGATAAATCATGCATGATGTGTCACGTTCATCCTCATGCAGAAGAAAGTTGGTCGAAGTCTACGCATGTCATGAATTCAAGCGGAGTAAAAGTGCATTGTGTTTCCTGTCATTTGCCACCGAAGGATCAAACCTTGGCGCACTATTCGGCCAAGGCAAAACTGGGAATCCGCGATGTTTGGGGATACATGACCAAAGATAGCGCAGACTTTAACTGGGAAGAAAAATCGTTGATTGAAAATGCTATGAAATACATCCCTAATTCCTCATGTGTTGATTGTCATCAAAATCTCTTTCCAAAAGGAGTTACTCCTGATGGAATAACAGCACATCTTTACTATGAGAACAATGCTGTGAAATTAGACTTGCAATGCATCAGTTGCCATTTGGATGCGGGACATGCAAACCCAAATTACAAGCATGGAAAACTAACTGGCATTGGGGCTTCAGTGAAAAAGGAAATGGTCGATTCTACCAAGTTCTTTAAAGAGGCAACGACCGTAACTTCATTTACAAGCTTTACTGAAAAGATACCGGGAACTTCGGTAACAATTAGTATGAAAGCCATACCTGGCGGCACATTTAAAATGGGAAGTACTGAAAGTGAATCTTTTCATCAACCCTATGAATCGCCGGTTCGCAATGTAACAATCAGTCCGTTTTATCTATCCGAAATTGAAGTTACCTGGGAACAATATTGGTCCTTTTTCGAAAATACTATTTCAGAAGGACGTATTCCCCCTGCAGTAGTGTATGCCAATAATAGTAATCCAGATATAGATGCAATTTCCGGACCTACTCCCCCTTATGGTAGTGTTGATCAAGGTTGGGGAGGTGGTTCTCGTCCGGCTATTACGATGACACATTATGCAGCAGAAGTTTTTTGCTTATGGCTATCGAAAAAAACAGGCAAAAAATACCGTTTACCCACCGAGGCGGAATGGGAGTATGCTGCCCGCGGAGGAACACCAACGCCATACTTCTTTAAAGGCGATCCTGGCAAATTCTCTGAAAAAGGCTTCTGGAGGCGATTTTTCGATGCCTCAACCGACAGCATCAGCAAGTATGTAATTTACAGCAAAAACAGCAAAAACCGAACAAAGGAACCAGGCATGGTAAAGGCAAACCCTTATGGATTGAAGAATATGCTGGGAAATGTCATGGAATATTGTGCCGATAAATACGCAGCCGATGCTTATTCAAAAACTGATCTTCAGGTAAAAGATCCGATGGAAACCCAGGGAGATGAATATGTGGTTCGTGGAGGAAATTATGCTTCAGATGCCTCCGAAGTACGTTGCGCAACTCGAAATCATACGAACCATGAGGCCTGGCTTAAAACCGACCCGCAACAACCCAAAAGTTTATGGTGGTATTCCGACTTTAAAGGCATAGGGTTCAGGGTAGTATTGCGATATCCAGTAAAATAAATGAAAGTAAATTGACAATGAAAAATAGAATCTTAACAGTATTGATGTTGTGTAGTATTTGTAGCTTTGCCCAGCCACAAAGAACGGTCAACGAACCCCTTCCTTCGCGACAGGTACATCTTGATTTTCACACTTCTGAGTTTATTCCGGGTATCGGCGAAAAGTTTGACAAAAAACAATGGCAGGATGCATTGAAAACCGGCCATGTAAATTCGATCAATATCTTTGCCAAGTGTCACCATAGCTGGAGCTATTATCCGACGAAAGTAGGTCATGTCCATCCAAACCTAAAATTTGATTTACTGGGAGCACAGATCGAAGCTTGTCACGAAATTGGCGTAAAATGTCCAATTTATTACACAGTAGGATGGTCCGCATCAGATGCAGAGAATCATCCGGAATGGGTTGCCCGTGAGAAAGATGGGAAATATCAGGCATTGCTATATGATTTGAATGCAAAAGGAACGGATGTAAAACCAGAAAATGCTTGGAAATGGCTTTGTCCGGCCGTTAGTGGACCTTATCATGAACATATCATGAAACAGGTTGCTGAACTATGTGAAAAATATCCGGTTGATGGTTTTTGGTTCGATATTTATCATGTTGGCAACAATGGGTGCTATTGTCAATATTGCCAGGCACGCATGAAAGACGAGGGTGTCGATATCAATGATAAGGAAGCTGTTATAAAAAGTACAGCATTGGCTGTTAAAGCGCATATGAAAGCGCTTAGGGAGTTGGTTATTAAATCGCATCCCGATGCAACGGTGTTTTTCAATAATACAACACATCTGACCAATTCAGGGAATTTTAATAATCGGTTGTATGATATGAATACACATCAGGAGTTGGAAGATTTACCAACAACCTGGGGTGGATATGACAAACTTCCATTGGAAGCCAAATATCATTTGCAAAACGGAAATCCAATTGTTGCGATGAGTGGCAAATTTCACAAGTCATGGGGAGAATTTGGAGGATTTAAACATTCGGATGCCATAAAATATGAAGCAGCTGCAATGATTTCAAACGGTGCCGCCTGCAATTTTGGAGACCAATTACATCCATCAGGTGAAATGGATATTGAGACCTACCGCAATATTGGTAAAGCGTATGAATATGTAGAAAAAATTGAAAAATACGGAATAGGCGGTATTCCTGTTTCTAAATTAGGAGTTTGGATAACACTCAATACCAAAGCTGATCAAGGTTTAGTAAATATTCTGCTCGAAACCCACAAAGATTTTATCGTTGCCAATGAGCAAAATCTTAATCGGTTAGCGCTTTTAATCATTCCCAGCCAATCATGTTTAACTGAAACCCAGGCCCAGCAAATAAACGAATGGGTAAAATTGGGCGGAAAACTGATTGTTTTCGGAGAAGGTGCATTAGATAAAAATGGGGAACATTTTATTCTGGATATAGGAGCTGATTATATCGGGCACTCTGAATATCAATTTGATTACACAGTGGTAAAACCAATTATAGGGAAAGATGTCGTGAGTACCCCATTTTTAAACTATGAATCCGCTTTGCGCATTAAGTCTATTACGGGAACTGTGCTGGCAGCTGTTCGCGAACCCTATTTTAACCGGACATATGAGAAATATTCGGGTCATCGGGCCACACCTTATAAACTCGAGGATTCTCAGTATCCGGCAATCGTCAGAAACGGAAATGTAATCTATTTTGCTCATAAATTAGATCAGTTGTATTATACACACGCAGTTCGGCTGCATCGTCAGCTGGTGAATAATGCCATTGATATGCTTTATCAATCTCCAATCCTGCAGGTAAACAATCTTCCCAGCTGCGGAAGGGTTAGTTTACTAAAACAGGAAAAACTGAACCGGTATGTTGTTCACCTGCTTTACAGTCCTGCATTGCAGCGTGGCGAGGTAAAAGTAATTGAAGACTTTTTACCGGTTCCCGGCGTTGAAATAGTAATGAATGTGCCGGAAAAAGTAAAAAATGTGTACCAGATTCCGGACGGCAAAAAAGTTAAGTTTTCGAGAAATGCAACTAAATTGATTGTCAAAGTGCCGACTTTTACAATGCATTCGGGGATTGTTTTTGAATATTAATTGGGCAGTATTAAATGCACATTTTGATTAGTATAAATAAATGGGTTTTACAAAAAAGAAATAGCATGTCAAAATATATATTTTTATTAATGGTTGGGTTAATCTGGTTAGTTTCTTGCGGACTTGCAATTAACCCAAACGCTCCGGAGGCCAAATACAAGGCCGTTCAAACCAAACTGCAAACCGGCTGGGGAACATTTAACCACAAAAGCGTATTGAGTCATGTGCTTTTGCCCGAAGGATTTGCGATGAACATTGGCATTAAACTGCACCAGAACAATGCAGACAATTACCTGAAAGAGGCATTTATCTCGTCAAGAGCAAGCAGGCCTGAGAAAATTACTCCGGGATACAAAGCATACGATGGCAGTTATTCCGACCTAACTGTCGAATGGAATGGTGTGAAATTCAGGATTGAAAGTGCCACTGATGAAAATATGGATTTGATGCTTTTGGTGACTCCGATCCAAATTCAGGAGAATATCCCAAGTGTTGTGCTCGAAACCGGAATGTTATGGAATCATCCGGGAACTTTAGAATTGGAAGGAAATACAATTAAAGTCAAGACCAAAAATAAAAGTTTAATCGTTCGCATGACAGGAGTTCCTGAGAATGAATATCTGGCAAATACATCTCCATATCTGGCGGTAAAATTCGATCAGGCTGTTGCGTTTTATACCGGCAAAACAAAGAACATTGAGCAAATCAAAGAATTGGTTGCTAAACGAAGAAGCGAACAGGTTGCCATCTATCAAAAATATGGGGAACTTGCTCCGACTTATCAGGCTATCCAAAGTGTTGTTGGCTGGAATATAATTTATGATGCCTCAAAAGACCGGGTCATTTTTCCTGTCAGCCGGTTGTGGAACGATAATTTTGGGGGACAGTTCGTTCTGTTCGACTGGGACACCTATTTCGGAGCCTGGATGGCAAGTATGGAAAGTAAAGAACTGGCTTATGCCAACGCAGTTGAGATTACCAAATCAATTACTCCTGGTGGATTTATTCCGAATTTTGCGGGTTCATATGGAAGCGCATCGTTCGACCGTTCACAACCTCCTGTTGGAAGTTTGGTTTTCAAAGAATTGTATCAAAAATACAAAGATAAGTGGCTGTTAGAATATGTGTTTGATGATTTACTGAAATGGAACCGCTGGTGGCCGAAAAACCGTGACAATAAAGGTCTGCTTTGCTGGGGTTCAAGTGCGGTTGATCCGCCCTTAAAATCTGATTTTGCAACCAATGCCTGGCAGGGTGCGGCATATGAATCGGGATTAGACAATTCACCCATGTATGACAGTATTCCTTTTAACAAACAAACTCATATGCTGGAGCTGGCTGACGCCGGTTTGATGGGATTGTATGTTATGGATTGTGATGCCCTTGCTGAAATTGCTGTTATAATTGGTAAAGGAAAAGAAGCGGTTGAATTAAAAGATCGCGGTGAATACTACCGTAAAAATTTAAGTCAGCTTTGGGATGATAAAGCAGGAATCTATAAAAACAAGCGTACAGATACAGGTGAGTTTTCACCGCGTCTTTCACCAACTAATTTCTACCCATTGCTCGCCAAAGCACCAACACAAGCTCAGGCAGAGCGGATGGTAAACAAACATTTACTCAATCCGAAAGAGTTTAACGGCGAATGGATGATGCCTTCGATTGCAATGAATGATCCCGCTTTTAAAGATCAGGATTACTGGCGCGGCCGTATCTGGGGACCGATGAACTTTCTGGTTTACCTGGGATTGAAAAACTATGATTTGCCCGAGGCACGTAAAATACTAGCAGAGAAATCAAACAAGTTGATGATGGAAAATGTCAAACTGAACGGATACATTTACGAAAACTACAATGCCATCACAGGCAATGTTAAAGATCCCGCCGAAGGACGCCGCATGGGTGACAATTACTACCATTGGGGTGCTTTGTTGGGATTTATTAAACTGATGGAAAAAGTAGAAATCTTGTCCCGTTAATTTAAATTCATTTTCCGGACACTTTTGTCATGATATTCTTTTTTGAAAATAAATTCAAACAAATAGGATTTATTTTTATTTTTTGCGAAGGGTCAACTCATTTTGAGAAGGCATGGAGGTCGTCCGGAGAGGAGCGTGCAAGATGTGTTTTTGTTCCACAAAAACCTCTTGATCATTCCTGGCGGGGGCCCCTTAATTTTCTCCGAAAATTTTTGTTAAACTCACTTTACCGATTTTAGATAGATTAAAAATAGAAGGCCAGAATTACCAGATCGATTTGCTTTGTTTTAATCGATATATGCTTTTACAATGGTTCGGTAAATTTTAATATAAATATAATGAATATCAGCAATATATGCAATTTTTTAATACTAATATCAACAAATTAAATCCGCATTTTCCCTCTCCTGGATTAGGAAGGTTTGCGGATAAGCATTAAAAATATTTATAGAAGGGATGATGAACCAAGTGGAAGCTTAGATGAATTCTAGAGACTGTTGGATTAACTTTGTCTGATCGATTTTTGCGTTGGTGGCTCAAATCTACAAATTTTCTCGTGTCTTAATCCTTATCTTTCAGATAGATTCTGGATTTTGTTAAGGACTACAAAGGAAGAACTTATCAGTTTATATACTCTGGATAGCAGACAAGATATAGATACAGGTATTCTCAGACAGATAAAAAAGGTTTCAGAGCATTGCTGATCATATATAATCCTGTCCCAAAGTTTAATTCGTAATTTATGAATGAATAGCAAATTAAAAAGTATGTTGCTCTGTCGTCAAACGAACTTTGCTCCTTGTTCCAACCTTGTATACAGGAGGACTTGACAGGTACGTCGAAAGAGCCGTTTCCGGCTTCGTTGATTCCTTTTGAAGATTCTCGTAATCCTCAATATACTTTCTTATTGTCTTGCGGCTTATTTGTAATTCATGTGAAATCCGTCGCTGACTCTTTCCTTCACGGTGACTACGGATGATGATCTCTTGTTTTGTATACATACTTATCATGCTTTAAAAATGAGGTTTTAATCTCATTTTATTTTGACTAAGTGGTATACTTTTCGATTGAAAGGTGGACTACTTCCTGGTTGAAATATACATCTGTTTAGCGTTTAATTTGTAGTTTTGAACTTATCTATTTATATATCGATAAAAGTCACTTTTTTATTTATCAATGTATTTATTTTTACCTAAACCGTAATATGGCTTAGATTTTTTTTAATAAAAATCGTCTCAGTTTTAGGTTTGAGACGATTTTTTGGCTTACATTTTTTTAAAAGAGGCGTACCTATCGTAAGCATTCGGTGAACACCGTATTTTGAATTGATTTTTTTGGTTCTAAGTTTGGTTTTCAAATTAAAACCAAGCGATGTTAAAAGCGAAACAATTTTTATCCATCTATGACGGGTT
>Ga0075525_10000316_pt1 | contig 17732 bp, 19 predicted proteins | sample NGEPertwo_FD_74795 | JGI IMG/M metagenome (GOLD analysis project Ga0075525, IMG submission 74795) | Arctic peat soil microbial communities from the Barrow Environmental Observatory site, Barrow, Alaska, USA - NGEE Permafrost154B-two | ecosystem: Environmental > Terrestrial > Soil > Wetlands >...
GCCCGCAGTGGCCCGGACTGTTTGCCGCCACCTAATACGGGAATCAAATAAGGTGTCCTCTAACTACCAAGGGAGCGAGTTCTATGGCCGATCGGGTCTTTTCCAAAGAAGAGCTGGCCGAGTACGACGGGCAGGACGGTGCCGAGGCCTACGTGGCATACAAAGGCAAGGTCTACGACGTCACCAACAGCTTCATGTGGCCGGATGGGGAACACGAATCCGAGCATCTGGCCGGGAGAGATCTCAGCGAATCGATGGGCATCGCTCCCCACGGGGACGAGGTCATGGAAGATTTCCCTGTGGTGGGGACACTGGCGAGCGATTGAACGCAGGCCTTTGCACGGGTAAGCCGCAACAGGAAGGTGTTTTCGGAATGAAGAAGTCTCTATTCAAATGGCTGGGCATGGCTGGGGTTGTCCGGGGTCTGTTCGGTCTGCGCGGCGACGACGATAAGCGCCACGAGGAGAAACCGGGGCTTGTTCGCCGTTTCTCGCGCTACCTGTTCGGAGGCGCCATCGGCGCCGGCCTCATGTACTTCTTGGATCCCGGCCGCGGCGCCAGGCGCCGCTCCCTGGTGACAGACAAGGTCGGCAAATACCGTAGCGATGCCGGTGATTTTGCTCAGGGCGAATCCAAGCACGTGCGCAACGTGGCCGAGGGCATGATGCACGAGACCAAGGCGCGGATGTCCGACGAGCCGGTGGAGGACGCCACGCTGGTAGGGCGCGTGCGTTCCGAACTCGGTCGGGTGGCGTCGAACGTCAGCTTGCTCGAAGTCTTGGCCCACGAGGGCAAAGTAACCCTTCGCGGATCCGTTCTCGAGGATGAGATGGAGAAGGTGGTTTCGACCACGAACTCCGTGCGCGGAGTCAAGGAAGTAGACAACCAGTTAGAGACCCACAAAGAACACGAAGAGATCCCAGGGTTGCAGAAGTAGCGGTGCTACTCGGACCGGGTATACGGCCGGCCGCGCGCTTGGCGCGCCGGCCGTTTTTGTCGCCTGCGTCCAGGGTTTGATACCATTCACCATTCAATGTCCTCCTTACGCCTCGCGGCAAATCCCGGTCTCCCTTCGCTTTCGCCATCCCTTCGTCGGGCCTTTTCGGTCGGGCCAGGGGCCAAGCGACTCACCCTGCTTTTGCTAGCTGCGGCCTTGGTGGTCCTCCCGGCAAGCCTTTGGCTGCTCCTCGCTCCGGCCACCGCCCTTGCAGCGCCGAGCGACGTGGCCGCCGCGCAGAGCAGAGTCGAGCATCTTGATGCGCAGAAGGATCAGGCCTCCCTGAGCTTGATGCTTCTGGAAGACCGCCTCCAGGCGGCAGAGGACCGTACGGCGGCAGTCGATGCCCGCGTGGCCGAATTGGAGCAGGAGATGGAGGAGGCGGCGGGTCGGCGAGAGCAGGCTCGCAAGGACGCCGAGGGCGTTCGGTCCCGCTTGGCCGATCGACTAAGAGAGGGTTACAAGTCGGGCAGCGTCGGCTGGCTGCAGCTGCTTTTCACCAGCGAGGACCTGGGGGAACTGCTCCAAAGAGCCCGGATGCTTGGCCGCGTAGTCGACAGCGAGGCCCAACTCCTGGACGAGGTGAAGGCCAAAGGGGACGCGGAAGGCCGGGCGGTGGCTGAACTGGAGAGCCTGCGCGCCGAGGAGGCGAAAAGCCTCGAGTCGCTCGAGGAGTCGCGCCGGGAGCTGGCACAGACTGCCGCGGAACAGGAATCTTTGGTCGCAGAACTCGGAGGCCGGCTGGAGCAGGCACGGACCCAGGTGGCGGAAGCCAGGGAGCGCATGGGCGCCCTCAACCGTGAACAGGTGGCTGCGCGCGGCGACTCGCGCGGCGACTCAGCGCAGGCCGCCGGTTCCGGAGGCTCGAACAGCACGAGTTCCACCAACGCTGATTCCAGCACGAAGGCGCCCTCGGCAGCTTCCGAGGGAACGGTGCGGTCTAATCCGGTGAGCGCCGGGGCCCCGCGTGGCGGTGGCAGGCAAATAGAAGCCAAGGTCACCGCGTACGCGCTACCGGGAACCACCGCCACGGGAATGCCTGTGGGCTACGGCATTATCGCGGTCGATCCGCGGGTCATCCCGCTCGGCACCCGCCTCTACGTCCCCGGCTACGGTGAGGGCATCGCGGCGGATACCGGCTCGGCCGTCAAGGGCAACGTGGTCGACGTGTGGCTTCCCTCGCGGGACGAGGCGCTCGATTGGGGTATCAAACATCTGACGGTCACGGTCTACGACTAAGCTTCGTCCCGGGCTCATTTGCTCCGGACTCATTCGTCCCGGGATCACTCGCCCAGGGTCTATTCCTCCCGGGATCGCCTGCTAAGAATTCGCTCCGCCTCGTCGATCACGTCGGCCGAGATTTCCTCCTCAGAAACGGGCAGCCCCCGAACCTCCCATTCGTGGACGGAGCCCCCGCGGGACAGGCCGATGCGCCCCTGCTCCACCCAGCGGGTGATTCTGAAGGTGCCGTCTTCCCGCACGACCACCCGGCCCGTCGCCCATTCGGGCGCCTGGAACGGCGCGCGCGTGGTCTTGAACAGCAACCGGTCCCCCTCGCGGCGGTCGGCGAGCAGATCGAGGAAGCGGCGTAAAAGGGAGCTCATCCGGGGTAGGCCTCCGAGCGATGATTGACGGACTGTCGCCCCATAAGGATACCCCCATCGTCCTGGCCATCGATGTCGGGACCACCAACGCCAAGGCTCAGTTCTTCGACGAGGAGGCGCAGCCTTTCGGCACAGCCCTCCGCGCGGGCATGCCCATGCGCCCGGACGGAACTGCGGATGCGGAGCTTCTGGCGGCAGAGGTGGAGAGGCTGTTAGACAGGGCGCTCGCGGATGCGGAGGAAGTCCTCGGGAAGAAGGCTCCCGAGGCCGTGTCTCTTACCTGCGCTTGGCACGGCTTGGTGGGCCTTGACCGGGACGGGAATCCCCTGACGGCCCTGTCCACCTGGTTCGACAGCCGGGCAGCGGCCCAGGCGCTTCGCCTGCGGGCGCGGGTTTCCGATCTGGACGCTCTTCACGACCGAACCGGAGCGCCGATCCACCCGGCGCTTCCACCCGCCCGTCTACTCCGGCTTCGGGAGGAAGAACCGGCGGTGTTCGACCGGGTGGCTCGCTGGGCCTCGCTCGGCGAGTTCCTGCATATCCGCTGGTTTGGGCCCGAAGTGCCGGCTTCTCCCTCGATGGCATCGGGAAGCGGCCTCTACGATCAGTGGGGCCGCGGCTGGGATCCGGAGCTGTGCCGCCTGCTCGAGTTGCGCCCGGAAACCCTTCCCCGGGTCAGGGACGGTCTGTATCTGGGTTCTGAGCTTCGCCTGCGGGAGTCGTTCGCCAACCGTTGGCCGGTCCTCCGAGATTCTCGCTGGGTTGCCGCCTCGGGCGATGGAGGCGCGGCCGTGGTGGGAAGCGTGGCCTGCGCCGGCGAGGCCGGCCTCACCGTGGGTACCAGCGCGGCCGCCCGGGTGGTGATTCCCTTTTCCCAGCGCGCGGACAAGCCCTTGCCCCGGGCCCTCTTTGCGTACCTGCTGGAGGAAGAGTACGCCGTGGTAGGGGTCGCCCGGTCGAACGCCGGCAATCTGATTGGTTGGGGCAGAAGGGTGCTCTTCCTCGAGGCCCTCCGCGATCCCCGGGCTGCTCGGCAGCAGGGGCCGCTGAGCGAGGGAGTCGATCTGGTGGCGGAGGTTTTGGGCGACAGCCTGCCCGGTGACCACGGATTGGTGGTGGACCCCTCCCTGGCTGGGGAACGCAGCCCGCATTGGCCGGTAAGGGCCCGCGGTTCGATCTCGGGTCTCCGTACGGACACCACGGCCGACCAACTGCTGCGGGCGTTGCTCGAGGCCGCCGTGCTGGGCCTCAGGCGCAGCGTCGATGAACTCGAAAGGTGGTCTGGGCCTTTGGAAATGGTGCTCTCCGGGGGGGCCACGCGCTCGCCCGGCTGGCTGCGGCTCTTGGCCGACAGCCTGGATCGCCCGCTCAGGGTCTCTTCAGTGCCCGAGGCTTCTCTACGTGGTGCGGGAGTGCTTGCGCTGCGGGCTCTGGGTTTGCCGGAGCCACGCCTGCAGCACGAAGGAGAACTGGTCCGCCCCGACCCGGCGCGGGCCTCGGCGTATGCCCAGCTCTATGCCGACCGGAAGAGTGCGGACTGAGGGGAGTGCCGCTAAGCGTGCAGTTGCTGGGGCTTCTTCTGGTTCATCCACTCGAAGGCGGCGAGCAGCGACTCCAGAGCCTCGGGGTATTCCATGCCGTTGGTCAGGTAGACGTCCTCTCCCTGAAACTGCACGCGCACCCTCCAGGTTCCCCGGAGTTCGGGCTCCAGCGCCACGATCTGCGGTTGCGGCGCGATCGCGTTCTCGCGGGGGTCCGGGCTGAAGGAGACCCAATACCAGGGGCGGTGCGGGCGTGCCCCGTAGGCGCTCTGAAGTTCTTGGTCCACCAATCCTCCTGCGGTCCTCGGGCGGCTCTGTTGTCTCTACCCGGTCGCGGTTGACCGAAACGAAGAGCCAGGGCGCGCCCGGAGGCCGGTGTGTGCAACCTCTGGCGCCCCGGGGTGTGCCGGTTCAGCGCGCGTCGCCCGAGCAGACGGTCACCCCGAGGGATAGAGAAAAGGCCGCCCGGCGGCGGCCTTGAAGAAGCGGGGGAGCGGCGAATGCCTACTTCATGCTGATGGCAGCCTCCGGGCACTCATCGAGAGCTTCTTCGCAGCAGTCGGCGTCGTCGCACGCGTTTGGATCGATGACGTGGCTCAGACCGTCATCCTGCACTTCGAACACGTCGGGGCAAATGTCTTCACAGATGCCGCAGCCGGTGCAGAGATCCGGATCGACTTTGGGCGTGGCCATTCTGTTCCTCCTATTGGGGCTCACAAACGCGCACATTGTACGCGCACTCCGTGACCGTGCGCAAGTTGATGAGGGCGATCCTCAGGCTGAAAGGCTTTCCGCGGCGAGATTTCTGATCAAGCCGTCCCGGAACAGCTCGGCCAGGTGCACCACGACGGAGGCGCCCAGCGGCTCAAAGCGGGGCCCGGGATCGGCCAGCAGTGAATCAGGCACTTCGGCGCCCTGGCGACGGACGTGTTCCAGCCAGGAGGCGGGCAGGGCACTGGGCGGAGGATTGTGTCCCAGGGCGCCTGCGATAAAGCCGGCCCAGGCGCGTGGCGTGATGCTCAGCGGATCGTAACCACCGCCCCCCAGAATCAGCCAGCGGCCCTCGGTGATCTCCCGCGCCAGCCGGTCGAGCCTACGCCCAAGAACTGGATAGAGTTCCAACGTGGCCCCGAGGTGGGTGAGCGGGTCGCTCCAGTGAGAGTCGCATCCCGTCTGCGTCACCAGAACCTCCGGCCGGAAGGCGCGCAGCGCCGGCTCGATAATGGCCTCCAGTGCGAAGAGGTAGGCCCCGTTGCCCGAGCGAGGCGGGAGCGGGATGTTGATAGCCGCGCCGTAGCCCTTTCCGTTGCCCTGCTCTTCCATGTCCCCTGTGCCCGGGAAGAGGAAGCGTCCGGATTCGTGAATGGAAATGGTCAGCACCCTGGGTTCGTCGTAGAACAGCTCCTGGACCCCGTCTCCGTGATGCGCGTCCAGGTCGACATAAGCCACGCGTCGACCGTCTTCCAGCGCCCGGTTGATCGCAAGGGCAGCGTCGTTGAAGATGCAAAACCCGGAGGCCAGGTCCCTTCCCGCGTGGTGCAGGCCGCCGGCCATGTTGTAGGCCCGGCGGCTTTTGCCTTCGAGAATCGACTCCATGGCCTGCAGGCTGGCGCCGGCGGCCAGAGAGCTGGCCTCGTACATGGCGGGGAAAAGGGGGTTGTCGGCGTCACCCAGGCCGAACAGACGTAGGTCGACGTGCTCGGCCTTCTCTTTGGCGATGTTCTGCGCGCGTCGAACCGCCTGCAGATAGGGATAGCTGTGGATCTTCAGCAGTTCGCTGGTCAGGGCATGGCGCGGTGGGACCACCTCGATGCCGGGGCCATCGAGCAGACCCAAGCCCTCGATGAGTTCCATGGTGAGCTGGTACCGCTCCGGTTGGAGGGGGTGGCTGCGCCCGAAGTTGTACGCTTCCAGATCCGCGCTGTAGAAGACGAGCAGCTCGTCTTGCGGGCGCGAACCTTCGCCTGGCCGGCCTGCCGTCATGTGCGTACCCCCCCGCAACGTAGGCGGTCGCAGGGCAGGTATCGGCGCTTTGCGTCAGCCATGGGCGCCTTGCGTGAGCCGCCGCGGTCCGGCCCGATCGCTCGGGGTCCCTGCGATCCGTTGATGTAGTGTTTACCACATGAAAGGAGATCACGCATCCAACCCGCTCGGCCCATTCGCGCGGGGCCTCTGGCGGCGTGTGCGGGAGTACGCGCAGGCCCGCTCGCTCTTCGAGGCGGATGTGCTGGTGGTGATGGTTTCCGGGGGCCAGGACTCCACCTGCCTGCTGCACCTGCTCGCCACCGGCGCCGTGCCCAAGGCGTCGCGGGCACGGCTCCGGGCGCTCCACGTAAATCACGGACTACGCGGGCCGGAGAGCGAAGCCGACGAGCGGCTTGTCAGAGCTCTCTGCGCGCGTCTGCAGGTGCCGCTCACCGTGGTGGCCGCTCCGCTCTCCAAGGAGGAAGGAAATCTGCAGGCACGCGCCCGCGACCTGCGTCGGCGGGCGGCGCTCGATCTGCTTCAGTCCGCGGGAACCGAGGGCCAGATTGCCCTGGGTCACACCCTGGACGACCAGGTAGAGACCCTGCTCTACCGAGTGGGGCGCTACGCGGGACTCGCGGCGTTCGCCGGCATGAGGCCGCGGCAGGGAGTCTGGGTGCGCCCATTGCTCGGCGTGCGCCGTCGGGAAACGGCGCGCTACTGCGAGGACCAGCAGCTTGCCTTCGCCGAGGACCGCGGCAACGTCGATCCTGCTTACGCGCGAAGCCGTCTGCGGACGGGAGTCCTCCCGGCCTGGGAAGCTGCTCTGCCGGGAGCCGTGGAAACCGCGGCCCGCACAGCCGAGGTCGCCGCCGAGGGCGTGGATCTGCTGCACGTTATGGCGGACGCACTGCTCGAGGAGTTGGGCTTCCCCGAGCCTGCGGCGGAGTTCGGTCCGGCGCTCTCGGTACCGCGGCTCTCCCGTCTGCCCAGAGGGGCACGGCACCTGCTGCTTCACCGCTTCCTGGGGCACATGCCGGCTCTTGAGCCCTCCGAGGAATTGGTCGCGGCCGTCGACGGCCTAGTCCGGGGAACCGCCGGACGCTCGGTCACGCTGCCCGGGGACCTGGTGGCCGTCCGGGATTACCAATGGCTGCGCGTGCTGGCCCCCGCAGACGGGGCGGCTGCGACGCGGGCCCCGGCGGGAGTTGCGGGGCTCGGCGCTCGTCTAGGGTCTGCCACGAGCGTGTCCGGGGCCGCTCCGGCGGTGAACGTAACGCCAGCGCCGCCGGCCCGCTTGCCTGTGCCCGGCCGCGCCACCTGGGGTGGCCTGACCCTCACGGCCGCGATCGTCCCCGGATATCGTGCCCCCGACGTCCGGTGGGAGACCTACCTGGACGCGGACGCTCTCGGATTGCCGGCCGCGCCGGGCTCGAGGGAAGGTGGCGGGCAAGGCGGAAGACAAGCCGGCGGCGAATATCTTACGGTCCGCGCCGCGCTCCCGGGCGACCGTTTCCGCGCCCTGGGCTCTCCCGGCCGCCGCAAATTGCAAGATGTTATGGTGGATCTTGGCATCCCGGCGCGGCTGCGCGCGCGCCTCCCGCTGGTGGTATGCGACGGAGAGGTAGTCTGGATTGCTGGTTATCTGACCGCCGAGCGCGGTAGAATCGGCCGGTCGACCAAACGTGTCCTCCATCTGAGGACCGAAGGAGGTTCGGTTCCTCCCAATGGCCAGAAGGTCTAGTTGAAGACTCTGATTTCCGCACCGGAACTGCAGGCCAAGTTGGACGATCTGGCGGCTAGGATCTCCGAGGACTACGCCGAGATGAATCCCGTGCTCGTCTGCGTGTTGAAAGGCGCTGTGTTCTTTATGGCGGATCTTGCTCGGCGACTGGAGATCGATCTTGAGATGGACTTCATGGCTGTCTCCAGCTACGGGTCGTCCACCGACAGTTCCGGGGTGGTGCGGATACTCAAAGACCTGGACATGAATATCGAGGGCCGCCACGTGCTGATCGTCGAGGACGTGATCGACTCCGGCCTCACCCTCAAATACCTGACTAAGAACCTCAGTTCGCGCAAGCCGGCGTCGCTCGAGATCGTGACCCTGCTGGACAAACCCGGCCGGCGCAAGACTTCGCTTCCCTGCCGCTATACCGGTTTCGAGATCGGCAACGAGTTCGTGGTCGGCTACGGCCTGGATTTTGCCGAACGCTACCGCAACCTTCCCTACATCGGAATCCTCGAGCAGGACGAATCGACGGCGGGGCCGTAGAAGCCGCAACGCATGGGTAACAAACCGGTGCTTGGACCCGGGTTTCGCCGGAAGAAACCCCTGGTCTGTGGTACGATTCCCGGGCCCTAAATAACCCCCGTGGACAGGAATTTTCTGGAGTTGGATTGAACCGTTTCTTCAAGAGCGCAGCCTTTCCCATCCTGATCATCATCCTGCTCGCCTTCTTCGTTCAGAACATGTTCTACGGCGGAGAGGACGCGGGTCAACTGACCTTTCAAGAGTTGCAACAGCTCGTCGAGGACCAGCAGATAACCGAGGTCGTCGTCAAGACCGACTCTCAGTTGATCGAGGGCAAGATCGCCGGTACGGAGGAGACCTTCTCCTTCGCCTACTGGGAGAACTTTGACATCCAGGCCTTCCTGGCCGCGAACGACGTGCCCTTCACGACCGATGCCGAACAGCAGTCCATTTGGGTGGCGCTACTCAGCACATTCGCCCCGATTTTGATCATGGTCGTCTTCTTCCTGTTCATCCTCAACCAAATGCAGGGTGGCGGCAGCAAGGTGATGAGCTTCGGCAAGTCCCGGGCCAAGCGCATGAGCGTCGATTCGCCCAAGGTGACTTTCGCCGATGTGGCCGGCGTCGAGGAGGCGGTTGAGGAGCTCCACGAGATCAAGGAGTTCCTGGAGAACCCCAAGAAGTTCCAGAGCCTGGGAGCGCGAGTGCCCAAGGGTGTGTTGCTCTTCGGCCCTCCGGGAACCGGTAAGACTCTGCTCGCCCGGGCGGTTGCCGGCGAGGCGGGCGTGCCTTTCTTCAGTATCTCCGGTTCGGACTTCGTGGAGATGTTCGTGGGTGTCGGCGCGAGCCGGGTCCGCGACCTGTTCGAGCAGGCCAAGCAGAATCAGCCGTGCATCATCTTCATGGACGAAATCGATGCGGTCGGCCGGCACCGCGGCGCGGGTCTCGGCGGCGGGCACGACGAGCGTGAACAGACCCTCAACCAGCTCTTGGTGGAGATGGACGGCTTCGAGGCCAACGAGAGCATCATCATGATCGCCGCCACCAACCGGCCCGACATCCTCGACCCGGCCCTGCTGCGTCCCGGCCGTTTTGACCGGCAGATCGTGGTCGACCGGCCGGACAAGGAAGGCCGCAAGGCCATTCTCGAGGTGCACAGCAAGGGTAAGCCGCTGGGCGAGGGTATCGACCTCGACCTGCTGGCCGCGCAAACCCCGGGATTCACCGGTGCCGATCTGGCCAACCTGGTCAACGAGGCCGCGCTCCTCGCAGCCCGCAACGGCAAACGAGTGATCGACATGGACGAGATGGAAGAGTCGATCATGCGCGTAATCGCCGGGCCGGAGAAGAAGTCGCGGCTGCTGGGAGAGGAAGAACGCCTGATCACCGCCTACCACGAGACCGGTCACGCCCTGGTGGCGCATTACCTCAAGGGTGCCGATCCCGTGCACAAAGTCTCGATCATCAGCCGGGGGCAGGCGCTGGGTTACACCATCACGCTGCCCACCGAGGACAAGTTCATGGTCAAGAAGGGCGAGATCATGGACAAGCTGGCCCACATGCTGGGTGGACGGGTGGCTGAAGAGGTGCAGTTCGACGACATCACCACCGGGGCTTCCAACGATCTGCAGCGGGCCACTGAGACCGCCCGTCGGATGATCACTCAGTACGGGATGAGCGAGGCCCTCGGCCCCCGGACCTTCGGCCACGAATCCAATCAGCCGTTCGTGGGCCGCGAGATCGGTATGGCCCAGGAATACTCGCAGGAGACCGCCGAACAGATCGACCTGGAGATTCGCCGGGTGATCGAGGACGCGCACATCACCGCGCGGCAGGTGCTATCCGAGCACCGTGAGGATCTGGATCTGATTTCCAGGCTGCTGATCGAGCGCGAGACCATCGACCGCGAGGAGCTCCTCCGCCTGCTGGCGGGGGAGGATCCTGAGGAAGTCTTCCGCGAGCGTGACGAGAAGATGGCCCGCCGAGCCGAAGAGCGCAAGCGCCGCGAGCGCCAGCGCCAGGCACGGGACCAGGAGCGCGAACGGGAACGCCAACGCGACCGCGACCGCGACCGGGAGCGTCTGGCCGACGCTCCCGGACCCGCTGCCGCCGTCCGCGCGCCGCACGAAGAGTAAGTCAGCGAATGACCGAAGCGACCGCCAGCGAGAAGACCGGAGCCCCGGGCGCCGGTCTTTCGCGTGAGATGGACCTGGAGAAGATCGAGCGTGGCGTCCGCCTGATACTCGAGGGCGTGGGCGAGGACGTCGAGCGCCAGGGTCTGCGCGACACCCCGGAACGGGTGGCGCAGATGTACCAGGAGGTCTTGGCCGGCACTCACGTCGACCTGAGCGGCATCGTCGAACCCATGGCTTCTGACGAGCATCAAGAACTGGTGCTGGTCAAGAACATCAGCTTCCACTCTATCTGCGAGCATCACCTGACGCCCTTCATAGGCAAGGCACACGTGGCCTACATCCCTTCACGGCACGGCAAGATCACCGGGATCTCCAAGCTGGCCCGGCTGGTCAAGGTGGCCGCGGCTCGGCTGCAACTGCAGGAGCGCCTGGCGACGACGGTGGCCGACACTCTGGTGGCCGCGCTGGAGCCCAACGGGGTGCTGGTGCTGATCCAGGCGGAGCATCTCTGCATGACCATGCGCGGGGTGCGGGCCGAGGGCACGCAGATCGTCACCAGCGCCGTCCGCGGGGTCTTCCGCAACAACGCTTCCACGCGGGCCGAGGTGCTCGCTCTGATCGATTCCTCTTCCTCTTAGGAGGCTTCATGATCCCCACCGCCGGCCATCCACACGTGGTGGCGATCCGCGACCGGGAAGAGGCCCGGCGCACGATGACGGAACTCGAGGTGTCGGGTCCCGGGGTCCGCATCATGGACGAGAAGGCCCTCTTCCGCGTGATGCGCGTCCGCGACCTGGACGTCCGCGCCGCCGGCATCCTCAAGCAGGAGATGCTCTCGCGCGGCGGCGAGGTGGCTACCTCTCGGGCGGTGTACGAGTTGGGGGCCGAGCGGGCCAACTGCCTGATCATGGGAACGCTGGCCCAGTACGGAAAGCTGCTCCCCAAGTTACGCGCTCAGCCTTTTGGTCTTAGGGCCCTGGCCGACTCGCTCGAGGCCGTGCTCAAGCACAGTGACGGTGGCCGGCCGTCTACCCACCCCGGGCTCGACCTGAGTCTGCGGCCGGTGGTGATGGGCATCCTCAACATTACGCCTGACTCCTTTTCCGACGGCGGGGATTTCTTCGGCTCGGTCGCAGCCATCCGCGAGGCCTACCGCATGGTCGAGGAGGGTGCGGCCATCGTCGATATCGGCGGCGAGTCCACCCGTCCGGGCTCCGAGCGGGTGCCGCTAGAGGAGGAGCTCCGCCGGGTAATCCCCCTGGTAGAGGCCCTGGCCGGCGATTTGCCCGCCCCGATTTCCATTGATACCTACAAGGCCGAGGTGGCGGCGCGCGCTCTGGAAGCGGGCGCCTTCATGATCAACGACATCTCTGCCTTCAGCATGGACGAGGGCCTGGTCGACGTGGTCCGGGACGCCGGTTGCCCGGTGGTGCTGATGCACATGCTGGGCGAACCCGGGACCATGCAGGAGAATCCGGTTTACGGCGACGTGGTGAGCGAGGTCTACGATTACTTCGTGGAGCGCCTGAACTACGCCGTTGACAAGGGGCTTTCGGAGGACAATCTGCTGATCGACCCGGGGATTGGTTTCGGTAAGACGCTCAGGCACAATCTGGAGTTGATCCGCAATCTGGACACCTTCCGCTCGCTGGGGCGCCCGGTGCTTTTGGGGACTTCGCGAAAGCGCTTTCTCGGGGAGATCCTGGGCCTACCCGAGCCGAAGGACCGGGTGCATGCCACCGTGGCCACCTCTGTGCTGGGCGCTTTGGCCGACGTCGATATCGTAAGGGTGCACGATGTGGCCGCCAACGCTCAGGCCGTGCAGCTCGTGCGCGCTGTGTTTCCCCACAACTCGGGGGAGGCCTAGAATGGGCGCTCTCATCGAGGTGAACGGGCTCGAGGTCTACGCTTATCACGGTGTCCTGCCCGAGGAGAAGATCATCGGCCAACCGTTTGTCTTCGACATTCGTCTGACCCTCGAGGAGTGTTCCGGTTGCCGCTCGGACAGAGTGGAAGACACCGTGGACTACGGCGAGGTGGTCGAGGTGATCTGCGCGACCGCGACCAGTCGTTCGTATAATCTGCTCGAAGCGCTGGCCAGAACCGTGGCCGACGCCATTATGGAAAACTTTCCCGTGGACCGCGCGGAGGTTAGGGTGAGAAAGCCGCGTCCCCCGATCCCCCGCCGTCTGGAGTCTGTGGGTGTTGCCGTGGAGGTTGCCAGGTAGTGGAAGCACACATGACCATGCCGGATGCGGAAAGCCCGCAAGAACGCTCGCGGGTATTTCTTGGTCTCGGCTCGAATAAGGGCGACTCGCGCCATATTCTGGCGCGCACCATCGAGGAACTCGACGGCCTGGAAGAAACCCGGGTAGTCGCCTACTCTCATCTCTATGAAACTGCTCCCGTGGGCTTCGAAAAGCAGGCTGATTTCCTCAACCTGGTGGTCGAGATCCAGACCGGGCTCGATCCCTGCGGGCTGCTGTCCTCGCTTCACCGCCTCGAACGGGACGCCGGCCGGGTGCGGACCGAAAACCGCTGGGGCCCGCGCCCGCTGGATGTGGACATCCTCTGGTACGATGGCCGCGCGCTTCACCTCGACCGGCTGGAGCTCCCTCATCCCAGAATGACCGAGCGGCGCTTCGTGTTGGAGCCGCTGGCCGAACTGGCGCCCGAACTCGAACTCCCCAACGGAGCGACCGTGGAGGATGCGCTGGAGCAGGTGGAGGATCAGCGGGTGACGCGCAGGGAGATGCTCGACCTCCGAGCCTGATACCAGGAGAATCATGGACTACAGCGCGCTGCAGGCGGAGTTGCGGACCCTCGCCCGCGAAAAGAACGCCGTCATCCTGGCCCACAACTACCAGCGGGCCGAGGTGCAGGACGCTGCGGATTTCGTGGGGGATTCGCTGGGACTGTCGCGGCAGGCGGCCGCCGCCGAGGAGGACACCATCCTCTTTTGCGGCGTGGACTTCATGGCCGAGACCGCGGTCATCCTCTCTCCCGAGAAGAAGGTCATCCTGCCTGAGTTGCGCGCGGGCTGCCCCATGGCGGGCATGGTCGATCCGGCCGGACTGCAGGCCCTCAAGGACAAGCACCCGGACGCGGTGGTGGTCACCTACGTCAACTCTTCGGCTGAGGTCAAAGCGCTCTCGGACATCTGCTGCACGAGCGCGAACGCGGAGAAGGTAGTGCGCTCGATACCCGCGGACCGGGAGATCATCTTCACCCCCGACTGCAACTTGGGTGCCTGGACGGCGCGCAAGACGGGGCGGGACATCATTCTCTGGGAGGGCTATTGCCCCACCCACGACCTCATTGAGCCGAGCGACATCCTCGAAGCCAAGGAGGCCCACCCGCAGGCCAAGGTGGTGGTCCATCCGGAGTGCCGCATCGAGGTCAGTCTGATGGCAGACGCGGTGGAGAGCACCTCGGGGATGGTCCGCTTCTGCCGCGAGGACGAGGCGCAGGAGTACATCATCGGCACCGAGGCGGGCATGATCCACCGGCTGGAGCAAGACGTGCCGGGCAAGAAGTTTTACCTGGCCACCAAGAACGCCGTCTGCCCCAACATGAAACTCACCACACTGCGCAAGGCGGTAGAAGCTCTGCGCGCAGGGGAGCCCGTGATCACCGTGCCTGAGGAGGTCAGGCAAAAGGCCCTGCTCGCGGTTCAGCGGATGGTGGAGATAGGCCGGTAGGATGGGCTCGGCGCCGCGCAACTACTTGGCTGCCTGCGGCGACGGCGATCTGCGCTACTCGAGCTACGACGTGCTGGTCATCGGTGGGGGTATCGCCGGACTGACCGCTGCGGTGGGAGCGGCCCGCCGCTGGAACGTCGCGATTCTGACCAAGGCCGGCCTGGAGAACACCACCACCTTCCTGGCCCAGGGAGGTGTGGCGGCGGCGATGGGGCCGTTCGACTCGCCCGAACTGCACTTTGCCGATACCCTCGAAGCCGGAGCCGGTCTCTGCGACGAGGAGGCCGTGCGCATCCTGGTGGAGGAGGGCCCGGAACGGGTGCGTGAACTCGAGCACCTGGGCACGCGCTTTGACCGGCGCGCGGGCGAACTGGTGCTCGCCTCGGAAGGAGCCCACTCCGTTCCCCGGGTGGTGCGGGCCGGCGGCGACGCCACCGGCAGCGTGATCGGCAGCGCTCTGATTCAGGCTCTGATCTCGGGCAGCCGGGTGGAGGTGCATGAGGGGGAGTTCGTGCTCGACCTGCTGATAGCGGACGGGCGCTGCGTGGGCGCCCTCTCCTTGGGTCCGGAGGGCGAGCTTACGGTGAGCCTGGCCCGCGCCGTCGTGCTAGCCACCGGCGGAGCCGGCCAGATCTACGCCAACACCACGAATCCCATCGTCGCCACCGGTGACGGACATGCCATGGCCTGGCGGGCCGGCGCCATCATGCGCGATCTGGAGTTCATGCAGTTCCACCCCACGGCCCTCCATTCGGACGAGAATCCCACGCTGCTCCTCACCGAGGCGCTTCGCGGCGAGGGCGCGCGGTTGCTGGACGGCGCCGGCAGGCGCTTCATGGAAGGGGTCCACCCCCTGGCCGAGCTGGCCCCGCGGGACGTCGTGGTGCGGCGGATGAAGGAAGTGATGGTGCGCGACGGAGTCGACCACGTCGAACTGGACGCCACTCACCTGCCCTGCGACTTTCTGCGCGAACGTTTCCCCACGGTGCACGGGGGGCTCACCGAACGGGGCTTTGATCTGTGCCGCGAGCGTATTCCCGTCTCCCCGGCCTCCCACTACTACATCGGCGGAGTGGTGACCGATCTCTGGGGCCGCACCTCGGTGCCCGGCCTCTACGGGGCCGGTGAGGTCTCCAGCACGGGCGTGCACGGAGGCAACCGGTTGGCCTCGAACTCCTTGCTGGAAGGGCTGGTATTTGGCGACCGAGTGGTGCGTGACCTGGACCGGCTGCTCGACCGGGCCGAGCCCTCGGTGCGCAAGGTGAAGCTGGACCTGCCCACGGAGTCGCGTCACGGGAACGACGAGGCCGCAACGGCGGCGGCCACCCAGCGGCTGCGGCTGGAGATGTCCCGCAACGGCGGCATTGTCCGCAGCCGGGAGAGCCTTCAGCAGGCGCTGGGCACTCTGGCCGAACTGGAAGCAGAGCTGCAGCCGCCCGGCTGTGCGGCCACGGAGTTCGAGTTCTACAACCTCCTGACGGTAGCCCGTTTGCTGCTGGCGGCGGCTGGGATAAGGGAAGAGAGCCGTGGCGTGCACCTGCGCTCGGATTTCCCCGGGCGTAACAATGAGGACTGGCGGCGGCACGTGCGGGCAAGACTGGGCTGGGACCCGGAGGTGGTGGCGGAGTGACCGAGGATCGGCAGCCGAGAGTGATGTTGGATCCCCTAAGCCACGACCTCATCCGGCTGGCGTTGCGCGAAGACCTGGCCGGATACGGGGACGTCACTTCCGCCTGGACGGTGTCGGCCGACCGCTGGGCCTCCGGACGGATAGTCGCCCGCGAGCCCCTTATTTTCTCGGGGGCCCCGCTCGCGGCGGCGGTGCTGGCGGAGATCGACCCCGACACCGGCTTCCGGCAGCCGGCCGAGGAGGGTTCGCTGCTCGAGGCCGGCCAGGCGGCGGTAACGCTCGAAGGCTCCGCGCGCTCCCTGCTCTCGGCAGAACGCACCATGCTGAATTTTCTGACTCATCTGAGCGGAGTGGCGACTCAGACCAAGCGCTTTGCCGAAGCCGTCGTCGGCACGGGCGCGGTGGTTGTCGACACACGCAAGACCACTGCGGGACTGCGGCTTTGGGAGAAGCGGGCGGTGCGTCACGGCGGTGGGGGGAACCACCGTTTTGGGCTCTTCGACCAAGTGCTGATCAAGGACAATCACCTGGTGGCGGCCGGCGGTGTCGCGGCCGCAGTCGGGAGGGCCCGGGAACAGGCGCCCTTTGGCATGCGCATCGAGGTCGAAGTCGAAGATGAGTCGGGTCTGCGCGAGGCATTGGCGGCTGGAGCCGACATCATCATGTTGGACAACATGGGGCCGGTGAAGCTCGCCCTCTGCGTCCGGATCGCGCGGGCTTCCCGGCCGGAGGTCCTGCTCGAAGCCTCGGGAGGAGTCACCCTCGAGACCGTCCGGGCGATCGCTGAATCGGGGGTCGACGTGGTTTCCACCAGCGCGCTCACGGCCGGAGCGCCTCCGGTCGATTTGGCCCTGGATTTTGACTAACTCGCCGCGAGCACTGAGCCCCTCGGCGCAAAAGGACGGATCATGCTGCTGACCGCGGACGTAGGCAACAGCCAGACCGTGCTCGGGCTCTTCCGTGACGGTGAAATGGTGCGCGATTGGCGGATAGCCACGGAGAGCCACCGTTCCGCCGACGAACTCGCAGTGGTGGTCGAGGGGCTGCTTCGCTTGGAGGACCTGAGTCGCGGTCACGTGAACCGCTTCGCCATGGCCTCCGTGGTGCCCGCCCTCATCTGGGAATACCGCAAGATGTGCGAGCGCTACCTGGAGGTGGAACCCCTGGTGGTCGGGCCCGGGGTAAAAACGGGCATGCCGGTGAAGACCAGCAATCCCGACGAGGTGGGCTCCGACCTGATCGCCGACGCCGTGGCCGCCTTTGACGCCCACGGCGGCCCGGTCATAGTGGTGGACTTCGGGACCGCAACCACTGTGGGCGCGGTATCGCAACTCGGCGAATACCTGGGGACCGCCATCGCTCCGGGAGTGCTTACCGCGCTCGACGCGCTGGTTTCCCGGGCGGCCCGGCTCCGCTCGGTGGAGCTGAGGGACCCGGGGACCGTGATCGGCAAGTCCACGGTGCAGAGCCTGCAGGCCGGTGTCATCTACGGCTTCGCCGGCCAGGTCGACGGCCTGGTGCGCCGCATGGATGCAGAGCTTGGGGGAGGAGCGGTCACCGTGGCCACCGGCGGGCTCGCCGGGCTGATCAGCCGTCATACCGAGACCATCCAGCACCACGATCCTTACCTCACCCTCCGCGGCGTGCGAATCATCGCCGAGCGCAACCGCTGATCGCCGTGGCCTGCGCGCGGCACCGTCGCGATGTCGTCTGAGCTCTCGGAGCCTTTCTCGATCGGCGGGCTTACCATCCCCAACCGCGTTGTCCTCGCTCCGATGGCGGGGATCACCAACAGCGCCTATCGGCGGCACCTGAAGCGCCACGGCGATCAGCGGTTGCGCTCGGCGATGATTCGCACGCCGCGGAGGGTGAGGTAAGGATCGTGGTGCTGGATGGTCTCGGTAT
>Ga0075525_10000317_pt1 | contig 17707 bp, 15 predicted proteins | sample NGEPertwo_FD_74795 | JGI IMG/M metagenome (GOLD analysis project Ga0075525, IMG submission 74795) | Arctic peat soil microbial communities from the Barrow Environmental Observatory site, Barrow, Alaska, USA - NGEE Permafrost154B-two | ecosystem: Environmental > Terrestrial > Soil > Wetlands >...
GCACCAGACTGACGATCCCTGCCTCAACAGCCCCCACCCCGACGGCGCCGGCCGCCTGGTCGCCGCCACCGGCAACTACAGATGTCCCGGTTTTTAATCCGGTTTGCTCAGCAGCAATCTTTGAAACGGTCCCGGTAACCTGATTACCTTCAAAGGTTGGCGGAAGCCATCCACGGGGAATACCTAAAACATCCACAACTTCATTAGACCAGTCCCGGCGGCGGATATCCAGTAATAAGGTACCGGCTGCGCCCGCTTTATCGGTGGCATATTCACCGGTCAGACAAAAACGAATATAGTCTTTTGGTAAAAGGATATGGCGGCACTGCCCGAAAACCTGCGGCTCATGCTGTTTGACCCATAAAATTTTTGGAGCGGTAAAACCAGTGAGCGCATCATTCCCGGTTATCTGAATCAGGCGTTCTTTACCTACCAGTTGACGGATCTGGTCACACTGTTCGGAGGTACGCTGATCATTCCACAACATGGCAGGTCGTAAAACGCAGTCTTCGCCATCCAGCATAACCAGACCGTGCATCTGCCCTGTCATGCCAATCGCTTTGACCGCATCACCGGTAATACCATTTTCCGTCAGAACTATACGGATACTTTTAACTACCGCCTGCCACCAGTCTGCTGGATCTTGTTCAGACCAAAGCGGCTGCGGTGTTGAAAGCGCTAATGAAGTTCCGGCAGTTCCAATGACCTGTCCCTGCTCATTCATCAAAAGTGCTTTTGCTCCTGTGGTGGAAATATCGATCCCTAAAAAATAAACCTTATCCACGAAACCTCCTTAAGAATATGAATCAGCGGACGCCCATCAGTAGTTCATTGGTTAACTGATCAAGTTTTTCATATTGTAATCCCCGTGCAGCTATTGCCTGCCGATTAAAGGAATAAGATTTTAACTGATCTGCTTTTTGAGGATTGAAAGTACCTTCAAAGACCTGCATACTGCCATCATCAGCGTTAATGTCCGCCAGAATCTGTAGAATTTCTGGATCACGGTTAAATTGTTCGGCTTTTTCCTTAAAAATCAGATAAGATCGCATGCAGCCGCGGGCGAAGTCTTTAACACCTTGCAGATCTTCAGTGCGAAGGGCGTGTGCATCAAAGTGGCGGCTGCCTTGATAACCGGCATCTTCCAGTAATTTAACCAGGAAGAAGGATTGTTTTAGACTCTGCATACCAAAACGCCAGTCCTGGTCAAAACGCACATAGTTCTGATCATTTAGATCAATATGGAATAATTTTCCCGCATCCCAGGCTTGTGCTACAGCATGCATAAAATTTAATCCAGCCATATGCTCATGCGCCATCTCAGGATTCACACCGACCATTTCCGAATGTTCCAGGGTAGCGATAAAACCAAGCATTGCTCCGGTTGTGGGCAGGTAAATATCACCGCGCGGCTCGTTGGGTTTGGCTTCCAGTGCAAACTTGTAATTGTATCCCCGGGAAATAGAATATTCACAAAGAAAATTCAGCGATTCCCGAAAACGTTTCAGTCCATCTAAAGGGTTTTTGGTTGCATCTGATTCAACACCCTCACGTCCGCCCCAAAATACATACACCTCCGCGCCTAATTCAGCACCCAAATCCATATTTATCATGGTCTTCTGGAGGGCATACTTGCGAACGGCAGCATCATTGGATGTAAATGCGCCGTCCTTAAAGACGGGATCATAAAACAGATTCGTTGTGGCCATTGGGACTTTTAATCCGGTTTCAGCTAGTGCCTGTTTGAAATCCTTAATGATCTGAGCCCGCTCAGACGCGGTTGCATCAATCGGGATGAGATCATTATCATGGAAATTGACACCATAGGCGCCGACTTCTGCCAGCAGATGCACAATTTCTACCGGCGTTAGCGAATCCCTCACTGCACCTCCAAAGGGATCGCGGCCGGTATTTCCAATGGTCCAGAGACCAAAAGTAAATTTATGTTCAGGTTGTGGTTCGTATGACATGTTATTCTCCTTTTTATTTGACAATCAATAGTTTATGAAAACCAATCGGACGGATTACGGATCACCTCATCTAAAACGAGAGAGACCGCTCCCTTAAGACAGGCATCGCTGCCCAATTGTGATGCTCGAACTGGTAATGGATCCAGATTTCCGGTCAGCGCCTGACCCGAGATCATTTCAGAAATTTGAGGGATGACCCATTCTCCAATACGTCCCAATACCCCGCCTACAACTACCAAAGCAGGATTAAATATATTCACAAGGTTAACAATACCAACACCAAGATGTGAAGCTGTTTCACGCAGTATCCCCATCACTGTTGGATCATTCTGTTCGGCTGCCTGCACCAGATCATCGAATTCCAAATGATCCGAATTTTCCGAATTGAAACTGTTCTTATACTTATCGAGGATTACATCCGATCCTACGTAGGTTTCCCAACAACCACGCCTTCCACAATTGCAGGAATTGCCATCCTGGTAAATAACCGTATGACCGATTTCACCGGCATAACCAATGCTGCCGCGAAACAATTCTCCCTGCAGCATTATGCCGCCACCCAGTCCAACTCCCCCACTCAGGTAGATAAAATCAGGCACCTCCTGAGCAACGCCATAGCGGTACTCACCCAGAGCCGCACAACTGGCTTCATTTTCGATAAATACTGGCACATTAAACTGATCGTAAAATAATTTTTTGATAGGCGTATCACGCCAGCCTAAGTTGGGTGCAAATACCAGGTTTCCTTGATGAATATCAATTACCCCCGGCAAACCGATGCCAATACCGAAAACAGTCACACCTGACTGAGAAGCACGTTCAACCATCACCCGCCCCAGATCAATTGCTTTATTCAATATCTGATCCTTGGTTTCCTTTGGGTGACAATCAACCTTTAACTGATGTAGCACACGTCCATTAAAATCTACCAGTAAAGCGCCAATATAATCGACATTAATTTCCAGCCCGATAGCAAATCCACCCAACGGGTTTAAGGTCAAAGACATACCAGGCCGTCCGACACGATCTTCCTGCAATTCGGTTTCGCGTATCAAGTCATCATAAAGCAATATCTGCACGATACTGGAAACCGTACTGCGGTTTAAACCGGTATAGTTCGAAATCTCCGCCCTGGAAAGCGGCGCCATTTTTCTCAGGGTCTCCAAAACGATGGCGGTATTCACTTTTCTGACATAGATCTGGTCGGCTGTTTGGATCATAAAAAGTTCCTGATTAATTTGTTTGTTGATACAACAAACAAATATTAGTATAACCAGACTTAAGAATTTTTCAAGTACTAATTTTTATATTTTCCAGCATTTGACAACTAATTTCTATTTCTGAATTTTTTTTATATAAAGGACATCTATGATTGATTCCAATATCATAATAAAATCCACTTTTTTATAAGCCAATTTGAAACTAATTAGTTTTATTGAGATTTCTTTATTTTTATCCGCAGATTTCCCAACCAGATAGTACCGGGAAGGGTAGCAGCCATTAATAAGAAACGTGACAAAAGCGCAAAAATAGCAGCCTGTTCAGCAGTAGCTCCGAGACGCATATAAAAATAGGTAATAACCAGTTCTCGCAACCCGTAACCATTAATCGAAATCGGCAGCAAGGTGATTAAATACGTCATGGCGGTTATACCCATTACCTGATCAAGCCGCACAGCAATCCCCAGGCCGTTAGCCATCAACCAGAGTGCCAGAAAAATTACAAAAATTGAAAACCATGAAATCACAAACGTCTGAATAAGGTAGGCTGGTTTGTTCGCCCATAATTTATACGCGTACAGAAATTCGTGAAGAAATTTTGCCAACCAAGATCTCAATTTTGTCAGCAAAGGGAAAGTAAAGCCGACACTTTGCATCATAACGGTTGATGGATGAACTAACAGAACCGTAACAGAAAATGGTGTTACCGTAATAAAAGCCGCCAGGTTAACCAGGCGGTCCAAAACAAGTGAAGCCAGACTCATACCCTGATTGCCGGTATATGCATTGATGCTTACCAGGCGGAGAACATCACCGCCAATGGTAGTCGGCAGGAAATTTGAGGCAAAAGCTCCCGCGAATACAATGCGTATTGTTTGTCTAAACTGGATATCAACATCCTGTGCTTTTAATAGCATATGCCAGCGCCATGCATTCAAAACCTGCCCGACCAGGTATAAAAGAAAAGCAGTAATTATTATCCAGACCGGTAGTTTGCTTAACTGGGTCCAAATAACAGTCCAGTCCTGTTTTGCCAGCAGCCAGACCAGCAGGCCAACCGCAATAATCGTTCCGGAAAGACGCAAAATTGAGAGAGTTCCGGCCTTATCGTTTTTAGGCTTTTCCATGGGATTTCTCAGTGTTTTCCTGAATTACATCTTCAAAAACCTGTAAATATTCCTGTGCTATCTGCTCAAGATCAAATTTTTGTGCTATTTCCAGACTTTGCATCCGGAAAGTCCGGATTAACTGAACCGAGGAGAGAAGTTGTCTGAGTTTCTCCTGCCAAACTAATACATTTTTTGGAGGAACAAGAAACCCGTTCAATCCTTCCTGAACAAGATCAATAAATCCTCCAATATTACTTACAGCAAAAGCCAGACCGGATGATAATGCCTGCACACCAACAACCGGCAGTCCTTCTGACAGTGATGGCATGATTAAAATATCACTTTGCAAAAATATTTCCCTGACCTGTTCAGATGTAACCCACCCAGGAAGAGTAAACCGCGATTCCAGACCGGCAGCAAGGACGGCTTGCTGCACTTGTGGCAGAAGGGGGCCATCACCTAACATTGTGCAGTGCCAATCCAGGTCTGCACAGGCAGCCAATGTTTTGATTACCATTAACGGATCTTTTTGTTCCATAAATCGCCCGGCAAAGACCAGGTGCGGAGGCTGGTTAACCACAATCTGGTCGGGTTCTAAGCACTCCAATTGAACACCATTTGGGATAACCTGAATAGGAATATCGTAATTTTGCAATGCAAGCTGTCTGGTAAATTCACTGACTGCAATCACCCGGGAAGCATTTCTCCAGATGGGTGGTGTGAATGGAAATATCCATTTAAACCATTTACCGGTCTTTTCTGGCGTACCACCGGGTACATCCCCCAGGTGGGCAGTCAGGACATAAGGTGTGTCGGAGACCTGATTAACCAGCCAGGCGATTGGCCCTGCCGGAACAGCAAAATGGACGTGGACCACATCTGGTTGCCAATGGCGGACTTCCCTTAAAGCAGCAATACCTCCTGCAATTAAAAAACCTGCCATGGCTGCCATGCCGGCACGAAACGGCTGCAACCGCAGTGAACGCAGACGTTTAACCAATACACCATCCTGATTTTCTTGCAAAGCAAGATCACCATAATGGGCTGTTACCACCCGTATTTCGTGTCCTCTGCGGGCAAAAGCCTGGCTCAAATCCTGGGCGACTTTGCCACCGCCACCACCCACCGGGGGATATTCATGCGAAACCACCAGGATCCGCAAGGTTAAACCCCTTTCGTTTTATCGTCATCCCAATGATCGCTGACACCAATCCGTTTAAGAACCGTGTAGGTTGGTTTATGTTGGGCTTCATGATACGTGCGGGCCAATAGTTCCGCGATCAGCCCCATTAAAATCGACTGAAATCCGAGAATGAAGAACATGGAGCTCATAATGAATAAAGGCGATGTGATAACTGAAATTGAAAAGAATATCCGGCGGATGAATAAATACAATAAAACCAGGCTGGAAAGGATCATCAACACTGCCCCGGTCCCTCCAAATAAATAAATTGGTTTCTGGGCATAGGAATTAAGAAACTTGACGGTAAAGAGATCGAGAACTACTTTTAAGGTACGATCAAGCCCATATTTTGCCTTGCCAAAACGACGCGGGTGGTGTTGGACCGGTATTTCGATCAATTTTGCTCCTACCCGATCGGCATAAACCGGAATAAACCGGTGCATTTCACCATAAAGGCGGAAACCGGTTATGACTTCACGGCGATAAGCCTTTAAAGTGCAGCCGTAATCATGCAAATGGACGCCGGTTACCCAGGAAATCAATTTATTGGCCATGATGGAAGGCAGTGTACGGGTGATATAAGCATCTTTCCTTTTTTCACGCCAGCCGCTGACAACATCGTAGCCTTCATCTATTTTTTCCAACAATAATGGGATATCGGCAGGATCATTCTGCAGATCAGCATCCATCAGCAATATAATTTCACCGCTGGCATGGTCAATACCAGCTGCAATCGCAGCTGTCTGGCCAAAATTTCGTCGTAGTCCTACAACACGTACGTGTAACGGATCCTGAACAGCTACTTGCTCCAAAGCCACGAGACTGCCATCTTTACTACCGTCATCCACCAGCACCAGTTCCCAATCTTTACCAATATCCTGCATAGCAATTTTAACAGCATCAAACAAATAAGGGATCGTTTCTTCTTCGTTGTAAACCGGTACTATGATTGATAAATACATTTCTAACTCCTCAAATTCACTCCCGCTGCATTTTTAATTGAACCGGATGCATACAAATCGGTAATAATTGAGATTTTTCTGTGTATCGTATTTCTCTAGGAACATATATAACAATATACAAATATGATAATCCATTTTAATTTAAACAATCGGAATTCAAAAGGGATTATGACATAATGATTTTAATTTACTTTGCGGCCTATAAAATACTAAGATGAGGATTTCTGATGACAAATTGCTTCGATCAGTGAATTTTCTTAAATATTTGTAATTCATAACGATCCGTGCCGCACATGAATAGTGGTGTAATAGGCGGTAATTCCGTAATATTATAACTGCGTAATGATTTTTCGAATTCAGGGGATAAGGGCGGCTCCGCCAATACATAATCAGCCTGATTTAACCAGGCTTCAGAGGATTCCAGGTTCCACAAACCATAGCGTACCAATTGATCGGTATCATCACTATTTATGTAAGAATAAATGCCATTAATTTGGGGTGGAAACAACTGCGGTTGATCCAGGTAGAGCAGCAAAACCGGCGAAAGTCCATTGGGGCGCCAATCAATTTTTGACCCTGCCGGGATTTCTGAACGTAAACGGTTACCGGCCGCTTCCATGGCATCGACCACGCCACTGCCGCAATCATAGGTATAAACCCCCCCAGCCAAAATTATGGATGGCATGCACAATATTCCGCCAAGAAGGAATAAACTCAAAAGTATTGCGCTGAAAGAACAGTTGATTTCTCGTTTAGCGGATAAAACTGAAATGATCCAGGCCAGTATTATTATTAGAATAGCAAATAAGATGCCAATCAAAATTGGAATGAGAACCGGCAATACCTGCAAACGAATCTGTTCAAAAGACCAGCCATATTTGTTGGAGAGGAATTGCCAGAATGGTACATCGCCGAGGGTTAACTTCCCGGAGCGAATCCAGGGTAGTGGTAAATTGAAAAAGAACTCCCGCAGTTGCGGAAAAATATTGGATCGCATGAAATCCTGATTACTGCCGTATCCGATAAGGGGCGTTAATAACAATACCAGACCTATGGAAGGAACCAGGAACCAACGCGAGTGTTTGAGACTCATAAAAGGTATCAAAGTGGCAATAACCAGCAGACCGATCGGACTGAAAAATGCCAGATAGCCGGGAAAACAATAAGTACAATAATTATTTCCCAGTGATGCCCAGGCATGCAAAACAATGAGTACCAGATACAGGAGGCTCAAAACTAAGGCGATCTGCATACGGTTCTTATCTGTGCTCAGACGTTTCCTGGGAGTCAGGATCCAGGCTATGGCCACACCAGCAGTAGCCGCAAAATGCCAACGCAATCCTTGCAGCAAAATAAACAACGTTGTATACCAATTGGTGGTTTCATAATATGTCGGCGGGGTATCCGTCGGGCGAATGCGCCAATTGTTCAGAAAGGGAGTCAACGGTCGCGGTAGCCATTTTACCCAATTCTGAAGGATATCAGGGAAATATAAGGCATGAATACCAAGCAAAACAACCGCCATGACAATAATTGATAGGATGCCTTTTTTGCGACCATGCTGCCAGAAAACCAGCAGCCCAAAGAAAGGAATGATCGGCAGCATATTTTCACGGGTCATTACAATCAATGCTGCTGTGGCGCTGCCGGTAAGAATTTCCCATGTCTTTCGGTTTTGCCCTAACAGAAATACCAACGTCCAGACCAACATGGCAGCCACCAGGCCTTGTGAGATGGCTTGCGAATATATCTTGATTCCAACAGGATTAATGGCCAGCAGCCAGACTACAATCAAAGCTGCAGTTTTACCGGATAACCGGTAAGCTGCCAACCAGGTCCCCACCAGAATCAACAGTGAGAGTACCAGAGCGTAATAACGGCCGGTACGCAATCCAGGTTCAAATAAGACCTGTACCCAACCGGGAATAAGGAATGATAAAGGCATTTTATTCATCCACAATCCATACGGCTGATAAGGCGCGTATGTGCCATTGGCCATTAAAAACCCTTTTAAAAGGTAGACGCCTTCATCAAGAGAGGAGCGCAATGAAAAAGCCGCCTGCCAGGATTGAATAAAATACAACACCATCCCTGTCAAGGAAAATGTTGCAATAATCCATTTGTTTGTAATCCATTGACGAATAGACATTCAGGCAGCCTGCTTCGCAGTTTTTGTGATAAGCAAACTATATCAAACATCCTCAAAAGCGGCAAATTGAATTGAAGGTAAGTCATATGTCGATGTTTTATAAACCAATCGGGATAAACTTTGTGATATGCGCAATCTGTAATTAGAAAATTCTAAAGGTATTTCTTTTATGTGAAATCTTGTAACGGAATAGCGTTATTGCTTTTTAGAATACAAATTCAGGGTTTCGATCTATATGAGTCCAAGTTAATAATTTGGATTTTAATCCCCTTCGACTTCTTTCAACCCAACTAGATGATTTCTTGACCGAATTCAAATCACTATTTAACAAACATTATATAACTCATGGCAATTAGAACGGTTCAATTTAGAATTATGAATGACTATGGTTGAAAAAATCCCGCTTTTTCCACTTAATACTATCCTTTTTCCCGGCATGCCGATCAATATTCATGTCTTTGAGAAGCGTTATCAGATCATGATGGATCACATTTTAAAAAGCGCTCCGGTATTCGGGGCAGTACTGATTCGAAGAGGAACTGAAACCTTAGGTCCATTGGCTGAACCACATATGTATGGGACCTTTGCCCGAATAATAGATGTTGAACCCCTGGAAAATGGTCATTTTAACATCACGGCAGTGGGCGAAAAAAGATTTATTATTCAAAATATCTTTCAGGATCAGCCATATTTGACTGCTGATGTAAATGAATACCCCCTGGAATACCGCCGGCCGCTGGATGTATACCGTAGAATCAGACCGCTGCGTAACCACATTCAATACTATCTGCAGACTCTCAACTTAATTGATGATGTCAATATTAATCTGAGTGAACTGGAAATGCCGGAAGATCCAATCTCGCTACTTTTCCTGGCGGCTTCTTTATTACAAATCCCCCCACATGAAAAACTACCGGTTATCACAGCTTCCTCTGTATTGGATGTATGTACTTCTGTTGAACGACTTTACCGGCGTGAGAATGCCGTTTTAAAGAACATGATCCATGTAAGTGAAGAAGAAGCTCGTAATTTCGCCAGACTAAATTAATCCACCCCTACGTTTACAGGTCGTAATTTTCTCTTTCATCATCAAATTTCGCACCAAACCACTCACCAACTTCATTTTCGCCAATCTTATCCTGATCCTCCGGGGTTAGCGGATCATCCATACGCACAAAAAGTGTAATTCCGGCTGTACGGATACCATTCGGAGTCATCGTCCGGCGAACAATATAACGGATGAAATATTTCTTGATCAATTCGTGATTCAACATCGTTTTCAATGTCCGGACGCTTAATTGGGCACGTTCTGCCAAATCTGACATCTCAGTTTCAACTTCATTACGCAGTTCTCCGGTTATCGGATTCCAATAGCATAAACGGCGGGCAGCCTTAATTGTTGCGTACCCGGAATGGCCTAATAAAGGGACCCATTTATCCCATAAATAGTTTGTCTCAAACATGCCCCTTTCAGGTTGAATAATGCTGGCTCGCTCGCTGCCATATACACGCTGCAGCATCATTTTTCTTTTGCTGCGCTGTGGTACTTTCTCTTCAACAATACCATCCTGTGGTTCGAGTTCCAGAATTTTTTCCTTTTTTCGTGACGGAGAAGATTTAATTACTTCTATTTCGTTTATATTTTCGGCACTCTGTTTATATAAAGTCTGCTTCTTAAAAAATCCATTCGAAACAACAACCTCAATATTGATGGTCCGTTGGTAAAGTCCTGACAATAACCGGTTTATCTTCCCCTCTAAACGACTTTCCACCCAATTGCGGTTATATTCATTTGTTGCCGCCAGTTGAAAGGCATTATCGGAATCATTAAGGAATCCCAAAGGCTCAAGAGATTTTACCCATGTCTCAAAATCTGCTCGAGACATTTCAGCTCTCAGTTGACCTAATACCATGTCCCATGCTTCCACATGATCGGAGATATTTATCGTCGCCACCATTGTTTATTCCTGATTCTTGACCACAGACACTTCCGTTAGACCTCGCCCGGCGATAGCCGTAAACCTGAATACTGAATCTGCCCTGAACAAACACCTTCTTGATGAAACAATCGCCATTGTCTATTTCTGTCCATCAGACTTCTTTTCCCTCGAAAAACCACATTAACTCACAATCTGTTGTTTAATATTGCGGATAGTTAATTATTTCTTCCTATATATGACAATATTATTGGAAGAAATAAATATCATTCCGTTCCAATTAATAAAGCTACTAATTCATCAAGGTTGCGTGCCCGTTCGTCGGGGACCAACGCCAAACGTGCAGAGCAAACACGCGAAAGAATTCCGACTGTCTCACCAAGAGAAACTTTTCGGTTCAACATCTTGCTGATCCGTTTTTGCCATTTATTCAACTCCCCGATTTCACCTTTGCTGAGGGTCAGGCCAACCTTATGACGTGGTACCAGGGATGGTGGACGGCCAGGTGGACGGGACTGCGGATCGGAGGTTATACGTCTGGCCTGATAAAGTTGAACCCAGGCATTATTGGGTGAGTTGGGGGCATCATACTTCATACTTAATCACCTCGCTAACAATATCTAAAGTAATGGTAGATCCATCTGATTGCAGCACCAAGTCCGTGGATAAGGCACACAAGCGAATAATTTCACGCGGTACACCCTGAGAACGTTGATATAAATACTCAAAGGCATCATCATCAATGAAAGGTTCGCCACGACCTGCAACGTTCAAACGGAACAACACCATCTGTAAAGAGCTGGACAGCGTTAATGGCGGCAAAGCCAGCCGTACAAAAACCCTGGCATTTACAGCCTTATTGGTTTCAAACAGGCTGTTCATTTCACGCTGTCCGAAAGCCAGAATCTGTACTACCTTGGCATCATAATCAAAGTTATACAGACGATGGATCACCTCCAACGCTTCCTGCTCCATCATCTGGGCATCATCAAGAATAATGACCAGATTGCGTCCGCGAGTATATTCATCCGCCATCAGTCTTTCCAGGGTATCCATCTGGCGCTGAAAACTGCGCTGAGTAGGTAAACCCAATGACACAGAAATCTGCCTTGCGGCATCCATAGCTGATTTAAAGGAAGCTGTGTGAATATAGCTTATAATGACATTATCTTCAGCAGCGTAAAGATCGTATATCCGCCGGGCCAGGGAACTTTTTCCCATACCCATATCTCCGGAAAATAAAGCCAACCCCCTCCGGCGGGAAACGACACCCTGTGCCTGTCGATAAACTGCTAAATGCTCAGGACCTAAATATAGATAGCGCGGATCTGCTGATAGTTTAAATGGGTCTTCTTTCAACCCTAACCGTTCCAGGCGTGCTAAACGCCACTCTTCATCGTTCAACGAATTGAACATGGTCTCTTCCTCCAAAGTTTCTGCGCATATTATTGCATTAAATCCAATTAAAAACAAGATAGTTAGCGCAATTAACCTTAATAATACAGTAATAAAGCTAATTATATTGAATTATACTGTTATTTATGCTAATATAGGATAAATTTGAACAAAATAACCTATTAAACAGGAAATTTTCTAGAATTAAGTCAATCCTTAATACCTTCTCAGCACAAGAGGCAATATGGCAACAATAATTACCATAGCAAATGAAAAAGGTGGCGTCGGAAAAACAACAACTTCGGTAAATCTGGCTGCTGGTTTGGCCATCCATCTGATGGGAAAAGAAAATGCTGACGCCAGGGTATTACTGGTCGATATGGATCCGCAGGGTCACGCATTGTTGGCCACAGCCTTTGGTCACCATGACACCAACCCCTCATTATCACTGGCAGCATTGTTGACAGAAAGTCCGCCTCCTTCAATCCAAAGGCTTATTCGCCCATCCGATCACTATGACAACTTATTTATCATTCCTACCAACCGGACTGCCATGGTAGAAGCTGCCAGAATTTTACCAACTCTGATGGCCAATGAAACCAGACTTGCTCATGTACTGCGCACCGTTCAAAATCAATTTGCTTTTATTATTATTGATACCCCACCCAACACCGGCGATCTGCTGGTAAATGCACTTGTGGCTGCAGATGAAATTATCATACCTGTCGAACCAAGTTATCTGGGGGTTTCCGGATTGATAGAATTACAGGCTTCTATTGATCAGGTTCGCATGCATTTTAATCCTGATCTTCATATTCTTGGTTACCTGCCAACTTTATGTGAAGAACAACGATTGGAAGTCCGCGAAATACTTGATCAACTTGCAAAGCGATACCCACAGCAAATATTAGCCCCTATCCATAAGGCATCCGATCTTGCGTACGCTCACTCCGGGCACATGGATGTATTCACTTACAAACCGCCTCGACAACGCCAACCCGGCCAATTAGCATCCAGCTCACGTGCTACTCAGGAATACGCCGCATTAGTCGAGACTATCCTGAATCGGACACGCAATCAGAATAAACCCTGAATGGGGATTGATAAGGGTAATTTGGAGGAAATAAATGGCTCCCAGTAAGAAAAAACGATTCAGCGCTTTTGAAGATTTCCCGGCAGAAGAAAAAATGGCCGCACCACTTAAAAATATCAACCTGACGGAAGAACTTGAAAGTTTGCCAGTTGAACGGATAGAACGCCTGAAACCAGGTGAAATGATGCCGGACCGCTTTCAACCACGCCGTTTATTACCAACCCACATCCGGGTACCATTTTTTAATCATGAAATGGATTGTTATCAGGCAGCAACTGAGTGGATTAAATTTTCCCAACAGGACAGTGGGGTAAAAGTTGAAATTGATAAACTACTTGCTTTAGGCGGCTCATTTGATGAACACGGTCAAATCAAACCAATTACAGGATCCTGGACGAATGACGACCGGGGAAATTTTGTCTTTTTAATTGAAACCGGTGAACGTCGCTTCTGGGCAGCCTGCTTAAATAAGGTTATTCAAAAAAATGAAAATGAACCTTTACTACGTGTTGAAGTTGTTGAACGACCCACCCGCCAGCGCCAGGTTATTGAAAATCGGCACGCCGAAACCCCTTCAGCTGTAGAACAGGCCTGCGAAGTCGCAGCATTAATACTTGCTGAATTGAATATCAAACCCGACGACCACATCCATGACGATTATGATTATTTCCGCCAGGCCCGTGCGCAGCGGATGCCGGCCGGTTTATGGGATCGAATTACCCCAATCATGCAACTGACCCGCCCTAGAATGGTACAGCTATTGAATATTTTACAACTTTCCAGCCATTCCCTGGATTTATCTGATCGCTTCCGTCTCCCTGAAAGAGTATTACGGGAAATACTTAACCAACCCGGTCATGACTGGGACAGCCTGGTACGCCAAAGTATTCAAAATAATCTAACTTCGGATGATATTGTTGACCAGGTTGTTGAAAAATCAACTGCTAATAAAGGTAAAACGATACAAAAAGAAGAGACACCTCCCGAAAAGCATGCTCAACGGTCATTGAATCGCTTTACCAGAGTTTTTCGGAAACTCGATCACATCGAACAATCTGAAATTCTTGATCATCTGGCTGACTCATTAATTGTCAATCAACGCGCTGAAGATACGCTTGAAATTCTGGATGAACTTATCGCATTGATTAAGGCGCGTCTGACAAGGCAGTAAATTCGTAACCGCGGTTACACTTTATGGAAATGTTCAGTAATTTGGATATCAGTAATCCGGTACAAATTAGTAATATAAGTTCTTTAGTCACAGGGCAACGTGTGGAAATGCCTGTGATTCTGAATAATTAATTGGAAAACTTTTATTTGGTAAATAATTCTATCCATTTTCTCCATTTTCACACTACCATTCTTATAAAATATATCTTCATTGTCTCATTAATGCCTGAATGTATTCACACAATTTTTTCCCGCCAACGGATCAACTAATAACCAATTACAATTTTTTCCCCATCCTTGCGTACCCGTCACTGTTTTTTTCCATTCACTAATCAATTAATCACCAATTACAAAAACCTGATTTCAACCAGCAAATATTGTTGAACTATTTAGACAACACTTAAGACATTCTAAACGCCTGATAATTGAGTTATTTACTCCTGGGGTATACCCTGACTTATTATCAGGGTCGCCCCTAAGGGTCGCCGCTTGACTTTTCATACGTTAATGTCATATAATATGTAGGGTCGCCCCTTATTGATGATTAATGCTTAATCAAACAAAGCATCCTGGAGGATAAAACAATATATGTTCATTTTTGCATTAGCAAACCAAAAAGGCGGTGTTGGAAAAACTACAACAGCAGTTACATTGGCCAGCGGTTTTGCCCAGAACAAGAAAAAGACTTTATTGATTGATCTTGACCCTCAAGGTCATGTAGCTTTTAGTTTTGGTCTTGATAAAATACCCGGTCTTTATCGCTGGGTAGTTATGGAGGAACCGATCAATAGTGTAACGGTTAAGGTTCGTGAGTATCTTGATATCTTGCCCGGTGATAAGCGTACAGAGAAGGTGAAACGACATATAACATTAATGGATTTTCGTGAATCCGTCCTTGCCGAACAACTGAGAAAATCAAAATATGATGTAATTTTGCTGGATATGGCACCCAGTCTGGATGTGTTGCATATTAATGGTCTTTTTGCCAGCGACTGGGTTATTATCCCAACACGTATGGATGCGATGGCAGTCGATGGAGTCAAAGAAATACTTTTAACAATGGGTGAAATAACTCAACGTGGCCATTCCTTTTCGGGTTACAGCATTTTACCCACATTTTTTGACCGCACAACAAGAGAAACGATGACCCAATTTCAGGAAATCGTTCGGGCTTTTGGCGATCGTGTCCTTCCACCAGTACCACAGGACACAAAGGTGCGAGAAGCTTCAGCTTTTGGCCAGACATTATGGGAATACACCAATAACAGTCCTGCAATGACAGGATACCAGGAAGGTAAAACGTTTGCCGGTGGATATCACCAGGTTATGAAACGATTATTGGAGGTGGTTGATGGCTGATCGAAAAGTACGAAGAAGGACAGTGCTGGATCCAGCAGTTGCAGATTTATTAGCTGGAATGGAAGAAAAACAGGCAGAATCCCATTTACCGAGACGCATTCGGGAGAAAAAAGCGCGGGAACGGGCTAAAATTCGTGCCCGCCGGGATCACAGGGTTACGTATGATCTTCCCCCGCAATTAAAACAGTCGGTAATGGAATTAGCGGATAAATTGAGTTTACCGGCCAGTCAGTTAGCCACTCTGGCACTGTTGCGTTTTCTGCAAGATTACAAGAATAATAATATTGACCTCAGCAAATTTAAAAAGCCATCAAGCAGTCCTCGTTACGACTGGAAACTTATTTTTCCTAAAGAATGGTTTGAAGAGGAATATATTAACACCAATAAAAAAGCGTAACCGCGGTTACGCTTTTTTATTGGTGTTGTAATAAATGACGTTGATTTTCTAACGTTTAATTTGAGCTAACAAGAAGAATTTTTTGATAGGTATTACTTTTATACCAAGTAGATTATTGAGTTTTATTAATAATTTGGTTCCGCATAACCATGTTCAAAACTAAATTCAATCAGGCTAGAATGAAATTTAATAACTGCTCAATTTAAAATAATCTCGACTTTTCATTTCTCTCGTAGAAATCTTTCCGTAATATATAGAGTCGAATATGCAAATTTGCATCTTTCATTTAAAATTCAACAAATATAGTGCCGGGGACAAAATATATCAAGCTGATGTATCCAATAACCGGATAATTAAGCAGCCAAATTTTTCAGAATTTTATCTATAATCTGATCACGTACATCACGAAATACCATTAGGATTTGTTCTGAATTACCTTCCGCAACAGCCGGATCAGGGAAGCCTATATGTTGTTTGTTTCCATCGCCCAACCAGAGCGGACAGTTTTCTTTGGCATCATCACAAACTGTGATGACCAGGTCAAAATGTTGATTTCTGAACTCATCTAATGATTTTGAGCTTCCTGTGTGATTAATACCAATTTCCTGCAACACTTGAAACACCAGCGGGTGAATATAACCTGTCGGTCGTGTTCCGGCACTAAATACCAGCCATTCACCAGGCAAATAATGATTAACAATTGCCTGTGCAATTTGAGAACGGCATGAATTTCCGCTGCATAAGAATAGAACTCTTTTCATAACACAACCAATATTAGATTATATCTTTCATTTATCAAAGAAAAAGTATCTAAAATTAATTTATTGATAATTCAAAATTAAATATATAACGTGCTACCGAATTTAAGATTCTTTTTAACAGTCCTTCATTAAAAATAAGTTCAAATGGAAAAACCTCCAGGTAAAGGATTTATCGGAAAATTGGTTTCCGGATAATTTATTTTTCCAAACATCCAAAATGTGTTTACTCCGGATTGATAAATTATTCATACTGGCTATCCTATGAATCTTCAACGGAAAAGAACTTTTCTATCAGTAATTCTCTTGCCTATCAATCAATTTATAAAGAGAATTTGCGATCAATAAAAACCAGTGAAGAAAGTAAAATTGATCCGGATCATAAATCGTTTACTATTCTAGTACTATACTAGTAAACTTGCTCAATGTTATCCCTTTTTTTGGAAGGTGATAAAGGAAAACGATGTCCAACCTGACGATCCTCCCAATAATTGCACCGGTTTTAACCTTGTCTGGACCATCGTCTTTCCAACAGGCTTTTTAAGCCGGATTATAGAATTTCCAGAAAATAAAATATGACCTGTGTATACTGGTAAACTAAATAATAAGTCTTGGTATTTACTTCAATTATATTAAATATTAGATAAATAAGTTTTAGTAATACTCCAGTACTATAATATGAAATTAATTTCATATACTTCAATATTGCTAAAGTTTTTTCGCCTAAAAAAATTTCAGAGCGAATGAATTGAATAAAATCCGATTTTATAAATCTAAAAAATATGTGATCAAAGAACCAGTGGGGATTTAAAAATTATTTAATAAAGTCTTTTATTAAGTAGTTAAAGTAGTTAATTAAAGTAGTTAATGAATCTCGTGCAAAAATTGCATTTATGAGTCATGCAAACCTTGCACTTATTAGAAATGCAAAATCTGCATGCTGGCAGCCTGAATGAAAAATTTTCATGCTGGCCTGCCGGTAATTATTACATTCCGGCCTACAGG
>Ga0075525_10000319_pt1 | contig 17661 bp, 18 predicted proteins | sample NGEPertwo_FD_74795 | JGI IMG/M metagenome (GOLD analysis project Ga0075525, IMG submission 74795) | Arctic peat soil microbial communities from the Barrow Environmental Observatory site, Barrow, Alaska, USA - NGEE Permafrost154B-two | ecosystem: Environmental > Terrestrial > Soil > Wetlands >...
TTCATGGGATGGTGCGTATGGATATCTATAAACGGAACGTTCACTTTGATTGATTTTTTTAAGTTAAAATAAATTTTCAGGTAACCAACCTTCGCTTTTATCCAATAGTTAAGGGATATTTTAGTTATTACCAAAAGTAATTCTAATTTTAGGAAAGTAACAGACCTTTGAAAACTGTAATTAAGTTATGAGGGAAATAATTATTAGTCAGTCTATTAAAGGAATATTGCCGGATCTGACGCTGGGATGTGTCGAATGTGATGTGGTGATATCGGAGGATAATGGCGAATTATGGAGAGAGATTGAGGCTACTTGCGGAACAATCGGACATTCGGGCGAACTTGCAGAAGTGGGTAGTCAACCAGCTATTAGGGCATCACGCGTCGCTTACCGGCTTTGTGGCAAAGACCCCGCCAGGTATAGGCTCTCATCCGAAGCATTGATGCGCAGGGTGGTAAAAGGACACCAACTTTACAGAATAAATAACGTGGTCGATCTGCTCAACCTGGTTTCGCTGAAGACCGGTTTTTCGATTGGTGGCTACGATGCTGATAAGATTTCCGGTAGCACGATATTCGACATTGGTACAAAAGATGAGCCCTACGAAGCGATCGGTAGGGGGGCGATGAATATTGAGTTTCTGCCGGTATTCCGTGACGCAATATCTCCTTTTGGTTCACCGACCAGTGATTCTGTAAGAACTTCTGTTACCAGCGAAACGACGAGATTTTTAATGGTTATTATTGGCTTTTCGGGTGAGATTTGTACCTCAGAAGCACTTGATCTGTCTGTGAGTCTGTTAAAGAAATATGCCCAGGCTGACAATATTGAGACCGTTATCATCAAATAAGTCAATTGTTATCTCTTGAATTAATTCTGCTTTTTAAAATATAAAGAATGCAATATTTTACAAAATTTCTTCTGTGGCTTTTTGGCTGGAAAGTAATCGGAAGTGTTCTTCCTGAACCAAAATGTATCGTACTTGGTGTTCCGCACACGTCACTTTGGGACTTCGTTATTTCATGGATCTACTACACATCGGTGGGAGGAACTCCTAATATTCTGGTAAACAAGAAGTTTTTCTTTTGGCCCGTTGGTTTTTTGCTCAAACTAATGGGAGCCATACCCATTGATACTTCAAAGGGCGCAAGTTCGATTAAGCAGATTGTTGCTGAAATTAAAAGACGTAAAACAATCCATTTGGCGATTGCACCTGAAGGTACGCGCAAACCTACTGCTGAATGGAAGGGGGGATTTTATGCGATCGCCAGATTAGCAAATATTCCGGTCTATTTAGCGGTGTTTGATTGGGGAAGGAAAGAGATTGGAGTGCCTCACAAAGTTGAGCTTACAAAGGATATGAATGCCGACATCCGTAGTATCCGGCAGTGGTATAAAGACAGGGGCGTTACAGGAAAACATCCTGAGCGGTTTATTCTTGGTGATGACCTTGATTAATCAGATTTATATGGAAATAAAAAAGATTTTACGTATTACGCTTGCACAGGTCGATCTGGTATGGGAAAATCCCGGACAAAACAGGATGAATTTCGAAATTCAGATCAGGAAGCTCACGGGCCAAAGTGATCTTGTGATTCTTCCTGAAACCTTCACTACTGGATTTTCGATGAATGCCGCTGATCTGGCTGAGCCTATGGATGGACCAACTGTAAACTGGATGCTAAATTTATCCCGGACAACAGGTATTGCAATAGGGGGCAGTGTAATAATAAAGGATAAGGATTTGTTTTATAATCGGTTTGTGTTTGTCACGCCTACGGGTGAAATTTCTTGCTATGACAAGCGGCACCTTTTTACATTCGAAGGTGAGTCGATTTCTTTTACCGCCGGCAATCAAAGAATGATCATTAATTTTTTCGGCTGGAGAATCGCGTTGTATACTTGCTACGATGTCCGTTTTCCAGTGTGGTGCAGAAATCTGAACGACACCGATTTAATGATCTTTACGGCAAACTGGCCCTCCTCGCGCAACGAGGTTTGGAAAACACTATTGAAAGCAAGGGCAATTGAAAACCAGGTTTATGTTGCAGGAGTAAACAGAATTGGGAAAGATGGGAGTGGCATAACATACGTTGGTGATAGCCAGGTTATTAATTCCAGGGGGGGATTGCTATCAGAACCTGTTTCGAGCTACGATGGGTTTATTACCTATGAAATATCTATGAAAGAACTGAACGATTTCAGGGAGAAATTTCAGGTGGCAAAAGATGCCGATCAATTTTTAATCATCTGATTTAAGCTTTCCACAATATAAGGTTTACCCATTTCCCTGAAACTAATAAGGAAATTGATAACTGGACATTCTTAGATTACGATTTTTGCAGGTTGTTATTCATCGGCTGCCAGCGACAATATATTCCAGCGTACCAATTGATCGATCGGCACGCGCTTTTTCACTGATTTAGGTTCAAAAACAGGATAACCGATCGGGATAAGCGCTATCATCTCGATGTTAGGAGGCGCATTAAAAAGGGCGGTGCATTTTTCAGCGTCGAAATTACAAATCCAGCAGGTTCCCAGACCTTGTTCGGCTGCTGCAAGAGTCAGGTGGTCAACTGCAATTGCAACATCTATATCTGTAAAATCTTTCCCATCCGTTTTTCGGTGCCAACCTTTGTTATGGTCACCCATTGCTACAATAATTGCAGGGGCGGTAACCAGCCATTCCCGGTGATATAAAGCCTGAACAGATTTAAGTATTGAAGGATCAGTGATAACCAGAAATTTCAAGGGTTGGAAATTAGCAGCAGATGGGGCAATTCTTGCTGCTTCAAGAACATAAAGCAACTTTTCCTTTTCGACCTGTTTTGGCTCGAAATTTCGGACAGAGGATCTTTGGGTGGCAAGTTCGATGAAATTCATAAAACGCATATTATGAACCAAAAATACAATTTTTATTCAAATAGAATTTTTCAAATTTTTCAGATTATATTTTGGTTAACATCATACCATTAAAACGGGCAAAAATAGGGGTTTAAAAAGAAATGTCTAACTTTGGCGTCAAAATACAGATTTTTTATTCTAAAGAAATTCAAGAAGTTAATTAATGATAACAGTTTCAAATTTAGCAATTCAGTTTGGCAAAAAGCCTTTATTTCAAGATGTTAATCTAAAATTTACCCCAGGTAACTGCTATGGCGTGATTGGGGCCAATGGAGCAGGTAAATCGACAATGCTTCGCCTTATTTCGGGCGATCTCTCTTCCACAAAGGGTTCTGTTACACTTGGGCCAGGTGAACGTTTATCTGTTTTGAAGCAAAATCACTATGATTATGAAGAGTCTACAGTTCTTAACGCCGTATTAATGGGGCACAATGAATTGTGGACCATTATGCAAGAGAAGGATACTTTATACTCAAAAGCTGATTTTTCGGATAAAGACGGGATGAGAGTCGCCGAACTCGAAGAGCGGTTTGCTGAAATGGACGGTTGGAATGCCGAAAGTGATGCTGCCATGTTATTGAGTGGTCTTGGAATTAAAGAGGATTTTCATCATAAACTCATGAAGGAGTTAGGCGGAAAGGAAAAAGTACGCGTATTACTTGCTCAGGCTCTTTTTGGGAAGCCGGATAACCTGTTACTTGATGAGCCTACCAATGACCTTGATCTTGATACGGTAATGTGGCTCGAGAATTACCTGGGCAATTACGAAAATACAGTTTTGGTTGTATCGCATGACCGGCACTTTCTGGATGCCGTAAGTACCCATACCGTTGATATTGATTTTGGTAAAGTTCAGTTGTTCGCAGGGAACTATAGTTTCTGGTATCATTCGAGCCAGCTTGCCTTACGTCAGCAACAGAATCAAAATAAAAAGGCAGAAGAGAAAAAGAAGGAATTACTTGAATTTATTGCACGGTTTAGCGCAAATGTGGCGAAATCGAAGCAAACTACAAGTCGCAAGAAAATGATCGAAAAGTTGAACATAGAGGATATTCAACCTTCGACTAGAAAATATCCCGGTATCATTTTTATGCCTGATCGTGATCCTGGAAACAGAATACTTGAAGTAAAGGGATTAACCAAGAGCATTAAAGGTGAAGTACTTTTCAAAGATCTTGATTTTACCATCGAAAAGGATGACAAAGTGATCTTCCTTTCACGCGATCCAAGGGCGATGACTGCACTTTTCGAGATCATCACTGGTCATGATAAACCAGATGCAGGTACTTTCTTCTGGGGTCAGACGATTACAAATGCCTATTTACCAATGGATAACTCTGATTTCTTTAATTCAGATCTAAATCTTGTTGATTGGCTTGGGCAGTTTTCGAGCGATACCAGTGAAAACTATATAAGGGGATATTTAGGTAAGATGCTATTCTCTGGAGAGGAAATCTATAAGAAAACGTCTGTACTTTCGGGTGGAGAGAAGATGCGTTGCATGATATCGCGAATGATGCTAAAAAATGCGAATGTTTTGGTACTTGATGCGCCGACGAATCATCTCGATCTGGAATCTATTCAGGCCTTTAATAATACGCTTACCAATTTTAAAGGGAATGTTTTGATGTCGTCGCATGATCATGAGTTCATTCAGACCATTGCCAATCGGGTGATAGAATTGGCTCCAAAAGGAATGATTGATAAAATAACTGAGTTTGATGAATATGTTGCCAATGAGGAGTTGAAGGAGAGGCGTAATATGATGTATTAAAAGCAATTTAAGTTTTTAAATGTGTGAAATGTGTAATAATTAAATAGAATTGTGTAATTCTTTCATTCTGAACTTATATAAATTTGCATCGTAAATATAAATTATTATTCCACTAATTGAAGAGATTGGAAGATAGATTGAAAAATAGACATTAGAATTAGGAAATACACAAAGAAAGTCTGGTATTCAACCAAGGATTCGGATGACATAAAAAGGACTTAATTTGATTTTCTTCCTGTTTGGATTTTATGATTCTAGTTTTTATTTTGTGAAAATAGTTGTATCTCAGTCGCTTAATATTGTTATAATGTGTAAAAACATTGAATGTTTAGTTAATTAATGCTAATTTTTTATCTGCGTTAAACATTTTATATTAATTTCAACTTTAATTTTAATTTAACATCAACAAAAATGAAAAAGTTCTTTTACGTTTTACTAATTCCGGTTCTTTTATTGGCATCCGGTTGTAATCAGAAAAAAATCGATCGCCTGCAGGCGCAAAACGATAGCCTAAGAGCTGTCGGTGGAGACAAGGATTCAAATATTTCTGAGTTCGTTGCTACGTTTAACGATATTGAAGCTAATCTGGATTCAATTAAAAAAGCTGAGCTTGTAATTGACAAAAATGCAAAAGCCGGCGAAGTTAAAGGTTCACGTAAAGAGCAGATCAAAAGTGATATTAAATATATCTACGATCTGCAACAAAAGAATCGCAAGATGGTTGCTGAACTTTCATCTAAACTTAGCAAATCAGGAAAACACGCTGCCCAACTTCAGAAAATGATTGACAATCTAAATGCATCGATTACTGAAAAAGATGCTCAGATTGCTCAGATGACTGACGAATTAGGCAAACTAAACATTCAGGTAAAAGACCTAAATGTTAAAGTTACTGATCTGAATACCAATGTAGATAATTTAAGTACTGACAACGCTAAGAAACAGGCTGATATTGATGCTAAAACCGCTGAGTTGAATACTGCTTATTATGTGATTGGAACGAACCGCGAACTGAAAGATAAAAAAATCATCACAGGTGAAGGTGGCTTTATCGGAATTGGTCGTACCAAAGACATTATGGCTGATCTTAATATGAACGATTTTGTTAAGGTGGATATCACCGTAGTGAATGAAATTCCAATCATGAAAAAGAAAATTAACATTATCACCGCTCATCCAAGTGGCTCTTACCGTCTCGAAGGTGATAAAACAGTTGATAAACTTGTGATTGTTGACCCTGCCGCTTTCTGGAGTCTTTCTAAGGTTCTTGTTATCTCGGCTAGATAATTTCCCAACTATAATATTATATAAAAGAACCGGCTTTAAGCCGGTTCTTTTTTTATGCAGTATTGTATTGGGTTTTGGTCCTTCATTATTTTTATGATCGGCGATCCAACTTATTCGCTGGATAAAAATAAGTTACAGATAAGGGAGGTGCGTACTGAGCAAACTGTGGGGTTGATACAGTACCAATTCGTTTTTTTTGTCGACTGAACCGCTCTGCCAACCGGATGTAATTCTAACTGTGAACTATACTTATAAGATTCATCCGGATCTGGGTGAAAGCGATTTTCTGGCTTGGGTTAGAAAGTAGTGGAGTAGTGGAACTGGATATGACAATAGATTGAAGTTCCCTTGAAAACCGAAAATTATAAGGTTGTGAAAATTTGAAAAAGTGATACGATTAATGCCAGTTTCAAAGGTACTTACAATGGTTTTTTACTTTCTCTTTCAATTAATTTAGACGGAAGTGCAACGATTTCAATCATCCGCCTCAGCTTGTGCTCTATTCCTACAATGGTAAAATTATAGCAGTGGAAAAACCGAAAAAATTAAATCAGAAATCAGTATTTCAATTTGTTGCTGCTTTAAATTCGGTTTTACAATACCTGATTCCTTCGGCATCGTAACGTTTAACCTGTTCCAGCATTCGTTTTTTAAACCATGGATAATTTCGGCTTTCTTTTGTAGACCATAGAACTTCAGACAAAGCAGCAACACGTGGGAAGATCATATATTCAACGTATTCGGGAGTTTTCATATATTGGGTCCAGACGTTTGCCTGAGCGCCAATAATATATTTGGCTTCCTGTCTGGATAGGTCCTCCGGAACCGGCTCAAAATTGTAGACCTGTTCAAGGGTTAAGAGCCCGCCTACTGCCAATGGTTCACCTTTGGGATCAGTTTGATATTGATCAAAATTACAGAATTTGGCTGGCGACATTACAGTTTGAAGTTTCCGTTGTATAGCTTCGATTCCTCCTGACTGACCGCGCCATGACATTACTACCGCCTTGGTAATTAGTGTGTCTTTTATGATGTCGTCCCAGCCTACCATATCCCTTCCGAGCGAATCAAGCGTTCTGCCGATTCGTCGAACGAAATAGTTATGAAGGTCCTGGACATTGCCCATGCTATCTGTTTTCATCTTAAGCTGACACTGGGGGCATTTTTCCCATCTTATTTCGGAACAATCGGCTCCGCCAATATGAATATATCTGCCGGGAAACAGTGTCGTCATTTCTGCAATTACATCTTTGATAAAAGTGTAGGTCCCTTCCTTACCCGGGCAATATACGTCGTTGAAAGTACCCCATCTGGTGGCAACTTCGTAAGGGGCACCAGTACAGCCTAATTCCGGATATGCGGCAAGCGCAGCCAACGCATGTCCGGGCATCTCGATTCCAGGAACAATTGTAATAAAACGTTGTGATGCATAAGCAACAATCTCGCGGACATCATTTTGGGAATAGTATCCGCCACTGGGGATTGTATCGACTCCTGTAGGGTTATTAATGTGCCCGGTCATTGTCGTTTTTCTTACAGAACCTACTTCTGTAAGACGAGGGTATTTTTTTATTTCAATTCGCCAACCCTGATCGTCTGCCAGATGCCAGTTAAACGTATTTAATTTGTGCATTGCCATGTAATCGAGGTACTTAATGATGAATTCTTTAGGCATAAAGTGGCGGCTAACGTCCAGGTGAAGACCCCGCCACGAGAAACGTGGAGAGTCTTTAATTTCAACGCCTGGCAGAATGATCTCTGTAACTTGTTTCGGAGTGGACGGCATTAACTGAATCAAAGTCTGTATGCCGTAAAAAAGTCCGTTAGGAGTTGCAGCTTCAATTTGAACCCCATCCGAAGATACTGAAAGATGGTAATCTTCCTTGCCAAGTTTCAAATTTTCATCAAGTTTCAGAAAGACTGATCCTTTGTCTCCTGTTTCGGAAGTAACTACACCGTTACTGAATCCATAATATTTCTCCGTATGAACTGTCAGAAATGATGCCAGTTGCCGCATCTGATCACTTTCGCTACTTATCCCTATTTTAGTGGAATTTGAGAGCGTAAATAGTCCTTCCTGGTCGGTTACTTCAGCCGGTAATGGTATAATTCGAACAACCGGGCGCGGAACAGGCTCTTTGCATGAAAACAGGATCGATACGACCCCAATTGTGAAAAGTAATCGGAGAAAATTCATTTTCTGGTAGATTTATGTTTCCCGGATGACAAAAGTACAAAAATCTTATTGGGATGTATGATTAATCTTTCTACTGTTAGTCGGACGATTCAGGCGGTTTCCTGAAAAAAGAATTAGTGCATTTAATGCGAATCCTATAATTATTAATAGATTGCCCGGTATATTGGCACCGTTAAGCGCAATGATTTTTCCGGTTAAGGCAACTGCTCCGCCCGCGATCATCGCCGTACTGCTTCTGATTTTACTTGCTCTATATCCTAAAAGTCCTGCTGCGGTTGGAACTATAAATGCACCCGAGAAAATTGTTAATGCGATTAGCAGGGATTGGATAATGGACTGAACGTTTAACGAGAGAATAATGCTTAATATTCCAATAATCAGCATTATAACTTTGGTGTTTCTTCGTGAATTCTGCTGCTCCAGCCCTTTTGATATTGGATCGCTGATGATTGTTGCAGATGTGAGTAATGCTGTTGATGCCGAGGACATCACTGCCGAAAGAAGTGCTGCAATTAATAATCCGACACCCCACTCCGGTAACATACTAACCATTACCGGGATCAGAGCAGAGCCTTTTTGCAGATGAAGCGCTGGAAACTTATATGCAGCAAATACGCCAAGAAAGGTAATGCATATGGAGAACGGAATTAATACGATGGCACTTATCAAAACGCTTTTCCTTGCAATGTACTCATTTTCTGCACAAAAAATACGTGAATAAATATCAGGGCCGACTACAAAAGTTGTGGAATAGGTTAATAATAGTACAATCAGATCGAAGACATGAAACCCTTCGTTGAATGGGAATTTTAGTGGTGACATTGCCATTGGTGAAACTGATTCCGAAAAGAGGATAAAAAGAGCGGTAATTAAAACTCCTGCGAGAATGATCATCGTTTGGTAAAGGTCTGTTTTTAAGACAGATATTTGACCGCCAATTACCGTATAGAAAATAAATACAGCGCCAGAACCCCATACTGCGATCGAATAATCTAAACCTGTAAAACCATTCAGAATTTTGGCTGCACCGATAATTTGAGCAGCAATAATACCAATCCAGGCAAAAGAGATGATAAATGAGGAAATCATTTTGGCTTCAACTCCGTAAAAATCGCCAATCATCTGGGGAAGTGTATATTTCCCCTGGCGCCTAACAATCATTGAAAAAGGAACGAGTATAAAAAGTCCAATTGAAGCGCTCAGTAAAAGCCATGAGGCAGCCCAACCTTGGTTAAGTGCCAAATCTGCAGTTCCGAGAATTGCAGAACTTCCCAAAATTGTTGCCAGCAAAGATCCGGTGATTTGCCATAAGTTTCCGCGTTTTCCTGCTACGTAATAATCACCATCTGACCGGATTTTCCTTGAAGAGAAAATACCGATCAAAACCATAAAGGCAATATAAATTATTATAATTAAGTATACTAACACACGGATTTAGAATCAGTTTGAAAATTCAACATCTTCTTCCGGTAATTGATCCGGAACTTGTTCGCGTCTGAAAGGGGGGAAGAATACCCAATACAAACCACCTAAGGAAACAAGAGCCGACATCAGGAAAAACATAAGACTTAATGCAATGCAAAGTTCATTGTTGAGTCCAAATGTCTTGGCCCCAATCAAAAAAACCATTTCACGTGCGCCAATTCCGCCAATTGTGATTGGTAGTGCAGTTGCAATTGCCGATACAAAGAAAAGGAAGAGATAATCGTACAAGTCGGTGTATTGGTGAAAAGCGTAGAGAATAAACAAAGCTGAAAAAAATTGCACAATCTGCAATGCCAGTGACCACCAGAATAATCCGGCATGGATAGGCAGGAAACTTTTAAAAAAGTATTTAAGCACAAAGTAATAAAGCACATAAAGAGCTGGAATACCAATCCATGCAGCATTCCCATATGGGAAATGCAGACCCGACAAGTAATACAATACGATGGTGATCATACCAATTACAACGAGCCCCGCAATACGATTGACAAGCATGGTTCCAATATTTTTTTTGAGACCATTTTTCCGGTACTTATTTACGAGGTAAACTTTGTAACCGTCGCCTCCGATACCGCCTGGAAGGAACAAATTATAGTACATCCCAAGCCAAAAAAGTTTAATATTCAGAATTTGGGAGATATTGGCTCCAGTATTACGGAAAGATAGATTCTGCCTGAAAGCTAATAAGATAAACGATATTACAAGAAGTACTAAAGCGCCAAAAAGGAAATACATATTTGCGGATGAAAAAACGCCCAAAACCTCTTTAAACGAGATTTTCGACATTACCCACCAAATTGCAGCAACAGAAACACATAGTTTCAGAAGATTTGTTCCAATTTTTTTAATTCTCTTTTGCACTTTGATTTACCAGTTTTCTCGATTATAAACAATCTTCCAGCTGCTGCTTTGTTATTTCTGAATTTTCAATCAGCAACGTCTCTTTTCAGTCGGCAAAAGTATTGATAATTGCATCATCATAAAAGACTACTGGGTTAAAAAAGAGAGACGGATGTTAATTAATTGATATGTTTTGTTTTGCCAATAATAGTAACTCGTTACAACTTGATAAATACCTTGCGTTTATAGAGAAAATAACAGGTCCCCCACATCATAGTCCAAACGGTAATTGTTAAAGCCATTTCAATTGTCAATTTGTCAAAGACACCAAAAATTGCGTTGATAAATGTTTTGGCAATGGTGCTAAATAATTCAATATCAACAGTATGAGCAAGCAGGTAAATGAATAATGGATTCATGCCAACAATCGAAAAGAATAATGCGAATTTTTTAAAATTCATAACATCAATCAACCAGTAAGAGATCGACAAGGCGATCAGGCACCATCCCCCACTTACAATCACAAAAGAACTGGTGCATATATTTTTTATAATTGGGATATAAAAACTCATACTGTATCCAACAGTCGAACCGAATATCCCTGCATTTGCCATCGTTTGAATCTTTTTGCGTGGTTCCCATTCATCATCAGAATCACTCCGGCAATAATACCCCAAATGGTGTTTGCCGTCGTCGGGATGGCATTAAATGAAACCCAGATTCCTCCGCTTAAACTGCCCGTCAGTGCCAGATCGAACCACGAACCAAAATTTTGATCGGGCGTAAATGGTTGATTGAAATCATCAATACGCCAAAACTGGTAAAGCAGATCGGATATAAGGATCATCATAAAGGAAAACAGTAACTGCCATTTAACTGCTTATTGCATAATCAGGAATACAATCAATTAATTACAGAATGTTACGTCAGAACATTTGTGAAATGGTATGAAATCTTACCCGGACCAATGTAATAGAGTGCCCAACCCAGGAAAAGCAGCAATACGGAACGGGTCGCTGCATGAAGAAAAGTATTGTTCCAGCTGGTCCCCCTGGTCCACCTTCGTGTCATTGAAAAAGGCTGGGCCACACCAACGATAAACATAAAGAAAGGTTGAATTAAATCCCAGAAATGAAGTCAAATCCAATCGACATGATGTAGTTGCCGGCAAATAGCCGAAATCAACGTTTCATCCATTGACGGATCAACCATCGTACCGAAAAAACCTGAAAACTCACCGACAAGCATAAACATTGTAAATCCCCTGAAAAAATCGATAGAAAGCATTCTTCTCTGATCCTGAATGGAAAGGACTGTATTACTCATCGGTTTGAATTAAAATAGGTTAACAGAATACTGATTAGTCAATCAGGTGGAAGTTCGATATAAATATTTTTTTCACTGTTGAGTTAGTTCAAAATCTGATATGGTAAAACCAGTAAGAAATAACATAAAATTGTAAAATTAAATTAATTGCCTCATCATTTTTTCCACAGTCGATTATGTTTTGTAATATGCATATTATAAGCAATTTAGTTTTAATTGAATTTCATTAAAGTATTGTTATCAACATTAATTACAGACTGTTTGCAAAAGCATTGTTGATTCCCGGGTAAATATCGTAGATTCTACATTCCAATCTCAGCCTTGCAGGAGGGGCACATCTGCTGATTTTTTTGATCAATATCCTCGACGTATGTACTTGACCTCATAACGCAGGTTGGATTATGGCAGTGTATCAATCCGAAGGTATGACCAAGTTCATGGATCACCTCTTTCTTAAAACGATCCTGCAGAAATTGGTTATCTCCGGTTATTCCATATCGCTCATTACTAAATCTGTATAGCGAAGCAATCCCGCTTCGGCCGCCTAAAAAGGCTTGACCGAAAATAAATGTAAGAATTGGAATGAAAAGATCAACATTGAATAATCCGAGGGTTTTTAACGAATCTGTAAAATGCATGGAATCGACCAGCTTTAACAGGTTGTTCCCGTTGTATTGTCTTCGTGATTGATCATAAAACTCACCCAAGTCAATATGACCTTCTTTAATATTCACCGAACAGCGAAATTCATGCTTCACCGCTTCAGCAGTATTCTCAAGAATTTCCTTCTCGAAATACCCGAATGAAATTAAAGTAATGTTTGGCAGACTCATTATACATATTTATTGATCTGCGGGTTTTAAATCATACTTCTTTATTTTATGGTAAAGTGTTACCCTGTCAACTTTTAACGCTTTTGCTGTTCGGGATATATTCCAACTGTATTTATTGAGGATTTGGAAAATAAATGCTTTTTCGAAATCATCCAGACTTTCAGCAGAACTGCTCACAATGGTTTTTTCCAACGGGAGATCTTTCAGACTAATTTTCTTGCCATCTCCGACGACAATAGCCCGTTCAATCATATTTTCAAGTTCACGGATGTTGCCTGGGAAATTAAACTCCTGTAATCGTTTCAGAGCCGTTGGATCAATTGTCGCAGGTGGTTTATTCATCGAAGTGCAGTACTTTTTGATAAAATAATCAACAAGTAACGGAATATCCTCTTTGCGGTTGCGTAATGGTGGAATTTGAATGTTTACGACGTTCAACCTGTAGTAAAGATCTTCTCTGAAAGTTCCATTTTCAACCATGTTTTTAAGATCTTTGTTTGTGGCACAAATCACCCTGAAATCGGAGCTAATCTCCTTATTTCCACCAACACGCATAAAAGTTTTCGATTCTAAAACGCGCAGCAATTCTACCTGCATTTTGGTTGAAATTGTGGCAATTTCATCAAGGAAAATTGATCCGCTGTCTGCCATTTCAAATCTGCCTTTGCGATTATACATCGCACCTGTAAATGCACCTTTTTCGTGACCGAACAAGTCGCTCTCAAGTAAGCTTTCGGTCAATGCACCGCAATGTACACTTACAAAAGGGAAGAACTTTCGCGGTGAATTAGCATGAATTGCTCTGGCAACAAGCTCTTTACCTGTTCCGCTTTCGCCGGTAATGATAACAGAGGAATTTGTTTGAGCTACGCTTTCAACTTCTCGAAGCATATCTTTCATTGCCTCACTTTCCCCAATCAGGTCTTCTACATTTTCAAGTGAGACAACTTTTTTCTTTAAGGTTTCGTTTTCGTCCGTTAATGAAATCTGTTTGGTCGCATTACGGATCAAATGAGTTAAATCGTCCGGATCAAAGGGTTTTGTTACATAATCATATGCTCCATCTTTAAGAGCTTTCACGGCGGTATCAACCGTTGCAAAAGCGGTCATTACGATGACAATAGCGTCAGGTTTGAGCGATTTTATTCTTCTGAGCATTTCGAGGCCGTCCATTCCGGGCATTTTAATATCGGCAAGGATAATGTCGAACTGGTCAGATTCAAGAATTGTAAGTGCTTTTTTGGCGTTTTCGGCACATTCAACACGAAATCCGTCTTCGAGAAACCAGTTGTACAACGAATCTCTTACCGATTCTTCATCATCAACGATCAATATTGAAATCTTTCTCGCCATTATAAATTCTCCTTAATCTTTTATTATAGGTAAAGTTGCCGAAAAGGTAGTTCCATTTCCCGGTTCTGATCTGACTTTTATTTTCCCTTTATGGTTTTGGATGATTCCATGAACAATTGCTAATCCGAGGCCTATTCCGCTGACATCTTGCTTCGTCGAAAAGAATGGTTCGAATATATGAGGGATATCTTCAGGAGCAATTCCCAATCCATTATCTGTTATTTCAAAAGTGATTGTATCTTCATCTGCATTTTTGGTTCGGATGAAGATCTCGCCATTTTCAAGAACCGCTTCCGATGCATTTACCAACATCGCTACGCAAGCTTGTTTTATTTGGTTTGGACTGCAATAGATTAAATCCATCCTTGCAGAAAGATCTGTTAGAAAGCTGATGTTTGCAATTTTAATGGGATGGGACATTAAATCGTAGGTTTCGAGCAGTATCTCGTGTAAATGCTTTGGTTCAAAATCATTCTGATCCTTCCTCGAAAAGTCCAGTAATCCCTTTACAATATCACCGCAACGCTTTGTCTCATTTTCAATTAATTTCAAATGTTTGAGCATTGTATCTTTTTTGGAGGCATACAATTCGGGATTGCTTACTTGTTTATAAAGTAGTTTCGTATAAATCAGAATTCCCGATAAGGGGTTATTGATTTCATGAGCAACTGAAGAAGATAATTTTCCAAGAGAAGCCAACCTCTCAACGTGCATCAATTCATGCTGAGCAGCTCCCAATTCTTCCGATTTTTTCTGGACCTTATATTCAAGTTGTTGCGACCAATTTTCCAATTCGGTTGTAGCTATGTGAAGGTTATCGAGCATATCGTTAAAAGCGATAGAAACCATCCTCATATCATCCAGTTGATTAGGTTTTATTTCCACACGTGTACTTTTATCCCCGTTTGCGACTGCAATACTTACATTTATCAGCGCATTCAATGGTCCTTTAATTTTTTTTCTTGTGAATAATAATAAAAACGAGGCAAATAAAAGTGTCGCAAATATAGCCAGCAGGAAAAACTCAGTTGAAGATTTTTGTACAGCTGCATCTTGTACTTCCAATGGAATTTTAATAATAAGTGAACCAAGCAAGGTATCGGTTTCCGAATGCGCATGACAAGAGCTTGTAGAGCAGGATTTATCATTCAAAATTGGTGATTTAATCAGCAAATGCCTGCTGCCGTTATCGTTCTGATTCATCTCACAATCGCTGTTGACATTGATAATTTTGTAAGACTTCTCCTTTTCCGGGAACATCGATTTGATATTTGGATGACAACTTTTGCAATTTGGATCACTGTGGCTTGTATTTGTCTCGGTTGCAAAAGATGAATAAACGAGGTTGTCTTCACTATCATACATATTCACCTCATCGATACCGGGAAGTGTATTAATAATATCAAGTGTATTTCGGAGTGAACTTTTGTCGTTCTCGAGCATGCTGTGATACAAAGCCCCCTCAACGATTGAACCAATATTGTTGCCACTTTGGCGAATAACTGTATTCAGATATTGCTCATTAACCGATCTGAAAATAACACTGAATGATACAAATAGAAAAATGGACAATATGGTGATGATCAAAACTACCCGTCCATAAATCGTTGATCTGAATTTAACGTAGTTATTAAGAATAATATTCCCTTTATTATCTTTGTTTTTTCGCTTGAAAAGCATGTTGTCAATTGTTAGAAATGTTGGCGGAGAGCTTCACTAACCAACTGGTTATATTCATTGCAAAATACAAAAAAAAACTGGTGCCTTTACACCAGTTTTAAAATAATATTTTTCTTTTTCCAAAATTGGGGAAAGTCGCATTTTGACAAGTTATAACACACAATTTCAGAATATTAATGGTTAGTCGAGATTTAGAAACTCTTTTTCAAAATCCTTCCATATTTCGTTGGAAAACGCGGAAAGTGAATGATCGCATAATTCACCTCCATCCTGCAAAATCACCATCGAAGGTTCCGGTGCGTAATTCTTCATCGATACCGCCAGGAAATCCTTGAACCTTTCCAACTCATTTGCTGACCAACTTGTTGCTTCTTCAGCAAAATAGCAAGTCTTTGCTTCTCCAATCCAGTTTGAGGGTTTAATTTTGTAGATCCATCCTTTGCCATAAGGATCTTCATTGAGCATGCCGGGTTTTTCATTAATATCAGCGTTTAAATTCATAATTTTTCCAGAAACGGGCGAAAAAATGCGAAGAAGTTTCCCGTTTTGATCTATCTCAGTCAGTAAATCACCTTTGTTGATCATCTCTCCAGGATTTTTAAGATAATTGAATTTTACTTCTCCGGTTATATGAAGCAACAGGTCATCAAGACCAACTTTAGCAGTACCCGATTTTTCCATATACATCCAGGTGTGATTTTTGGAGTAAAATAGTCCCTGTGGAATCCTCAAAATGCCGGCCGAAAGAAAGCCTAAAGCTTGTTGGATCTTGATTTTTATTTCCACTTGTTTGTTTAATAAAATCCAGAAAGGAATCAATAAAACCAGGAATGTGATGATAATCAGGTATTCAATTCCTTTGGTTGCGAAAATGTCAGAATAACTAAAACCGTCCATTTGTTTGATTATTATGCAATCACCATTTATAGTGATTACGGGTTAATTTATTTGTGATCATTTGCCCATGAAGGAGAGTCGCGTAAAACAGGCATACGGTTAATTACCCACCTGAAGATCCATATTTGTATGAAAATTACGGTAAGAGCAACGATTACTTCCATCCATGAAGGGACATATCGTACAGCCGCATCCCATCTGTAACCTATGATTGAAACGTTTAGCCTGTTCATTATTACTCCAATCATCGTTAAAAAGGCAGCAATTTTAATCATTGTGATGTTGTTGTTCCGGTAACTGACAAAGAACAGAATCATAGGTATGAGGACAAATCCGAGCATCTCGAGGAGGAACCAATGTCCCATTCCTGTATTGAGTAAATCCCAGTGTTGTCCATGAATAAAGACCAGCAATTGAAGGAAAAAGTAGGCAAACATAGTTCCTGCGCAGATCTTTGATAATCCACGGATGATGCCGTTTTGTGCCTTTTTGTTTTGTTCGCTAATTTGATCAAAGAATACTTTATCGCTGATTGAACCTTCAAAAATGACCATGGATAAACCTGCAAAAATACTGGAGACCAAAAACATGACCGGTATAAACTCGTTGTACCATAGCGGGTGTATTTTTTCTTTTGCCATGAGAAATAATGCTCCTAATCCCGATTGATGAAGCATTGATAACGTTATTCCGAATATAACAGCGGCCATGGTCATTCCTGAGAGAATTTTGTGAGCGCGTCTGGCTCCAATCCATTCTGCAATAGTGGGCGAAAACTCAATTAGTTGTGCGACCATGTAAAGCAGGAAATGCCACGCCACCAGGAATAAAACGGAACTTGCGCCAAAGCTGTTTCCGATAATCGGATTGAAAATATGCCATGGCCTTCCGAGGTCCAGTACCAAAGCTCCAGCATAAAAAGCATAGGCGAGGAAACCATTCAGTACCGTTACCCTGATAATTGATTGATACTTACGCATATTAAGGATATATACCATAAATGTAAGCACATAAGCACCCCCAGCAAATGCCACTCCGGTTACTACATTAAAACCTTTCCATAAGCCCCATGGAACTTCTTGCGT
>Ga0075525_10000320_pt1 | contig 17615 bp, 17 predicted proteins | sample NGEPertwo_FD_74795 | JGI IMG/M metagenome (GOLD analysis project Ga0075525, IMG submission 74795) | Arctic peat soil microbial communities from the Barrow Environmental Observatory site, Barrow, Alaska, USA - NGEE Permafrost154B-two | ecosystem: Environmental > Terrestrial > Soil > Wetlands >...
CGATGCGCCCGTAGGTGCGCCCCGTGCGGATCTGGACGTCGTTGCCCTGGCCGGCGGCGCGACGCCGGCCGGCCTCCTCCTCGCTGAGGCCGGGGAGCGGGGGCGCCGGGTCGGTGCTCTCGGGGTCGCTCATGTGCGGAAGGTATCAGAAGGCGCAGGGCCGCGCGGCCCCGATGCTGTGGTCGCGTCGCTGTCCGGGCCTCCCCGGGCGCTTCCCGACCCGAGTTGACGATGTGACGGCGCCTTGGTAGATTCATTGTTGACCAATGCTAGTGCATAACTCAGAAATAGCTCCAGGCAGCCTCCAGTCTCCGCAGACGCTTCGCGCCGGCGCGGGAGGGCGATGTCCGAGGGGCGCCGCGGATCGGCTCTGACGCGCGGCGCCATGTCCCGCAGAGCGGACCCTCAGTCCACACTTTTCCTGACGCTCGACACCGCGGAGGTCCTGATCCATGAACTACAGCGATTCCATCCTCGACACGGTCGGCAACACCCCCCTCGTCCGCCTTCACAAGGTGGCGGCCGATCTGCCCGTCACAGTGCTGGCCAAGGTCGAAGCGCTCAACCCCGGCGGTAGCATCAAGGACCGCATCGGCATCGCCATGGTGAGCGATGCGGAACGGCGCGGCGTCCTCAGCCCTGGCGGCACGATCATCGAGGGCACCGCCGGCAACACCGGGGTCGGTCTGGCGCTCGTGGCCGCCGTGAAGGGCTACCGCTGCATCTTCGTCCTCCCCGACAAGATGAGCGAGGAGAAGATGGACCTGCTGCGCGCCTACGGCGCCGAGATCGTCGTGACGCCCACCTCGGTGCCGCCGGACTCGCCGGAGAGCTACAACGGCGTCGCCGAGCGACTCGCCCGCGAGATCCCCGGCGCGTTCCGGCCCAGCCAGTTCTGCAACAAACGCAATCCCGAGGCGCACTACCTGACGACGGGGCCCGAGATCTGGCGCGACACGGGCGGGCTCGTGGACGTGTTCGTGGCGGGCGTGGGCACCGGCGGCACCATCTCCGGTGTGGGCAGGTACCTGAAGGAGCAGAAGCCGGAGGTGACGGTCGTCGCCGCCGATCCCGAGGGCTCGGTGCTCTCCGGGGATTCGCCGCGCCCATGGAAGGTGGAGGGCATCGGCGAGGACTACGTGCCGGCGACCTTCGACCGCCAGGCCGTCGACGAGTTCGTGCGTGTCAGCGACGCGGAGTCCTTCCGAATGGCCAGGCGTCTGGCCAGGGAGGAGGGGCTCATGGTCGGCGGCTCCGCCGGCACGGCCACGGCCGCCGCCCTCAAGTACGCTCGCCGTCTGGAGGCGGGGAGCGTCGTCGTCGTGATGCTGCCCGACACCGGCCGCAACTACCTGACGAAGTTCTACTCCGACCGCTGGCTCGAGGACAACGGCTTTGCCGAAGAGGTGCGCCCGCGCGCCTCCAGCGGCGACGTGTTGCGCTCCAAGCGGCGCACCGACGATCTGATCGCCGTGTCGCCAACGGCCACCGTGCTCGAGGCCGTGCGCCTCATGGAGGATCACGACATCTCGCAGCTCCCAGTGATCGACGGGGGGCGGGCGGTCGGCAGCCTCACTGAGGTCGCCCTCGTGAAGTCGTTGCACGACGGTGCCGACCCCGCGCTCACCCGCGTCGAGGACGTGATGGGTGGCCCGCTGCCCGACGTCGACGAGAGCGTCGATGTCGCCGAGCCCTATCGGCTGCTGCTGGGCGGCCACAACGGCGTGCTCGTGACGAGGCACGGCGCCCCGGTCGGCCTGATCACCAGGTACGACCTGCTGGACTTCTGGACGGCGAGCCGCGAGCGCGAGCAGGTCGGGGTATGAGCGCAGACACGTACGGGCCGGCGACCCGTGCGATCCACGCGGGGCAGGGGGCCGATCCCGCGACCGGCGCGACCATCACGCCGGTCTACCTGACCTCGACATACACGCAGCGCGGCATCGGCGAGGACGTCCGGTACGAGTACTCGCGTACCGGCAACCCGACGCGGGAGGCCCTGGAGACGTGCTTGGCGTCGCTGGAAGGCGCGGAGCACGGGCTCGCCTTCGCCTCGGGCTCCGCGGCGACCGCGGCCGTGCTGTCGCTGCTTCGCCCCGGCGACCACGTGGTCGCCGGGGACGACCTGTACGGCGGCACCTACCGTCTCTTCGAGCGCGTGTGGCGCCCGCTCGGCATCTCGTTCAGCTACGTCGACGCCCGACGACCCGAGGCGATTGCCGAGGCCCTCGGCGAAGCCACGAGGCTCGTCTGGATCGAGACGCCCTCCAACCCGTTACTGCGGCTGGCCGACATCGCAGCCGTGGCGGGAGTCACGCGGGAGGCCGGCGTGCCGCTCGCCGTCGACAACACGTTCGCCACGCCGTGCTTCCAGAATCCGCTCGCGCTCGGCGCCGACATCGTCGTGCACAGCACCACGAAGTACCTCGGCGGCCATTCGGATGTCGTGGGAGGCGCAGTGCTCACTTCGGATGCCGAGCTGCACGAGCAGATGAAGTTCTACCAGAACAGCGCCGGGGCAGTGCCCGGCGCCTTCGATGCGTGGCTCACGCTACGCGGCGTCAAGACGCTCAGCGTGCGGATGCAGCGGCACGCCCTGAACGCGTTCCTCCTCGCCGCGCACCTCAGGGACGCTGCATGGGCTCGCGATGTAGTGTACCCGGGTCTGAGAGACCATCCTCAGCACGAGCTCGCCGCCCGCCAGATGCGCGGTTTCGGCGGCATGGTCACGTTCACGTTGCCCGGCGGCCGGCAGGCGGCGGACGCCTTCGTCCGCCGCCTGCGGCTCTTCTCCTTCGCCGAGAGCCTTGGCGGGGTGGAATCGCTGATCTGCCACCCCGCCACCATGACCCATGCCGCGATCCCGCCCGACGAACGGGCTGCCCGTGGCATTGGTGACGGGACGTTGCGCCTGTCGGTTGGCATCGAGGACGTCGGGGACCTGGTCGTCGACCTCGAGCAGGCGGCGGCCCCCCTGGCTCGGGGGTCATGATGTCATAGGCCGCGCCGCCAAGTGCTCGTCTGTCGAGCCGTGTGAGACGGCCCGCATCGCCCTTCACGGCGCCTTCATCCGGACGGGCTATGGTGGGCATCAGCCCAATTCTCTCATGGAGGAGTCGCCGTGTATCCCATCCTGTTCCGGGTCGGCGGCATGACGATCTACTCCTACGGCGTCATGGCCGTCGTCGCCATGGTCGCCGCAGGCCTTGTCGTGCAGCGCCTGTCCCGGCGTCTCGGCCTGCAGCCGGGAGTCGCCGTCGAGTTGACCGTTGCGGCGGTCATCGGCGGCCTCGCAGGCGCCCGCGTGTACTGGCTCGCGGAGCACTGGCACGAGGTGCGCGGGGATCTTCTCCACGCGGTGGAGGGAGGCGCCGGCTTCACGTGGTACGGCGGCCTGCTCGGCGGCGTCGCCGCCGTGATCGTGCTCGCCCGCCTCAGACGTCTGCCCCTCGGGCTCATCGCGAACGTGATGGCCCCTGCCGTCGCCGTGGGCTACGCCGTCGCGCGCGTCGGCTGTCTGCTCGCCGGCGACGGCACGTATGGCCGCTCCAGCGACCTACCCTGGGCCATGGCCTTCCCGCGCGGCATGATGCCGACGACCGTGCCGGTGCAGCCGACGGCATTCTACGAGACGCTCGCCATGCTCGTCGTCTTCGTCGTCCTTTACCGCATGGCGCTACGGCCGCAGGCCGGCTGGTACGTCTTCGCCTGGTTCCTGGTGCTGTCCGGCGTCGAGCGGTTCGCGATCGAGTTCCTGCGCGTGAACCCTCCTTGGCTCCTGGGCTTCACGCCGCCGCAGTGGTTCGCGCTCGCCGGCGTCCTCATCGGCACGGCAGTGCTGCTAGCGACGCGTCAGCGTCAGCCGGATGTGCTGAAGGCCACAGCCTGAATGGTCTGAATGGCGACGTCGTGGTGATGCCGGACTGGATGGGCTGCCGGGAGACGGCCGTCCGCGTCGGGCCTACGACCTCCCGTGTCTTCACGCGGACGTCATGTCGTCTCCCTGCCATCCCACAAGCAGCGTCAACGAAGGAAGGAAACGTGTGATCCGGAGACTTCTCACAGCAGTGCTCGCGGTGGCGATCATGATAGTGGTCCTGAGCGCCGCAGCGCCGGCGCAGGCCTCCCCGGTCTCGGAGAAGAAGGCCCGCCTGCGCGAGGTGCAGGCGAAGCTCGAGAAAGTCGGCACCCAGGTCGAGAAGGCCGTCGAGCACTACAACCAGGCGGTCGCCCAGCTCGACACCACGCGCAGCAAGATCACGGAGAACCAGCGGCTGCTGACCGCGGTCGAGCGCAACCTGGCGATCGCCAACCGGCAGCTGACGGCCCGCGCCCAGAGCATCTACAAGGCGCCCGCGACGGGCTTCGTGGACGTCATCTTCGCGGCGCGCAGTTTCGACGACTTGGTCGCTCAATTCGACCTCATGCAGCGCCTCGGCAACAGCGACGTGGACCTCGTCAAGTCGGTCAGCGCCTACGAACAGGACATCAAGGATCGGCGCATCGCGCTCCGCGCCGACGAGAAGGCAGCGGCCAAGCTCCTTGAGGAGAGCCGCGCGCAGAAGATCGCGATCCTCGCGACCGAGTCGAGGATGAAGGCCCTCGAGAGCGGTCTCCGATCTGAGATCAAGACCTTGCTGGCGCAGCAGGCCGCCGCGGCCCGCGCCGCCGCGCGGCAGGCGGCCGCGGCTTCGTCTGCGAGCGGCGGGGTCGGCCGCACCAGCGGCGGGCCGCCCCCGCCGGACCCCGGCGGCCCCGGCCACCCCGAAGTGGTGGCCATCGCCCAGCGTTACCTCGGCATCCCCTATCTGTGGGGCGGCGCCAGCCCCAAGACGGGCTTCGACTGCTCCGGGCTCGTGCTGTATGTGTACGCCCAGGTCGGCATCCAACTGTCGCACGGGGCGACCGATCAGCAGCGCGCCAGCAAGCCTGTGCCGCTGAACGCGCTGCAGCCCGGCGATCTCGTCTTCTATGGCAACGCGAGCTTCAGCTACCACGTCGCCTTGTACGTCGGCGGCGGCCAGGTGATCGAGGCGCCGCGCACCGGCGCCGTGGTGAGTTACGACGGCGTGGACGATGCCTGGATCGGCGGGCGGTTCTAGCGCTGCCGCCTCACGGTGTCGGTCACCACGTGTCTGCTCGAGTCACTGGCCGTTCAGGCGATTTGATGGTTTCGCTACGCCGGCATCCGCCGTCGCATCAGAGGAGGCTTCGCAGGTGGGCAAGACAACCATCAGGTCTCGCCGGGCCCGCCGGTCCGCCGTGAGCCGACGCTCCCAGCTCTGGTCTTCGAAGACGCTGCTGTGGGTTTGACCGGGGATGCCGATCATGCCGCCACCGGCCTCGCCCATCGACTCGACCATGCCGCTGCGATCGAGGCCCGTCAGCCGTGATGCACCTCCATCGTGACCCGCCGGTCCCACCAGGGGCTGTCTCCGGCCGGCCGCATCTCGGCGCCGTCGCCGTCGAAGGTGCGGGTCGCGCGCGGGCGCACGTGCACGGTCGTGCCCGGCTCGAGCGGCGCCGCCGACTCGCGCGTCGTCTGCGCCCACAACTTGCGGCCGTTGGGGAGCTCGAGCTCGACGCGGACCTCGAAGCCCAGGTAGGTGATGCGGTGGATGAGCGCCTCGGTGCTGGCGCCGTTCGGCTCGAGCAGTAGTTCGACATCGTGGGGCCGCACCAGCACGTCCCCGAGCTTGTTGACCGGCCCGAGGAAACTCATCACGAACTCGTTGCCGGGCTTTTCGTACAGGTCACGCGGCGGCCCGATCTGCTCGATGCGCCCCTCGTTCATGATCACGATCCGGTCGGCGACCTCCATCGCTTCCTCCTGGTCGTGTGTCACGAAGACGGTCGTGACGTGCATCTTCTCGTGCAGGCGCCGGAGCCACGCGCGCAGTTCCTTGCGCACGCGCGCGTCGAGGGCGCCGAACGGCTCGTCGAGCAGGAGGACCTTGGGCTCGGCGGCCAGCGCCCTCGCCAGAGCCATGCGCTGGCGCTGGCCGCCGGAGAGCTGCGACGGGTAGCGCTCCGCCAGCCCCTTGAGCTGCACCAGGTGCAGCAGCTCGTCGACGCGACGCGCGATCTCGGCCTTCGGCCGGTGGCGGATCGAGAGGCCGAAGGCCACGTTGTCGCGCACCGTCATGTGCTTGAAGGCGGCGTAGTGCTGAAAGACGAAGCCGACGCCGCGCTCGCGCGCGGGACGCCCGGTCGCGTCTTCGCCGGAGATGATCACCTCGCCGGCGTCGGCGTGCTCAAGGCCGGCGATCACGCGCAGCAGCGTCGACTTGCCGGAGCCGCTTGGGCCGAGCAGCGCGGTGAGCTCGCCACCGGTGACTTCGAGCGTCACGTCGTCGAGCGCTACGAAGTCACCGAAGCGTTTCGTTATACCGATGGCGCTGATGGTCATGAGCCGGCCTCCTTGGGCTTCAGCAGGGTCATGGCGAGCACGATCACGAGGGCGATGACCGCCAGGACCAGGGATGACGTGTAGGCGCCGATGAGGTCGAACTGCTGGAAGCGCTCCTCGACGTGGACGGTGAGCGTCGACGTCTGACCGGCGATCTTGCCGCTGACGATGCTGACGGCCCCGAACTCGCCCAGGGCACGAGCGGTGGTGAGGATGACGCCGTACGTGACGCCGCCGCGGATCGCCGGCAGGGTGATGCGCCAGAACGTCTGCCACGGCGTCGCCCCAAGCGTATGGGCCGCCTGGTCCTGCTCGACGCCGACCTCCTGGAGCACGGGGATCACCTCGCGCACCACGAACGGCAGCGACACGAAGATGGTCGCCAGCACCATCGACGGCCACGCGAAGATGACGCGTATCCCGTTCTCCGCCAGCCACCCGCCCAGCCACCCGGTCCGGCCGTAGACCAGAATGAGCGACAGGCCGACGACCACCGGCGAGACCGCGAACGGCACGTCGATGAGCACGCTCAGGAGCGACTTGCCGGGGAAGGTGCGGCGCACCATCAGCAGGGCGCAGAACACGCCGAACACGGTGTTCAGCGGCACGACGATGGCGGCGATGACCACCGTCAGGTAGAGGGCGTGCAGCGTCTGCGGATCGCCGAGCGCCTGCAGCACGGGCTGCAGGCCGTTCTCGAAGGTCCGGTAGAAGACCATCCCGACGGGCAGGACCAGGATCAGCGCCAGGTAGACGAGCGCCACGGTCCGCAGGCCGTACCTGTTGGCGCGCGACCCCTTGGCGCCCGGCGCCCCGGACCCGTCGTTGCCGTTACTCATCGCCCTTCCTCCCCCAGCGCTGCACGAATGCCAGCGAGAGCAGCACGCCGAACGAGACCAGGAGCAGGACGACGGCGAGCGCGGCGGCGCCGGCGGAATCGCCACTTTCGATCAGGGCGAAGATCCGCACCGGCGCGATCTGCGTCTTGAACGGGATGTTGCCGGAGATCAGGACGACGGAGCCGAACTCGCCGAGGGCGCGCGCGAACGAGAGGCCGGCGCCCGAGACGATGGCCGGCAGCAGGCTCGGCAGAACGACCCGCCTGAACACCGTGAAGCCGTGGGCGCCGAGCGAGCTGGCCGCCTCTTCAACGTCCTGCTCGAGCTCCATGAGGACGGGCTGCACCGAGCGCACCACGAACGGCAGGGTGACGAAGAGCAAGGCGAGCATCACGGCCGCGCGCGTGTAGGCGAGGTTCACGCCGAACGCACCCTTGGGGCCGTACAGGGCCAGGAGCGTGAGCCCGGCAACGATGGTCGGCAGCGCGAAGGGCAGATCGATGAGCGCGTTGACGATGGTCTTGCCCGGAAAGGTGTCGCGGACGAGCACCCAGGCGATGATGGTGCCGACCACGGCGTTGATCGCTGCGACAGCCAAGGATGAGACGAGGCTGAGTTGCAGCGCCGCCCGCGTATCGGGGCTGCTGACGACCCGCCAGATCGCCGCCGGTCCCAGCTCGGCCGCGTGCCAGGCGACGGCGGCCAGCGGGATGAGCACGATGACGCTGAGGTACAGCGTCACGAGGCCGACGCCGAGCCAGGTGCTGCGCCGCACTCTCGCGCGGCGCAGCACCTTCGGCGGCGCCGGCCTCGCCGGGACCGTCCCGGCCGTGGCCAAGCTGCTACTGCTGGGTACTGATGCCAAGGCCCTGCTCGATCGTCACCATCACGCTGCCGTCGGGGTCGAAGAAGTCCTTGTTGACCGTGTCCCAACCCCCGAGCTCGTCGATGGTGAACAGCTTCGCCGGGATCGGGAACTTGTCGGCGCCGGTGACGCCGTCGACCACAGGCCGGTAGCCCCTGGAGACGAAGGTCGCCTGGGCCTCGGGCGTGTACAGGTAGTCGTAGAAGGCCTGCGCCTGCTTGGACGAGCTCGCGTCCACGGTGACCGCCAGCGGGTTCTCGATGAGGATCGTCTCGGCGGGCACGACGTAGTCGACCGCCTCGCCCGCTTGCTGCGCCGCGATCGCCTCGTTCTCGTACGACAGCAGCACGTCACCCTTGCCACCGATGAACGTCTGCAGCGCCTCGCGAGCGCTCTTGTCCTGCACCGGGACGTGCTTGAAGAGCTCGGCCAGGTACGCCTCGGCCTCCTGCGCCGTCTTCCCCTGCTGCAATTGGGCGCCGTAGGCGGCCATGATGTTCCACTTGGCGCCGCCGGACGTGAACGGGTTCGGTTCGATCACCTCGACGTCCGGCTTCGTCAGGTCGGCCCAGGTCTTGATCCCCTTCGGGTTGCCCTTGCGGACCACGAGGACCACGACCGACTTGGTGACGAAGCCGTCGTACTGGTTCTGGCTCCAGGTCTTGTCGACCAGGCCGGCCCCGACAAGCCGGGCCATGTCGGGCGCCAGCGAGAATCCCACGACGTCGGCGGGCAGCCCGGCCTCCACGGCGCGGCTCTGCTCGCCCGACGAACCATACGACTCGCTGAACGCGACGTTCGCGCCGGCAGCGGTCTTCTGGAAGGCCGGGATCAGCTCGGCGTAGGCCTCGCGCGGCGTCGAGTAGGCGACCAGCGCCACCTTGGGGCTGCCGCCGCCACAGGCGATGAGGGTCGCCACAGCCGCGACGGCCACCGCCACCAGCACCAGGGCTCCTGGGGTCTTCTTCATGGCATCCGTTCCCTCCCGCACGCCCATTGTTGAGCGCACCAATCAACATTAGCAAGATTGACTCGTGGCAGTATGCATGAACAAAGGTAATAGTTCAAATCACAATCACTTATACTTAGGCGGGCCTCCATGCGTCATGCCACGGCGCGCCAATGGCTACGGCGCCGGCACTCGCGCCGGCCGGCAGCCCGCTTCGCGACCCGCTCATGCCCGCCCTCCCGGCGCGGTGCCGAGCGTGCGGCCGATCGACTCCACCCGCCCCTGCAAGCAGCCGCGGCACATCTCCGCGGTCTCGTTGACGCAGGCCTTGTCCGGATAGATCTCGTAGTTCACCCGGTACTCCGACGGCGTGAGGTTGGGCATCACGATGTTGGCGCCGCGCATCAGCCCCAGCTCGCGCCCTTCGACTTTGTTGATCGTCGCCAGCGCCGTCGTGCTCGGGATGTTCGAGTCGGGGCAGACGAGGCGCGTGAGCGCCACGGCCTTGTACACGGTGAGCTCGTCGCTCGGGATCTGCTCGCCCGCCGGGACCCGCCGCACCCAGCTGCGGTCGCCGAGCGGCGTCTCGGAGTGCGAGATGTAGGGGCCGGTCATCGAGCTGGTTTCCTCGTGGGCGTCGACGTGATCGGACAGCTGCCCTGCCTCTTGTCATCGGGCCCGCGATGTGAGGCGCGGAAAAGTGGGCGGGCCTTCCTTGGGGAAGACCCGCCCACGCCTCGCCTCGGTCTGTCACGGCGAGCGCGGGAGCGTGAACACACTCCCTGTGGTCGCCGGCCGCGCCTCTTAGAACGTGCCGCCACCCATCATGCTGGCGGCGCTGCCGTCCATCATGGTCGAGACACCGCTGGAGCTGGCGCTACCCTCGCCATGATGCTGCTGGTGGACATCGCCGGTGGCGCTTGAGCCGCCCATCATGCCGTCTGTGCCGCCGCCCATCATGTCGGTGCCATTCGTGCCATCCATCATGCTGACGTCACAGATCCCGGCGGGGACCTTGATGCCGAGCTTCTTGAACGCCGCTCGCATCTCGCGCACGTGCTCTTTGCGCATCGTCTTCAGAGCGGCCTGAGCCTCGGCGGTCTTGGGGTCCACGCTGCCGTACAGGTCTTGCCAGGCCTGCATGTCCTGGACGTGTTCCGCGTGCAACGGCTGCATGGCCTTCACGGCGGCCGGGTCGCTCATCAGCCGATTCCAGCCGGCGCTGCCGCCCTGGGCAATGGTCGAGGTGCGGTGCATGGAGGTCGCCGCAGTCGCCCGGCTGACGCCGAAGACTGCGGCCAGCGCCACGAGTCCTACGGCGCCAAGCACGAGCGGTAGTGTCCATCTCTTCATCTGTCACTCCTTCGGAGGGGTTGATGTTGCTGCCAGAGACAGAGTACCCCGGCCATGTGGAGACGCCGTGAAGGGCTTCTGGGGAGGTTGTGAAGGCCGCCAAGTACCGCGTCCCCCAGCGTTCTGAAACAGGGCAGTGCCGAGCGCTGGCGCGACGCGCACAGTCGCGATCTACGCAGCTTCGTGAAGGGGGTTGGGAAGAGGCGCGGCTGCTGCTGAACGGCGGGCCGAACGGGCGTCACCGGGATGAGACGGCAAGACTCCCGCGAGCGGAGGTCGCGAACATCGCGAACAGCGCCGCGACTCCTAGGTAGATGGCGGCGCCCAGGAGGAGGGCGCCCGAGAAACCCCAAGAAAGCCCGATGATCATCGCGAGCGCCGAGCCCAGCACTGACGCAGCCCCGTTGACACCCCACAGCAACGCAGTGTGGTTCTGGAGCCCGTCTGTGCTGAGACCGTGCAGGGCGAGGGGGAAGGGGCACCCCATGAGTATCCCCAGCGGAAGGACCACCAGCATGGCGGCGAGGCGCGGGTCGATGCCGATCTCGAACGCTCGCGGAAAGACGAAGACGAGGATCGCGACCAGTCCGGCCACGCAGATCGAAAGGAGTACCGCCGCGGCAGGTCGCTTGGAGCGGGTAAGGAGCGAGGTCAGGACGCTGCCGAGACCACCGCCGAGGAGGAGCGAGAACAGGAGGACGGTGAGTGCGGTCTGCGGCCGGGCGATGAAGGGGGAGAGCTTCTGGAAGAAGGCGATCTCGATGAGCATGTAGCCGACGCCGAGGGCGGAGAACAGGACGAGGTAGCCCTTGAGCCTCGGGTTCTGTCGCAGTTGACCGACGAAGGTTGGCGACACCGATCCGGCTTTGCGGGGAAGCGCCACGAGAACGCCCAGCACTACGGCAACCAGAGCCAGAACGCCGGCGAAGACCCCGAAGGGGCTCGGGAGGCCCCGCTCATACTTGTAGAAGAACGGCCGATCGTCCGTCGCCGGTCGAAGGTCGAAGGCCGTTTCCTTGGCCACCGTGGCCATGGACAGCGAGCCTGCCGAGATGTCGACCAGTGCCTGGTCGAACATCCTCAGCGAGCCCGCGGTCTGCTGCGGAATCAGGGGAACGAAGGCCGCGCCCTTGTCGAAGCCGAGTTGGTGGAGCCGCCGGTGGATCACGTTCGCTTCGCCAGCCGTCACAGGCTGCTTCTGTACGACGAGAGCCGGCATCATCTCGGAGCCGACGGTGTAGAGGTGTCTCATCGCCTCGGCCTCGGACTGCCCCTGGGCCCGATAGGCCGCGAGGACGATGGCGATGAGCTTGTAGATCTCAACGTCGTTGTGGGCCACGAACACAAGGCGGCCGTTGTTGGTCAGACGATCCAGGTACTCGCCCATGGCTTCGACGGTGAAGAGCCCGTTCTCCGTGAGCGCATAGCCGTCGACGCTCCGGGAGCTCTTCGTCACCGGGATGGCAGCCATGATCAGGTCAAAGCGCTCGTCGGTCGTTCTGACGAAGTTCCTGCCGTCGCCGATCACAGCCGTCACGTCCGGACGCCCCGAGTAGATCCCGCCGTTGAAATCGCGGTACTGCCTCACGATCTTCACGACGTCCGGGTTCACCTCGACCGCGGTGATCTTCTCCACCCCCCCGAGCAGCGCGACGGCGACGTCCCGACCTCCACCAGGGCCCAGGATGAGGGCGCTCCTTTTCTCCCTGGCCTTAAGAAGCGGGAAGGGAAAGGACTCCCCGGAGTGCATCTCGAGTCGCATCCTCTCCCCGCGGTCTTTGCGGAGCGCATCGAGGTTGAACATGGACGATCCGGCCGCGCCGTCGACGAAGATCGTCATCTCGTCGGGCGTCAGGTCGCTGGCGACGAGGTCGGTCCGGCCGAATGAGCTCCACCGGCTCTCGACGACCCTGGCCCTCAAGCTCGGGTCCGCAAGCATCCCCTGCATCTCTTTGTTCGGGTCGTTCGCAATCGGGACGCTTGGGCCGGCGCCGGAGTAAGCGAAGGCGCCGAAGAGGCCGGCGAAGACGATGAGGGCCGCGACCGCGGGCAGCACGCGCCGCAGTCGCGGCAGGCCGAGCAGGAGCGCGCCGCCCGCGGCGATACCCGCCGCGAGGAAGACGACGTTGACTCCACCCCAGGCATCCATGGCCGGCACGACGGCGAGCGCACCTGCGGCGGCGCCTCCAAGGTCCGCGCCGTAGAGAAGAGAGCTGCCCTCCGGGAATCGGCGGAAGAGGCCGGCGACGGCGAACCCGGCGGCGGCGAACGGCACGAGCGCGAGGACGATGTAGACCCAGGTGCGCACGCCTGCCAGCCCGGACGACCCGACGATCGGTAGCGTGAGGACCAGTACCACCGATGCGGCGAGGCTCAGAGAGTAGACCATGGCGCCGGTCCAGATGGCGCCGTCACGCGCGCTGCCGCGCAGCCACTTGAACAGGAAACCGCCGGCGCCGAGCCCAAGCATCGCCGCTGACACGATCGCGAAGACGAAGTGGTAGCTGAGCATGATCGAGAAGATGCGGGTCAGTGCTATCTCGAAGACGAGAATCGAAAGACTGATGAGGAAGACGGAAGGCAGCGCCAGCCGGTAGGCGCGGCTCAACTGATCTGTCCCAGCTTGGTGGTGGACGGCCGCAGGCGACGCCGCCTGGGGACAAAGCGCGGCGTGACCGCGGTGTAGTCGTTCCACGCCTCAGGAAAGCGGGCCGCCACTTCGCGCTCCTCGCCGATCGCCAGGCGACGATACACAAGGACCAGGATAGGAAACATGATCAGGGTGGGGATGGTGGGCCACTGGAACAAGAAGCCGATCATGATGAGCATGAAGCCAGAGTACTGGGGGTGTCGGATGTGCCGGTACGGGCCGTCGGTCGCCAGACGTCCCGCCTGGGCTGCGGCCCAGAGCTTGCGCCAGGCGGCGGCGATGAGCCAGAATCCCGCACCGATCAGTGCGTAGCTCACGAGATGCAGCGGGCTGACGTGTGCATCGCCCTTCCAGCCGATGAGGTCGTTCAGCAGATGACCGCTGTTGTGGGTCAGATTGAGCCAGGGGACGCGATCGCCGAGCCAGCCGGTGAGCAGGTACACGGTGAGCGGGAACCCGTACATCTCCGTGAACAGCGCAACGCCGAACGCGGAGAAGGCGCCCATGGCTCGCCAGTCTCGCTTCGTTCTTGGGTGAAAGAAGCTCGCGGCGAACACCACGAGGATCACAGAGCTGAGTACCACCAGTGGCCAGAGCCCGTAGGCGTTCTCGGGTGTCACGACTGCGTCCTTCCCGTCGGTCGTCGTGCCGCGCCGGCGAGGGAGCCGTCGCGGCACGCTGCGCGGTTGCGTTACCAGTCGGAGTGTGGCCGCCGGGGATGAAGCGGCGCTGAAGGCGGTCTGTTGTTCCTGTGAAGTGAGCGGCGACGCCGTCAGCGGGCTGTGTCGCGCTCAGGGGCATGCTGGAGCGGCCGGCGACGGCGGCCTGTCTCGGGCCGGCACAGTCCGCCCAACTCGGTCGCGCACCCACGATCACGAGCACATCTCGAGAGTGGATAGGCACGCCACCGTGCGCTGATCCGGGCTCAGCGGGCCGTACTCGTCGCGCGGCAGCGCTCGGAGCCAACCGCCTTCAGGACGCAACCATCAGCCGGCGTCAGGGACGCGCCTGACTGTGGGCGCCGATGGAGATTCTGTGAAGACCCGCATGGGCAACCGCGGGATGTGGTAAACGGTAGTACGCACGGCAGAGCGCCGACAAAAGTACCGAAGGAGTGACCATGGCTGAGAAAGACCCCATCTGCGGCATGATGGTCGAGCCCGACAGTGCCGTCGCAAGCGTCGAATACGACGGCAAGACGTACTATTTCTGCAGCATGGACTGCAAAGAGGAGTTCGAAGAGGACCCGGAGTCCTACATCTGAGAGGCGCAATGCACGGCATCGCCGCCGCCTTGGCGATCTTCTTCGTCACGCTCGTTGGATTCCTGATCCTTCGAGCGTCTGAACGCCACATCGCTCCCAGCAAGTCGACGGCACCCGCAAGGGTGCCGTTCACTGGGGGAAGGGCGCCAGACACGCACGCCTGGAACCGCTACCACGTGCGCTACTACCCGATGAGCCTGCTCTTCCTGGCGTTCGACATGGAGATGGTGTTCATGTACCCGTGGGCGGTCGTGTTCGTGGACGAAGGCCTGATAGCGCTCATCGAGATGCTTATGTTCATAGTCATCCTGCTATTCGGCATCCTTTACACTTGGCGAGAGCGAGCGCTCGAGTGGGCCTGAAGACCGCATTTGCGCGTCTCGCTGCGGGCGCTCCAGCGCGCTGCTTCGCGATCGTGGGGGCGGGCGCGGATGAGATCGCCCCCTGGCTACGGCTGGACCCCGAGCTCGCCATCGTGGACAGCCCTCGCGCGGCCGACGTGTTGCTCGTGCTCGGCCGCTTCAACGAGGACACTCTGCACGCCGCGGCGGCAGTCCATGACTTAGTGCCGCCACCCCGGGGCGTCGTCAGCTGGTCGCCGGGCCACGAGGCCGCCCGAGGCCTACCATTCACCGATGCGGTGGCGCTGAGTGACCCGTCTGAGATCGGGTCCGCGGCGGTTCGCTTGCGCGACGAGCTCCTCAGCGGCCGCCGCGCGTCGAGCCCCGACATCCTGCCCGATGTCGACCCCGCGCCGTGGCGCGGCGTCGGGCCTTTCGGGCAGGGCGGTGCGGGGATGACCGGCGGCGTGCCGTACGGGCGCCCGCTGGCCGGACGCGCCAATGACAGGGACGGTCTCAAGCTCGACCAGATCCTGGTACGCGTGGGCCCCTTCCTGCCGCCGTTCCCACCCGGGCTCATGCTCGACGTGAAGATCCAGGGAGACGTGATCCAGGAGGTGAGCATGCCCGCGGCAGCTCTCGACGACGGCTCGAGCGTCGCCGACGAGCACCACTCGTCCGAGGCTCCGGGCTCGACCGAGGCCATGACCCGCTTCGCCGCCGTCCAGCATGACCCATTCATTGCGGCTCTCATGCGGCCGGTGCCGGTCGCGGATCTTGAGCTGGCCCGCGCCCGGCACCATCTTGCCTGGCTTGCGGAGGCGCTGCGCGTGAGCGGTCTGGAGGCGTACGGCCGTCGGGTGCTGAAGTTGGCACGGACGGTGCGACCCGAGGCGGCGGAGCCCGTCGATGACCTCTCGCGCTGGCTGCGCCGCAATCTGAGCCTGCGCTGGGGTACGAGCGGCGTCGGTGTGGTGTCGGCGTCGCAGGCTGCAGCTCTGCCCGGTGGGCCAGTCGCCCGCGCCGCCGGCGACGGTCGCGATGTACGCAGCCTCGACCCTGCGTATCAACGGCTCGGCTTCATGCCGGTCGTGCTGGAGGTCGGGGACGCGCTGGCGCGCTGGCGGCTCCGTGTCGCTGAGGCGCAGCAGGCACTGACGCTGGCGAAGCGCTCGAATGGGTCCGTGACGACCCCGTCCGGACTCGTGGAGGGCCTACGCGGACCCATGGGCGCTCGCGTGTCGGCGAGCACGGCCTTGGTGACCATGCTGCCGGAGCTGCTCGTCGGCATGGAGTGGGGCGACGCGGTGACCGCGGTCGTGAGTCTCGACATCGACATGGCGGAGGCGGCGGTGCTGCACGACGTCGCCGCCGAAGGTCGGGCGTCATGAACGCACTCGGAGTCGTCATCGCCGTCGTCTCGGTCGCATTCGTGGCGGCCGCCGGTGTGTACGTCACGGCGTGGATCGACCTCGTTCTGGCGCGAGCCGTGGCTGGCCTCGAGGTGCGGCCGCTGGATGCTCTGATCGCCCCGTTGCGCTGGGCGGCGGCCACCGCACTCAAGGCGAGGACGACGACGGAGCGCCCCGACGCCGAGGCCTGGGCGCTGGCGCCGGCCTTGCTCGCCGCTCTCGCCGCCGTCGGGCTCGCCGCCGTGCCGCTGGCGCCCGGGCTGCTGGCGGCCGACGTCGCCAACGGCATCGTCCTGTTCGGCGCGGCCATGGCGTTGGTCGTCGTCGCCGTGTTTCTGCAAGGCTGGTCGCCGAACTCGCCGCTGCCCATGATCGGCGGCTACCGGTTCATCGCGCAGGGTCTCTCCTACGAGATCCCCTTGGCCGTTGTGCTGATCGCCGCGGCGCTGCCCGCGCGATCCCTCGCAATCGCCCCGATCGTCACATCACAGGAACACCTCTGGAACGTCGTCCGGCAACCCCTCGGCCTGCCGCTCTACCTGATGGCCGGTCTCGGGCTGGCCTTCTGGGGGCCGCTGGCTCTGCCAGAAGGCCAGGACCTGGCCGGGGGAAGCTCTCTCGAGACCTCGGGCGCCAGCCTACTCCTCTGGCGTGCGGCACAGCTGCTCGTGCTGGTGGCCGTCGCGGCGATGGGCACCGCGGTGTTCCTGGGAGGCTGGTTGGGCCCGCTGCTTCCGGGCGCCGCCTGGATGATCCTGAAGACGCTCTTCCTGCTTATCCCGTTGATCGCCACCCGGCACTTCGTGGCGCGGGTACCCACGGAGCGCTATGTGGTCGTGTCGTGGGCGATCCTGATCCCGCTTTCGCTCCTCGACGTGTTCGCCGCGGGCATCCAGGCGCTGATGGCCGCGAGATGATCCTGAACGTCACGTTCTGGGCGTTCTCCGCGCTCGCCGTCTTCAGCGGCTGGCGGGTCTTCCGCGCCGATTCGATGGTGCGTGCAGCCTATTGGCTGCTCGTCTCCTTCGCCGCGGTCGGCGTCATCCTGGTGTTGCTGAAGGCTGAGTTCCTCGGCTTGATCCTCATCCTCATGATGGGCGGCGAGATGACCATCATGGCCGTGTTCATGGTGGCGTTCATGATGAATCCCGCGGGCCTGAATCCCATGACGATGGTCCACCGCAACAGCGTGGCCATCGTCGCCGGCGTCGTCTCGTTCCTCGCTATCGCTGCACTCGGGGTCTTCGCCCGGTTCCCGGTGGCCAGGGCGCCGGTAGGCATCGACCCCACGCGCAGGCTCGGCGTGGAGCTGCTCGGCGACTCCATGCTGGTGTTCCAGACGGCCGGCGTGACGCTGCTGGCGGCGATGATCGCCGCCGTCGCCATCAGCAGCGCCCGCGGCCGTTTCGGCGCTGGAGACGAAGGCTCGGTGGAGCCGGACCAGCTGGTCCCCGACACCGGAGCCGCGCCGGAGAGGGTCGCAGGCATGCAACCGGGTGGTCCGGATGGCCCGCGTGACCCATCCCCCATGGC
>Ga0075525_10000327_pt1 | contig 17359 bp, 21 predicted proteins | sample NGEPertwo_FD_74795 | JGI IMG/M metagenome (GOLD analysis project Ga0075525, IMG submission 74795) | Arctic peat soil microbial communities from the Barrow Environmental Observatory site, Barrow, Alaska, USA - NGEE Permafrost154B-two | ecosystem: Environmental > Terrestrial > Soil > Wetlands >...
ATCAACCCCGTTTCACCATGCTCCACCAAGATTCCCCAGCGGCTGGAAGTCTCCTCGTCCACCTCGGTGTAGAGGAAGGCGGTGCGCTCCGAAACCCGCGCGGCCTGCTGCATGTTGTGGGTGACGATGATGATGGAGTACTGCTTCTTCAGCTCCTGCATCAGATCCTCGATGCGCACCGTGGCGATGGGATCGAGCGCCGAGGCGGGCTCGTCCATCAGGATGACGTCGGGCTCGACGGCGATGGCGCGGGCTATGCAGAGCCGCTGCTGCTGGCCGCCGGAGAGGTTCAGGGCGCTCTTCTTCAGCTTGTCCTTGACCTCGTCCCAGAGGGCGGCCGCGCGGAGGGAGTTCTCCACCAGCTCGTCCAGGTCCCTTTTGAAGCCGTTGATGCGCGGACCGAAAGCGATGTTGTCGTAGACGGACTTGGGGAAGGGGTTGGGGCGCTGAAAGACCATGCCGATACGGCGGCGCACCGCGACCGGGTCCACCTCGGAGGCGTAGATGTTCTGCCCGTGGTAGAAGACGTCGCCGGTGACCGTGGCTCCCGGGATCAGGTCGTTCATGCGGTTGAGGCAGCGGATGAAGGTGCTCTTGCCGCAGCCGGAGGGACCGATGATCGCGGTGATCTCCCGGGGCATGATGTCCAGGCTGACCTCTTTGAGGGCGATGTTGCCGCCATAGTAGACGGAGAGGCCTCTGATGGTGAAGACGGGCTCGGCGGCAGAGGCCGCGGGAGTGCCGTTCTCCCCGACCTGCGGGGTGAGGTCCGGAGCCTGGGCTGAGTTGGGAAGGGCGGTGGACGCCGGTGCGGTTAAGGGGGATGGTGTCATGACGAAATTTTACTCCTCGAGGCCACGATGCGGGCCAGCAGGGTGAATATCAGGACCAGGGCGAGCAGTTCGAGCGCTCCGGCCCAGGCCCGTTCCTGACCGGCGGCGAACGGGTTGCGGGCGCCGTCGAAGATCAGCAGCGGCAGCGCGGAGATGGGCTCGCCGACGAGGGTGGTGGTGACCTTCAGCGAGCCGAGCGCCGTCAGGATGAGCGGCGCGGTCTCCCCGGCGGCGCGGGCCACCGCGAGCAGCACGCCCGTGGTGATTCCCGGCAGAGCCGAGGGCAGCACCACCCGGATTATGGTTTGGAACTTGCTCGCCCCCAGGGCGAAGCTGCCGTGCTGCAGTTCGAGCGGCACCAGCTTGAGCATCTCCTCGGTGGTGCGCACCACGATGGGCAGCATGATGATGGCCAGCGCGGCCGCCCCCATCACCGCCCCGAAGCCGAAGGGCAGCACGAAGGCGGTGTAGACGAAAAGTCCCACGAAGACCGAAGGCACGCCGGTCATCACGTCCGAGAAGAAACGGATCAGGTTGGCCAGCAGGCCCCGGCCAAACTCCTGCAGGTAGATGGCCGCCAGGATCCCCAGGGGAACCGAGACCAGCGTGGCCAGGCCCACCATGATACCCGTGCCGATGAGGCCGTTGAGGAACCCGCCCTCGGCCCGGCGGAAGCTGAAGGGAGTGGGTTCGCTCAGGAACTCCCAGCTCATGGCGGCCATGCCCTTGACGGTGATGTAGTAGAGGATGAGCCCCACCGGGATCACCGCCAGCAGCACGGCGCCCACCATGGCCGCCGAAGCCAGGCGGTTGGTCCATAGGCGCCGGCCGGCGGGACGCGCCGAGTTGATGTCGCTCACTTTCGCGGCCGCGCTTTCGCCGGTGCTCGGGACGTGGCCCATCATCGTTCCACCATCCGCCAGACCATCAGACGCGCAGCCACGTTGACCAGGATGGTGATGGCGAAGAGCACCACGCCCACGCCCACCAGCGCCCGGATGTGATCGCCCGAAGCCTCCTGGAACTGATTCGCGATCACCGCGGCCATGGAGTAGCCCGGCCGGACCACCGAAGGGTCGATCCGGGTGGCCGAGCCCACGAGCAAGGCAACGGCGATGGTCTCCCCAAGCGCCCGGCCCAGCCCCAGCATGACGGCGCCCACGATGCCGGCGCGGCTGCGGGGAATTACGGCGCCGCGGATCATCTCCCAGCGGGTGGCCCCCAGAGCGTAGGCGGCGTAGCGGTCGGCGTCCGGCACAGTGCGGATCACCTCGCGCGACAGCGAGCTGATGATGGGGATCACCATGATGGCGAGCACTACGCCCGCGCCGAAGTAGGAGAGGCCGGAGGCCGGCCCGGCGAAGATGGGGAGAAAGCCCAGGTACTCGGAGAGCAGGGCCACCGCCGGTTGCAGGAAGAGGGGCAGCAACACGAACACGCCCCACAGTCCGTACACCACGCTGGGCACGGCCGCGAGCAGGTCGACGGCGTAGGTGATGGGGCCGCGGACCCAACGGGGAGCCGCCTCCACCACGTAGAGGGCGATGCCCAAACTGACGGGGATGGCGATCACCAGGGCGATTATCGAGGTCACCAGGGTGCCGTAGATGAAGGCCAGGATGCCGTAGTTGCCGGCGGCGGGATTCCAGTTGGAGCTCGTGACGAAGGAAAGACCTTCGCTGCTGAAGATGGGGAGGGCCGTGTTGGTGGTGCTCACCACCATGAAGCCAAGCACGATCAGCACCAACGACCCCGAGACGAGGGTCAGAAGGCCGAACAGGGAATCGGCCCGGCGGCCGATTCCCGTGCGGTTCTCGATGGCGGCGGGGGCAACCCCGGCCGCCACATCGCCCAATGTCTTAGCTTCCGATTGCATCGACCTTCTCGAGAGCCAGTTCTTGGAGGTTATCGGGAAGGGGAGCGTAACCCAGTTCTTGTGCGACCCCGTCGCCGTCGGTGAGCGCCCAGGTCAGGAAGGCCTTGAGCGCCGCCGTTTCAGCCGGATCCCCCATCTGCCCGCTCGCCAGGATCCAGGTGGCGCCCACGATGGGATAGGCCTGGGGAGCCGGGCTATTGCTGAGCGAAAAGCGCAGGTCCGCGGGGAATTCCACGCCTTCACCGGCCAAGGCCGTGGATTCCAGCGAGGGGTCCACGTAGTTGCCGGCGGCGTTCTCGAGGTCGGCCATTTTGAGGCCGGACTCCAGCGCGTAGGAGAGCTCTACGTAGCCGATGCTGCCGTTCTGTTGCTGAACCACGGCCGCGACTCCGTCGTTACCCTGACCGCCAAGTCCCACCGGCCACTCGACGGTCTTACCCGCGCCCACATCGGAGGCCCATTGCCCGGAGATCTGCTCCATATAGCCGGTGAAGATGGCGGTGGTGCCCGAGGAATCGGAGCGGTGGACCACCTGGATGGGGGTGTCGGGAAGCTCGGTTCCCTCGTTGAGGGCGGTGATGGCGGGATCGTCCCAGTTTGTGATCTCACCCAAGAAGATCCCGGCCAGAGCGTCCGGGTCGAGCCTGAGTTGGTCCACGCCTTCCAGGTTGTAGGCCAGGACCACGGCGCCGAACACGGTGGGGATGTGGAGCACCTCGGTCCCCAGAGCCTCTTCCGCGGTCTGGATTTCCTCGTCGGTCATGGGCGCGTCGCTGGCGCCGAAGGCCACGGTGCCCTGGGTGAACTGCTCGATGCCGCCCCCGGAGCCGATGCCCTGATAGTTCATGCTGATCCCCGGTTCGACCACCTGGGTGAATTCGCCGATCCACTCCAGATAGAGGGGTTCGGGGAAGGTGGCGCCCGCGCCGTCCAGCGAGGCGCTCAGTTCGCCGGGGGTGGATTCTCCCGCGTCGCTCGCGGCGGAGCCGGAAGCCGGGTCGGCCGTCCTCGGCTCACTGTCGCCGCAGGCCGCGAGGGCGAGCGCCGTCACAAGCAGCAGCATGGCCGCCGCCCAGAGGCTGAAGAACGGCCGATTCTTTGCTTGGCTCATCCGATCATCTCCTTCATTCACGTTTCCCAGCGGACACACCTTGTGCCCGTTTCGGCTTCTCGGTGGCGGAAGCTTCAGCCGCCTGCACCGGATGCTAGCAACGTCGAACCCGGCGGGAGTGAACGCCCCGTAAACGCCCCGTAAACACTGGGTTAAATCCCGCCGACACCGCTCCAGATAAGGTCTCACGGGGGCATCGGAACCGCAGCCGGGCCTTTACGGAGGCGCTCGGGCGGCGTACGGTAGACGCCATGGGAACCCCGGCGGAGAGACCGATCAGCCTCATCCTGATCATCGAAGACGACGCCACCATCTCTGACCTCGTCGCCTACAACCTCTCCCGGGCCGGCTACCGAGTGCGCAAGGAGACCAACGGGCGCAACGGGCTCGAGGCGGCCCTGTCCGACGAGGTCGACTTGGTACTGATGGATCTGATGCTGCCGGGACTGGACGGTCTGGCCGCCACCCGCGAGATCAGGCGGCAAAAGCCGGATCTGCCCGTGGTCATGCTGACGGCCAGGGACGAGCGCGGGGACGTCCTCGAGGGGTTCGACACCGGTGCCGACGACTACGTAACCAAGCCTTTCGACATGGAACTGCTGCTCGCCCGCATCCAGGCCCGCCTGCGGCATCCGGCGCCGGGCGCCCGGCCGCCCGGCAGGCTCGAGGTAGGCGGCCTGACACTGGACCACGACGCCCACGCCCTCCTGGCCGGACCTGAGCATAAGGCCGTTCCGCTCAAGCCCAAAGAGTTCGATCTGCTGGCCTTATTCTTCTCCAACCTCGGCCGCCTGTTAGAGCGAGAGGAGATCGTGGAGGCGGTATGGCACCATCGCTACCTGCCCGGGTCGCGCACGCTGGATGTCCATATCCGCCGGCTGCGCGAGAAGCTCCAGGAAGCGGGCAGGAACGTGGAAATCGAAACGGTGAGAGGCGTGGGCTATCGTCTGACCGCGGAGACCCCCACCGACCCGCAACCGAAGCCTCCGACAGGAAGCTAGGTCAGGCGGATGTCGGGGAGCCGCATACGTACGGGTCTCGCCCTCCTCGCGCTGGGTCTAGCGGTGCTCGCGGCGATCTCGATCGGATCCTCCCTCCTGCTGAACGACCGAGGCGCCGGCCCGGACCTCGTGCGCCTGCCCCTCTACCTGGCCGTCGCCCTGGTCCCCGCGGTGGGACTCGCCGCCCTGCTTCTGGCGCGGCTGACTCCTGCCACCGTCGCGGACGGCGAAAGACCGAGAGAGCTCGAGCGAGAGTTCGAGGAGCGCGCGGAAACCGCCGCCCGGCAGCAACGTCAACTGGAGGACCTGCTCGGGCTGATGACCGCGGGCGTCCTCGTCCTCGACGAGGGCGGCCGGGTGACCACCGTTAACCGCGGGGCGGCAGAAGTGCTTGGAGTGGACGACGAGACCACTCTTATCGACCGGCCCCTTGTCCACAGCGTGCGCTCCCTGCCCTTCGTCTCCCTGGCCGAGCAGGCTCTGGCCGAGGGCCGGGCGATCCGGGAGCCGGTCGAACTCACCAGCGGACGGATCATCCTGGCCGAGGCCATTCCCCTGCGCCACCTTCCCCCGCAAACGGCCCAGGTGCTCTTCTTCCTGCGCGACGAGACCGCGCAGTTCCGCACCGACCAGATGCGCCGCGACTTCGTGGCCAACGTGTCGCACGAACTCAAGACCCCGCTGGCCGGGCTCTCCCTGCTGGCCTCGACCCTGCAGCACGCCGTGGACGAAGATCCCGACCAGGCAAAGGCTTTCGCCGGACGGCTGTCACCTGAGATCGAGCGGCTCAGCGATCTGGTGGACGACCTGCTCACCCTCTCTCGCCTGGAGGACGACGGCGCGGGATTCCCCGACGCCGAACCCTTCGATCTCGCCGCGGCGGCCGCCTCGGTGGCGCGCGAACTGCAGCCTCGGGCCGACCGCGAAGGCCGCCGCCTGCGGGTCGCGATCGACCATCCGGTCCAGGTAGAGGGCGACCGGGCGCTGCTGAAAATGGCCGTTCGCAACCTGCTGGAGAACGCTCTGCGCTACACCGAGCCCGGCGGCAACATCGAGTTGAGCGTATGCAGGACTGAAGACGAGGCCCTCCTGGCCGTCAAGGATGACGGTATGGGCATCCCCAGGGACCAGCAGGACCGCATCTTCGAACGCTTCTACCGAGTGGACCGAGCCCGCTCCCGTGAAACCGGCGGAACCGGGCTCGGTCTCAGCATCGTCCGGCACATCGTCGAACTCCACCAGGGGCGCATCGCGGTCGAGAGTGCGCTCGGCCTGGGCTCCACCTTCACCGTCCACCTGCCGGGCGTGACGCCGGGCGAGGAACCTACGGGGGCAGACCGCGTCGCCCAGGCCGGTCTCGACGGGGAGGACGAAGCCTGACCTCTAGCCCGCAAGCGCGGACGCTGCTTCTGCCGCCGGCGCCGATTCAACCGCCTCAACCTGTGCCAACTGGCCCGCGGCCTCCGGGGCCGTCGCTTCGCCGCCGCCCTCTACCACCTTGAAGTCGCCGCCCCGCCAACCGGCGCTGAACAGAAACAGCTCGGCCGAGGTGGGGCCGAGGTGCGCGAAGTGGCCGGCGAGAAGCGCCACCACGCCCGGGAAGTCCTGTTCCTCCTGCGCGGTCTGCAGGAAGTCGTGAAAGGCCCCGTGCTCCTCCACCAGTTCGAGAAACTCGGCCGCGTTGGCGATTGCCGCCTCGATCTTGCGCCGGTTGCGTATGACGGCGGGATCAGCCAGCAGTCGCTCGACGTCCTCCTCGGTCATGCGCGAGACTCCGGCGGGGTCCAGTTCGCGGAACGCCTTGGTGATGCCCTCCCAGCGCGACTCCACCACGCGAGGGCCCAGACCCGCCGAGAAGACCGCCCGGGTCAGTAGCCCGAAGTACTCCCGGTCGGATCGCGGGTACTCTCCCGCTCGCTGCATCCACGGTTGCCGCTTGAACATGGCCGTCCTCCCTCATTTCGCCGCCGCGAGGACCGAAGGCCGATCCGTATTGACGGCGCGCGTTAAACAGTGAGAGCAGGCTATCGACCATGGCCGAGCGGGTCAGTACGACCGTGGTTGGACTTTGTAGCGACCCGCTTCGGGGGCGAAGCCGGGGGCGCGGCCAAGGGGAGCTATGCCGGCTATTTCCCGCCCAGGGTCTTGTCCAGTTTGGCCAGCATCCGCTCGAAGGCGGCCTGGGCTTCGTCGCCCACCTTGGCGAGCTCCTCGTTGCCCTTTACCACGTCGAGCATCGACTTGGGCGAGACCGCGGAGACGCGGGCGCTCCCCGGCCTCTCCTCCGCCACCACCACGTTGCAGGGCAGCATCAGGCCCAAGTCGCCTTCCGCCGAGAGCGCGCGATGGGCCAACCGCGGATTGCAGGCGCCCAGAATGATGTACGGACGGAAGTCCACGTCTATCTTTTCTTTGAGGGTCTTCTTGACGTCGATCTCGGTCAGCACGCCAAAGCCTTCTTCCTTGAGCGCATCCTTCACCTTGGGCAACGCTTCTTCATAACTCACGGGGTACACCCGCACCATCCCGTAGTCAATGTCCTGCGTCATAGCCTGCTCCTCTCGCCGTGTTACGCTTCCTCGGTGAACGCCTTGGTCACCACATTCGCGCTCATACTTATCGCGGAGATGGCGGACAAGTCGCAACTGCTCACCCTGTGCCTGACCTGCCGCTATCCCGCGCACAAGGTTCTTCTGGGAGTTACCCTTGCGGTCGGCCTGCTGAATCTCCTCGCCGTGGGTGTGGGCGGCGCGGTCGGTCAATTGCTGCCCGTCGACGTGGTCCGGCCCGCGGCCGGGGTGCTCTTCGTAGGCTTCGGGATCTGGATCCTGCTCTCGCCCGACCCCGAGGAAGACGAGCTGTGCGCGACCGGGTTCCGCCGGAGCGCCGTTCTGGCCGTCGGTCTGGCCTTCTTCGTGGCCGAGTTCGGGGACAAGACCCAGTTGGCCGCCCTCTCGCTCGCCGCCCGCTACGATCAAATGCTGCCGGTGTGGGCCGGGGCCACCCTGGCCATGATCGGCGCCAACGCGCTGGCCATCGGGGGAGGCAGCCTCCTGGGCTCGCGCCTTTCCGCGTCCACTCTCCGCCGATTCTCCGGCATCCTCTTCGTCGTGTTCGGGGCGCTGACCTTGGCCTCCGCGCTGCTTTGATGTAGCAGCCTACTTACTGCGGCCCCCCAAAGAGCGTCGTGCATTCTCCCCCGTCCGCGCCCCCGCGCCTCTCCATCGCCGAGCCCGACGCGTGGCCCGAACCCGCGAGCCACTCGATGTATCCGCGCGCGTCCGAAAGACAGCCCTCCCAGGTGGGGTCCGGCTCCAGGCGGAGCAGCCAGTTGTCGTAGGGATTCGCGGTGAGCGCATCGCCCAAGAGATCGCAATTCGTGGCGGTGACCTTGCCCGGCAGCGGGCTCTTGACGTAGGTCTGCGCAAGCCCGGTCTCGGCGTGGATCAATTCGTCGTCGTAGTTGATCTGGTCGCCCTCGCCTACCAGGAAGTTGACCTCCTTCCACCCCTCCTCCAGGGCGAGCCCGGGTTGGGCGATGCCGATCTCGATCGAACCGGCCGCGTCCTCGTCTATGCGCCTGAGCCACAGGTGGTGCTCGTTGCTGTAAAAACGGTCCTCGGGGATCTCCATCTTTTGCCCCAGGAAACCGTCGATTCTGGCCATTTCTGAGTCCTCCTCGCCGCGGTCTTCCTGCTCTTTTGTCAACCTACCCAACCTGGCGCGGGCTCCACCGGCGGGCTCGTGACGTTCCCTCCTCTCGGCTCCCGGGAAGGGTTACGCAGGAAATACCCAATAAGGGAGCAGCCCGTGGATATCTCCAAGCACGTGGATACGCAGGCCCTGATCGGCATCGTCTTGGCCTCGGTCTTCATGACCATAAAGTCGCGGCCCTGGCGCTACCTGCTGCTCGGCGGCATGGTGGCCGCGTATTTCGTGGTCAAGGACCGTGAGGGCGAGGCAAGCAAGAAAGCCCAGGCCGGCATTACGGATTTCGTCGAGCGCGTACCCGGGATCGGCGGATTGGTGGGCCGGAAGATGGTGGGTTAGAGCGAAGCCGCCAACTGCGAGAAAGGAGCCCCGCCCCGAAGGGCCATGTAGCAGAGAGAGCCCTGTCCATCGAGAATGCTAACGGATGAGGCCGGCGGGGCTGTGTGGAACCATTTCTCCATGATCGCCAAGGCCTCCTCCCACGTCCCCACGTCTGAAGAAGCCTTGAGCTCTTCACCATTGAGAGCCTGCAGGGTCACGGTAAAGGGTGAGGGAAAGTCCAATGGCAGCGGGCTCGCCAATTGCGGCGGGCGGCCCGTGTTCGGCGCTTCTCCCTTGGTGCCTGCCATCAGGACCCCATTCCAGCGAGTTGCCCCCAAAACCCCCCCCTTGTTTCAATCGTAGTACCGCAGGGGGGCCGGGGCAAGCGGAGACAGGTCCTAAAAGCGCAGCACCTCCTCGGCGTCGTCGGTCGCAGGGGATGCCGCGCGAGACTAAGGAGCTTTCCCTCAGGCCGACAGTTCGACCCCGGGGCACCATGGAAGCGGTGCGGTACGACAAGATGCCCTTGGCAATCGCGCGGAGCGGACACGCACGAGCCGGAATGATTTCCTCGCCACGGAAGGCCAGGACCAACTAGTGGGCGCTACTGGATTTGAACCAGTGACCCCCGCCGTGTGAAGACGGTGCTCTCCCACTGAGCTAAGCGCCCGCTCAGAGGCAGAGATGATAGCAGGAAGAATTACGCTTGGCGAGGCAGTACAATGACCGACATCATGCCCCTCCGCGTTCTCACAGACAGCACCGCCTATCTTCCGCCGGAACTCATCGAGCGGCACGGAATCGGCGTGGTGTCTCTAGCGGTCAGCCGGCAGGGCGAGAATCTGCGGGAGGTAGAGATGGATCTTCCCGCCTTCTACCGGGAACTGTCCGCGGCCCGAGAACTACCCACCTCTTCCATGCCTCCCCTGGGCGAGTTCGAGCAGGCGATGACCCAGGCGGTCGACCGGGGAGAGCAGGTGCTGGGCATCTTCATCTCGAGCGAGATGAGCGGGACCTACGAAGGCGCCTTGCGGGCGGCGGAGTTGGTCGAGGCGGAGCATCCCGGAGCCCAAATCGCGGTGGTCGATTCGCGGTCCAACTGCATGCAGTTGGGGATGGCCGTGCTCGAGGCGGCGCGGGCGGCGGAGAAGGGCGCCGACCTGGAGCAGGCGGCGCAGACGGCCCGGGCGGCCATTCCCCGCAGCCGCTTTCTCTTCACTCCCGCCACCCTGGATTATCTGCGTAAAGGGGGACGCATCGGCAGTGCTTCGGCGCTGCTGGGGTCCGCGCTTCGCATCCGCCCGATCCTCTCGGTGCGGGACGGGCAAACCGTGGCGGTCGCCAAGGTGCGCACGCAGCGGCGAGCCTTAAAGCAGATGATCGAGATGCTCAAGGCCGATGCCGAGCGGGCCGGACTCGAAGAGTTGATCGCCCACCACATCGGCGACGAGGCGGCGGGCCAGGAACTGGCGTCGGCGCTGGCCGCCGAATTCGGCAGGGAAGTCACCCTCTACCCCGTGGGTCCGGTGGTGGGGCTGCACGTGGGGCCCGGCGCCGTGGGCTTTGTCTACCGGGCCAAGGAGCCCCTCTCACCGTAGGCTCCGTCCTCCGCCAACTCCTCCGCCTGATCCTTTGCCGGCGGCCTGCGCGCGCACCCTCATTACACGGGCTTTACATACCGAGAGTAACTTCTAAGAGTTGAGATAAAGGCTCTATGCGGCGGGAGGTGATGAGGCGCTATGTGTCACTTGGTTCTGCTGGCTCCCGTCTTCGGGCTAGGCCTTTTTCTGGTCCTGCCGCTACCGCTGGCCGCGCCCATCTACCTCGTCATCCTGGTAGCGTCGCTGCTGATGTACCGCGCGATCCACCGGGCGCAGTGCATTCCCGTGAAAAGTGGGCCGGAGAAACTCCCCGGCTCCCGCGGAACCGTGTGCTGGAGCCGCGAGGATCACGTGATGGTTACGGTGCGCGGAGAGTACTGGACGGCCGAGGTGGCCGGCACCGTGGGCGACAAGATGGGAGGCGGTGCAAACCGGCCGCCGCGCCTACCCGAGGGCAGCGCGGTCAGGGTGGTCGGGCGCCGGCGGAATCGACTGCTGGTCGTGCCCGAGCCCGATTCCCGCTAGGCTGCCGCTCGTCGCAGTCCGGTCCGTCTGACCGGGTCCGCCGGGCTTTCGCCAAGCACGGCCGGCCGGTTCAGCCGCCGAGGTCTTTCTTGCGGGCGGCGAACTCCTCGCGGTCGACCTCCCCCCGCGCGTAGCGCTCTTCCAGGATGTCCAGGGCGGACGAGCGGGTGGGCTGCTGCGCCCACGGTCCCTCCCCCCGCTCGCTCCCGGACGGCCGGCTCCCCCCGGAAAGGCTGCGCACGACGAGAACCACTCCGACGATAATCAGGATCCAGAAGAGGGTCATCAGCAACCAACCCCACCAGCCAAATCCTGCATCCCAGTGCCAGCTGCCCATCATCGCCGGCTCCCTTTCCAGTCCGAGAGTTGCTTCAAGTGGTCCACGAGGGCCCGTGCCCTTCGGGCTGACCGAGGCCCGAACGCCAGAGCCACACTCCGCCGCCGATCAGCACCGGCACGGCCGCGACGGCAATGGCCTGAGTAAGCGTCATGGCGCCGACAAAGCGGGGATCGGCCCCCGTCACCTGCTCACCGGCGCGCAACAGATCCAGCAGGCTGCGGAAGGTCAAGTAGCCGGCGCCCCCGAAAAGCCCGACAAGTCCGGGGCGCAGGCCTCGCCGGAGGAGCAGCAGGGCGGCGGCCGCCAGGAGCAGCCCCAGACCGGACTCGTATAGGGGAATCGGGTGGCGCACGGCGCCCAGGTAGTCGATCCCCCAGGGCAGCGAGGTCGGCTCTCCGGGGTGAAGGCCGGTCAGAAAGCAGCCGAGCCGCCCGATCGCGAGCCCCACCCCGAATCCGGGAACTACCAGGTCGGCCACCCGACGTAGGGGAAGGCCGCTGCGGCGCAAATACCAGAGGGCGGCCAGCACCGCACCGAGCAGACCGCCGACGAACGTCAGCCCGCCCTCCCATACGCGCAGCGCCAGAAAGGGATCCTCCAAAGTACGGCCGAGCAGCGAGGGCTGCAAAGCCCAGAGCACGCGCGAACCCAGAATGCCGGCCACGGCGACGATCAGAGACAGAGTCCACACGCGTTCGGGGAGAATCCCGTAGCGAGGGGCGAGACGCGCCGTTATCCAGGCTCCGACGAAAATGCCGAGCCCGACCATCAACCCCCAGACATGAATGTGCAGGCCGGCCAAGTGGACCACTTCGACGACGTGATATGACAAAAGGGTAACTCCTGAAGTCTAGGGGAACCTGGCAACGGTCAGGTCCACAAACTGCTTCTGCTCAGATCAGTATGGCCGCTGTCGGTAAAGGCGGTGTAAAACCATCACGCCGTGGTCGACTTTGCCTGGTTCCGATTGGCGTTCCTTCCTCGGAGCCGGTATCAATTCAGATAGGAGGCGCGCAGTGGCCGAAGCCGGACGGAAAGAGGGCGACGTCAAGACGGAGCAAACCCGGCGGCGCTATGACCGAATAGCCCCTCTGTACGATTCCATGGAGTGGCTGGCCGAGCGCTCCGCCATGAGCGACTGGAGGCAGGAACTCTGGAGTAGAGTCCAAGGGAAGCGCGTGCTCGAGGTTGGCGTCGGCACGGGCAAGAACTTACCTTTCTACTCTTTGGATACTAGGGTGACCGCCATCGATCTAAGTCCCCGCATGATCGCCCGGGCACGGAAGCGGGCTGAAGCGCTGAACGTCGAGGTCGACCTGCGTGTCATGGACGTCCAGTCCCTTGATTTCCCCGACGAGACCTTCGATGCGGTCGTTACCTCCTGCGTGTTCTGCTCGGTGCCCGACCCTGTTCGCGGATTCGAGGAACTCCATCGCGTATTAAAAGCTGAAGGACGCGGCTACTTTTTGGAGCACGTGCTATCGGAGCGCCGGGGAGCGCGACGGTTGATGGAAGCGATCAACCCGGTGATCGTGCGCGTGATGGGGGCGAATATCGACCGCCGCACCCGACAGAACCTGGAGCGCGCCGGGTTCACCATCGAGAGAGAGGAAGACCTCTGGCTGGATATCGTCAAGCTCTACGTGGCACGCCCCTAGCGGGGTAAGTTGCCGCCCGCCGCCCCGGGGCGGGTACCCTTACATCCTCTTTACGTGCTCTTGGTGCTCCCTGAAGATCCGGACGCGAGAATGGACTCCAGGAAAAGAGATGATCCGCCGCCGGTGGGTCTTGAGCAAAAGGAGCACACATGTACCAGCATGCAACCTTCCCCCAGGCCGTCGCCCAGACCGAGAACTGTCCCGTCCTCGAGCAGTGTCCGGTCTTGGTTGAGTTGCGCGTCGTAAGCGAACCCGAAACCTCGCCACTCCCCACCGCCTTCGCGGCGCCGCAGGGCTTCATCCCCGAAACTCTCATCGATTCAGTCGTGAAGTCCGCGGGTCCCAGTGTCTCCGCCGGAATGATTTCCGAGCTCAAGTCGGGTGGTTTCCGCGCTCCCCAGGGGTTCCTGCCCTAACGCTACCCTCGCACCTGGGAGCCCGGCTCCACTAAACCTTGGATCACGACGAACCGGCGAAGTGGAGCGCACTGCGCCTGAGTTGAAGGAAGATCCTGGCGCGGCTCTCGAGGTAAAAGTTCTGTGAAGTGTAGCAATACCCCCTACCCCTATATACAGACAGTTTGTAAGCTTGAGTAAAAGCAAGCGAACAGTCTGGAAGAACAATGGCCACAGCTCTCAGACCAGCCCCCAGAAGACACCCCTCTCCGAGTGAACTCGTCGAGCCCCTGCTCGAGTCGCACAACCTGCGCAAGTCCTACAAACGCGGCGTCTGGCCCCGTCGACGCCGGACCGAGATGCTCAAGGGAGCGAGCATCGAGCTCTTTCCGGGAGAGATCGTCGGTCTGGTAGGCGAGAACGGCGCCGGCAAGAGCACGCTGATGAAGATCCTGGTGGGAACGCTGGAGCGGGACGGGGGTGAGATCCACCTGCGCGGGCGGCTGGGGTACTGCCCGCAGGAACCGGTTCTCTACGAGCGGCTCACCTGCGAAGAGCACCTGCGCCTGTTCGGCCGGGCCTACGGGCTCGCAGAGCCTGAGGTTTTGGAACGGAGCAGGCGGCTTTACGAGGCACTGGATTTCGACAGCTACCGGGACGTGCGGGTGGAAGAACTGTCGGGAGGCACCCAGGCCAAACTCAACCTGGCCTTGGCGCTGCTGCCGCTGCCCGAGGTTCTCCTCCTCGATGAACCCTACGCGGGCCTCGACTGGGATACCTACCTGCGCTTCTGGGAGCTCGCCGAGGAACAGAAGGCGGCGGGCAGGGCGGTCCTCATCATCAGCCACTTCTTGGCCGACGAGGAGCGGTTCGACCGAGTGTACGACCTGGCCGGGGGGAAGGCGGTGCAGCGTTGAGCGTGACTCTTCTCACCAACCGCTTCCTTCGGGAGTACGGCAGGCGGCCGCTCAATCTGGTGCTGCTCGCTGCGGTGCCCGTGGTCTTCGTGGTGCTCGCCGCTCAACCAATCGCCGACTTCGCGGAGTTACTGGGCGGGGCCGGAACGGGCGGTGCGCAGGCCTCACTAACCGCGGGCTGGGCGGCCGCGTTCCTGGCGGGGGTCGCGGGTTACTTCCACGTGCTCAGCTCCCGGACCGCCGATCGCCGCTTGGCATCGGCGGGTATGGGGGCCGGCCGGATCGTGGCGGCGCGCCTGCTGTCCGGGCTCCTCCTGGCGGCGGTCGCCTCGCTCGGAGCCCTGGCCGCACTCTGGCTGCGGACCGGCCTCGGCGACCCGCTGCGGATTACCGCGATCACCTTCACCTTCGCCGTGCTTTACCTGGCGATCGGCACCGCCATCGGCACCTCCGTGCGCAACGAGGTCAACGGCTCGCTCCTCGTGGTGTTCGTCTGGATGCTCGATGTGTTTCTCGGCCCAGGAATGGCCGGAGGGGATGTCTGGCTGACCCGGCTGTTTCCGACCCACTTCCCCACCCTCGTGGCGCTCAGCGAGAACAGCGGACATGCGGGGTGGCTCGGCGACGTCGCTGCCAGCGCGCTCTGGGTCGGGGGCATGCTCGCACTGGCCACGGTCCTATTCATCCGCCAGACCCGCCCTCGCGGGCTGGCCGGAGCCGTCCGGCACACCGTGGGCTCCGTGCGGCTCGTGACCGGCCTGCGCTACGCGTTCCGAGAGCACCGGCGCAATCTGGCGCTGTGGCTGCTCCTATTCCTCCTGCCCGTGGGCTTCATTACGCTGAGCTTCGCCGTCACTCCGGACACGCCTGCGCCGGTCCAGGTACCGGAGCACGGCGACCAGACGCTACTCGTCTCGATGATCGATCTCCATGGGGCCATCATGGTGCCGATCACCGTAGCCTTCCTAGCCGGGCTCGCGGGCATGTTCGTCGTGCAGAACTCCGCGGAGGCCGACCGCCGCCTCACCCTGGCCGGTTTTCACACCTGGGAGGTCCTCACCGCCCGGCTGGGAGTTATCGTTGGAGCCGCCGTGCTTACCACCGCGGTGTCCCTGGGCGTCACCGCCCTTGACTTCGAGCCGGCCTCCTGGGTGCCCTTCACCGGCGCTACCCTGCTGGTGGCCGTGCAGTACGGCCTGGTCGGCGTTCTCGTCGGCAGCCTCCTGGGGAGGGTCGGAGGTCTCTACATGATGTTTCTGCTCCCCTTCGTCGACGTGGGAATCGCTCAGAACGTAATGTTCGCCGCCTCCCCCCCGGCTTGGGGTAGCTGGCTGCCGGCCCACGGACCGGTGCGGATGCTGGTCGATTCCGCCTTCAGTCCGTCTTTCGACACCGGCGGGGCGCTGCTGCTGGGTCTCGCGTGGACCGCCGCCCTTGCAGTCGCGGGAGGCACGATCTTTCACAGACTAACGAGGGGAGCAACACAATGAAGCCCAACACCAGGGCAGCGGCCCAACTACCGGGCGACCTGGCCCGGCCCCGGAGAGGGACCCGCGGCGCAAGCATCCGCGCGCTCACCCTGCTCGCGCTCTTCTCCTTCGCCGCCGCCCTCTGGCTCGGAGGCCTCTCATCTCCGCCCGCCTTCGCAACGGACTCAGCGCTGGTGCCCGCCGGCGAAGGCGCGGATCCCAGAAACGGTGATCTTCTCTTCGACCTTATCGAGGTTCAGGTCTGGCCCGAGCACGACACCCCCGAGCTCCTCGTCCTCAGCGATTTCATTTTGCCTCCCGGGGAGGACCTTCCGGTGAGCTTCGACCTTCCCCTCCCGAAAGGGGCCCAGGTGACGGCCCTCGGCGAGGTGAACGATGAAGGCGAGTATCTCGCCGCCACCAGCCCTCCTTCCGTCGACCGCTCGGGAGACGAGGGGGACGTGGTGCGCCTCAGTCTAAAGGCCTTCCCCCGGCTACGCCTCGAGTACTACTACGATCCGGGGCTCGACCTGGAGGGTACAAGGCGGTTCAGCTTCGAGTACGAATTGCCGGGCAACGCCATCACGGTCGATCTCGCCATCCAGCGGCCCTCGCGCAGTCGGGACTTCACTCTGGATCCGCCGCTTAGTTCGACCATGGACGCCGAGGGATTCACCTACGAAGCCCAACGCTTCTCCGGGGTGAAGGGCGGAGATCGTTTCCAGGTGGCGCTAGAGTACGTCAAGGACGATGCCGAGCCCTCCGTCGATCCCACGACCGTTGCAGCAGCCAGCCCTCAGGAAGAGCACGACGCCCTAGTCAACAACTTCTTAATCGTGGTCGGAGTCGTAGGCGTCGCCTCGCTGGGGATGATCGGCTATGGGATACGCCAGAAACGCCGACGGCCGGCGGCACTTGCCTGCGCTCACTGCCGCGCATTCTGCAGCGGGGACGACGCTTTCTGCACAGCCTGCGGACAGCCGCTGGAATAGGGGCGAGAGGCAGGGCAGCCTGGCGGAGGCGGAGCGGGCAACAGGGCGCGGGAGGCGAGCGAGGTGAGGGCCCTCAAGCTCCGGGAGACTCCTGTGCAGGGGCGGCCTTCTCCAGCAGAACAAAATCGGATAGTTCGGCCTGGATGATCAGCCGCTGCTTCGCGCTGTATATGGGCTCGCATGTCGTTAGCGAGATCTCCTCGATCCCGCGCTGAGCCACCACCTCGGTCTCGTCGGGAAGGACGACGAGCTTGCGGGTGACTTCGTAAGAGAGAGCGGCGTAGGGCAGCAGCACGCGGATCTCATCGCCCTCCTCGAGCTTGTCGAGTTTCAAGTAGGGTGCTCCGAAGGTAGTGCGGTGTCCCGAGAGGACGAAGTTACCTCCCATTCCCGGCGCCGGAGTCTCCGGCCAGTGCCCCGGGCCCTTGCGCAGGTCACCGGGTTCCGCGCCCTCGATCACGACCACGTCCAGGCCGATCCGCGGGATCTCCAACCGGCCAATCCCCTCACCTATCCTGCTTTCGAGGCTCTCCTGAAACTCGAGGGAGGCCTCCCTCGAGTTTCAGGAGAGCCTCGAAAGCAGGATAGGTGAGGGGATTGGCCGGTTGG
>Ga0075525_10000336_pt1 | contig 17108 bp, 15 predicted proteins | sample NGEPertwo_FD_74795 | JGI IMG/M metagenome (GOLD analysis project Ga0075525, IMG submission 74795) | Arctic peat soil microbial communities from the Barrow Environmental Observatory site, Barrow, Alaska, USA - NGEE Permafrost154B-two | ecosystem: Environmental > Terrestrial > Soil > Wetlands >...
ACCTGATCCTATACTTCAAATCCCAATCCAGCCAGATTCTTCTTAATCTCCCCTTCCAGCCTATCGCTTTCTTCAAATTGCACTTTCAACTGGCTGGTGAATCCAGCCATTTTATCAGCAAACGGAATCCCATCATCAACTTCTGCTTCTGCGCCCACATAACGACCAGGGGTTAGCACAAAATCATGTTTTTGAATCCCAGCCAGATTAGCAGAAAAACAAAAGCCTGCTTGATTATCATCCTCTGACCATTCCTGTTGCCAATCATGAAATGTATCAACGATCTGTCTGGTATCTTCGTCCTTAAAATCCCGCAACACACGGTCTTTCATATAACCCAGATTGCGGGCATCAATGAACAACACTTCACCACGCCTGTCCCTTTTACCATCCTTCGCACCTTTATCCTTGGTCAAAAACCAGATACAAGCTGGGATCTGGGTATTGGTAAAGAGTTGCCCAGGCAGCGCCACCATGCATTCCACCATATCCTGCTCAACAAGAGTTCTGCGGATATCGCCTTCGTTATTGGTGTTACTGCTCATGGAACCATTGGCCAATAACAGCGCCATGCTGCCAGTGGGAGCAAGATGGTACAGCATGTGCAACATCCATGCAAAATTGGCATTACCCGAAGGTGGTGTGAGGATGTGTTTTTTGCCGTTGGCATTAATGGTCCAGCGCACATCATCAGCCAGCTTTTCATGCCACCACTCCTTCATATTAAAAGGCGGATTAGCCATCACAAAATCGGCGCGCAGGTCAGGATGCTGGTCATCCAGAAAACTGTCAGCGTTCTTTTTTCCAAAATTAAAATCAATGCCCCTGATTGCCATGTTCATGGCAGCAAGCTTCCAGGTGGTGGGGTTGGATTCCTGCCCATACACAGAGATCTGTTTTTTCTGCTCGGCTGCATTGTAATGCTTAACATTGGCGTGTTCCTCAATGAATTTATCACTGGAAACAAAAAACCCGCCGCTTCCCATGGCAGGGTCGTACACGCGGCCTTTGTAGGGTTCCAGCATTTCTACTATCAAGGTAACGATGGATTTTGGCGTGTAATACTGGCCGCCCTGCTTGCCTTCTGCCAGGGCAAATTGACCCAAAAAATATTCATACACATGCCCAAGAATATCCTTGGATTTAAGATTGAGTTTTTCGCCCTTATACTCTGGATTATGAAAACTGGTAAGGCTAAATTCTTTTATCAGACCAATGAGTTTGTCTGAATCCAGCTGGTACTGGCTGATGCGGTTTAAAATGCCTTTGAGTTTTGGGTTGGCTTTTTCGATCTCATCAAAAGCGTTATCAATAAGCCATGATGCAGAGCGCATCTTGATTTCTTCACCATGCTCATTTTTCCCAATCACGCTATTGGGAGGAAGGATCACTTTTTCTTTCAGGGCATTCCATCGAGCGATTTTTGGCACCCAGAAAACGTTCTTTTCAATGTAGTAATCATTGATTTCCAGCTCGGCTTCTATTGCTTGCTGGTAGGCTTTGTCACTGTCGTAATCGACGCGGGGTAAATGATAGATGTTGTCGCCATCGTCTTTTTTAAACAGCTCCATGAGTTCATTCTGGCGCTCTTCAAAAGCATCTGACACATATTTAAGGAAAATAAGCCCTAAAACCACGTGTTTGTAATTGGCTGCATCCAGGTTAGAGCGCAGTTTGTCGGCAGCCTTCCAGAGCTGGGCATCGAGTTCTTTTAAAAAATCCTGTTCAATAATTCTCATTAATACCTTCCATTATTCAAATTATGCCTCATAATAGTCACTTATTTCGATAATCTCAATTGGCATATTAGATTTGTAAGGTACAATATATATTTCAATATATCAATACCTTCGCCATTAATCAGTGGTAACCAGTATTAATGCTTCCGATTTTCGTTATTCTGGCAAAGATCTGCTGAATTAAAATTTGCTCTGGTTTTTGCGGTAGCAATTTTAATGTTTCATTGATATATTTGACACCTCTGAAGTATGCTTTAAGGTCTTGTATACCAAACTGGGGATCACTCATCCGAACATTGTGAATTAATGCCTGAGATACATTTACCATAAAAAAAGCTAAGTTGGCAGCGTTGGTTACAGGAATTTCCTTCACATTCATAAAATCCTCAAGTCCCCAATATTGTTTTGCATCTCTGAAGTTAAATTCAATCTGAAAACGTAGTTTGTAATAATCAACTAACTTATCATATGCCAGATCCAGATCGCTGCTAAACAAAATTACATGCCTCCGTGCATGAGTTTCAATGTTGGTTTTAACGATAATAACCACATTCAATTTTTGTGGGAATAGCTTGTGGAGCATGGCCATTTGGTAAATATCCATCCGAATTGACTTTTCAATGGTTGACTCTTTTAGATACTTTGATGGGATATATTTATGATCAATTTTATCTCCATATTTTCTATATGGGCCACGGCCACTGTATACGCCTTCATATGGGAAATAAAGTGCAGAATTATATTGCAACTTTGAAATTATGTGCAAATTGCATTGCTGAATCATTTGTAAAGCACCATTATGTCCAAATGCACCATCCATCACAACATATGTAACATGAATTGTAGAACCAATTAGCTTCAATATTTTCATAATAATATTCTGAATTGTGCATAGATATAATGACAGTTCGACATCTTCTTTGTTTTTACTTGTACTACCTTTTGGTCTGCCACACCCTCTTTTTTTGGAATCTTTTTGCAATGATTGCGTTTTTGGTCGTTTTTTATCTTCAGAATGGAGCATCTGTTGGGTTGTCAATGGGTAAGAGATTCGCCGCTTTGTGTTTATCAATGCTACTGTGAAAAATGCTAAACCTGGTACCGTTTTTCCATATATTGATGAAAAAAATCTATTGAGTCCATATGTTGTCTTTCCGGCTTTTGTAACGACTGTTTCATCAGCAGCTATGATAAATGTGTCATCTGTATCCAAAAAGAAATGGCTAATCAAGCTCCAATGAATATTTTCCCATGCCATTTTTGTATTGAAGAATCGTTGAATTGTGCGGTAACTACCTCCTTCATCAGCCCAACGAGATATACCGAGCATGGTTACTCGCCCAGTCATGGTTAACATGGCGGTTACGATTATTTTCAAACGGTTCAATGTCGTTGCATCTAAGCAACCATTCAAACAGGATAAAATTGCCAAAGGATCAAACATGATATTCTATTAACATAACATATTTAAGTTATATTTTCAATAACTTGTTCGGTTAGATTTCGTTAAAACCGTCATTTCATTAGATGTGTAATGGTGCTTGCCCCAGCTTTGCCAGAATCCGCCAGACATGCATCTCAGAATGCTCAACGCCAAATTGCTCTTTGATTAATTCGCGAACTTCGTTTAATTTCCAGTTATCTTTTGTTTTAAGTAAGCTATTTAATGTCTCAATCTCATCTTCGCTAAGCTTTGGTTTTGGACCTCCACTGAACTGTGGGGTAAGTCCACCATACCCTGATTTATTCCATCGCTTGAGCCATTCATAAGCAGTCGGCATGGTAATCCCGATTTTTTCACTTGCTTCCTCTATAACGTGCCCTCGATAGAGTAAACGTATAAAGTAGAGCCTTTTTAGTACACGGAGATCTTTTTCTTTGGCTTTGATTGTTTTTTCAAGATCATTTAGACTTATTTGTTTTGCGACTTGGTATTCCCTATTTCGACCCATATGATACTGTATGCACTTATATATTAAAAAAGTTTGGTTATAATATGGATAAATCACTGAATCTAGGCAAGTGTTTGAATAGCCACATCACAAAAGCTATATTATATCAACAACATGTGTGGCGAAGGTATTGATATATAAACATTCATTATAATTTATTCTGTATAACTCATTTGTTGGATATTAAAAATATGACCTGGATTTTGTATGTGATTTTATAAAAATCACATGTTGTTTTTATCTATTTTTTTATATATTTCACAGTGGACACGGGAAATAATATCCCCCAGCTCACGAGCATCCGAATGCGAATCAGTGCAGGAGGGACGGCGGCGTGTTCTGCCATCGGCGCAGTAATGTGGGAAGGAAGGTGGGCGAGCAGGCGATTGAGTGAATATTGGGATGATGGAGAATAGGTAGGTGAACTAAATATGTGGGGCAATTAACCTTATATGCATTTATGCTAAAAGTAAAAATCATGAAAGTTAAATGTGTTTTTGTGTGGTGCAAAATATGCCTTTGAAGGATGATGATCCTGAGAAATGGGGATACACAGAACACACCAAAATAAAACATGAAATATTAAGTAAATATCTCGAGACTTGGATTCGGATTCTTGGAGTTAAGTACAAAAAACTATATTATATCGATTGTTTTGCAGGCAGAGGAATATATGCAGACGGGACCGCAGGGTCTCCAATCATAGCATTGCAATCTGCAAAAAAGATGAAAAAGACATTTTCTTACCTTGATGAAATTTCCTGTATTTTTGTTGAAAAAAATCCAAATAATTTTGAAAATATGAAAAAAATCGTATATGATGAAATAAATACGCACCCAAATGATTATACTGGGATTGTAGTGCAAGACCTAATCAATGATGAATTTATTGGTGCAATGCCAAAAATCAAAGAATATTATGATTTCGTTGCCCCTTCGTTCTACTTCATAGACCCATTTGGATATAGTGGAGTTCCATTTGAGAGTATAAAGACGATTCTTCAATTCCCAAAAACAGAAGTATTCATCAATTTTATGGTTCGCGACATTCATAGATTCTTGGACAGTACGAATCATAAATTTAGCATCGATGACTTTTTTGGATTAGATAATGTTAAAAATATAGTAAAAGAGATGAGAAATCAACATCCAAAATTAGAAGGGAAATATGCGTTACTAGAACTTTATAAAAAACAACTCCATGACGTAGCTGCGGTTAAATATGTTCTTTCTTATGATGTATATGCAGATAAACAATCGCAAACAACCTACTACCTGATTCATGCGACTAATCACATAAAAGGATGTGAGGTCATGAAAAATATAATGTATAAAGCTGGTACTGAAGGGAGATTTAGTTATTTAGGTCCGGACAATGGGCAGATGACTATAATGCAATATGGTGATTTGTCAGAATTAAAAGAATATTTACTAAATAAGTTTGACACACGCACCATACAGTTTAAGACTATTATCTCTGAAACGTTAATGGATACAAAATTTATTGAACCTGATTATAAAAAAGCATTATTGGAGCTTGAAACCGAATCTAAAATTTTAATTACTGGAAAGGGTGCAAGAGGTGGCCTCGAAAAAAGTGATATCTCATTCAACAGCAGTTTAATAAATGAAAAACTGAAAAGTAATAAAAATATGAAAACATATACTAATAAGCCATTAGATCAGTTTTAATATAATAATTATTATTGTAGCCTTCAAGTTTTTTGATAACATCTCGTTTAAATTCTGCCCAGTCCACGTTTTTATGTTGTTTATTATAATTCAATTTCCCAACTTTGAATAAGTCTACGAATTCATGTGTCAAATCAATTAATTCTAATGTCTGTTCAGCAGTCCAAACGGGTTCGAGTGATACATACGTAGGTATGCCTGCTTTATGCGCATTTCTGAGTGATTCAATCCTCTCTTCTGTACTTGTAGCAAAAGGTTCTATTTCAGATCTCATTTTTTCATCAGTAAACACCAGAGTAGTACCATATTGACTCAATTCTGGTTTTGCGGATAACAAATCGAAGTCTCTCTCGGAACGTTTCCCACCTTTTGTTAAGATTGAGACTTTTAGATTATGTTCGTGTAATATTTGAATTGCAGTTCGTGTCAATTGCTCTGTTACGTCTAAAACTTGATACGGGTCTGTTGTGAATGATAACAGGATTGTCCGGTGCTCATCATCATTTTCCAAAGCAATCGCATCTTTTTCAAATTGCTTTATAACATTCTTCCTTACAGTGGGTTTACAAAAATCAATCTTTTTTCTTCGCGTTGCAGCGGGAGCGTAACAATATGTGCACCCATGACCGCAACCACGATATAAATTAGCTGCAAGCTCTGAATATTCCCTTGCTCGACCTCGTGTCTCATATATTATAGATGTGATATTTCATCCTCCAAAGTCCAGTTTTTTGGAATACGATTTAACATAAATTGCAAGTATTGCTTAGTACAACTTTAAGTCTTTCCTATTTAACTTCCATCCCACCAACCCGTATCCCCATCTCCTTCTCCACGATCTCGCCCACCACTTTCCCGCCTGTTATCCTCACAGTCTCATCCACATCGGCTTCATCCACCACAACCACAAACCCCATGCCCATATTGAATGTCCGATACATCTCAAGCAAAGACACATTGCCTTCCCGCATCAAAAAATCAAACACCGGCTGGGGCTTAATTGGATCATCGAACAAAAACCCAAGCTCAGTCAACCTCCTCAACTTCAACAAACCCGACCCGGTTATGTGAGCAAGTCCGTGCACATCCACGGCCTTTGCAAGGTCAAGAATCTCCATATAAATGCGGGTGGGCTCAAGCAAAGCATCGCCGATGGTAACCGAGGGGTCATCAGGCAACGGGTCGGCATACGAATACCCGGACTCTGCCACAATCCTTCGAACCAGCGTATAGCCATTACTGTGTACACCACTACTTGCAATACCAATCAGCTTATCCCCGACCTTCACATTTTCGCCTGCAATGGTCGTGCCCTTCTTCGCCATACCAAGACACGTGCCTGCAAGGTCGAACCCGTTTACTATCTCAGGTAAGGTCGCAGTCTCCCCGCCCACAATGGACATGCGGGAAAACTCTGCACCCTTTGCCAGCCCCTCGCCAATCTGGCGTGAGAATTCCTGATTATGGGACTGCACAGCAAGATAATCCACAAACGCAATGGGCTCAATGGCCATGGCAAGAAGGTCATTCACGTTCATGGCGATACAGTCGATTCCAACAGTATTCCAGCGCTTCATCTCGTTTGCGATTAAAACCTTGGAACCCACACCATCTGTGGCAAGCGCAAGTACATACTCCCCGAAATCAATAAGCCCTGCATAATGCCCGATATCACCCAGCGGCGCACCAAGCCCCATTCTCTTAAATGTCATGGCTGCGGTTAAAGCCGAAATGGTGGCTTCTTCTACTTTTATGTCGACACCGGATTCTGCATAGGATAATGATTTTTTCGATTTTTCCATGCAGGAAAAAGAGATGTTAGTACATAAAGAGTTTTTGTATCAGAGGGTTTGTCAAATTCGGTTGGGATGGGATAATTTGATATTTATACTAATCCGCATATATTTTTTGTAATTTTTTGCCACAGAGGACACAGAGGACACAGAGGCCGTAGCAAATCCCCATGTGATCTCTGTGGCTGCCGTGAATAGTTCTAAATTATACCTGCGGATCAATATAATAGCGGTTCTAAGTTACAGGCCATGACCACTGCATTATATATGCAATGTTTTTGCTGTTGTTATTATGAGCATTGATGAAGCTACACAGCGCTACATTGAGATGCTGGGCATAGTTGACAGGGTAGATGGCAGACCGTCATCAAGAGCAGAGCTTTTGTTGAAGATGAAAACAACACCTGCTCAAAAAGCATTCAATGAATTATCAAGCATTCGTAGTGGCACACATGCACAGCTTGAGGGTTTTATCACACAAGCGGACAATTATAAGCATATATATGAGCACTTACAGGGCATAGAAATACACGGGGAGATGCATTCCCAATATGGTCTGGACATTGAAGATTCATATGTGGTTTATTATGTATCGCCTGATCCTGAAAAGTTCAGCAATTCCATTGCACTTGTTATAAAAAATAAACGAGACATAAATTTATTACAAAGTGCTATATATACAAGAGCAGAAGGAATCCTGTACAAATACAGTGGCTTTCAAATAATGATTGCGGATTCTATTGATCCTGTAGACCCTGTGGATCGGATTGCGCCAACACTGGATTTGGGGAATATGAGGCGCATTTTTCAGACCGTATTTAATATGGGCAAATTTCAAACTGAAATGGTGATTCTGACTTTGATCGGCAGTCCTAAAATGGATAAGCCAGTTGGGGGAACAACTGATTGTTTCAATATTGCAGGCGGGACTAAACAATTGAGGGCAGATGTGGGTTCAAGGATAATAGATATATTTCCGCCACAATTTAGAACCTCAAAATCCAATGTCAGTAGCGAAACTCCCTGGGGCAATGCTACAATCCGACAAGGTTTGACAATATCCTCATTCGGCACCCCCATGAAAGATTCAAAAAAACTCAGCAAATTAATCTCAAATGGAGTTCCCATAGATAACAGAACATTGCATGAAACATCTCTTATTTTGCCAAGGCATGTCGAAAATCTATCACCCGACGTAATAACATCTGTTGATGCCTTCTCCACAATAAACGGAAAAAACATCTCTGTTGATGGGCAATGGGATGATGTTGAAAAAAGGGAGCTTCTCTGGACATTCCTTGGTTCAAGGAACTTTATTCGAAACTACAATGTAATCCCTGATAAATTCTTCAATGAATACAACAGGCAATATGTGGCCGAAAGAGATCAACTGGATGAATCCGTATCTGGCACATCAAAAATCCAATTGCACAGAGTAGGGGATATTGATGATGAAGTACGAGCTATCCTCTTGCGAAGATTATCTTTAAACGGTCTCGATAAAGCCAGATCCGTGTATAAATATTCGTTAGCACTGGACAGAACCAAACAAAATATAACTCACGATGAAACCAATGACAGGACATCCATAGATATGGCATTTAGATCGATACGAAATTTTATCGATGAGTGCAGTGATGAAGAAAAGAGCACTTTTGTTCGCAAAAACAGACAGCTTGGTGGTTTCATGGAACACGAGAAAGCGGTAACTGAAGAGCGTCTTTCCCGACGGGCTATACTGGATATTGTAAGTATATCCGAATCAGGTCAATTCACAAAGGTGCAGGCAATTAATGAAATAATTGTGCAGTCAAAAATGAGTGAAAAAAGAGCAATGGAATTCTTTGAGAATTTAAAAAGAGAGGGAGAGATATATTCCCCCAGAAATGGAATATACAAGATACCAAATATAGATAGGTTCACCAGCAGGATGTAATAGGTATAATCTCCCTCACGCAATTATACTAAAAGCACAAGGTAAACATCACATACGCCCCATGGCTTCTTCTATTCCCTTTGCCGTATTTTTCAAAAGGTCACATGCAATTTCCTGATTCGGCCATGCACCAAGCCCGCAGTCTGGACCCACGTATTTTATGCGCTCACCAAACCTGGCGTACACATGCAGCAATCTGTCAGCAATCACCCTTGGAGTTTCCAGAGCTGTTACAACCTCGTGAAGATGTGTCGTATCCTTCCAGACATTTGTATCATATTTCTCGTTTAGCGAAGCAGTAAGCCCGAAGATATCAGTGCGTGCAATACCTGTGCGCAGATACGTATCTGAATCCACAAGATCCTGGGCATCCACAAGGTCAATATACGAAGGATTCGCAGCCGATTCAATGCCTATGACCCCGATTGTCGGGACTTCGCAGATCAGTTTGTAATGAAGAGGGGAATGGAGGTGTATCTCCGTATCCATGTCCTTGCCCTTTGTCGATGATGTGGCGATTGTCAGCGCTTTAATGAGGTCATTGTCCTCGAACATCACATTTGGATTGATACCAATGCTTGGCTCATCGATACTCACAGTTTTCACATCGAAATGGGATACTGAAATGGCGTTTTTGATGAAACAATCCACACTCTTTGCAAGCGTATCAAGTATATCTGTATATACCGTACCACCAAATAATTGCAGATACAGTTCCAGTGGTCCTGTAACGCACACCCGAATGGCGGGTTTTTCACCCTCAAACTCTTTGTAATCCTGCGCCCATACCTTTAAAAAATCCAGTTCAGCTATTTTTGCAGAATCCTTTTTGACAAGGAACGGCTCCTGGGCAGAACCGTTGATAATATCAAGGAACTGCTTGTTCATATCCTGATACTGCGGATAGGTGGGAACCTGCACACCGGCATCCACTTTCTTTTGGAACGCATCTGTGATGATGCCTGTAAGCTTTTGTTTATCACTACCGCCTGCAAAAGCCGCTTTCATCCATTCCCTATCCACACCCTCTGGTAAGGGAAAACTCCCGATATCATCAAATAACAATTCAACCACTTGCGAAACCTCCTGTAATCTCATTCATACGATATATTATTCAGTCTGATTATTATCCATTTAGATACTTATGTTACTTATTACCCATCCTGAACATATATGGTAATAGCTCATGCCCCTGCATAGTTCCAAGGGACCCTTTTGCTGCTGCTGCTTCATCGAACGTCTCAACATCATCACTGCCATCTTTAGTGCTATATACCGCAAACGGCACCGGGTCAGATGTATGGGTTTTAATCGCAATAGGCGTGGGGTGGTCTGGAAGAACGGCTATTGTATACTCGCCAAAATCAGGCAATGCTTTAAGTATGGCTCCCACCACAAGCTCATCGAACTGTTCTATGGCATGTATCTTGGCAATAAGGTCGCCTTCGTGGCCTGCTTCATCAGGTGCTTCCACATGTACCACAACAAGGTCATGGTCTTTGAGAGCTTCAATGGCAGATCGGGCCTTGGCAGAATAATCTGTATCAAGATACCCAGTTGCTCCAGGTACGTTAATCACATCCATTCCTGCATAGACTCCTATGCCCTTTATGAGGTCCACGCCACAGATAACCGCAGAGGTGCACCCGTACAATTCATTGAGTGTGGGCATAGCCGGAGCCCGACCCTGCGCCCAGGGCCAGATTGTAGTTGCTGGTTTTTTGCCTGCTTCAATACGACGGCGGTTCACTTCGTGGTCTTTTAAGATACCCTTTGAACGTTCCATAAGGTCGTTCAGCAATCCCCAATTAGCATTATCATTAGCATTATCCTCATCGCCATCGTTTTTGGGACGGTATTCAGATACAGGTTGACCCACCACGTCATGAGGTGGCGTGCAGATGGCATCTTCTGCCCCGCAGTTTCCGATTACCAGAAGGTGGCGATAGCTTATGCCTGCATAGAAATGGATAATATCTGTTGAAAGCTGTGCCTCAAGTGTCTCTATGAGCTGTGCTGCTTCTGCACTTGAGATGTGTCCTGCACTGAAATCAGCTATTATCTCAGTGCCACTGCCATCATCACTAGTGGTGATGAGGTTGCATCTGAATGCGATATCGTCATCCTTTAAGCTCACACCCATGCTTGCAGCTTCAAGGGGTCCTCTGCCTGTATAATATAATGCAGGGTCATAACCCATGATGGACAAATTTGCAACATCACTGCCAGGTGGCATATTTCCAGGGACTGTTGTGCACAGACCAACTCTCCCTTCTCTGGAGATGCGATCAAGGTTTTTTGTATTGGCTGCCTGAAGAGGCGTTTTATTAAGGGATGGAATGATATAGTCTGCCATTCCGTCGCCTATGAGTATTATGTATTTCATTATGGTTCACCTTAACAAAGCTATAAACATAAAAGTAAAAGTAGTATAAGTACGTAGTCCGAGTGCATAGTTAGTGTTCATCGCATAGTTAGGTGCATGGTATGAAATTAATCAAGATGGATAAATCAAGAAAAACATCGACAACAGTAACATCATCATTATTGTTATCGTCATCATTAATATTACTTGTATTGGTTTTTGGATTTGCACTTTTATTATCTTCTGCATATGCAGCAGACGATACACATGAAATTATATATTATTCTAAAACAACTGCTGTGCAGGGGAATGCATTGTACCTGCAGCAGAATTATTCCATAATTATAGATGACGTTTCTGCATCCGGTGATATGGTAAAGCTGACTCTTATGGCTGATAAACAGGTGCTAAAGGCTGATATTTATGTTTCAGATGCGAAGGAATACACATATTCAAAGACAATAAATGGAAAGCCTGTGGATATAATAGATCTGAATCTCATAGCATCTGGTGAGAACATGGCAAACCTCTCGGTTGTTCAGTATGCAGACCCTGAAAAGCCCATGGCAAAAAAGGTGCTTGATAAGGATTCTGATTCATTTGATACAGAATCTGCGCTACCCCTAAAGGATGGCTATGCCCTTATGGGGCGGGTAGGTGGTATGGATGCAAAAGGTGCGCAAAGTACAAACATGACAGGTGTTAATCCACAAGGGGCAGTCCTCACGCTCTATAAAGATGATGTGAAAGTTCGGGAAAGCGCAATCACAACAGGGGACATGTTTGTTCATACAAAGGCTGGGTCTGTGGTATTCATTGCCAGGCTTGATTCAGTATTTAACGGCAGAGATGAGCAAAGGATCTTTTTGACTGATATAGCGCAGTTTAAGGAGCCGGAAAAAACCCTGGATTCAATTGTTATAAGCAGAACGTATGTGGAGGTCAAAGATGAAGTCCATCCTGTTCTGGCATATTCGGTTCATCATATAAACGGGTTCAGCAGTGTGAATGTGTATCTTGATACTGTGCCTTTTGATAGTCGTGAGAATGTCTTCTCAGGTATTTATTATGTAGAGCTCCCTGATGCCAAATCGCATGATGTGAGCATATCTGCGGTATCCAGTGACGGTGAGATTATGATCTCAGATGCCGTGCTGGATGCTGAACATATGAATATGTCAGTCAATATGTCATCTTTTACTGGTTTTAAGGATCTTAGTACTTCTAAGGCATTCGGATATGTTCTTGGGATACTGTCATTTGTGTTCTTATTTGCTTTTGTGTATGTTTTGCAACGAAGTCTATATAAAGAAAAATAGGGTAGAAATATAGGGTAGAAATATAGGGTAGAAATATAGGGTAAAAATAGTAAAAGGGAAGATGATATGATGAGTGTGAATATTAATGTTAATGGCATATCTATACACAATGCCCAGGTCAAGGATATTCCTGTATTGAAGGGCATTATCGATGGCTATGTGAAAGATGAAAAAATGCTTCCCCGTTCCATGAGTGAACTATATGAAAGCACACAGGATTTTTTTGTATGCAAGGTTGAAGGTGAAGTGGTTGCAGGTTGTGCATTGAAAGTTCGCTGGGGCGAGCTTGCAGAGATTGCATCACTTGCTGTGCGACAAGATCATCTCTTGCAGGGCATAGGCTCAATGCTCGTTGATGCCTGCATCAAACAGGCAAAAGATCTTGGTGTTACGCATCTTTTCACGTTAACCTATGCACCTGAATTTTTTGCTAAAAATGGATTTGTGGTAATTGATAAGGCAAATCTTCCACATAAGATCTGGGCAGATTGTATAAGGTGTCCAAAGTTTCCCAATTGTGATGAAATTGCAATGGAATTGAGGATTTAATATCGCAATATTTCGAGGTGCCGAGTGTTATACAAACTCAGCATCATCGTCAACAGGATTTGAGAATATCTGATGTGTGGTGGCGTTAATAAGTACAGAATTGGATATTCCCTTCACATCCCATACAGGAATATAGACAAGTTCGATATCTATCGCTATCTCGTGTGCTTCTGGTTTAATGGTGTGGTTTTCTGATATTATTTCCTGGCCTTTGACACTATTGAATCCCACGGTTTTGGTATTTTTTGAGATGGCTTCTTTGATTATCATGGCCTGCACATCATCTCTGGATACTGTCTGGCCCTTAATCTCATAGTCATAAGGAACATCTATCTCAGTTAATATTTCATCGATATCCCATTGTTCCATAAATCCATTTACAGCATTGACCACTCCAGATTTATTCGATGAAAGATTGACGATCTTCGATTTGAATTTTTTATCAATGTCAAATGAATATCTGTATGACCAGAATGGTATGAAAAGCAATACAGCATCTTTTGGTCTGGATACTTCTTTTCTTCCAATGGCTATCGCTGCATCCCTATTTAGTTTCAGGGGTGTTGTGTTGATATTCAGGGTATTGGTAATGATTTCTGGTTGTTGCAGGGGAGGAGCATCATTTCCCATATTTGATATTATATCTGGACAGGATTCATCAGTAATCTCATCTCTAGTCGTGCTCCTTGTTGCCATGATGGATTTAAACAGTGTGAATTCAGACTCACCATCTTCTTTGTGTGCTTTGTGTGGGATGCTGGTCGACAGTTCAATCTCTTTACAGCTTCCTTGTGCATCTGCTAGAATCACTTTGCCAAGATTAGCCTCCAGAATTTCCCGATCCCAGACACACACCCCGTTTTCCTGTGCGATATGCTTATAATTATCAGAAATAGATTCTGGGGTGATGTACAGTTTATTTTCGCTAGTCTGGGTATTGGCGAACGCCAATATATCATCAAGGGAAGGTTTCCCTATCTGGATGATTGTTTGCACATGGTTCTTTTCCACAATAAGGTCAAATTGATACGATTTATTTACCTTGTATTCGCATGCAGAAAAGATGTGTTCAAGGATCTCTATAATAGCATTCATATCTGTTCACTTCCCTTGCCACGGTTTTATCTATTCATTCTTCATTGTGCAATTCAATGGATATATCCTTCCAATCCTTGCTGATACCATGTAAACTGCCAATAGCCGCACTTATTATGTTGAATATAATTGATTCCACAAAGCCATTTGTAGGTACTTTTTCGCCATCTACGGTGAGTTTAAGTTTCATATATTCTCCTTTTTCTTATCATGTCTATTACCATATTTAAGCATATGTCAATAGTATCGAATAAAGAATTCGGAGCAATCACAATTTTGGGCACAATTGATTATAAATACCCAGTAAAAATGACAGTGGTTAGAACTTCAAAAATCAGCATCTATGAGATTATGTGCCAGATGGTATTCAGCATAATATTCAGATTTGTACCATCCAAGACTGACAAGATATTTTCTGGCAACTTATCCATAGATATCTTGAGCAAGAATCTCCTGCTCAAGATATTCGATGCTGTTTATTCTATCCGTCGTATCAACTTCAATATTCAATTTCAATATGGTGGAGCATATCGATTCACTGAATTAAATATCACCTAATGTTTCAATTTTGGTATTTTTCTGATGTTCTTTCCTTATTATCCACTTTCAAGGCGCTGCCAACTTAGAGGATACATTAAATATATCATAAATATCACTTCCGCGACAATGGTAATTATCCAATTCAGGGGCGAGATTACAATACCAATCAGAGGCATGAGCAATATAATTGCTACTGGGATCCATAGTTTTGACTTTGAAATGGTCTCAATCTTCTCTTTAATCGGTTTATCTTTAATATATGAAGACAACACTCCGTTATAATTTCCTATCCTGACTGCCAGATTTACAGGATTCCTGTACTCTGGCATGTTCAATGTTTTTAATATCAACACATAAATTATAATGCGTGTTTCATATACTATCATGACGTACAATATTAAGAAGAGTAGCACCCACCAGTACCAGCATAATACAAATATACCATAATTATGACCACATAATGTGCATGATTCCTCTCCTGCTGGAAGCATGAATCCAAGCATGGTTGCTATGTATGACACTAATCCACCACTACTTTCCCCAGCATCAGTAATTATTGTTTTACCAGATGATATGATCGGAGCAGGTGATGGTGCAACAATTTGCATGGCAGATGGCACTGGTGTTGCAATAGGGGTTGAGGTTGGAGCTGTTGTAGATATTATTGTAGCTTCACCAATATTATGACTGGCACCATTACTGCCACCATCTATTCCCTTTATAGAAAATCCGCTGAAATTATATACTGCTATGTTAAAACGTTTGAGATCTTTATTCTGCACCGCATCTTTTCTTTCCACCCATGAACCCAAACACGTTGCATTGGCATAATCCCAATCATCGCATTTCCAGAGGGACAAACTGTCTTCGTCTAAATAACCTATGTTGCTATAATTGATAGATACATTTGCACCTGTAAATGTATTTGTTGTATGTATTCCGTACGTTAACAAGAAACCTGGTGGTGGTGTTTCTACAAAATCATTGTAAAACTCATTTATGCCATTGGAAAGGTTCAAACTATTCAATCTTATTATCAAAGAGCCATTGTACTGGCTAAATTCAACATCCGGTAAGAAGGTGGTCGCGTTTGTATAATTGAACGTTGTGTTACCATAAAATTCTTCATTGTAATCAGCTGGATTTACTACATCTGAAGTTCCTGGCCAGTACCATCTTGCTTTTGCAAGAATTCCTTCTTTACCTTTTGATTTATTAATCTCTAAAACTTCAATACTAAAGGGATACAGGTTCTTTAATGACAAGAAATAACTGCTGCACTCTGAAAAATTTGAATTAAATATAATATTATATCTTCCTTCCAGAGCGGGCATATAATAAAATACAGCTGACACATTTGATAAATTGTGACTTGAAACTGAGCCATTTGGTGCTGTTATATTAATAAATAAAGTCTTATTCAGGTCACCAGTTGCATTGATCCTAAATGACACATTTGAGATAGTCGAGATTGCAAAATATCTATCAGGGTAACATGAATTAATTATTGGGTTAGTTACCTTGAAGTACTGGGTATCAGTTCCCCATACACCATTGATATCTTTCAAATAAACAGTGATTTTATGGATCCCGAAATCAGGGTTAATGGTTGTAGTGGCATTAACAAAACTGTGTTGTATCCCGTCATCAAGACTATAATTATATACTGAAATTGATCTGTTTGTGAATACTGTTATTGGTAAATTCAATGATTCAGTATCATTTTTAAAGTAAGTCTTGTTTTCAGGTGAAATAATATTAATAAGTAAATTGTTTGTTGGTGCGACAAAATCCACGATTATGATTGTTGAAACTGTTGCTGCATTATCGGCTGATTCGGTAGCTATGACTGTTATCGTATTTTGTCCCTGGGTCAGGCCTGTAAGGTTATAGGAATAAACTCCGTTACTGACTGTGGCAAGGTTGCCATTGACTGTTACTGATTCTATGCCATCAACATCAGAGACATTGCCTGTGATTATCTGATACGTCAGATTGGTTGGGGAGATTACAGGGGTTATGTCAAGGGTTGGTGGGATTAAATGCACGGTTATGATGGTTGAAACTGTTACTGCATTACCTGCTGAATCAGTAGCTGTGACTGTTATTGCATTATCCCCATATGACA